>ERZ1673765.5-NODE-5-length-192398-cov-32.156096_pt1 | contig 192398 bp, 218 predicted proteins | sample MGYA00580144_ERZ1673765 | MGnify/ENA primary metagenome ERZ1673765 (study PRJEB41219, sample SAMN04549638) | soil metagenome | isolation source: soil | place: USA:California, San Francisco Bay NWR | collected 2009-02-09 ...
GGTGGGTCAATTCTAAACCGGCGATGGTGGGTCAAAATAAAGTCGGCGTTGACAGGACTCCCTTGGCAACGCTCTTTGGCATCAGCGACACTTCGTGGGGTTGGGAAAGATGCGAAATATGTGATCAATCATATGAGGAATACCTAGCTATATGTTCTTTCTAAAGTAAACGACCATGAATCGCATGGTCGTTTACGAATGCCCCTACTTCCTAGATACCTTCAGCAAGAAATTTTTCAATGCGAGCTTTGATGGAATCACGTACAGTACGGTATCGAGTCATAATTTCTTGTTCGGTTCCTGTTGCTTTCGCAGGATTGTCAAAACCCCAATGCCATTTCACGATGTTTTTATTGGAAATAACAGGGCAATGTTCATCTGCATACACGAGTGGTTTTTTATCCATGATCTATTCTCCTTTTGTATTGTTTGTATTGTTGAAATATCTCTTATGAAACCAAAGCGTAACGTTTACTACTTCAATCATGACTGACACTTCTGCCAAGGGACCGATAATGGCTGCAAACGCTGCACCCGAATGAATCCCGAACACCCCTAAAAAATGAAGGAGGCTCGTCGCCCCCTGTTTATCCAAACATCGGTTCGTCAAAATGAACATTGCGCGTTGCTACAATTCGAACATGGTCATCATTCTTGGTAACACTCGGACCGTCAGCGTAAATTTCTTGAAACAGCTTTTCATCGGGTTTCGCATATTTTTTCCTGGCCTCCATGGCAGCCTGGACCGCAGCTTTTCTTTTTAATGTAATCGCAAAGTCGGATGGTGAATGAACGACGAACGCTCTGACCTTTCTGCCAATCTTAGTAAATTTGCGCGGGTTGTTGTTCAACATATGCTTCAACTCCCCTTTCCAGAAACGTATTTAACGAACTGAGGATTGCTTGGTTTTCCTTTTCAATAAACTGTTCCAGCAGCGCATCGTATCGTTCTTCAGGCACTTGTCTATTGATAAGCAAATGGACGGTCACCACAAACGTTTTTGCAATCGGAATACAGATGATATATTCGTATTCACCGCGAACCGTATTTTGTTCTTTAAAAGCCATGATGGATTTGTTGGACAAGAAGGACTCAACAACCCAACTCTTATCCTCCGGGAACCTCTCATTATGATCCAAGCTGTACCGTTTTCCTTCATCTACGTCTCTGGCGTGACCGATTTGTACCAGTTCATCTTCAACGAGGGAAAATAGAGTTGCCGCTGATGGGCTGAATCCGTCGGGAGTTGAACAGGAACCAAGAAAGTTCTCCATGACCCGATTGTATTTAATCGCCGTGTGATTGCTGTGTTTTACCAACGAGTAAAGAAAATTGACTTGAGCGGTGAGGCGTTTGTTTTTTTCCATTATATCACGCGAATCCTGTCTGCGGCCGAGCCTGTTGATAATTTCACTGAGTTGATAGGCAAACACACTGACGGCTGACATTGCGTTATCGTCGTCTCGATCAATCTCGTATTCACCTGGAGTAATGCCAAACAAGTCCGTGGGAATGCGGAAGTCTGCAAGTCCTCTTGGCTTGACGAAGAAAGCACGGTCAGCACCAAGTTTTCCAATGGAAAGTCCAAGTTCAAAAATCACATTGTCCCGTGCTGCTGTCAGTTCCGCCCCCCGCAGATATGTACGATCGTCCGGAGAGAAAATAAATACGGCAAAATCTGTCGCATCGAGGTGATTCAACAGACTTTGTAACGCTGTTTGATTTAGTTGAAATATCCCATGTGACCAGATTGTGACCTGGGCTTCATGTGTCAGTGAAGCATGGAGCGCTCGTGCCAGTCGGTGTCCCTCTGCGGAAGAGCCAATGAAAACTCTGGGTTTTACCGCAACATTCATGGTACGCCCCCTCTCACACCGAAAATGAACGTCATCTCAATTGGTAAATTTCCGTCTATTTTCTACATTATTCAGCCGTTCGCCATCCGTATACCTTTTTCGTGCCGATTCTTTTCCTCCACTGTGTCAGCTTCAAAAACCACGCTCTTACCCCAAGGCATTTCCACCTCTTTCCATTTTCGCATATTGGATGCAGAACATTGCCAGACAACTGCTATGCGTTTTGGTTCTTTTTACTATCGGGATAAAGAGCCATTGGAGGTAACGATTCAATGGCTGCTTCCGTATTTGTAAGCGCGGGAACGCCTTGTTCCACAAAAAAACAACAAAAATATATCTTTTTACGGCATTTTTTTATTGAAAAACGATAAATTGAGTGGTAAAGTCAAAGCGAATTCAGCAAAGTGAGGGGTTTTTTATGAGACGAGGAACAACACTCTTTTTAAAGGGAGCTGTTATTCTGATTGGAATGCCAGTTCTCGCCATGTGCCTGTTTTTGGTGCCTGAGATCGCCAATTACGCAGCTGAATTGTATCCGAATATCGCGATGATGAAATATCTCGTTTTTATCCTTTTGTATGCAACAGCGATCCCTTTTTACGTTGCGCTGTATCAAGCGTTTAAACTTTTAAGCTATATTGACCAAAATAAAGCCTTCTCAGAATTATCTGTAGTCGCTTTACAGAAAATCAAATACTGTGCCATTACCATCAGTATTTTGTACATGGCAGGCATGCCGCTTCTCTATCTGATGGCTGAAGCTGACGACGCCCCAGGCATCATCGTCATCGGATTGGTCCTGATATTTGCCTCCATGGTGATCGGCGTTTTTGCTGCGGTTCTCCAAAAGCTGTTGCAGGAGGCTATCGAAATCAAAGCAGAAAATGATTTGACGGTCTGAGGTGAGTAACGTGGCGATTATTATCAATATTGACGTGATGCTGGCCAAGCGGAAAATGAGCGTTACAGAACTATCGGAAAAGATCGGAATTACAATGGCCAATCTTTCCATATTGAAAAACGGAAAGGCAAAAGCAATTCGATTATCAACTTTGGATGCGATTTGCAAGGCGTTGGATTGTCAGCCTGGAGACATTTTAGAGTATAAAAGCGACGAAAACACGTAAGGTTCTAAAGAGAATCAACATAACCGTTTGTGAATCTGCGTAGAAGGTGAACAATTTGAAACGACGATTATTCCATGCCATGCAGCAGCTGGTACGCTTCGGCTGGCAGCAGGCGCTGTCCTGTGTCTTTCCTGTGGTCATCTTTGCCTCACTGGCTCTGACAAAGTTCATTCACCTTCCCTGGCTGCCCCGTTACGACTGGCTGCTAATCATCTGCCTGGCCATGCAGGTATGGATGCTGCGCTCCGGTCTGGAAACACGCGACGAGCTGAAGGTGATCACCGTCTTCCACTTGATCGGTTTGGCGCTGGAACTGTTCAAGGTGCGCATGGGGTCCTGGTCGTACCCGGAAGAAGGCTGGACGAAGGTGTACGGAGTCCCTCTCTACAGCGGATTTATGTATGCCAGCGTGGCCAGCTACCTGTGCCAGGCCTGGCGACGCCTGAAGGTAGAACTGGTTCGTTGGCCTTCTCTCTGGTTGGTTGCCCCGCTTGCCGCTGCAATCTACCTGAATTTCTTCACCCACCATTTTTGGGTTGACATTCGCTGGTGGCTGGCTGGCTTGGTGCTGGTCGTCTTTAGCCGAACCTGGGTTACCTATGAGGTCGGCCGTCATCGCTACCGGATGCCGCTTATCCTCTCCTTCGTGCTGATCGGCTTCTTCATCTGGATTGCGGAGAACGTCGCCACCTTTTTTAGCGCGTGGGAATACCCGAATCAAGCCGACAGCTGGCGTCTCGTCCATGTAGGTAAGGTCAGTTCCTGGGTTCTGCTTGTCATCGTCAGCTTTCTAATCGTCGCCTCGTTGAAACAAATCAAGGAAAAGCGAACTGAGAATGGAAAAGACAGCGGCACCCCCACTCGTCAGGAGATGTAAGCGAAAAGAGGATGAGAGAGCGCATTTGCTCCTCATCCTCTTTTTGTACTTCGAGATTCTCTCACTCGTATCGCTCTTTCCTGCTGGAAAAGTAACGAAAGCAGGCAAACTTTTTAATTTGCTGCAGAAATACGGTAAAGGCGACATTGCAGATGCAGTAGCAGGAATGGGAAAGGTTTTAAAGCATAATAGCAAGGCTGTTTTAATGGAAGGAACCTCTAGTAATGGATGGAAGCATATTGTAGAAAATCACATAACTGGAAAATCAGGCAAGACATTGTTTCCAAAACATATGGGCGAAGGAGAGATTAAAAATTTAATCATGGAAAGTAAAGTGTAGAAAAAGGGAAAGTTAAGACAAAACATTCCGATGGAACAATAGTGTATGTATATAATCCTAATAAATATGGTATTAGTGAAATGCTCACTGTTATAAATGAAAATGGGATTATCCGAACCTCCTACCCAACAAAAGGAAGTAGCGTAGTAACGAAAAAAAAAAGGAAGCGAGGCGAGAGCTATGTCTCTAAAAATTGTATTGGTAGACGGGGACGGCGATTGGAAAGAAACACTTAAAAGCGGCGATCTTGATAGTTTTTTTAGTTGTGAGATGTACATGACTGTTGATAATGGCAGCGAACAACTGACCATCAATACCGCTACTCTTTACGGCACAGCGTTGATAAGCATGACCGATGGCATAATTAACATGCTCACCAATAAAGATAAACAGACATTTCATATTCTCGGCTTTGGTTCTGTTCACGATTACTATTTTCATATGAAAGGACCTGAAATCAAAATCGAAGCCGTAAATGTTACAAATGATCAGGTAGAACACTTTCTTTTTTACGACAAACTGACATTCGCTCGTGATCTCGTAACAACCTTGCAGAATCATTTACAGGAGATTGCGCACATTAACCCCCGAATCAAAGAACAAAAAAGATATCACCTCCTGGAACACGGAGTGTCTGTACTCAACTCCATACTTGAAAGGTATTAGGGGAGCTTCATCAGGAAAGGAAGGGGCGCTGGCCGTTTGCTGGTCGCCCCTTTTCTGATTGTTGCCAATGACCAAAACAAAAAGAGCTATTATATTAATAGCTCTTTTGAGGATTATGTTCATGTATTACCACCAAATCCTCTCGCGGTCCAGTTTAGGTAACTTGGTATAACGATAGCCGACCAAAGCGGTATTCGTGTCCTTATTTTTCACAGAAACTAAAATCCTTTGTACATCGGCTATGGGGTGCTTGAGATAACCTTTCTCTAATGTGTCAAGATACTGATTCGATTTGGTGACTATAAAAAACTTCGCTTCCAATTCCTTTCTAGTCTTCGGTGCAGTTACTGTGATATAGCCGCCACTTATCTTGATTGAATTGTGCATTTTGTCCGCGATTACTTCTGCCTCTCGTACTTCCATGAAGTCCTTTTTCATGAACGACAAAGTATAAGCAAGCTCAGCCCTAGTCAACGAACCAAACGAATCGTACAAACTCGTTGCTACACCATTCGGAAACTTTCCGGCCTTTGGCCTCATCTGTCTTGAACCAACAACAAATTGAACGTATGAATCATTTTTACGAAACTCGGAATTTTTTTGAGTAACCGATGCTCTCACGTTTTGCCAAGCATTTACGAGAAGTTTTGCCACTTCTTCACGAGTCAACACTTTATTGGGACTGATAACGACACCATTAAGCATTCCGTCTTTATTGGCTCTTTCATAGTAAACCTTTGCCCAATGATTGGCCGGGAATCCTTGGACCGGCGTACCTACCGTCAAGCCCTTCACATTAACCAACCCAGCGACCACATCGGCCTGAGTAATCGGCTGCTCGGGACGGAAATTCCCGTCTGGATACAACCACATCAGTCTATTTTTCACCGCATATTCGATATTGGCTTTTTCCGGATGGTTTACATAGTCTTTCTGTACCGTTTGTGCCTGCGCGATAGGCGGATGAACGGTCGCAAAGAGGCTGCCTACCGTAAAAATGGCTGCATTTACGCTGGACAGGAAAAAATGGATTCGTTTCATGTCATTACCTCCTCTAACCTTACCTAATGTTACCACCATCTGTTGTCTCAATGAACACCTGTACGTCACTCACGAAATGTAAAATGCCAATGTAAATCAAACGAAACGCCTCCTTTCAGCGAAAGAGGCGTTCCAAATCGAATGTTTCTCCCGTTGGGCTTGTCCGTTTGCCCGAGATCGGGCAATCAGGCAGAATTCGCCTGCTTCTTTCCTTTCTGCTTCTGCGTCAGTATGCGAATCATGGCTGGCAATAATGCGGTATATGCCATTTCAAGCCGTTCCTTGCTTGGATAGTTGGGGTCGTTTCGGGGATAATCAGGCGGCAACGTCACAACAACCTTCATGTTCATCCCCTCCTTTAGTGTCACTTTATGTCGAGCAGCTTGTTTAACATGACGCTCAACCCGGCTCACCCTCTCAATGGCTGTGGAAATCACGGTCAATTTTGGGGAAGCAGCGCAACGTATCATTTGCGTTGCAGACACGGAAGAATTGCTGCATATGCATTCCTGTAGGGAGGGGAGTCGCATCATGAAAAAAGCCGCTTTATACATCCGTGTCAGTACGGACGAACAGGCGAAAGAAGGATATTCCATCCCTGCTCAACGCGAGCGGTTAACGGCCTATGTAACATCGCAAGGTTGGGAAATCGCTGATTACTACATCGATGAGGGGGTGAGCGCGAAGAATACCAATCGTCCTGAATTACAGCGCATGCTCAATGACATCCACTGCGGGCTGATTGACGTTGTGCTTGTGTACCGGCTGGACCGGCTGACGCGATCTGTCCTGGACTTGTACAACCTTCTTCAGGAGTTTGATCGTTACAACGTAACGTTCAAGAGCGCTACAGAAGTATACGACACGACAACAGCGATCGGCAGGCTGTTCATTACGCTGGTTGCCGCCCTGGCTCAATGGGAACGGGAAAACCTTGGGGAACGCACGAAATTCGGCAAAGTGGAAAAGGCCCGGCAAGGAAAACGGCCAGGCGGGAAAGCCCCTTTTGGATATGACAAAGTAAATGGAGAGCTCGTTGTGAACGAGAAAGAAGCAGAAACTGTCAGGATGATCTTTCGGCTATATGCCAAACACGCCAATCTCAATAAAGTAACCGAAGAGTTATATCGTCAAGGGTGCAGAACGAAAAACAATGCCATTTTTTCTGTCAACACCGTCCAAAAAATCTTGAAAAACCCGATATATATCGGCACACTCCGCTATAATTACACCACCCAAACAGGCACAATCACAACCGTAAAACCGGAAGAAGACTGGATCATCGTTGAGGATGCGCTTCCTCCCATCATCGATAAAGAGGAATTTTATTTTGTTCAAAAAATCCTCGACGCACAAGCGATGAAAAAACCACGGAGTGTAGCTTCCGGGTACCTCTTTTCCGGCCTGGTGACATGCCCGAACTGCGGCAGCACGTTGAACGGAACCACTTACCACAGCAAAGGAAAAAAGACGCCAGGTCAGCCTATCAGGTATTATCGCTGCTCGTTTACAAAGCCAGGTGCTTGTCATCACTTCCAAATCCGTGAAGACAAATTGGAGCGCTTGTTTTTGGCTGAGCTGCGCAACCGTACCGATCAGATCAGGCGTGAGGTAACAGGAGACAAAAACGCTTGCCTGAAAGCCGCAAACCTTGACGACTACAAACGAGAACTGGAGTCTCTGAAGCAGAAGCGCAAACGCCTCCAACAGCTTTTCATCACAGACCTCATTGAGATGGATGAACTGCGAGAGCAGCTGGAGGCGTTCAATACTCGCCAAGCCGAGCTGGAACAGTTGATTCAAACCGAGTCCGAACAGCTGGAAAACCGTTTCTCAAATGAACAATTGCTCTCCCTGTACGAAAATCTGCAACAGTCTTGGGAAGAACTGTCCTTTGAGGAAAAGAAACAATTTGTGTCTATCCTGGTCAAGAGCATTACGGCGCAAAGGCACCCGAAAGAGCCGCGCGGATATGTATTGGAGTCGCTTGTGTTTCACGGATGATTTTTTAAGCAGTTTTATTACCTTCACGCTGGTCATGGTGAGCCTGGCGATCATTGCGGTAGTCGCCACCCTGATGTACCAAGGCGTCGCCGTGCTCGAACGGATGCTCACCCGCCAGTTTCAATAGAGGCTTGTCACCGGCGCCAATCCGCTTTCACAGGGAACGGCGCCGGTCTGCGTGAAACACGTTCCGTTCGTCCACGGCACAGACTCACCCGCTTCTCCCCTCACACAAAAAACGTCCGGCTGTACATACTGCCGGACACCTGGATGCAAACGGGCTATTGCCAAAACTTCCACCAACTCTTTTTGTTCGATTCTGCCTGTCTGGGTACCGTCGGCGTCTGCGCCTGCTCCCGCATTGCTGCTTCCGTCTCCTGTGCTCCCGGCACCCGGGCCAAAAATTGGTCCACCATTGGCTTGTACTTGTCGGCCAGATGCTGCTGCATCTCACGCAGGATGGCGATGGCCTTTTCCTTCTGGTCCGTGGCCAGCAGCGCGTTGGCGTAGTTGAAGCCCGCGTACGGGAGTTGGAATGTGGGCGTCCAGTACTCCTCGCAGATCTGGATCAGTTGATAGACGTACCCGGCTTGTCCAAGTTCGCCGGTGACAGTCATGACCACGTCTTCCTTCCCCTTGGCACCGTCGATGGCCTGCCTGTACCACTGCACCGCCTTCAGCAAATTGTCCTCCGTCAGGAACAGGCGCGCTATGTGCAGCTGCGGCATCCACGCCCCTTCTTTGGCGGCAAGCGCCTCAAGCCGCTGTTTCAGCTCTTCCCGTTTGCCAAACTTCAGGAAGCTTTCCATGTACATGTTCAGCCCGTTCTCCTGATTGGGGTCCTTGAACAGTCCGGCTTCCAAGGTTTCAAACGCTTTGGCCTCGTCGCCCTCATAGGCGTAGATTTTGGCCAGATTGGTACAAGCTGTGCCGGAGGTGGGAAAGCGCTCCAAACAGTCGATCAGCATCGCCTTGGCCTTGTCGAACTCAAGCGCCTGCATGTGCACCACGGCGCGAAACAAGATCGCAGACTCGATCGGTCCGTACAGTTCCAGCAGTCGATCAGCCGCGATGGCCGCCTGTTCGGTGAACTGGTCGCGCACCAGCCCCATCGCAAAATCGCGGAGCTTTTCCTTCTCGTCCCAGTACTTGTCCAGATAGTTGGGGATTACTTTCTTCTGGAAATCTTCGCGCGACATCTGGATCGTTTGGCCAAATTCGTTGGTAAACGTCACAAAATCCGACATGCAACAGCCTCACTTTCGTCTCTGTGCCATGTCAAACAGGGACATGCCCCCAAGAAGAAGAACGATTTCCTCGCAAGGAAACCGTTCGCTGTCCAAGGGCCCCCGTTAGATCCAGGCTTTTATATTCACTTTGCGAATGAACTCTTCCATTGATTCCTTTACCGGGTCGCCATTGTCCGCTGCTTCATCCTGCATGCCCATCAGTTGGCGGAAGAGAGCCTCGTTGCGGGTAGCCAGCGCAAAGTCAAGCAGTGCCTCCCGTTGGATGCGTTCCGCCTCCTGCTCGATCAGCTTCTCTTCCAAGGCGATGTCCTCTTCCGGTACAGCGTACTGCTTATCTATCTTTGGAATGCGCACAATCCACGCAAACGCGCTGTCGGGATTTCGATCACGACCAATCAGGTACCCGTATTCACCAACCGGCAACCCTTGTTCAAAGGTGTCAGCAATGATGACGACACGTTGTCCTAGCTTGAACATGGGCGTCAGCTCCTTTTGAGTCTCATTCTAATAATACTAAATTGTATGTGCGCTTGGGAAGAGTAAACCGCCTACTTCGCACATCTGCCCGTCAACTGTATCCCAAATGCCGCCTTCCGCTTCTCCTCTCGGCTGCCCTGCCCGCTTGCAAACATCCTGCGCTTCCAGTACGCTGTAACCAGGTACTTTCGGGAATGGCGCACGACGTGTGGAAAAAAGATTTGTTGGAACGCGTGAAATGCGCTATAGTTGCGCTTAGAAGAACTGGATTGAGGGGTTGCATACGCAATGCAAATGTCCACGGGTTTTTCCTTGTTTATCATCGGCTGGTCGTTTGTGCTGGTCATGCTGATGGGCATCGGCGGGTTTTTCATGTTCCGCAAGTTCCTGAAATCCATGCCAAAACAAGACGGCAAATCGGAGCTGGACTGGCAGGACTACTATATCGAACAGACCCGCTCCATGTGGACGGATGAAGGGCTTGCCCTGCTCAACGAACTGGTGGAACCGGTGCCGAATCTGTTCCGAGATGTGGCCCGCCGCTCGATCGCGGCGAAGATCGGCCAGCTCGCCCTGGAGGAAAAGGCGACGACCATCACCACCGAGCTGATTGTCAAAGGCTACATCATCGCCACGCCGAAGCGGGATCACAAGTGGCTGATTCAGCACCTGCAGAAAAAACAGATCGATTACACGCCGTACGAACGCTATCTGCAAGCGAAATCGTAAGCTCGTCGTCCTTCTGAAACCGGGCGCCTGCCCGTTCGTACATACAGGTAGACCCCCATGACAAGGAGACGATGAGCATGTCCATCATTCTCACCATACTCGGCATCGGCCTGCTGCTGTTGATCATCGCAGCAATCGTGGTGATCGCCCTGCTGAAAAAAGGGGCCGGTCTGCTGATGAAAACAGGCGGATACCGCCGCTACAGCAGCAGCGATTACCGCCACCGCGGCCACTTCGGCCATTTTGGGCACACTTCTTACGGCCATAAGCACTACCGCCGCAAACACAGCAGCCACAGCGGTTTTTTCAGCAGTTAACAACCCGGCTTCAACAGTGAACAGCCCCCTTTCCCTCAGAAAGGGGGCTCCGTTTGCAGTCAACGTCCGTGGTGTGGACGAGGATGCTGTCAGATGATCTGGTTCTCCTCCAGCTCCCGGATTGCTTCTTCCGAATACTTCAGTTCCCGCAGCACTTCCCTGGTGTGTTGGCATCATCTCACAGCTCGTCAGCATCCTGACGATTTTTTGCCAATGTAGACGAGCTAGCCAATGTTGACCATTTTGTACAACGTTCCGATTTTGTTTTTGCTTACGTATGCAATCTCCTGCAAACCTTTAAAGGTGGCGATATACGTTTGGCCTGATGGATAAATTTTGTGAAGATATCGCAAATTGATCAGATAACTGCGGTGAGTCCGAAAAAAGCTTGTCGCATGCAAGCGTTTTTCAAATGAACACAAGCTTTCGGAAACTTTTATTACTCTGCGGCGTTCAGGGGAGTGAAGGTAGATTTTGGTTACCCGTTTTTCGGATGAAATCAAGACGATGTCGCGCTGATCAATAAACTCAATCTCATTGTTGTTGCGGATGCCGATAAAACTGCTTACAAAACGAGGGTCCGCCCTTTTCCCGAAGAGATAGCACTCAATCTTGTAGAGGCTCTTGTGCAGCCTCTCCCGTTCAAAGGGCTTTACGATGTAATCGACCGCATCAATTTCAAACGCCCAAGATGGGTGGGTGGAATCGGCCAGCACCAGAACTGATTCCGTATGCGGAAACAACGTAGCAAGTTGTTGGGCCACATAGGTCCCTTTTTGATCACGCAATTCAGGATCGAGAAACACGATATCCGCTTTGTTCCGAAATACTGCATCAATCGCCTCCTGTCCTGTTGTCGCGATCCCGGTAACTCCCCACATCCTTTCTGTCAATAAATTGGAGAGGAATTCACATGTCTCTGGGTCCTGATGAGCGACGATCGCTGTAAAATACATGTCCACATACATGCCTCATTACCCCTTTGGTCTCAACTCCATCCTATGAACCAGAGTCTTTTTTTCCTCTTCAAATTCTATCATTCTCAATATTTTCTAGTCCAGCATATATTCCCCAAACATTACTTCTTCATAATTTCTTCATAATTTTCTTCATATATCCACGCACCGATTGGTGATTTCCGCCCGTTTGCACTCCATCATGACAGGAACTGTTATCCGCCCCCCATCAACCAGCATCGAGGAAGCATTTTCTCCATGACCTACATGTAAAGGGCAAAAGGAGGAACCTTTTCCGGGAATGATGAACGCAACAGCGCGTATGCGATTCCCGACACCCCCCGGTATAAGCCGGGTGTATCGGATGAGGACGGAGAAGCAAACGTCCAGCCTGTTCGAGCGGCCAACTTTTGAGCAAGTTTTGCTGCCTGGCGGATGCAATCGGGGTCATTGAAACACTGTCCGCCGAGGAGAAGCACTTCCACCGCTCCGGCTGTTCCGCTCGCATATCCATCGTTGGGCAAGGATTGCTGAGCAAGCTGTTGAAATTCTCCTTCTGCAATTTCTCCTTCTATGGATTTGAAGCAGGCGCCTGGCTCTCCGTCCAAGCCAAGGCAATCTGCAAGTACATGGAGCCGCTCCCACTGGGAAAGGTTGTGCAGGGACGGACGCTCGAAATTCAACGCGCCCGCAGATGCCACTCCCAGTCGTTCCAGACGTTTGACCAACGGGAGAACCCATTCCTTGCCCTGGCCGTCCTGCAGCAGTTTTTGATACAAGCGCGCGGCGATTTCGTTCACCGCCGTACGCGCCGCCTCCGTTTGATCCGCTTCCCAATAACACACAGATGCCTTCGCCGCTTCAAACAAGGACACAACGTTCTCCAAACGGTTTTCCCGCACCTCGCGTATCAGCAACCCTGCCTGCTCTCTCGCCCATTCCGCATAGCGAACGTCTCCGAGAAAACGGTGCAGCATCACGCTTCCATACAGGACATCCGCCCGGCGGATGGGACGCTTGCTGCCCAGGAGCGTGTGAAACGCAGCCAGGCCTGTGTCGATATAGCTCCCTTCCTTCAACATCGTCCCTGTACCCACCAACAACAGCGACAGACCGACCAATCCGTCGGAGAGGGACCCATCAAGCACATCGTAACTCCACTGACCGAACCGGTTGCACTGAAAGCCAATCCAGGTGGCTTCCGTACGAAGCGGATTCCAAAAAGCCTGATCAACCAGGTGGTTGGCAATTCCCCGCAAACACCCGAGCACGTCCCCCCCGCTCACTTCGACCGCTGTCGGCCGGCTGTCTCCACCTCCCCCCTGCACGTCCATGCGCTCACGTTTGGTGGAAAGGATCGTCTTCCGGATGATGGCAAGGGATTTTGCCAGATCGTCTTCCCCCAGCAGATCCAAGCGGCGCATCACGCGATCCCACCCGCTTGCTTGCGACATGGTGACCACGCATCTGCCTTGCGCGTCTTGGACGTCCCTGGAGTCCGGTTGGGTCGTGAACAAGGGGATGTCTCCGTACAGCAGGTCCCGTTTTTCATGCGGAACAAATTGCTTTCGCAGCGGATATCGCTTTGTCCCGAGGTACAGTCGATCCAGCAGCTTTTCGCGATCCCGTCCGCTTTTCAGGTAGTCAGGGTGATTCCCCGCCTGCAGAAAATTGTAATAGTGTTGGGTGGAACGGATCACATAGCGAATGCGAACGCGGCGGAACCGGTCCAATATTCCCCCTTGAGCTGTCAACTCCTGTTTGCGTTCAGCGAAGAAGCGGTATATCCATTCAAATCCCTTTTCAATAAACGACAGAAAGTCGACGGCCTTCATCCTCTTGCCGTCCAACATGGGCAAATTGTCAAACGGAGGCAAGGGGAAGGAAGAGCGCCTGAATACGGGAAGATCGTCCCCTTCCGTATCCAGCCATTCCACTGAATACGTGACTTCCGACTCATCGCCGCCCAGACCGCTGAATTCCACCCCCGGCTGCCCCTCGGACGGATAAGCCAAGACGGGCAGCAGTCCTGTCCGCAGGGGGGAATCGAACAGATACTGGCTGGCGATTCCTTCGGCCGTACCGCTGTCAAATTGGAAAAACGGCGTTTGGAACAGCGTCTCCACATCGATATAGAGGGGATGTTCCCCGTGCGCGATCACATTTTCCGCATGAAAATCATTTCCGTCCAACAGATGCCAGATGGCCAAATAGGCCCCCTGTCTGAAGAAAAATCGCTGCACTTCCTCCACAGACTGGCATTCCTTCGGTTCAACATACGGCACCCAGCCGCACACTTCACAATCCAGAACGCGTTGGACGTAAAACGGGCAGGGGAATCCTTGGTCGTTCAAGTATGCCAACAGGGATTGAACACATACATCCACAGCCATTGACCGCGGTTTGTAGACGACGATTTGATCGCTGTTCGACACAAAAAACAGTACGCTTCTGCCGCGGTTATGGGGGTCGGATACTCCCCCGCGCACCTCCGCCAGCTTGCCAAACGTCCCGTCCATCAGTGCCTGGATGTTGGGGTAATGCTGGACGAAGTGGCTCAGGGCTTCCAGCGAAAACTGAATCCAGTACAGCGTACGCGTCGCCAACAGTCTCCCCAATACCGGATACTCCTCCAACGTCGCCCGGAAAAATTGCGGATCGCGCAGCTTGCTTTCCGCAAATGAATGGAGCCGCTCGGAGGCGGTCTGCCCCGTTAGTTCGTTGGTCAAATCAGCGATATGCAGCTCCATGGCCAATGCTCTCGACGCAATGTCATGCAGTTGGTCTCCCAAGGCGACCAGCAAGCTGTTTACCAATGACAGCTGATCCACTTCCACTGTTTCTGGTCCAAACCCCAGTTCGGGGATTGCTTCCGTCCATCGTTCGCGCGCAAGATGCAAAAAAGGTTCCACAAACGAAAGAAACGGAAGGCTTGCGTCCTCGTTTCCGGGAAGAGGCGTCAGCGATACGGCGGAATGGAACTCGGGTCGATTAGCAATGGTTTCCAGAATGTCCTCCCATCCCCGGTCGAAGTCACCTGCCGTATCAACATTTGATTGCCCGACACCAGAAAAATCCTCCGGATAGGATGCTGCCAGCCATTTTGTTTTCATCGATTCACCCCTCTTCTATTCCTGATCCAGAATCTCCTCACTGAGTTCATCCAACGGGTACCCGGAGGGGTGCGGAACTCGTCCGAGGAAGTGAGACAACTGCGAGCGGTAGTCGGGATCTTTCCAGGCGCGGATTAATTCTTCCACCCTGATCTTCTTGCCGTTTACCTCGACCCATCCCTCTTGATCCACAATCATTGAACGAACCCTCTCTTTCTGCCCAATACCAACAGGATCAACGGCGGAGCTGCAAACACGGCCCAAATGAGCGCGGGTTCCAGCCACATATCCGTCCATACTTTCCAGAAGGCCCCGATATAAAACAGTGCCCCCCAAAAGGCCACCGCCGACAGGAGCGAGCGGGGAACCTGTTCCAGCATCACCTGTTGACCGGACTGCTCTTCCATGACCTGTTTTTTCAGGCCGCTCTTGTCGAAGGTGAGAATGCCTACCTTAAGCAAAACGGTAAGCGTGGAGATCAGCAAAGTATTGCCCAGCCCGGCAGCAATTGCCCAGCCCGGCTGTTTCGTGCAAACGCCCAACAGGAGACTGCCGATGAACGCCGGCAAGGTGATCAGGAGCGATGCACTGGCTGCTTTGCCAGCCACCAGCGAGGTGTAGGAAATGCCAGCCACCTGATACAGATACACGCATTCCCGTTCAGCTGTATACAGCGTGACGGCAATCTCACCAAAGACCAGAGCGGAAAGGAATACGGAGATGAAGGGAATCAGCGAGCTGGCGGCAACCGACACGCCCCAGAACGCGAATTGACCGTCATTTGTATGACTGCTGATCAACCAGGCAAGGCCAAGCAATAACACTCCCCATACGATCAAGCGGATTTTGGTGATCGGATTCCGCCAGATGACGGCCACATCCTTCGCCTGAATTGTTCCGGGAATTCCGGGAACGATGCGAACAAAACCGGACCTGGTGGACCGTACCGTGTGTCCGGTCTCCTGCATGCGAAGCCACCCGTCTACATACCACGTCCCTACCCTGCGAGGCATCAGCGCCAGTACCAGTCCGGGGATGCCGAGGATGCCCATCGCGTACAACGTATACCGCTCCAGTGCTGCAACATCAGCCGACGCGAACATCGGCATCCGCACCAGCAGGTAAGCCACCCCCGCAATTACGCCGATAAAGCCTACAATGGACAAGCCAAACAGCATCTTCACGAGCCGCGGCTGAAGGTACACAAAGACGGCCAGATACAAACGGCCCAACAGCTCCCAGAGGGCGTTGGCCGCAAACGACACCGCAAAAACGGCCGCCATGGCGGTTATGCGATCGAGCCCCTGAAAATTCCCCGTCAACGCATAGGAGAAAATCAGGGCGGACCATCCCATCATCGGCAGGGAAGCAAGCCACATGCCGGTCAGGTGGAGAAAAGGCGGGGCTCCCGAGGCGACGATGAGAGGCATGAGCCGATGCTGGTACATTTGGGACGAGACGTCAAAAAACAGGCGCAAACTTCCTACCAGCATGGCCTCAACAGCTGCCAGATACAGCAGGGCGGTTAGATCAAAGTTAACCAGCAGATGAGCCACACGGTCGACCAGCAGAAACGCAACGAGCACTTCGCTCAACCGCATCCACAGCGCAGGTTTCAGACGACTGTGGCGGAAACCGGTATTCCAACGGGGTTTCAGGTAGAGCAAACAGATGGATTTCAACTGGTCTGACATGCCTGACTCCCTCCTTGTCCCTCTTCCCCGGTCAACGACAAAAAGATTTGCTCAAGGGTGGCGTTGGGCATCTCGACGACAGACCTCAGCTCCTCCAATGTCCCCTGGATTTTCAATTGCCCTTTATGCAAAATCGCGATGGTGTCCGCCAATTCTTCCACGATATCCAGGATGTGTGTTGTCAAGAAAACGGTACATCCTTCGCGAGCAACTTCCTTGATCAGTTCCTTCACTTCCCGGCTCGCTCTGGGGTCCAGACCGTTGGTGACCTCGTCCAGCAACAAGACTTCCGGTTTGTGGATCAAGGCGGCTGCAATCGCCATTTTCCGTTTCATCCCCAACGAAAAGTCGCGAATCAAATCATCGGCTCGCTCCGACAACCCCATTTGTCCCAGCAATTGATCAGCCCGCTGCCTGGCAGTCTCAAGCGGAATCCCGTACAATCCGCCAACGAACCACAGCATTTCACGAGCCGTCAGCCCTTCGTGCAACAGAGGGGTGTCAGGAACATACCCGACCTGTTTTCGCGCTTTGCGATCTTCCCAGATATCCTGGCCCAGGATATGCACCTTTCCCCCCGTCGGCCTCAGCTGTCCGGTCATCATTTTAATCGTCGTGGTTTTCCCGGCACCGTTATTTCCCAGGAATGCAAAAATGCTTCCCTTTTTCACGTGCAGCGTGAGATCGTGAACGGCTTCGAAATCTCCATATCGTTTTTTCAGGTTCAGGAGTTCAATGGAATATTTCTGATCATTCATGTTTTCTCCTCACAATCCATCCGGGTGTTGAACGGTAACTCCAAGCGGGGACGTCATTCATTTGGGTGAATGTTGATCATGGTCAACAAACAACGCTCACTGCCATGTTTTCCGGAACTAGCAAGCGCTCGATCGCATCGCGGAGATGTCGTGCGGAAATGTTCCTCAAGGTGCGGTCCAAATCAAACCCCTCCAGCGTTGTCCACCATTTTTCCAGATAATACGTCAAGACGCTCAGGTCATTTGCTTCTTTTTGGCAGCGCAGCAGCCACAATTTTTTCCAGTCATCCGCAAGCGATTCCGACCATGGGGCATTTCTCACCCGCTCTGCCGCCTGCATGACAGCTTCACGAAACCATTCCCACGAATCGGTCTGAGCAGTGATCTCCAGATATCCGGCATCGGCTGCCCGGCAGTAGTTCACCCTGATGGCGTCAGCCGATCCATCATCACCGGTCAATTCCTTCTCGTTGAGCAAATTGTACAATTCATGTTCCAGCATCACGGCACAAATGCGAATGACCAACTCCTCCTGAAACAGAGCGGTTGCTGTCAGACCGGCATGGACATGCTTGTATCCGACGTGCACGTACGCCTGATTCAAGCCCATTTCCGCAAGCGAGAAGTCCTGCACGGCGTTAGGCGGTTCTCGCCACTCAGGCAGATCTGCCGTGGCGGCGAATGGCTTTCGGGAAACCATTTGCTCTGCTCGTTCCACCAGATCGTGTATGTGAACATTCCCCGCGACCAGAAGCAGACAATTGTGCGGTACGTAAAACAGGGAATGGGCCGTTCGCACATGGTCGAGCGTGATTTGCGACAGAGACTCCTCTGTCCCTTTGACGTCCTTTTTGACAGGATGGTTCCAGTACAAGGCATTCAACATGTTTTGTCTCGCCACTTCAGCCGGATCTGCTTGAGACATCAACATTTCATTTTGAATGACTTGTTTTTCCAGCTGAATCCTGTCTTCCGTGATGTTCGAACGAAATGCCAACTCCAGCAAAAAGCCCACCGTGTCCATGACGTTTCCAACGGTGGTGGAATAGAAGGCCGTTCGGTCAATATAGGTGGAAGCCTGCAAATCGGCTCCGTATTCAGCCAGTTGAACGTACGCGTCATTGCCCTCACTGGGAAAAAGGGCGTGCTCAAGAAAATGCGCCACACCTTCGGGTTGAACCACTGTGGCGGATGAAATCGGATCAAAAAACCGGTGGTGAAGCGAACCGTACTTCACCACGAGCCGAACGTGTGCGGAGTAGTATTGCGGTTTTTCGATAAACAGAACGGTCATCCCGTTGTGGCACTCCACACATTGCCAATCGGAACCATTTCGAATTGCCTTCATATTACTCCTCCATCAGAACAGGTTCCAGGAAAGACACAGCCTCCATTACATCCTGCTTGGTCACGTCTTGAATAAGCGCAACCCTGGATGCAGGTTCGAATGGTTCCCCTGTCTCGACATGAGCAAGATGACAGCTGACGATGGAATCACAATCATCCATGGTGTACCACGCATCACTGATCAGAAACCGCTTGGTCACCTGCAGGTCGCGATCGGTAAAATCACCTCGCTGCAGGGCGTGGAGCTGTCCCACCATCTCTTCGCGCACCTGATCGCGATTGTCAGGCTCCGCCCCTGCCACCATCACGATTGTTCCCGTCGTTTGATCCCACACGGAGAACGCGAAGTAAGCCAACCCCAGTTCTCTGCGTATGCGGGAAATCAACTTGGAGTGGAAGCATCCGCCCAACAGGGCATTGGCAACCTGAAGGCTGATGCGCGCCGGCAAAGAGGGGTTCTTCGCTGTCAGCCGGTATGGCAAGACAATCAGATGGGAATCGCCGGCATCCGTCCCGGAGACGGGATCGGGAACACGCGGATCAACTCCCGTCCTTTCCTGTTTAACGTCAGCAGTCCACAGCCGCGAACGCTCTCCACACCAACTCTGCAGCACTCTCCAATTTTGGGCGGGATCGCCTGTTCCAATTGCATAACAGATAGCGGGAGCCTCCCGAACAAGATGGTCGTACTGCTGTGCGATGAAGGAACGATCCAAAAGCTCGTCTCCCCATTTGTCGCCGTCCGCGTCCAGAAAACGCAGCAAAGATGAGGTGACAGGGTCGATTGCGCTCGTGACGTGAATCCTTCTGCGTGCGATCTTGCGGGGGGCTGCGGACATCCAGTTCACGTACGCTTCCTGGTTAATCAGCGGCGCACAGACGACGGACAGGAGGAATTGGACATGGCTGTCATCTGTACCAAATGGTTCGCCGCTCGACAGCGATTCCATCTTGAGCCCAACATAACTCGCCTCTTGAAACCTGTGCTCAACAATCTCCGGCCGTTCCCACCTGCGACTGTCCGGATGCTGTATACAGTGAATCGCGACCAGGCTGTCCATCAGGCCGCTCCAAAACCATAGCGGCCAGTCAGGCGGGACACGAAACAGAACGTAATAGGCTGACGTCAAAAATTTACCTGTCTCAACGTTTACCAACCGGAGATTGTCGTTGACAGGCCGATCCTGAACATTCAAGCGTCTACCCCCTGTTTGAACACCGTTAACACGGCAAAAACCGCTTCGTAAAAGCCGTCGATCCCCATTCGCTCATGAAGGCGGTCATCAAAAAATTCCACATGCACCTTATGCGGGATATGGTCACGCTCCCACCGGGTCGTGATTTTTTCAACCATTCTGCCAGTCTGCAGCAGCACCGCACGGTAACCGCGTTCTCCGTGCAGCAGCATCCCTCGATCGAGATTGGCCGTTACGATAATGGCCGAATCCGCTTCTCCCTCAGCGGAATGGATCAGCGCGTCACGCAGAAACGAATCGGAACTAGTGCGCAGCGGGACCAGCTTTGACCGGCGGAAATCAAAATGATAGAAGGTATTGACGCCATGACTGTTTGTCACAGCATAGAGTTCCACGGCATTCAGCCCGGCAGCGTGCGGCGCCAAGTCTTTCAAGGAGCGTATGGAGGAAGGAAGCTCCTCTCGTTCGTTTATGTCCAATTCTTCTGCGATTCCATAATCTTTATACGAGTGTTCCACATGATATCGTTCATGCAGAATCGACAGCAGTTCTTTTCTCGCTTCCTCTTTTGCCCAATATACAGAGGGAAACAGCTTGCTGTTTTCGTGATACCACGCAGTCACATGTTCCGGGTGCAAACGATTGTGCTCGATCAAACGGAAAGAATAGTCTATTCCTCTTTTCATCGAAAACCTCCCAGCTCCAACGGCTCTGTTACGGAAGGGGATGTGGCATGGAATTCAATTCGTGGTATGTGTAGGGACGGTCCAGGTATCCCATCTCAACAGGCACCTGATAAAGCCGGGTTCCGCCCGCAACCTTTTCCTTTTCACTGCGCGTAATGTCCACCGCCCCGGGAACGATGACCCGATAGACGTGCAAGCCGAGCTGTCTGACGTCCGGCAATGTAATGTCGACGGCAATCACCTCTAGTCCGTTCCGTTCCAGCGCTGCGATACACTTGTCCAACTCCTCCGTCACATTCAGTTCGGACAGCCATTTCCCCGCCGGCACATCGTTTTCGACCGTTGACTGATAGACGAATGCTGCATGGCTGTGGTTCAGCTCGTCACAATAGAAGAACGGACGCAGCACGAAATCCTCAACTTCGTCAGGCGTGAGGGTAAAGTGAATGTATTTGGTAGAAAGGTAGCGGCATCCCATCCACTGCTGCGCAATCTCACACAGCGCCTTGATGCATGCTTCCTCCAGGGAAGGGCGGGAAGCGGCTCCGACAATGGTTCGTCCATTCGGCGCTTTCATGATGGCGCAAACTGCAGGAATGCCAAGCGTCGTGGTCGTATCAACCAGATGATACCGGAAGTGTTCCGCGGCAAAATACTGTTGGTAGATCTCATGAAGCCGCTTGTTGCTTTCCACATTCAGCCTGGGCAAACTTAGTTTGTTGTGCCACATGATGGAATACGAGTCCCGTTCGACGATTTCCAATATCCCCCGCAATACGGCTTCTTCCGCTGTGGGGGCGCATGAAAGTCCCGTGGTCAACCCTCTCCACACGAGCGCTTCGTCCTCGCCGGGAAGATAATTTTCCCATACCGCTGCCGCCGGGACCCATACCTCTTGCCCCCGTGTCAAATTGTATCCGGGCACCCATCTCACCTTGGTGTCCTCCGTAAACCGCACAAAGGGAAAATCCTCTTGCAAATATTGATCCGGATGAAACCAGGCAAAACGCTCCGGATGAACCGCTCCCTTCAGTTCTCTCCAGGAAGCCAATGCCATTCCGGAACGCACGTAGTACGAGCCGCAGTAACGTTCGATGGCTTCCCCTACAGCGGAACGTCTTGCTTCTTCCCGGGTAAATCCAACCCCCGTCGTAATCTCGGGGCTGCCGCTGATCCCAGGCATCAATTCGTTCGCGTAAGTGGGCGCCGCCATCGCCGCATACAGTTTTTGATCGCCGGGATCATTCAAGCAATCAGCGAACCATCGCACAATGCCGCCATACCGACTGACAACCGAACGCAGCGCACCGAGAGAAGAAACGTCTTTCCAGTCGCCTGCCAATCGCTTTCTGCTCATGAGCCAACCTCCGAAAAGCGGGTCATCCACGGCTGTACATATTGATGGATGCGGGTTTCCACACCACACACAGGGCAGGTTGGAACACGCAGGACGGGATGAAGCTCCCCTTCAAGCGTCAAAAAGTCAATCTCCAACATCTGGTCCGTAATATGGGCAGCCCCTGCGCGGTGATCCTTGGAGACAAATTTGTACGTTTCCAATGCGACAGCGTCACACATCATCCGGCGCACGTTTTCTTCCAGGCATTCGGGAATCTCGGGACGTTCCGGCTCCTCGACCATATTGGCTTTCATCCGAAGCGACAGGCACTCAAAGCAGGGACCTTCCGTAGGATGAAATACGGGACCTGCAAGCACTCTCCCTCGGTCCCATAGAACATGAAGCCAGCGTTTCCCTTCTTTTCGCATGAGTTGGTTTATCTGACTGCCGAACGTACCGGCATTGACCACAACAAGCAAATCAATCTCCGACCGATGCTCTTCCAACGATTCGATGACACGGGCGGAGAGATTGAACAATTGATAATGATTCGCCAATTGGGCGGCCAAATCACGGTTGTCTTTGACCAAAATTCCAATCATCGCAAATCACTCCTATGTATGGGATAGACAGGATTGAACCTGACGTTCAATCCTGTCTGTCGCCTGCGATTACAGCAAGCGAATAGTCCAGATGATCGTGCCAACATCTGCTTTCTTTTCAGCAGCTGCAGGGTTGGCAACAGCTTTCAGGAGTTGCTCTTTGTTCATTCCTATCACCTCCTTTCAAGAGCATGCGGATGTTCGCTAGGAGGAAAACGATGCGACCTGTTCTCGTTCACCCAGCTGTGCCAATTGCTCGAACAGTCCGACGACAGCTACTTCCGCGTGCTCCTTTTCTTCTGCTCCGAGTTCTTTCAGCTTGCCCGCCAGCTGCATGTGATGCTCGGAACACCCTGCCTGGACGCCGATCAAACCGCTTTTCGCCTGCTGTTTTGTTATCAATTTTCGTGCAAGATAGGAAATGAATGCGGTCTCCAACTCGCTCTCCCACCATTTCGGCAGAAAACATATCCGGACGATTGGATGACTGTCCGTAGTGGATACGGAAGCGTACCCGGCCAACTCCCCCTCATAACGCAGCTCGTGCACGGCCCCCAGCCACAGGGGCTCGATTACGCCTCCCATTCCCTCGACATGTGTTTGAAACTGTCGGGAAAACATCTGGTTGGCGACGAATTGCAGCGCTTCCTTTACCGCCTTCTTCGGCAATCGGTTCAGCTGGAGCCGGTTGTATACATAATCATGCTTTGGAATGTTGGCCTCCGGGATGAGTATGACGCGATCGTAATAGCGAGTCATTCCCATCTTTTTCGTAGTGAGCTTTAATGATGGTTTATTTTCACTGGAGATTTTTCCGATAAAATAGCGCAGTCCTTTCTGATGTGCATACTGGGCATAACGAACCAGGAACGCGAATCCAGCTCCTTTTGCCTGATATTCCGGATGGATGAAGATGTCCGTCCCAATCGCAACCTGATTCCGGTACATGACAAACATGAAGCCTATTTCCGAACCACTCTCAGCGTCAACCAGCTTTATCCCCTGAAAAAACAGCATGCAGACGAATGGAAAAACCAGATATTGAAACAGGAATTTTTTCAGCGGGTGATTCATCCATGCCCGATACGTCAGATCGCCGGTTTGAAAGAAATGGTTGCAAAGAATCAGGCTGGCTCGATACGCTTCCCACGGCTTCATTTTTGCTATCTTCATGATTGGGCCTCCCTCATTCCACGCGAAGCGTTTTGCTGTTCCGCCTCGCTGTCCGATGTCGCGTCCCTCTTTAAACATAATACAGATCATGGAAAATACAACATTTTTACCACGATATGTAAGTTCGGGCGGACGAAACGATTAATAGAAGGAACGAGCGGACGCTGGCGAACAGACGAAAGGTACAGTTCGCTTCTCCTGCCGGTGCGGATTCTTTTTTCTGAAAAGTGATTCACGTAAACGGGCTATCTGCTATCATGGAAGAAAAAAGAAAGTAGGGTGAATCATGCAACCGCTCGTTACTCCCCGTTGGCTGTACGAACACCTCCAGGACGACCGGCTAAGCGTCATCGACTGCCGCTTTGCCCTGAACAACCCCGCTCTCGGCGAGGAGCAGTACCGGCAGGAGCACATCCCCGGCGCCCTTTATTTCCATCTGGAGCGGGATTTGTCCGGTCCCAAACAGACACATGGCGGACGCCATCCGCTGCCTGATCCGGAAGCGCTGGCCGCCCGCCTGTCCCTCGCAGGTATTGACGAAAATGTCACCGTGATCGCCTACGACGATCAGGAAATGTCCATGGCCGGCCGGCTTTGGTGGCTGCTCCGCTATCTGGGGCACGAAAAGGCGGCCGTGCTGGACGGCGGATTTGCCGCCTGGAAGAAGGCTGGCTATCCGGTGACGGCCGATGTGCCCACTCCCGCTCCGCGCTCCTTTGTCCCCCGGGTGCAGCCGGACATGCTGGGGGACATCCGCAGTGTGCAGGAACGCGGCGAACATACCGCGCTGATCGACTCCCGCGCCGGCGAACGCTACCGCGGCGAACAGGAACCGCTCGATCCAAAAGCGGGACACATTCCCGGCGCCCTGCACTACTTTTACAAGGACAACCTTTCCGCGGACGGCACGATGCTGCCGCCTGAACGGCTGCGGGAGCGGTTTGCCCCCTTGGACGGGCAGGAGATCATCGTCTACTGCGGCTCCGGCGTGACCGCTTGCACCAATCTCCTGGCCCTGCACTCCATCGGCCGGACTGACGCCAAACTGTACCCCGGCAGTTGGAGCGACTGGTGCTCCTACGATCTGCCGGTGGCAAAAGGACCTACTCCATCCGATGACATTGTGAAGTGAGATCGCCTTCCCCCGTTTAGCGATCAATCGGCGTTGCCGCTCCCTGCCGGATCAGCCGGTGCAGACCCGCGAGCAAAAACGCCCCGCCGGTGACAAAAAAGACAATGAAGAACGAGTGGTTCCAGTTGTCGATGAGGCCCGCCACAATCGGGCTGAGAATGGCACCGGCGGAGGTGACGGCGGAAAACAGGCTGAACGCGCTCCCGTACAGCTCGCGCGGCACGTGAAGCATCAAAACAGTGGACAAGGCCGGGAACAGAAGGCCGGAACAGATGCCGAACAGAAACATCATCACATACAGCGACACATCCAGGCCAATCGCCAGCCCGTACGCAAGCAGACTCATCAGGCAAAGGCCGACGAGCGTGCGCTGCTCCGGGGACGTGCGGGCCAGCCAGAACTGGCTGAGCGCCGCCAGCGCCCCCAATCCCTTGAGACTGAACAAAATACCCGTCACAGAAGGCGAAAGATCGCTCCGTTGGATGAGCATGGGGACCTCGTAAATCAGCACCCCCTGCGCGTAGACGACGGCAAACCCGCCGACAAAGGCGGGATAGAGGTACGGGTTTGCCACCACGGCCAGCAGCGAAGACATCTGCGGCAGGCGGGCAGCGACGGCCGCATTGTCGGCGTTGTTGGCAGCGCTGACGGATGCGCTCCCGCCGCCCGCTTGGCGGCCGGGCAGGACCAACAGGGCAAACACCCCGGCAGCTCCCATGATGCCGCCCAGGATGACAAACGACTGCCCGTAACCAAACTGTACCGCCAGGAAGCTGCCCACCGCAGGCGAGACGATCGCCGCTGTCGTCAGCACCATCCCGTTTTTCGCCATCAGTTCGCCCTGTTCCGCCCTCGTCTGTCCGGTTTCCCCCAGCATGGCAAAACAGGCCGGTGAGACAAACGCCATCAAAAACCCCAAAATCAGGCGCAGCACGAAGAAATGCTCCGGCGCCTGCACCACCCCCTGGCCGCTCAGGATCAGCCCGGCCAGGAGCAGCCCTCCGGCGACAAACCACTTTTTCGGAAAGCGATCCAAAAACGGTCCGGCGATCAGGTTGCCGGCCAGGTTGCTGATCGCGTACGCCCCCAGAACCACGCCGATCATCGCCCCCGACGCCCCCAGCACGAGCATGTACGGCGCAAGCAGTGGCGTCTGCGCATGCATGTCAAACGATACGAGAAACAAGACGACAAACAGGAGAACCCGCATTTCCTTCCACTCCCTTCTCTATCTCCCATCTATATGACGCAGGTCGTCCACATAGAAAGGAGCTGTCTTACCAGGAGGCACCCGATTGGTTTTTCGGATCATGGTGATGTCCTCGGGAGGTGTTGCGTTCCCTTTGTTGACGTTTAGACAGAATATTTTGTATAATACCAAAATTGACAAGCGCCCAATCCAACCAATTGGTATTTCCTACAGTTGCAACCGGACGCAGAAGAAAAGGAGGATGCTTATGCAGGCTGGCGATGTCCTGACCTGGGAGAGGACATTTACCGAGCAGGATGTGCGGGAGTTTTGCAGAATCTCCGGCGACAACGGCGCGCACCATGTTACACCGGACGAACACGGGCGTTTGGTGGTGCATGGTTTGCTGACCGCTACCTTGCCGACGAAAATTGGCGGGGACCTGCATGTTCTGGCCAGGAACATGACATTTACCTTTCTCCGGCCGGTCTTTACGGGAGACACGATTCGCTGTGAAGTGACCATCACCCGTTACGAACGGCAGGAAAGCCGGGCGGAAATCGCTGCCACTGCGGAGTGCTATAACCAGGAGGGAAAAAAGTACTGGAAGGCACGTTTGACGGGATTATCAGGTGTTAGAAAAGGAGACTCCCCCGGTTGGAGAGTCTCCCTTATCGGACATGTCATTCGCACCATATGGGCGAATGTGCTTTGTTGGTTTGCTCGTACCGTTGCCGCCTAGGCATGCACTGTTTTCAATCCCAGCGAGCTTTCGTGGAACTTGATGTTTGGATACTTTTCCATCGCCATCCGCAGTTGGTACTCGCTCTCAAACAGCATCACCGGCCGGCCGTAACGGTCCGTCACCGTTTTGTTCTTCAGGGCGTCCAGCGCCGCCTTGTCTCCTTCCAGCCAGCGGGCGATCTGGTACGGCAGGCGGGTCAGCGTGATCTCCACCCCGTACTCCGCTTTCAGCCGGTACTCCAGCACTTCAAACTGAAGCACCCCGACCACGCCGAGAATCAGCTCCTCCATCGGGTAGGTGCGGAACAGCTGCACCGTTCCTTCCTCCGTCAACTGCATGATCCCTTTTTGGAACTGCTTGTGCTTCATCGCGTCCTTTACCATTACCCGGGAGAAAAACTCCGGCGAAAAGTGGGGCATCTCTTCATACTCGAACGGCTTCCCGACGCAGAGCGTGTCGCCGATCTGGAAGATGCCCGGGTCGAACAGGCCGATGACGTCTCCGGCGTACGACTCCTCGACAATTTCCCGGTCCTGGGCCATAAACTGCACCGGCTGGGCCAGCTTGATATCTTTTCCCAGTCGCACGTGTCGGACGGTCATGCCGCGTTCAAAGCGACCCGAGCAAATGCGCAGAAACGCCACACGGTCGCGGTGCGCCGGATTCATGTTGGCCTGGATTTTGAAAATAAAGCCGGAAAACGGATTGCTGCATGGGTCAATCAGGCCCACACTGCTCTTCTTGGGCGACGGCGGCGGAGCCATTTGCAAAAAGTTGTCGAGGAACGTCTGCACCCCGAAATTGCTGATCGCACTGCCGAAAAAGACGGGGGTCAGTTCTCCTTTGCCGATCAACTCCATGTCAAAGGCGTCGCCCGCCACGTCAAGCAGGGCGATTTCCTCCTGAAGCTGCTGCCACAAATCCTGACCGACGCGTTCACCGATCAGCGGATCGTCCGGGCCGCTCACCTCGAAGAAGCGGATGTCCTCATGCTGCGAGCCGTCTTCATACAGTTCCACACGCGATTTCATCCGGTCATACACGCCGCTGAAGTGGCTCCCCATGCCGATCGGCCAGTTCATCGGGTAGGAGCGGATGCCCAGCACCCGTTCAATTTCTTCCAGCAGCTCGAACGGGTCTTTGCCGTGTCGGTCCAACTTGTTGATAAAGGTAAAAATCGGGATGCCGCGCATCCGGCAAACCTTGAACAGCTTGATCGTCTGCGCCTCTACCCCTTTGGCTACGTCGATGATCATCACCGCTGCGTCAGCAGCCGTCAGCGTCCGGTACGTGTCCTCGCTGAAGTCTTGGTGGCCCGGTGTATCCAGAATGTTGATGCGATGCCCCTTGTATTCGAAATCCATCGCGCTGGACGTGACGGAGATACCGCGCTTCTTTTCGATTTCCATCCAGTCGGAGGTGGCGTGTTTGGAATTCTTCCGCCCCTTGACCATCCCCGCCTCACGGATCGCTCCACCGTAGTACAGCAGCTTTTCCGTCATTGTCGTCTTGCCCGCGTCCGGGTGGGAGATAATCGCAAAGGTGCGCCGTCTGGCAATCTCTTGTTCCCATTGGGGGTTTTTTTGACTCATCTTCATTCTCCTGTCGTAGTTCTTTGCCATAGCGTATTCCATAATGGATTCCATAACAACGATTATAACGACAAACTGACGTGTGAGCCAGTTCCAGCTTGTAGACAAAGTCCGAAACGCATGGGAGATCGGGCCCGCTCGCTCGCTTGACGCCCAGCAAAGAAGCAGATGAAGTCCGCTCCAAAACGAGACGCGGGCAGGGGACAAACATCTGGGTGTTTCGATGAAGTGAGACTTGTGTCCCCTGTGTATCCCCGCGTCTTTCGTTTTTCCGCTGAGCAGGTCGTCAAAGGAGCTCGCTTGGCCCATCCCTCCATGCGATGTACATTGTCTTCCGCTTCGGTTGATGAATGGGCAGGCCTTCCGGCCTGAAAATCGTTTTCTTGTGGGCGATTACTCAATGAATGAAACTGACGTGTGAGCCAGTTCGTATCTTTCCTTTTCCATCAGATCAGGTATAATAGTGGATTATAAAGTAGTAAAAATTTTTTGACTGCATGTGCATCCTACCATGTGCATCCTACATAGAAAAGGGAGGAACCCTATGACAAGCTCTGTGGAAAATCGTGCAGCTGCTTTTCGCGAGTATGTGAAAAAAATGACCAGCTTCGGCCAGGCGCTTGCCGTGCTGCATTGGGACATGCGCACACAGGCGCCGCGCAAAGGGATGGACGCCCGCTCCGAGGTGATCGGCGTTCTGTCTGGCGAACAGTTCAAACTGGCCACCTCCAAGGAAATGGAAGAACACCTGGAGGCACTGAGCGAACCGGCCGTGCTTGATTCGCTCGACCCCATCACCCGGGCGACGGTACTGGAGTGCAAAAAGGAGTTTGACCGCAACAAAAAAATTCCGGCGGACCGCTACCAGGAGTTTGTGGTGCTGACCTCGCAGGCGGAGACCATCTGGGAAGAAGCGCGGGCCAACAGCGATTTCGCCATGTTCCGCCCCTATCTGGAAAAAATCGTCGACTTCCAGCTTGAGTTTATCGACTACTGGGGCTGCGACGGCAAAAACAAGTACAACACCCTGCTTGATCTGTACGAGCCGGGCGTGACCGTAGACCAGTTGGACCCGATCTTTGCCACCCTGCGTGAAAAAACGGTCAAGCTGGTGGCGGCCATCGCCGAGTCGCCGCACAAACCGGACACGTCTTTCCTGAAAAAACACTTCCCGGAGAGCGAGCAGGATGCGTTCAGCCGATATGTCCTGGAGAAGATCGGGTACGACTTCCAGGCAGGACGCATGGATCGCAGCGTACATCCGTTCTGCACGTCGTTCAACCCGGGCGACGTCCGAATCACGACCCGTTTCGACCCGAACGACTTCAACTCAGCGCTGTTCAGCTGCATTCACGAAGCCGGTCACGCCATGTACGAGCAAAACATCAATCCGGAGCTGCTGGGCACGCCGCTGTGCGAAGGCACTTCGATGGGCATCCATGAATCCCAGTCCCGCTACTGGGAAAACATGATAGGGCGCAGCCTGCCGTTCTGGCAGCATTTCTACGGTGATCTGCTGAAAGCCTTCCCGGTTCAGTTTGCCGGTGTGGACGTCGAACAGTTCTACCGCGCGATCAATGAGGTCACTCCATCGTTTATTCGTACGGAAGCGGACGAACTGACGTACAACCTGCACGTCATGATCCGCTACGAGATTGAAAAAGGGCTGATCAACCAAACGATCAAGGTGGCCGACCTGCCCGCCATCTGGAACGACAAAATGAAGGAGTACCTCGGCATCGTCCCGGCCAACGACAAGGAAGGCGTGCTGCAGGACGTGCATTGGGCGGGAGGCAGCTTCGGTTACTTCCCCACCTATTCGTTGGGCAACGTCTACGCCGCCCAGTTTACCCATGTGATGCGCAAGGAGCTCAGCGGCTACGATGACCTGGTGGCCAAGGGCGAGTTTGGACCGATTCGTCAGTGGCTGAAGGAGCGCATCCATCAGCACGGCAAAACAAAGAGCCCGAACGAGCTGGTGAAGGAGATCACCGGCGAGGGGATCAACGCATCGTACCTGATGGACTATCTGGAAAGCAAGTACACGTACATCTACAAGCTGTAAGAAGAGTGAGCGCCTCGCAAGTCGAGGCGCTCTCAGTGTATACAAAGTCGTGTTCAATGGGGCAAAAGGAGGTGCAACGGTGGTACACTTTACTGAAAAATGGCTGCCCACCTACATCCGCCGCGATCTGATTGTGCTATTCTGCGGCATTAATCCGGGGCGTGTATCGGCGACAGTCGGCTATCACTACGCCAATCCGTCCAATCTGTTTTGGCGCGGGCTGTACGAAGGCGGCCTTACCCCCCGGCAGCTAAAGCCGGAAGAGACGGCATGCCTGCTTGAGTACGGATACGGCATCACTGATCTGGTCTGTCGCCCCACCCGCTCCTCCGGTGAGCTGCGGGAAGCGGATTTCTCTGCCGGAGCGAAACAGTTCCGGCAGATGGTCCAGACGTACCGTCCCCGGGTCATCTGCTTTAACGGCATTACTGCGTACCGTCACGCCACCGGGCGCAAAAAGGAAGCAGTCTCGCTCGGCCTGCAGCCGCAGCTCGCCTTCGGAACCGCGGATTGGGCCGGCAGCCATCTGTTCGTCATCCCCTCCACCAGCGGCGCCAACGCCTCCTATACGCGGGAAGAACGGCTGGCGATGTTCGGTGAGCTGAGCCGTTTCCTGCGCGAGAAAGGGTGGCATCCGCTCGATCCGCAACGCACGTAAGCCCCCGCCCCGCAAGGTACGGCAGACAGCATGCACCAAAAAAAGACTCGGGCACGACGGTACCGATGGCGATACCGCCCGCCCGAGTGATGTTGGCACGGTTGGTTGCAGGCATCAGGCCTTTGCGGCCGTTTTCAGCAATTGGCTCTGCTGACGAACGTACTGGATCAGCTCCACGCTCATCTGGTAGTAGTTAAACGGCGTGATCAAATAGATTCCGTTGAAGTAGGTGATGGCCACGTCCAGCAGCTCCTTGGCCATCTTGATGCCTTCCTGTCTGGCCGCTTCTCCCTGAACACGCCTCATCCGCTCCCTCGCTTCGTCGGAGAGCTTGATCCCCGGCACTTCGTTGTGCAGAAATTCCGCGTTGCGCGAGCTGGTCAGCGGCATGATCCCGATAAACACCGGAATCTTGATGTGTTTCGTCGCATCGTGGACGAGCCGGATTGACTCTGCGTCGTACACAGGCTGCGTCATGATGAAGTCGGCTCCAGCCTCCACCTTTTTCTCCAGCCGTTTGATCGCGGCTTCGATGTGGCGCACGTTGGGGTTGAAGGCTGCGCCCACGATGAACTGCGCCTTTTGTTTCAGCGGCCGGCCGGAGAACGAGATGCCTTCGTTGAGCTGTTTGACCATGCGGATCAAGTCAAACGACGTGACATCAAACACCGAGCTGGCTCCCGGCAAGTCACCAAAGCGGGAGGGGTCGCCGGTCACCACCAGCACCTGGTCGATGCCGAGCGCGTGCAGTCCCATCAAGTGAGACTGCTGCCCGATCAGATTGCGGTCCCGGCAGGCGATGTGTACGAGCGGATCGATGCCGTACTGGCTTTTCATGATCGCTCCCAGCGCCATGTTGCTCATCCGAACGTTGGCCAGCGAGTTGTCCGCCAGGGTGATGGCGTCCGCTCCGGCCTTGTGCAGCTCAAAACAGCCGGTCAAGAATCCTTCTGTGTCCAGATCCTTTGGCGGGTCAAATTCTACAATAATTGTAGTGCCGGTTTTGACCCGCTCCACGATGCTGGGTTTCTGCCGCTCCCTGACGCTGTACGAGGCGACGGACGGCCGCTCCGTCAACGCTTCGGACGGGTTGACGCGCGGCAGCGGTGCAAGTCCCTTCAGCGCTTCCGCCATGGCCCGGACGTGGTCCGGCGTGGTTCCGCAACAGCCGCCCAACAGGCGCACGCCTTGTTCCCGGAGGCGCAGCGCGCTCTCGGCAAAGTACTCCGGTGAGGACTTGTAGGCGTACTCGCCGTCGCTGATGCCGAGCCGGCCCGCATTGGGAAAGGCGGAGAGCAGCGCCCCATCCGGCACGCTCGCGCTCTCGAACGAGCGGAGAATCTCAGCCGGCCCCAGCCGACAGTTGAGACCGATGATGTCCGCCCCCGCCTTTTGCAGCTGGGAAAACGCCTCCGTCAGCGTATAGCCGTCACGGGTCCGTCCCACGTCCAGCGTCGCCAACTGGCAAATCAGCGGCAGGCCGGTGAGCGGGCGGATCACGTCAATCGCGAGCAGCAGTTCCTCCAGGTCGAGAAACGTTTCCAGAATCAAGCCGTCCACTCCGGCGTGCAGCAGCGCGATCGCCTGCTCTTCAAATTGATCGCGGTACTCGTCCAGCACTTTTTTCCGCACTCGTCCGGCGATGATGGAGCCGATGCTGCCAACGACATAGGCGTCGTCCTGTGCCGCCTCCCGGGCGATTGTGACGGCGACGCGGTTGATGCGCGTCACCTTGTGCTCCAGCCCGTAACGGGCGAGCGCGTCCCGATTGGCGCCGAACGTGTTGGTTTCCATCAAGCGCGCTCCTGCCTCGTAATACGCCTTGTGCACGTCGTACACCAGGCGCGGATTAGTCAGGCACAGTTCCTCAAAACTGACGCCCACCGGCACCCCCGAACGGTACAACTGGGTCGCCATCGCCCCATCCCCGACCAGCAGGTGGTCTCGCAAATATTCGCGCAAATCTTTTTTGGCTGTCAAATCCATCCCTTCTCTCCCATTGCTCTGTGAAAAGTCTATCGGTCTACAGGTCGAACGCGGACGGGCCGGCGTTGAAATACCGCGCCTCCGGATGGGCGAAGACCATCGCCGAGACGGAGGCTTCCGGCTCCATCATGAACCCTTCCGTAAGCTGGATGCCAATGTCCTCCGGTTTCAATAAACGGAACAGCTTGGCCTGATCCTCCAGGTTGGGGCAGGCCGGGTAACCGAACGAGACGCGAATCCCCTGATAACGGGCACCAAACCGCTCCAGCATGGTCATCTCCGCCGGATCGGGGAAGCCCCAGACGTCCCGCATCACGTGGTGCAGCCGCTCCGCGAAGGCTTCCGCCAATTCCAGCGCCAGCGCCTGCAGGACGTGGGAACGGAGGTAGTCCCCCCGCTCTTTCAACAGGGCGGAGCGCTCGTGGATGCCGGAGCCGGCCGTCACGGCCAAAAACCCGACGTAATCCATCTCGCCGCTCTCTACTGGCCTGAGGAAGTCAGACAGACAGAGATACGGTTCCTCCTGCTGACGAGGGAAGTGGAAGCGCTCCAGCAGACGGCTGTGGTCGCGCGGATCGTAGACGAGGATGTCGTCGCCATCCGCCTGGGCGGGGAAAAACTGATACATCCCGTGCGCCGTGATCGTGCCGTCCTGATTGGCTTCCGCCAGCAGCTCCTGCACCAGCTGATACAGCCCGGTCACTTTTTCATCTCCGGTCTCCAGCAGTTTCTCCACGTTGCCGCGGACGCCGAGATGCTTGCCGAGCAGCATCCGCAGGTTGAGGTAGGGCTGCAGATGGCTGATCGGATAGTGGCGCAGCACATGCCGCTCGCAGTCGGGCGGCACGTGAACGGGCACGGTGCGGTTGACGGCGGAGCGCTTCGGCTTGAGCGATGACGCCGCTGTTTCGGCCTGCTTCGTCGTCGACGCTTCCTCTTCCGCTGCCTGCTGAGCCGCACGCAGCTTTTCCCGTTCCACGGGGTCCTGCAGGCGGTTGACCAGGTCGAGCCCATCCATCGCGTCCTTGGCGTACAGCACGATTCCCTTGTACTCCGGCGCGATCCGGTTGGAGGTAAACTTGCGGGTCAGGGCCGCGCCGCCTACCAACAGCGGCACGTCAATCCCGGCTGCCCGCAGGTCCTGGGCGGTAATCACCATCTGCTGCGCCGACTTGACCAGCAGGCCCGACAGGCCGATCGCGTCTGGCTGCTCTTCACGGCAGGCGGCAATCAGCTGCTCCGGCGGCACCTTGATGCCCAGGTTGACCACTTCGTACCCGTTGTTGGCGAGGATGATCTCCACCAGGTTCTTGCCGATGTCATGCACGTCCCCTTTTACCGTCGCCAGCAAAATTTTCCCTTTGGTGGCCGTCTCCGTCTTTTCCATGTAAGGTTCCAGGAACGATACGGAGGCCTTCATCACTTCGGCGCTCTGCAGCACTTCCGCGACGATCAGTTGGTTGTCGTTGAACAGCCGGCCTACCTCTTCCATCCCGGCCATCAGCGGACCGTTGATGATTTCTAGCGGCGTGTATTTCTCCAGCGCCAGCTTCAGGTCGTCCATCAGCCCGTCCTTGGAGCCTTCCACCACGTAACGGGCCAGACGCTCTTCCAGCGTGAGCGACGACGCTTCCACGCGTACTTCCTTTTTCTTCTGCCGGTAAAACTCGGTAAAGGCGGCCAGCGTCTCGTCGTTGGTCTCAAACAGGAGCGCCTCTGCCAATCGCCGCTCCTCTTCCGGAATGGAGGCGTAGCGTTCCAGCTTCTCGGTATTGACGATGGCGTAATCAAGTCCGGCCAGAGTCGTATGGTAAAGGAAGACGGCGTTCAGCACCTCCCGTCCGGCCGCCGGCAGCCCGAACGAGACGTTGCTGATGCCGAGAATCGTCTTGCACTCCGGCATCGCCTCCTTGATCAGGCGGAGGCCTTCCACCGTCTCGCGGGCGGAGCCGATGTACTGCTCGTCGCCGGTGCCCACCGGAAAGACCAGCGGATCGAAAATGATGTCGCGCGGGTTGACCCCGAATCGATTGACCAGCAGATCGTAGGCGCGTTTGGCCACTTCCAGCTTCCGTTCCCGGGTGACTGCCATGCCGGTCTCGTCGATCGTGCCGACGACGACAGCCGCGCCGTACTTGTGAATCAACGGCGCCACCTGTTCAAACCGCTCCAGCCCGTCTTCCAGGTTGATCGAGTTGAGAATCGCCTTGCCCTGCGAGTACCGCAGTCCAAGTTCCATGACGCGCACGTCGGTGGAGTCGATCATCAGCGGCGCTTTCACTTTTTTGATGACAAACTGCAGGAACTTCTCCATGTCCCCGTACTCATCCCGGTCCGGGTCGGCGAGACAGATGTCAATGATCTGTGCCCCCCGCTTTACCTGGGCGCGGGCGATGTCGGACGCTTCCTCGTACTTCCCGGCCGCGATCAGGTCGCGGAATTTTTTCGACCCAATCACGTTGCTCCTCTCTCCGACAAGCAGCGGCCGATTGTCTGCTTCCGCGTAGACGACCTCGATCCCCGACACGGCGCTGACCGGCTGTCCGGCCGGGACACGGGGCTTGCAGTCCTTCAATGCTTCCGCCAGCGCGCGGATATGCTCCGGCGTCGTGCCGCAGCATCCTCCGGCGACGTTGAGCCAGCCCTGCTCGGCAAACGCCCGCATCTTGGCAGCCAGTCCGTGCGGCGTCTCGTGGTAATGGCCGTTTTCATCCGGCAGGCCGGCGTTGGGATAACAGCTCACCCCGCACTGGGCCAAATTCGCCAGCGTGCGCAGATGGTCACGCATGAACTCCGGCCCGGTGGCGCAGTTCAGACCAATGGTAATCGGCTTCAGATGCTCCAACGAGACGTAAAACGCTTCGATGGTTTGCCCGGCCAGGGTCGTGCCCATCGGCTCAATCGTGCCGGAGATCATCACCGGCACTTCCCTGCCCAGCTCCGCGAACGCCCGGCGAATGCCGATGCCGCCGGCCTTGACGTTTAAGGTGTCCTGCGAGGTCTCCAAAAGCAGCGCGTCCACGCCGCCGATCAGCAGCCCTTTCGCCTGCCGGTAGTACGCTTCCACCAGCTCTTCAAAGGTGACGCCTCCCGTCAGAGACAGCGTCTTGGTCGTCGGCCCCATCGAGCCGGCGACGTAACGCGGCCACTCCTGGGTGGAATAGGCGTCAGCCGCTTCCCGTGCTAGCCGGGCTGCAGCGATGTTGATCTCCAGATCTTTGTCTGCCACGTCGTACTCGGCCAGGACGATCGAGGTGGCACCAAACGTGTTGGTCTCCACGATGTCCGCACCCGCCTCCAGGTATTTTTCATGAATGGAGCGGATCACGTCAGGACGGGTGAGATTGAGCAGCTCGTTACAGCCTTCGTAGGCATCACCGCCAAAATCATCAGCAGTCAGGCTGGCCTGTTGCAGCATCGTCCCCATCGCACCGTCCAGAATCAGAATTTTCCGGTAAAGCTGTTCACGAAGACTTATTTTCATGGGGCAAACTCCTTTTCTTCCAAACTCACACGCATTGGTCCGTGTACAATAAAAAATCCTCTTCTGTGTGCAACAAGAAGAGGATTTGTCCGCGAAACATACACGCATGACCATCCTCTTATCTTTCAAAGCACACGCTTTGCTGGAATTGGCACCTGGTAATCCGGTTGCCGAGGCTTCATTGGGCCAGTCCCTCAACCTCTCTGGATAAGAGTCGTCACTGTCTGTTATGCAGTTTTGTCAAACGGTAACGATGTTTGAATGTATCTTAACACCCCCTTTTCCTCGCGTCAATGTAGAATTTGTCTATTTTCTCCAGACTGCCCCCGCCCATTTTTTGCGAGCTGGTCATTCGCCCACAACAACCGGCACATTCGTGTATAGACTAAAGCATACGGAAAGGAGGGGAAACAACAATGAGTACTTCCTACTGCGGTTCCGGCTTTTTCGGTGACACGTTCGCAATTGTGCTCGTTCTGTTTATCCTGTTGGTCATCGTCGGGTGTTCGAACGACTGCAACTAAACGAGTGCGTACATCAACAAGGAGCCTAGCTAAACCTAGGCTCTTTTTTCGCTGGACAACCCTGTCCGCCTGCCGTTCCCTGCGGGACGTTTGCGCCTGATGCTGGTTCGTTGTCAGCCGCTGTCCGTTTTTGCTATGATGAAAAGCGATTCCGTACAAAGGAGCGAACCACTGTGGATCAATTGGTACCCTGTAACCGACAGGAATTCCTCTCTCGCCTGGAGACGGTGAAAGAGTTGGAGCACACGGATTTTGAGACATATTCAATCGTCAAGAATCAAGCGACGGGGCAGCACTACCTGCGTTATTCATTTACGCATGTCAACCTGTTTGAAGGAGGCAGGCGGGACGAATACGACCACTTCCTCCCGCTGGAATCGGACGACGTGCTGGGCATTCTGTTTGGCGACCAGCCCTATCGCTTTCCCGATCACTGGCGCTCTCCCTATCTGCGCAGCGGGACGGATGAGCGGCTGATGCCGTTTGATCCCAGTGAAAACCACGATCTTAAGGAAGCTGCCGAAGCAGAACGATCGCTTCTCACCAAGCTGGCCGAGTACAAGCGGCAGTGGCAGTCGGCCGACGACAAGGAACGGCTGACGCGGGACCTGTTCCACGATTTGGACGATTTGCTGAAAAAACCGGAAGAGTGAGTTGCATCCCGCAGGAGATGCCGCTATAATGCTAGAAGAATATCGTTGTCGCTGAAGAGGAGAGTACTCCGTCAGAAAGCAGAAGCGAGCCGGGGACGGTGGGAGCCCGGTGCAAACTGACGCGGGGAAGCGCACCTCGGAGACGCGTCCTGAAGGTCCGGACAGCCGGATTGCGTAGGGCACGCCGGGTCTGCCCGTTACCGCAGGCAAAGCGGCTTTCGCCTTTTCCCGTGCGGGAGGCGAGAGCAACAAGAGTGGCACCGCGGGAGTACAACCTCTCGTCTCTTCCCTGATGAGACGCAGAGGTTTTTCTATTTTTTAGATTCCAGACCGAAAGGAGAATTCGATGAGCTATAAGCATCAAGCGGCCAGCATCATTGCCGCAGCACTCACCCGCCTCGGCGCGGACCAATTTACCGCCGAAACCGTATACGACATGCTGGAAACGCCACCCAATCCCAGCATGGGGGATATCGCCTTCCCCTGCTTCCAACTGGCCAAGGCGCTTCGCAAAGCGCCGCCGCTGATCGCCTCCGAACTGGCCGGCGAGGTTAGCGGTACGCCGATCCGCGAAGTCAAGGCGGTCGGTCCGTACCTCAACCTGTTCCTCGATCAGCAAAGCGTCGCCCGCGACGTAATCGGCACGATCCTGACGCAGGGCAGCGCATACGGCAGCCGCGACATCGGTAAAGGGCGCAATGTGCCGATTGACCTCTCCTCCCCCAATATCGCCAAGCCGTTCTCCATGGGCCACCTGCGCTCCACCGTAATCGGCAACGCGATCGCCAACATCTTGGAAAAACACGGCTACCGTCCGATCCGCATCAACCACCTGGGCGACTGGGGGACGCAGTTTGGCAAGCTGATCGTCGCCTACAAGCTGTGGGGTGACGAAGAAAAAGTAAAAGCCGAGCCGATCAAGGAGCTGCTCCAGCTCTACGTCCGCTTCCACGAAGAGGCAGAAAAAGACCCGTCGCTGGAAGATCAGGGACGCGAGTGGTTCAAAAAGCTGGAGGACGGAGACGAGGAAGCGCGCCGCCTCTGGCAGTGGTTCCGCGACGAGTCGCTGAAAGAATTCATGAAAATCTACGACCTCATGGGCGTTCGATTTGACTCGTTCCACGGCGAGGCGTTCTACAACGACAAGATGGACCGCGTCGTCGCCATGCTGGAGGAACAAGGGCTGTTGACCGAATCTGAGGGCGCCCTGGTGGTCAATCTGGACGAGTATGACATGCCGCCGTGCCTGATCAAAAAATCGGACGGTGCCACCCTGTACGCCACCCGCGACCTGGCAGCCGCCCTGTATCGGAATGAAACCTATGACTTTGCCAAGGCCCTCTACGTCGTGGGCAACGAGCAGCGCCTCCACTTCCAGCAGCTGTTCAAAGTGCTGGAAAAGATGGGCTTTGAATGGGCCAAGGAAATGTACCACATCCCGTTTGGCATGATGCTCAAGGACGGCAAGAAAATGTCCACCCGCAAAGGAAAAGTGGTCCTGCTGGAAGAAGTGCTGGCTCAGGCCATCGAAGACGTGCTGAACGTGATCCGGGAGAAAAATCCGTCGCTGGAAAACAAGGAAGAGGTGGCCCGACAGGTTGGGGTTGGTGCGGTCATCTTCCACGACCTGAAAAACTACCGCCTGAACGACATCAATTTCTCCTGGGAGGAAATGCTTACGTTTGAAGGCGAGACCGGTCCGTACGTCCAGTACACGCACGCCCGCGCCTGCTCGCTGCTGCGCAAGGGCGCGTACGTGCCGATCAGCGAGGTGACGCTGCCCGAAGGCGCCCTGGACAGCAAGGAAGCCTGGGCGGTCATCACGCTGCTGAACAGCTTCCCGGAAGTGATCGACCGGGCGCGGGAGCAGTTTGACCCGTCGCAGATCGGCAAATACGTCATCGACCTGGCGCAGGCGTTCAACAAGTTCTACGCCAATGTCCGCATCCTGGCGGAAGAAGCAGACGTCAAGACGGCCCGTCTGCAATTGGTCGCCGCCGTGGTGACAGTGTTGAAAGAGGGGCTGCGCCTGCTCGGAATCGCCGCGCCGGAAGAGATGTAATCGCCTGTTGACGAAAATACACCCGTCAAAAAAGCCGACGTTCCTGTTGTGACAGGACGTCGGCTTTTCTTTTCAATGGTGAACAGGTGCTACTTTTTCCCAAACCACGTCTTGCCGAGCAGTTCCACCACCTGCTTGGACAGGGAGCGCGGCGGCTCTGTTTCGGCGCCGGACGCGTCGACGAGACGGTACAACAGCGCCTTGTCGTCTGCCGGGTCCGACTTGGTCTCCAGCGTCAGTGCGCCAATCGTCCCCGCTTTCGTCCATTCCTCGATCATGATCTGATACTCGCCGGGAGCCAGTTCGATGTAGTCCCCGTCGGGCAGGTCGATCACGGCATAGCCGTCATGCTCGATTTCCGCATCGTATGTATGTCCGTTTGCCGCCTCATACAAGGCCAGCTCTTCCGGATTGTTCAGGTTTTCCCGGAGCGGAGCAAAATCCTCGATGGTAACCTTGACTCTTCGTTTCACACAGACTCCTCCTCGCTGACAGCGCACTGTACGGTTTACTCTCACACTCTACCATACGGCCGGTCAGCCTGTCACGGCCCGGCCAGCTGTCGCACCAGGGCAATTTCCTCCCGGTGGTCCCCGCCGGGCGGACGGGGCGTTTCCAGCACGACCGGAATTCCCCGCAGTTCTGGTGTCCGCAGCAGCGAGACGAACGCTTCCCTGCCGATCGCACCACGCCCGATCGGCGCGTGCCTGTCGCGAAAGGAGATGGCCGGATACACCGAATCGTTGAGGTGAACGGCGGCCAGCGCGTCCAGATACCCGAGATTCCGCATGCGGTCGGCCACCTGCTCCCAGTCGTCTCCCGTCCACAGCCCGCTGGCAAAGGCGTGGCACGTGTCGAAGCAGAAGCCCACCTTTTCCGGATGATTCAGCAGCTGCCGCACCTGGGTCAGTTCTTCCAGCGTTGTCCCCATGCGGCTGCCCTGGCCCGCGTTGTTTTCGATCAGCAGCTTCGCCGCACCGCTCCAGCCGTCCAGGATGTCGTTTACCATCCGGATCATCAAACGGTACCCTTCCAGCACATCCGCCCCCTTGTATTGGCCGAAGTGGACGACCACCCCGATGGAACCGCATGATTCGGCGATTTCCAGGTCGTTTCGCAGTGAATCAGCAATCGCTTCCTTCAATGCGCCCGGCGCTGCGGCAAGATTGACAGGATAGGACGTGTGGGCGATGGAGACGATCCCCTGCTCTCGGCAAAAGGCGCGGCACGCCTCTGCATCCTTCGGGTCGAACGCTTTGAGCGTCAGACTGCGCGGGTTTTTGGGAAAGTATTGGAACGCGTCGGCTCCCAGCGCCAAAGCCGTCTTTGCTGCGGCCAGATACCCGCCGCGAATGCTGACGTGACACCCGACGTACACGCAACTCCCTCCCTGTGGCATGTGGTATTCAGGATCCTTTTCCGCGATTCACAGGCCGGATTGGAGACACTGCTCCGAAAGCGTCCCGCTGCGATTGGCCAGTACCTCCCGTTCGGAAGCCTGTCCGCAACAGTTTATCCCAATTGCAGGAAAATATTTGGAGGGAAAAATTGGCTAATGGTGAACTGGTATACTTTGATGTCTGATGATCACTGGGAGTAATGTGTTATGGATGACAGAAAAGTCCTAAAAATCCTAAAAGAGGTCATATTGTTTCCGATAGAGCTGATGACTGGTTTGGTTACGGCAATTCGAAGTTTAATGAAGAAACCGAAAGTAACCACTCTTGTGATTCTGGTTTGTTTGTTGATTACGCTTATTGCAGGTTGGGTAATCTTCAATCTTCCAGGCACTTGAGTGAGCACTTCAGAACAAATATTGAGAAACCACCCCTCAAGTCGAATACGTTGAGGGGTGGTTTTGTTGTTGAATATGAAGGACAACTTCCGTTGTGCGTGAAAGCGACCCGTCCTGATACGCCGACTGCGGCCGCTCTATGCGTTTGGCGTGCGCCTGTACCGGTCGGCGGGCGGGCGGATGCCGGTATACGCCTGCACCAGCACCCGATCGTACCGCTCCGACGCCCCCGGCGACGGTCGGCTCAACCAAGTGCCCAGCATCGCGCCGAGGAACCCGAGCGGAATCGAGACCAGGCCCGGATTGGCCAGGGGAAACAGCGGTTCGGCCAGAATCATGCCGTGCTCGGGATGCATTACCGACGGGCCGAGACTGACGAGCAGGAGCGAAGCCACAACACCGGTGATGACTCCGGCGATCGCTCCCTGCACCGTAAACCGCCTCCAGTACAAGGTAAACAGGATCATCGGCAGGTTGGCCGAAGCCGCCACAGCAAAAGTGAGCGCCACGAGAATCGCCACGTTCATCTTCTCCGCGCCGATCGCCAGCCAGATGGAGACGAAGCCAACAGCGACGGACGACGCCTTGGCGACCAGCACCTGCTCCCGTTCGGAAGCCTGCCCGCTGCGGACGATGTGGCTGTAGACGTCGTGGGCGAACGCGGAAGACGCGGCGAGCACCAATCCGGTCACGACTGCCAGTATCGTGGCGAAGGCGACGGCCGAGATGTAGGCCATCAGGAATTCGCCCCCCAGCGCATCAGCCAGCAGCGTCACCGTCAGATTTCCCCCAAACCCGGCCTGATTCAGGGTCTGCCAGCCGATAAACGCGCACGCGCCGAATCCCAGCAGAATGGTCATCAGGTAAAACGCCCCCATGATCCAGGTGGCCGTGATGATCGACTTGCGCGTGGTGACTGCGTCCTTCACCGTAAACAGCCGGGCGATGATGTGCGGCAGGCCGGCCGTGCCCAGGATCAGCGCCAGATGCAGCGAAAGGATGTCCAGCGGCTTGACGTACTGGTTGCCCGGATAGAGGTACCGCTCCCCGAGCGGAGTAGCCGTGCTGACGTAATCAAACAGCGCTGCCAGGCTCCAGTCAAAGCGGGCCAGCACGATCATGGAAACGATGCAGGTCCCCGTCAGGAGCAGAATGGCCTTGATAATCTGCACCCAGGAGGTGGCCTCCATCCCGCCAAAGACGACGTAGATCGTCATCAGGCTGCCCACCACCATCACCGCGGTCTTGTACTCGATGTCAAACAGGTGGTGGATCAGCGCTCCCGCCCCCACCAGTTGAGCGATCATGTAAAAAATCGTGATCAGCAGTGTCGTGCAGGCGATCACCCCGCGCAGCCCTTTGCTGTCAAAGCGAACGGCGATCGCGTCGGCCAGGGTGTATCGCCCCAGGTTGTGCAGCGGTTCCGCGATCAAAGACAGCATCACCAGATAGGAGACGAAAAATCCGATCGCGTAGAGAAAGCCGTCAAATCCGTACAGGGCGATCGTACCCGCAATGCCGAGGAAAGACGCAGCGCTCATGTAGTCTCCCGCGATGGCTACGCCGTTCTGCAAACCGGTCAGACGGTTGCCCGCAGCGTAGAACTCACGCGGGTTGACCGCCCGCCTGGCTGCCGAATACGTGATGAACAGCGTGCCGATAATGACGCTGCAAAAGAAAATCACCGCAGACATGCCAGCCTCCACTTCCGCCTGAATGGCAAAGAAGCCGGGGCGTACACCCCAGCATCTCCAGTTTCCTGTATACTTATCCGCGGGCTATGCCGTTTCCTTCATGCCCGTATTGGCCTTGACCAGAATTTCTTCAAATTTGGCGTCGTCCCGCGAGGAGGAAAAGTACGTGCCGATCCATGCGGCCAAAAAGCCCAGCGGGATGGAGACGATGCCCGGATTGCTGAGCGGGAAGAGCGCTTCGCCGACGAGAATCGCCTTGCCCGGCTCCGGATGCCAGACGTTCGGGCTGAGGGCGACCAGGATCAGGGAGCTGAACAGCCCCACCAGCATGCCGGTCACCGCTCCCGTCGTGTTAAAGCGGCGCCAGTAAATGGTGAAGATGATCACCGGCAGGTTGGCGCTGGCTGCCACCGCAAACGCGAGCGCCACGAGAAAGGCGACGTTCAGCTTTTGCGCGAACAAGGCAAGCAGGATGGAGATGACAGCCACGCCGACCGACGCCCACTTGGCCGCCAACATCTGCTCGCGCTCCGACGCTTTGCCCTGCCGGATCACGTGGCTGTAAAAATCGTGCGCAAAGGCGGACGCAGCCGACAGGACCAGCCCCGCCACCACAGCCAGGATCGTGGCGAAGGCGACGGCGGAGACAAACGCGAACAGGAAGTTCCCCCCGAGGTACTGCGCCAGCAGCGGAGCGCCCATGTTGCCCGCCGGGTCCATGTTGTCCTGCCCGACGAACGCAGCCGCACCAAAGCCCAGGAAAATGGTCATGACGTAGAAAATGCCGATGATCCAGGTGGCGTACACTACCGACTTTCGGGCGGTCGGCGCATCCTTCACGGTAAAGAAGCGAATCAGGATGTGCGGCAGGCCGGCCGTGCCCAGCACCAGCGCCAGGTTGAGCGAGATCGTGTCCAGCCCGTCCTTGAACTTGTTGCCGGGATGGAGAAACTTCTCGCCCAGCGGCGTTGCCGTCTGCATGTGTTCAAACATGGCCGTAAAGCTGAAGCCAAATTTGGCAAACACCATCAGTGAGATGATGAACGTGCCGGCCATCAACAGCACCGCCTTGACGATCTGCACCCAGGAAGTGGCGGTCATCCCGCCGAAGACCACGTACACCGTCATCAAGGCGCCGACGATCAGCACGGACGTGGTGTATTCCAGCCCGAGCAAAAGTTTGATCAGCGCGCCGGCCCCCACCAACTGCGCGATCATGTAAAAAATGGAGATGGCGACGGAGTTGAGCGCTGCCACGCCGCGAATCTGCTTGTTGTTGAAGCGCGCCGCAATCATGTCCGCCATCGTGTACTTGCCCAGATTTCGCAGCGGTTCGGCCACCAGGTACAGCACGACCAGGTACGCGACGAGAAACCCGATGCTGTAGAAAAAGCCGTCGAAGCCGGACAGCGCGATCATCCCGGCGATGCCGAGGAACGAAGCTGCCGACATGTAGTCGCCGGCGATCGCCAGGCCGTTCTGCCATCCGGTCAGGCCGCCCCCGGCGGTGTAAAATTCGCTGGTCGTATTGGTTCGCTTGGAAGCGTAGTAGGTGATGATGAGCGTCAAGATGACAATGGCCAGAAACAGCAAAAACGCGGTTACGTTCATACCTGTTTCCCTCCCGTCTCCTGTTTGATCTGTTCCACCATCCGGTCAAACTCTTCCGAACGCTTGGTGTAGATGATACAGAGCGTCCAGGTCATGATGAACTGGGCAAAAGCAAATACCCATGCCCAGGTGATCACCCCGATAGCGGGACGGTTCAGGACTTCAAAGTAAGAGGTCATGATTGGGAGGGTGAAATAGAACACGAAGAAAAAAATGGAATAAGGCAGAATGAAAGCTTTTTTTCGCCTCAGCAGTTCCTTGAAGGCGGCGGAACGGCTTACGGCCGTGTAGTCAATCGACTGCGGCTTCGACTTTCCTTGGACCGCCGGGCTCGTATTTCCCATTGGAACTCCCCCTCTTGCAAATGTGGCGCCTACTGGATTGTAAGCGCTTCCTTTAGTTTTTTACAGTTTACAAAAAAATATCAATATTGCGTATATTTTTGCGTATCTTGCACAATCTCGTGCGCCACATGCACAAAACGAGGAATCAGCGCAGGCAACCTTTACCCTTCCAAGCGTTTCAGCAGGTCTTTTGCCGCCGTGCGGGAGACGGGTACGCGCACTTTTTTCGGTCCTTTCAATATCAGGTTGTACGCCCCGTTGAACCATGGCTCCAGCTCGCTGACGTACTGCAGGTTGACCAGGTAGCTCTTGTGCGTGCGGAAAAAGGAATGGGCTTGCAGCTTTTCCTCCAACTGCTGCAAGGTCATCCGGGTGGTGTACACCTCTGTCTCCGTGCAGATGCGCACTACCCGATCGTCCCGAACGGCGTACATGATCGCGGCCGGATCGATCACCACCAGCCGGCTGCTCTCTTCCACAATCAGCTTGGAGACTTTTCCCGCCTGCGGCCCGGATGTCTCCGCGAGCCGCTTGCGCACGCGCTGCAGTGTTTCCCGCAGACGTTGGGGTTCCGTCGGCTTCAGCAGGTAATCGACGGCATTCAGCTTGAACGCTTCCACCGCGTAGTCCTCGTGGGCGGTCGAAAAGACCAGCAGCGGGCGATCCTTGCGCGCCGCCAGCATGCGGGCTGCCTGATCCCCCTCCAGTTCCGGCATTTTGATGTCCAGAAACACCACGTCCGGGTCGTGCTCTTCCACCAGGCGCAACAGTTCCCTGCCATTGGAGGCACAGGGCAGGAGTTCTACGTCGCTTTCCTGCTGAAGCAGGTAGGTCAGCTCTTCCCGAGCCAGGTGTTCGTCTTCGGCTATCATGACACGAATGACCATCTAGGCATCCTCTCCTCCTCTGTGAGGTATGAAAAAGGTGATCCGGCTGCCCCCCTCCGGTTTGTTGGCAAAACGCAGACGGGCTGATTGGCCGAGCAGGCTGACCAGCCGCTGGTTGACGTTGTAGACGCCGATCCCGTTTCCGTCGCGGCTCTCCAGCGGCATCGCGCCCAGCTTGTCCAGGATGTCCGCGGGGATGCCCGCACCGTTGTCCTCGATGACCACGGCCACCCGTCGTCCGTCCTGCTTTACACGCACCTCGATCTCCCCGCCGCTGGTCTTGCCCCGCAGGCCGTGGTGAATGCTGTTCTCCACGAGCGTTTGCAGCGTTCCCGGCGGGATCAGCGCTTCTTCGACTCCGTCGTCCGCCTCACAGCGGACGACAAACTGTTCCGCAAAGCGAATGTTGATGATCTCCAGATATGCGTTCAAGTGATTCAGTTCCTGTCCGACGGTGACCAGCGGGCTCGCCGTCAGCTTCAGGTTGAGGCGCATGAACACGCCGAGCTGGATCGTCATGTGCCGCGCCAGATCGGGATTGATCCGAATCAGGGTGACGATGGAATTGAGTGTGTTGAACAGGAAATGCGGCTGAATTTGCGCCTGCAGCATCCTGAGCTCCGCATCCTTCATCAGCCCTTTCATTTTCTCAGCCAGGGTCAGCGTCAGCTGATTGGACAGCAGGTTGCCCAGTCCTTTGGCCAGTGCTTCCTGCACCTTGCCGATCTGTTGGGGACGGCGAAAATACAGCTTGATCAATCCGACCACGCTGTCCCCTTCCCGGATCGGCACCACCACTGCCGCTTGCAGCGGACAGTGCTTTTGCCCACAGGAGACGCTCTCACGGGTAAGTCCCGTCTCGATGCCGCCGCTGAACATCGCCCGCCGGTCCAGATCGCTCCCGATCGGCTCGCCGGGCAGGTGGTGATCCGCTCCGGCACCGACGTGGGCGAGCAGGCGCTCCCGGTCGGTGACCGCCACAGCAGCCGCCTTCGTCTCCCGCAGCAGCAGTTGGGCGGCGGCTTGAGACGTCTGCGGCGTCAGGCCCTGCTTGAGATGCGGCAGAATCCGCTCGGCAATGGTAAAGGCCCGTTCCGCTTCCGTCGCGGCGGAGCGCTCCTCCTCTTTCAGGGCGACGTGAATCATCGTGGTAAAGATGGCGATGGAGATGCTGTTGGTCAACACCATGGGAATGCCGATCAGATTGACGACAGTCCGAACCAGCTCGGGAGGATGTGCGAAAATCAGCAGCAGCGACATTTGGATGATGGGGGCGAACATGCCGATAAACAGCGCTTTGGCGGGAGAGATTACCCGCTCCTGGGAAAAAAAGCGCGCCACGTAACCGGCGAAGAGACCGGTGATCGGCACGGATAGTCCCGCCGGCCAGGCGGCAAATCCACCCAGGCTGTAGAGATGAGCTCCGGCGATCAAACCCGCTCCCAGTCCCACCAATGGCCCGCCCAACAGCCCGCCGATCACCACGCCTACCAGGGTGGAGTTGGCGATCGCTTCATCGGACTGCAGGGAAAAGATCCAGAAAGCGGGGTGGTACACCTCCTCCCGCACCACCACGCCCGCATAGGTGCCGGCCATTCCGAACAGGCCAAACAACAGCGAATACGCAATCGACGTCCCGAGGTGAACGTCCCGGTCCAGCAGCTGGCGAAACAGCGGGATGCGCGTCAGAATAAAGGCGAGCGTAAGCAATATCCCCATCCGCTCAATCAACAACAGCGTCAACTGTTCCACTGCGCCATCCCTCCGCAACTCTCTCCATCTGTTAACAATTCCGCTTTCGCTTTTGCTTTCCCTGCTGGACAGACAACTTGGCTGGGCGCCCTGCATAGGCTGGATGTGCAACGCTTCATGCGGAAGGGTGACCGATTATGTGCGGAATTGCTGGATGGGTTGACTGGGAAAAAGACCTTTCCCGGGAGAGAGCCACGATTGAAACCATGACACAGACGCTGACCAGCCGGGGACCTGACGACGAGGGATACTGGCTGTCGCCGCGGGTCGCATTTGGACACCGACGGCTGTGCGTCGTCGACCCTGCGGGCGGCCGTCAACCGATGACGCGCTACCGGGGCGGACACGCCTATACCTTGATATACAACGGAGAGCTGTACAACACGGACGATCTTCGCCAGATTCTAGTGGAAAAGGGCCATACGTTCCACTCTCACTCGGACACGGAAGTGCTGCTCGCTTCCTACATCGAATGGGGCAGCGAGTGTGTCCACAGGTTGAACGGCATCTTTGCCTTTGCGGTCTGGAACGAACGGGAGCAAACCCTGTTTCTTGCCCGCGACCGTCTGGGGGTAAAGCCGCTCTTTTACGCCAGACGGGGCAGTTCGTTTCTGTTTGGGTCAGAGCTGAAGGCGCTGTTGGCCCATCCGGATGTAGAGCCGGTCTTGTCCCGGGAAGGGATCGCGGAAATTTTTGCTCTCGGTCCGGCCCGGACACCTGGACACGGCGTTTTTCACGACGTCTTTGAACTACGCCCCGGCTGCCACCTGACGGTCACCCGCGAGCGCTTCACCATCAAGCGGTACTGGCAAGTGGAAAGCCGCCCCCACACCGACGACGCGGACCGAACCGTCCAAACCGTACGGACGCTCTTGATCGATTCAATTCAGCGGCAGCTGGTCGCGGACGTCCCGGTCGCCACGCTGCTCTCCGGCGGGCTGGACTCCAGCGCCATCACCGCGATCGCGGCCGAGACCTTCCGGCGCGACGGACGGGGCCCGCTCCACACCTATTCCATCGACTATGTGGACAACGACCGCCACTTCCAGGCAAACGCCTTTCAGCCCAATGCCGACGCCCCGTACGTGCAGAAGGTTTCCCGCTTCTTTGGGACCATTCACCACGCCATCGAGATTGACACGCCCGAACTGGTGGATGCCCTGCGCACCGCCGCGTACGCTCGCGACTTGCCCGGCATGGCTGACGTCGACGCGTCTCTTTACCTGTTTTGCCGCGAGATCAAAAAGGAAACGACGGTGGTCCTCTCCGGGGAGTGCGCAGACGAAATCTTTGGCGGCTACCCCTGGTTCCACCGCGAGGATCTGCTCCACTCCCGCACGTTCCCTTGGTCACAGGCCATCGAACAGCGGGCCGCCTGGCTTTCGCCCGATCTGCGGGAGTGGGTGAAACCGGTGGAATACGCAGCGCAGCGGTATGAGGAGACGCTTGACGAGGTGCCGCATCTGCCCGGCGAAAGTCCGCTGGAAGCACGCCGCCGGGAAATGTTTTACTTAAACCTCACCTGGTTTATGAACACGCTGCTGGATCGCAAGGACCGAATGAGCATGGCGGCCAGCCTGGAAGCACGTGTGCCGTTTTGTGACCACCGGCTGGTGGAATACGTCTGGAACATCCCCTGGTCGCTAAAAATGTGGGGCGGCCGCGAAAAGGGCATTCTGCGCAAGGCACTGGAGGGCATCGTGCCGGACGACGTCCTGTACCGCAAAAAAAGCCCCTACCCGAAAACGCATAATCCTGCGTACACGGAAGCGACCCGCACCTGGCTTCTGGAGATTCTAAACGATCCCTCCTCTCCCCTGCATCAGCTGATCGACACGGCAGCGATCAGACGCCTGGCCATGACAGATGCGAAAGCGACGGACGTCCCGTTTTTCGGCCAGTTGATGAGCACGCCCCAACTGTTTGCCTACCTGGCACAGATGGATGTGTGGTTGCGGGCGTATCACGTCACGATCCGTTCCTGACGAAAAAAGCTCCTCGACCCCACTTACGGGGTCTTGAGGAGCTTTCTTTTTTTCCTGACGGCGTTCCGCTTCGCGGCCGGTTGGGCGGTCGGCTTTGCGGCGGGAATGATGAACGGTTCGGCAGCTGCCGCTGGCTTCGCCGAACAGGAACGGTATCGGATATCAAACTGTCGGGCTGTGCGTTTGGCGATGGAAAAGGGACTGGACGGCCCTGTGCGGACAAAGCGGTAATCAATGCAAACGCGGGTGGCGCCTCCGGTGAGCACGGCCCGGACCACTTTTTGATTGGGGCGATTTCGTACGATGCGCAGCGATTGGACCATGGTGGGGAACAACGGCACGTCCCCTGCCGGCACGCACAGTTTACCTTTGACGAGGCGCAGGTTCAGATTGCACACCATCACCCGTGTCAGCCGCTTCCCCCAATATCGACGAAAATACCGGGCTATTTTGCGTCGAGTGTTAAACCGATCCGGCAAGGGGGTGTAGTCGACGCCGTTGACCGTGTAGATGACCTTGCGACGCGGAGAAGACATCACCCTGCTCCAGACCTGTTCCGCCTGTTCGATCATGTTTCGGAAAAAGCGTTCGTGATCCAAGAAATCACCTCCTCCTAAAACCTATGGAAGAGGGCTTGTGCTAGTACGCCCGATTAACCGCCTGTTTTTCCGGCGTGAGCCGTCACGACAGGCTGTTCGCTTGCTTCGTTCGGGTGCCTGAAAGGCGGGAGTATGTATTGACGATATGCTCGAAGGAGTTGGCAAACATTCGGATTTGGGGAGCGAGTTGAAGGTTTCTTTGAGGACATCCCTCGCTTGCGTCGGGAGAAGCAGGCAATAAAAAAACCGTCTGGTGACCAGACGGTTTTGCGTACGTCGTGATAGCAAGGAATGCTGTAAGCCAGGTTCTGTGTCTCCCGTGCTGCAAGCGGGGCTTTTTCCCCTCGCACCAAGAGCGGTAGTCATCTATCTATGGCAGCTTACAGCCGCCATCCGTCCCTCCGTTCATTTCCTTCGGGACGGTTCCCCTACCAAATTTGGGTTTCTCGCTCGCAGGGTTTACCGCGTTCCATCTCCCCTGTCGCCAGGGAAGCTCCGTTTCTGTGGCACTTTCAGCGTACTCGGGTCTCAGGGAGAACCCTTTCCGCGCCGTCAGCGAAGCCGAAGCCTCACTGCCCTGGTTTGCACCAGGTACGAACACTCCAGGCATCTCAGCCTGGGCGAGCCTGGACTTTCCTCTACCGCCGACCGAGAACGGCCGCGGCAGCGACTACCCACATTCCTTGCTATACCGAATCAGTACCATATAATTTAGCACATGGCGGATGTTCAGTCAACGAGAATCATCTGGCAAGCATGGCAAATTGTTAACAGGACCCGCCTGTAGTACAATGAGGGACAAAGGAGGGCTGAGCGTGATCACCATTACTCCGGCCGCTGCCGCTCGTCTGTCCGCGTTGATCGCACAAGAGCAGGACGCCGACCGTCTGGGCATCAAAATCATTGCAACCACATCGGGCTGCGGCAGTTTAGCGTACAGCATTGCCATCACGGAGGCGAGCCGCATGGACAAATCGATCGACGTGAGTGGCATACGTCTGTTTTTACCGCGAAGAAGAAAAAGACATGCTGAACGGAATTATTGTGGACTTTGATCCAATGACCGGCCGATTTTCTCTCGCCCATCCCCGTCCGCCGCAGACCGGCTGCCCGTTATCTCACTGACAGGAGGGATTTTTCATGCTGCTGCTTCCATTTGAAAATAGCGTTCCCCGGATTCACGAATCCGCATTCATCGCCCGCGGGGTCGTCATCTCCGGCGATGTGACCATCGGCGAAGACACCTCGATCTGGTACAACACCGTCATCCGCGGCGATATCGCGCCCACCGTCATTGGCCGCAGGGTGAGCGTCCAGGACAACAGCACCTTGCATCAAAGCCCCGGCAAGCCGCTCATCCTGGAAGACGAAGTGACAGTCGGCCACAACGTTGTGCTGCACAGCTGCATCGTTCGCCGCGGGGCCCTCATCGGCATGGGCGCGATCGTCATGGACGGCGCGGAAGTGGGCGAAGAAGCGATGGTGGCCGCCGGTGCGCTGGTTCCGCCGGGGATGAAGGTGCCACCCCGCTGCCTGGTGGTGGGCTCTCCCGCCAAGGTAAAGCGGGAACTGACAGAAGACGACTTCCGCGAGATGCGCCGCATCCGCCAGTCCTATGTGGACAAGGGGAAAATCTACCGGAAGCTGGAGGAACAGCCGCTCAGCCGGTAAGCGTGCATGAAAAAAGCCGCGTCTTGGCGGCTTTTTTTATTCCGCTCAAGCCTTTTGCCCCTCGTCGTTCGCAGTAAAAAGCACGCATGTCGTCAACACGTCTTGGCCGCAAGTCACGCCGCCCGCTGCAGTTCCTTGCTGCGGATATGCTCAAACAGGCGATACGAACGAATGGCTGTCTCCAGGTGCAGACGTGCCGGTTCATTTGTGGTCACATGCCGTTGAAAAAAGGCAGACAAACGGTAGATCACCCGGCAGTACCTGCGCAGATGGCGGTCACCGATCACGCCGGCCAGCAGGAACGCGACACCCGCCGCCACGCACCACTGCAGCGGCGCAAACGGCAACGTCAGCAAAAACCCGGCGAAGAACCACACCACCAGATTGGTGGAGCAGCCGGCATTGACAATGTCGGCCCTGGCGATCTCACGCCAGGACTCCAACCGCTTTTCCCCGTGATAGCTGAAGACCTTGTGCTCTGCACCGTGAAATTTTTTCAGCTCCCGCGGAAAGATGAAGTGCAATCCCGCCACATACACGGCAGCCCACCACGGATCGACCACGGCCAGACGCGGAAAGGCGACCGCCGTGATCACATAGAGGACGAGCGCCAGATGCAGCAGCTGATACGGCCAGGGGAAGGAAAAACAAATGCGCAGCCATATTTTTCCGATGGTCCGAAAGGTGATTTTTTCCGCCCAGAGGTGAATGACACCGTCTTTCACTTCTGCGCAGGCCAGCACGTTCCGGTCGTGAAATATGACACCGCGTCCAAAAGACATGCCCATTATCATGTTATTCGCTATTCTCCTTCCGCTCCCTAGTCGGTATAATTATATGAATGTACGTGTGTAATTGAAGGAGGTCTCACCATGATCCGCATGGTTCCAACCACACCACTGACTCCGCGGCACGACCCATGGGAGCCGCTTTTTAACGCGACGCCGCCTGCTTACAAGCTGACCAGCGTCGAATTGACCGTGACCAATCTGTGCAATCTCCGCTGCGAGCATTGTGCCGTCGGCGATACATTGCGATTCAAGGACGATCCCGCTCTGCCTGTCGACCTGATTCTGCGTCGGCTGGACGAAGCGGAAGACCTGCTTACACTCAGTATAACAGGCGGGGAACCGATGTACAGCGAACGGACCGTGCGAGAGGTGATTCTGCCGATCCTGCGCTACGCGGCGGACCGCGGCCTGCGCACACAGATCAACTCCAACATGACCCTGCCGTTCTCTCGGTACGAACAAATCCTGTCTTACATAGACGTGATGCACATCTCCTGGAACTGGTCTACGCCCGAAGAGTTCCTTGAGATTGTCTACGCAAAAAGCGGGCGAACGGTTTCACTCAAACAAGCAGAACAGCAATTTGCCCAAATCGGGGAAAATGCGCGAAAACTGGCGGAAGCCGGCGTGTTTGTCTCTGCGGAGACGATGCTCAACACGCGGACGTGGAAAAAAATGGACACCTTGCATCGGCAGATTCAGGAGATGGGCTGCCGCCGTCACGAAGTCCATCCGATGTACGCCAGCGACTTTGCCCGCGATCTGCAGGTGCTGACGCTGGATGAACTGCGCACCGCGATCCATTCGCTCCTGGACGTGCGCAACGAAGAGGTGTGGATGCTGTTCGGCACGCTTCCCTTCTTCGCCTGCAGCCCGCTGGAAGAGGACCGGGAGCTGATCCTCCGGCTGCGGGAAGCGAAAAACGTCACCGTGCGCAACGACCCCGACGGCCGGAACCGCTTGAACATCAACATTTTCACCGGCGACGTCATCGTTACCGACTTCGGGGACGTAGCGCCGCTCGGCAACATTCAAAACGACCGGCTCCAGACGATGTTTCAGCGTTGGCAAGAGCATCCGCTCAACCAGACGATCAACTGTCACTGCCCGGCGGTCAACTGCGCCGGCCCCAATCTGCTGGTTGCCAACACCTACTACGCCGATACCAACTTCAAGCAGCGTAAAGCGCTGGTCTAAACGGGCAGACTAGGGACAGAGGTGATGATCGATGAGCAGGCGCAGACGTCCCCTCGTCCCGCAGGCACAGCACGGGCTGGACCGGCTGAAAGCCAAGGCGGCCGGGGTGAACGACCCTGAGCAGGCCAAGTATGAAGTGGCAAAAGAGCTGAACATTCCCCTGACGAGCGGCTACAACGGCCACCTCACCGCCCACAGCGCCGGCCGAATCGGCGGTCAACTGGGCGGCAGCATGGTCAAGGAACTGGTGCGGTTGGCCTTGGAGCGGATGAAATCTCATCCGTGACCCTAATCCGCACAGCCAGGGTGATACGCATAATGAACAAGGACGGGCGCTCCCCGTCCTTTTCGTGTACAGACCGTTTATTTCATTGTTTGAAAACTCCCTCCAAGATACTCCCCGGTTTCCGCATCATACATGCCAGTGGCCAAGCAGTTTTGGATCAGGCCGAAACGAGGATGTTCCAGCCCATTTGGATAATAGACCTGAACAGCCAAGACTACGCGATCTTTGGCGATTTCGGTGGAAACGGCGTCATCTCCCGTAAGTTTCACAAATTGCTCGTACGTCATGTACTCGGTCAGCTTCACTTCCGCGTTATGTTCTTCCAGGTATTTATCGTCAAGAACACCGCTTTTGGTGGCTTTGAAGGACTGGCTATGCACGGCCAATTTGTCAGCGTTCCCTTTTAGAATGGGTTCAGGATTTTTGTCGAGCGGCTTACTGTCGGCTTTTACCTCCGCGTACGCTTTCGGAGTGACTGCGTCCTCGTTTCCGTCGCCTTGAAATGCGAACGCATAAGCACCGACCGATCCAACCAAAACGAACGCGAGAGACAGCGAAAGTATCTTCCTGTTCATTTTGTTCATCTCCTTCCCACAGTTTTAAGACGTCAGGAAATTCCTATTCGTTCCAGTTCATTTTCGGATGTTCCCCTAACGCCGCCGTGTTGCCCGCTGTCATTGGTTGTTTTCACTGCCGTTCCGTTTACAAGTGAAAAAGAAGTGAAAAAGGAACCGCTTGACGTCCATCGCGGTTCCCCTGTGATTTTTGTATGGTGCGCTTTAGCGCAGACGATCAAATTGTTTGGCCCTCGGCTTGCGCGGCCCGAACATAGAGCGGCTGATGTCGTTTACCCTGTGGAAGGAATCGAACATCTGGTCGAGCACTTCCACCAGCTCGCGAATCTGCACCACTTTGCCGTAGACACCGTCAAAATGGTGGCGAATCGTTTTGCTGTTCAGTCGTAACATGACCGCACCTCCTTCGGTTCCTCTCTTATCACCCTATGCCGCATGGGCCTGAAAGGAAATGTGGAGGCAGCAGCCGCTATCGCCCATTTTTGGCGGCAGGTGTGCCGATCAAGTGCCAGCTGTTTGAAATGCGCGTCACTTCCTGGCCGCTCGCAGCCCGTGCCCAACAAGGCCGGTTACAGCTCGTACAGTTCAGTACGCCGATCGGCAAACACGGGAATCCGTCCCCGCACCTCGTCCACCAGCGCGAGGTCCAGCTCGGCGAACACAATCTCCTCCTGCTGCATCCCTTCCGCGATCACTTCCCCCCACGGATTCACCACCATCGAATGACCGCAGAACGTGTTGCCGCCACCCTCGCCGACGCGGTTGCAGGCGACGACGTACATCTGGTTTTCGATCGCGCGCGCAATCAGCAGTTGGCGCCAGTGATCCAGCCGGGGGTGAGGCCACTGCGCTGGCACGCACATCACTTTGGCCCCTTTGAGGGCGTGGACGCGCAGCCACTCCGGAAAACGGATGTCGTAACAGATGACAGAACCCGCCGTCTGTCCGTCCAGTATGTACAATCCAGGCTTCTCTCCCGCCGCCAGGTACTTTTCTTCGTCCATCAGGCGAAACAGATGAGCTTTGGAATAGGAACCCGCCAGATTTCCTTCCCGGTCAAACACAAACGTGGTGTTGTAGACGCGCCCGTCACGGCGTTCGGCAACGGAACCGCCGATGACGTGGGCCTTCAGTTGCACGGCAACTTCCCGCAGCAGCGTTTTTGCGCGCTCGCCATTGTCATCTGCGATTTCGTCCAGGCGGGTCAGATCGTACCCTGTATCCCACAGTTCAGGCAAAACTACCAGATCCGGCTGCTGCTTGGCCTCCGCCAATTGGTTTACCAACCTGCGCACCGTTGCCGCATTCAGGTCAGGCCGGCCGAACGCGATATCCATCTGCAGCAAGGCAACATTCCACTTCATGCTTCTCCCCCCTATTAATATTGTCTTTATCGTAGCTTTCCGCTATCGGGAGTTCAAGTGTAATCTCGCTCGGCGCATGCGTCCGGTGCAAAAAAACCCCCGAGGAAATTCCTCGGGAGACGAACGGGTCGTTTACGAACGAGGGCGCGGGCGGCCTTCCAGACGGGTGACGCGCACTTCCAGGCGTTCCACACGGCGGTCCAGTTCGCGCACCTGTGCCTCCAGGCGGCGCAGGCGGCGGTCTACGTCATCACGCGGCGGTGTCGGCGATTCGCGGATTGGAATAAAAAGCGTCTGGCCAATGTAGATAAAGAATGGAGGCTGAAGGTTGTTGGCGCGGATCAGATCCTGCACCGACACTCCAAAGCGGGCAGCGATTGAATTTAGCGTGTCGCCGGGGCGGACTACATAATTCACGCATGACCATCTCCTTTTGGGATAGTAATTCGTTAATAACCTATTCCTGCCTGCGAAGCGAGGAGATAAACCAATACCCAATTTCAGCAGATTGGTCAAACACCCATGAAATTCGCCGTGACAGGCTCTGCCCATTCGATGTCGGCAAATGCCAGCGGTGAGGCAACGGATGAAGGTTGCTTCTTCAGAACGCCCCTTGGTTGCGGATGAAAAAAACCTTTGGCCCCCGCAGCAGGTGACCAAAGGTTTTTGACCGTATATCCGTTACGATTTGAAGACTGGCTCGGCAAACTGCGCCAGCTTTTCCTTCGAGCTTTTTTCCACATCGGCATGCAGGCTGTTGCCGTGTGCGTCCATCGTGACGATGGCGGCAAAGCCCTTGACGCGCAGGTGCCACATCGCTTCCGGAATGCCGAATTCCATAAAGTCGACGCCTTCCACTTCTTCAATACAATCGGCATAGTACTGAGCCGCACCGCCAATCGCATTGAGGTAGACGGCACCGTGTTCCTGCAGTGCCTTCAGCGTTTTGGCTCCCATGCCGCCTTTTCCGATGACGGCGCGGATGCCGAATTTCTTGATAATGTCGCCTTGGTACGGCTCTTCGCGAATCGACGTGGTCGGACCGGCAGCCTTTACGTGCCACTTGCCCGCCTCGTCTTTCAGCATCACCGGACCGCAGTGGTAGATGATGCCGCCGTTCAGGTCGACCGGACAGTCGTGATCCATCAGATACTTGTGCAGGGCGTCGCGTCCCGTGTGCATCAGACCGTTGATGATGACCACGTCGCCCACTTTCAGGCTGCGGATCTGCTCTTCCGTGATCGGCGCCTCCAGCACCACTTCGCGGCGTTCGCCGGCTGGCTGCTCGATGCTGGTCGGCGTCATGTCCATGGAGACCGCTTCATCCTTGTACAGATAGCGGATGATCTCGCCCGTTTCTGCGTTGAGGCGCACACCCTGACGGCGGAACGCCCAGCAGTTGTATGCAACGGAGACGAAGAAGCTGGCCGGCAGGCGGTTTTCTACGCCGATTTTGCAGCCGAGGAGCGTGGAATTGCCGCCGAAGCCCATCGTCCCGATCCCCAGTTGGTTGGCCGCTTCCATGATGTAATTCTCCAGCTCAGCCAGGGTCGGGTTTGGATTGACATCGTCAACGCGGCGGAACAATTGATGCTTGGCCAGCGCGTAACCGGACGTCCGGTCGCCGCCGATGCCGACGCCGATGAAGCCGGCACTGCATCCCTGTCCTTGGGCCTGGTAGACGGCGTGCAGGATGCACTTGCGAATGCCATCCAAGTCGCGGCCGGCCTTGCCAAGCCCCTCCAGTTCACAGGGGAGCGAGTACTGGATGTTCTTGTTTTCGCAGCCGCCTCCCTTGAGGATCAACTTGACTTCGATCTCGTCTTCTTCCCATTGTTCAAAGTGAATGACCGGCGTACCCGGACCCAGGTTGTTTCCGCTGTTTTCACCGGTGAGGGAGTCCACGGAATTGGGACGCAGTTTCCCGGTTTTGGTCGCTTCGGCAATCGCTTCGTGAATCGCTTTTTTGATCACCAGTTGATTGACGCCGACCGGTGTTTTGATTTCAAAGGTAGGCATGCCGGTATCTTGGCAGATCGGCGAGACGTTTTCCTCCGCCATTGTGATGTTTTGCGCAATGGTGGACAAAGACAGAGCGGCACGAGTGCCCATATCTTCTTTCGCTTTCGCAGCGTTGATCGCGCGGCGCACATCCGGTGGCAGGTTGGTGGACGTCTCCGTAATCAGTTCCAGAATGCTTTGTTTTAGCTTTTCCATCTATGTCGCCCCTTTTTGACCAAGTGGTGTGTGCGAGGTAGCGTAAGCCGCCTACTATTATATCACACCCGCCCCCCTCTGTCCGTAGATTGTATGCACTTACATGGAGGAATGGAAAAAAGCAAGCATCATCTTTGACTTGTGAACCGGTGCAAACGGGATTATCATGTCAAGAGGGGCAGATCGACATAAAAAGAGTTCTCGCTAAGAAACAGGAAAATCAGCGCATTGGAAGAATATGTTAATACAGAGGACAAGGTTTGTTCATAGAGTAGAGAGGTAGGGTCATGAAAGAAAAACAGCTTGTACGAAACATCACCTACTTGCTTCAGGCGAAGATCGACTTCATCCTGCTCGTCGCCATCTTTGCCTGGAAAGTGCCGTTGTTTTACCGCATCGTCAACATGAATCTGGACATCATCGTGTACGCCATCTCCCTGTTGGCCGTGGCAACCCTGTTGATCTGTCGCAACGCGCTTCCGTTTGCCTTCCGATTCGCGTATGTGATGCTGGTCGACCTGGTGTTGAGCACGCTGATGTTTATCGATTCCATTTACCTCAGCTACTTCCACGACGTCACGTCGGTCAGCCTGCTGCGCCAGATCGGGCAGGTGAGCGAACTTGGCGGCAGCATCTGGACGCTTGTGGACGGAAGATATGCCTTCTATTTTGCCGACATTCCGCTGCTGATACTCTTGTACTATACCAAGATGAAGCAGATGCTGTCTGCACATCGCGGACCGGTCTGGAAGACGGCAAGCCGGATATTTGCGATGGTGATCGTGTTTCTGCTGGTGTTTGGTTCCACGATCAACATCGAGCGGACACTGGCAAAGGTGCCTTCCCTGCTGGACTCCCGCTATTCCAACAAGGCGGTCTTAAAGGAATTGGGCATCTACCACTATCACCTGTTTGACGTCTATCAATACGTGAACCGCGCCCTAAAGAACCGAAAGGCCACACCGGAAGAGATCAACGACGTGAAGAACTGGTTTGCCGCTGAAAACGTCAAATGGCAGACCGGTCCCCTATTCGGAAAGGCCAACGGGCAAAACCTGATCGTCATCCAGGAAGAATCGCTGCAGGCGTTTGTCGTGAATCTGAAGATCAACGGTCAGGAGGTAACGCCCAATCTGAACAAGCTGATTCGCGAAGGCGTTTACTATTCCAACTACTACGACCAGACGTACCACGGCCGCACGTCCGACGGCGAATTTACCTCGCTGGTGTCGCTCTACCCGTCTTCGGTGCCCGGCAGCATCTACTTTAACTTTGCCGAAAACGAGTTTGATTCGCTGCCCAAGACGCTCAAGCAAGCGGGGTACACCACCTTTTCGGCGCACGCCTATGCCGGCTCCTATTGGAATCGCGCGGTGATGCACCGCAATCTCGGTTTTGAACAGTCCATGTTTATGGAGAGTCTGGAAAAAGGCGAAAAGGTCGGCTGGGGCTTGTCAGACGGGGACTTTTTCAAGCAGATGGGCGAAAAGCTGAAGGAACTGCCGCAGCCTTTCTTCGCCTTCCTGGTCTCGCTGTCCAACCACCATCCGTACAACGAAGTGCCGGCTGCCTACAAAACGCTGCAGTTGGGCGAGCTGGAAGGAACGATGATGGGAGATTACCTGCATTCCGTGCACTATGCGGATCAGGCGCTCGGCGAATTTATTGAATCGCTGAAAAAAAGCGGACTGTACGACTCCTCCGTGCTGGCTGTGTACGGCGATCACGACGCCGGTCTGCCCAACGAGGAATTGGCGCGCATCGGCATTCAGCCGCAGTACGGCCAACAGTACGACAAAGTGCCCCTGGTGATTCACAGCTCTGCCCTGGGCAAGAAAAACGGGACCGTCGACGAACAGGTTGCCGGCCATCTGGATTTGACTCCTTCGCTCCTGTACCTGTTGGGCATACCTCAGGAAGGCCATTACTTCATGGGACAGCGGCTCTTCGATGTCCCCTCCGGCAACAACAAGCTGGTGGTCTTCCGGGACGGCTCCTACGTGACGCAGAACCATGTGTTCGTGGTTCAGAACGGCATGTTGGAGGAGGGGCGGTTTCTTGACAGAATCAGCGGCAAACCGGTCGACAGAGAAATGCCTCAACAAGATACGCTGGCGGCACAAACCCGGCTGCGCATCTCCGATTTGATCCTGGAGAGCAACCTGATTCCTTCCTTACAAGCAAAACAAGAACAGCAAAGCAGCGACGATTGACTGGACTCCTGCCGCTGACTGGACTCCTGCCGCTGACAGGACTCCTGCGCAAAAACCCGGCATGTATGCCGGGTTTTTTGCCGTTTTGGACGTGCTGAAACAATTTTTGTCGCTCTCCCGTCTTATGAGTATCGAAAGGGGGATGTGCATGAAAAAACCCGTCACGTGGTTCTTGGCCTGCGTTCTCCTGTATGCGGCCATGCCTGCTTTCGTCGCCCCGAGCGGGAACAGCATCCAACAGGCAGCCGCTGCAGGCGCAGATGAGCTGCCTGTCATCGGCACGTACGAGCATCTGAAACAGCTGCTGAAGACCAATTGGGAGCATTTCTCCTTTGCAGAAGCGCAGAAATCGGCGGCCGCTGCCCCTCCTGCTGCGGGCCGCGCCGACAGAATCGCTGCCTATTCCGCAACCAACGTCCAGGTGCAGGGCGTCGACGAAGCGGACGTGGTCAAGACGGACGGCACCTATCTGTATCAGGCGACACCAGATGACGTGCGGATCATCCGGGCCTCTCCCGCAAACGACATGAAACTGATGAGCCGTCTAACCTACCAGGACGGTCAGTTTCGTCCGCTCGAACTCTACGTGGACGAGAAGCGGCTGATCGTGATCGGCCACTCGAACGCTCCCGCGCTGAGCGGCAATTCCCGCCTTGCCGCCCACGTGCCGGCGGCAGTGCAGGCGCTGGTGTATGACATCAAAGACAAGCAGAACCCGAAATTGACGCGGCGGTTGGAGCTGGACGGCGAGTACCTCTCCTCGCGCAAAATCGGGTCCAGTCTCTACCTGATCGCCAACAAGCGAATCAATCCCCACCTCATCCTGGAACAAAATGAAGAAGCGCCGGGACCTGTCTACCGCGACAGCGCTCGCGGTGATGACTATCAAACCATTCCCTATCAGGAGATCCGCTATTTCCCGGAGGCGATCCAACCGGCATACCTGCTGGCAGCGGGCATCAATCTGGACGATCCCCGTCATCCCCTGTCGGTGCACGCCTATCTGGGTGCGGGCGAAAACATCTACGCCTCTCCCAGCAATCTGTACGTCGCCGTCACCGCACAACCGGCTCCTGCCGAGGGCGTCAAAGCGTTCAAACGGGCACTCCTGCCCCAACCGCTGCCGCCCGACAACACAAGTACGGCCGTGTACCGGTTTGCGCTGAAAAACGGAACGCTCTCCCTTGACGGCAAAGGTATGGTTCCCGGCCGCATCCTCAACCAGTTCTCCATGGACGAACACGGCACATACCTGCGGATCGCCACCACCAGCGGCGATGTCTGGCGCACAGACGAAGGCATCTCGAAAAACAACCTGTACGTGCTGGACGAACGGTTGAACATCACAGGCAAGCTGGAAGGGATTGCACCGGGGGAACGCATCTACTCCGTCCGCTTCATGGGTGAACGGGCGTACATGGTTACGTTTAAAAAAGTGGACCCGCTGTTTGTCATCGACCTGAAGCAGCCCAATGCGCCCACTGTTTTGGGCGCGCTGAAAATCCCCGGCTACAGCGATTACCTGCATCCCTACGACGAGCACCACATCATCGGCTTCGGCAAGGATGCCATCGCTGACAAGGAATGGGCCTACTACCAGGGGATGAAAGTGGCGCTTTTCGACGTCACGGATGTGAACAACCCGAAGGAAGCGTTCAAGACGGTGATCGGCGATCGCGGCACGGACTCGGACCTCTTGTCCAACCACAAGGCGCTGCTCTTCTCTTTGGAGAAGCACCTAATCGCCTTTCCGGTTACGGTGCGTGAGCTGACGGACGCACAGAAGACAGCCGGCGACTTCCGCGGGTACGGGCAGTTTGTTTTCCAGGGGGCGTACGTCTACCGGCTTGATCTGCAGCACGGTTTTACGCTGCGCGGCCGGATCACGCACCTGAGCGCGGCCGATTACAAGCAGGCCGGCGTCGACTGGTACGAGAGCGAGAAAAACGTACAGCGCATCCTCTTGATTGGCGATACGCTGTACACTGTTTCCCGCGCTGCTGTCGAGGCCCACGACCTGTCCACGATGCAGAAGCTGGGCAGCCTCTCTCTTTTCCAATTGCCACAAATATCTGTCACGTCTGCAAGATCTGTGCTAAGATGATTAGCAGATGCAGCAGTGAGAAAGGGTGTCAACCGCTTGGAATATTTAGACCTGAACGTCACATCGACACTGTCCGGCGTAGCGGCCGTGCTGCTCGTGGCTTTCTTCAGGCTACACTGGCCGTTTCGCTTTCAATACATTGGCAATCTGTACAAACGCCATCCGGAAAAGCGGATGCGCTGGCTGGACGCCTCCTACCGGCGGAACCGCTCCCGTTCCGTGGCGATGCTGGACAAATCAACGCACGAGATCATGGCCGGCAACTACGAACTGGCGGAAAGATACATTGTGCAGGGACTGAACATCTGCAAGGAACAGCCGTCCCTGTTTAACCAGGCGTTGATTCACTATCTGTTTTTCAATCTGGCCTACGTCTACTTCAGCCTCGGGCGTTACAGCGAAGCCCTGGAGATCGCCTTTCGCGTCTATCAGCGCGATCACGGCATGACCGACTCGCTCGGCGTGATCGCCTGCTCCCACGCCCGGCTGGGGGAAATCGACAGCGCGCTGGAAGCCTTTCGCCTGATCGACGGCAGACGTTCGTCGCGCGACTGGAAGTTGTTTTGTCTGGCCGAAATCGAAGCGGCCAAAGGCAACTACGAGCGGGCCATCACCCACGTGCACCAGTTGATGACCCATGCCGGTGTCGCGCTCTGTCTGAACCGGGCCGAGCTGGAAAAGCGAGTGCAAGAATGGACAAAAGCCTCTACCCATGCCGGGTGAGGCTTTTTTTCGCTTGCTGGCGCTTTTTACGGCTGGCGGGCCAAGGCGATCAGTTCCTGCAGAAACGGAGCGATGTCGCCCGAAAGAACGGTGCCATGACCGGTGGCGAGCTGCTCAATCGGCCAGCTGAGCAGCATTTCCAGGCCTTCCGCCATGCCGGCCGCCTTCTCCGGCTCCTGCTCTTTCCAGCGAAGGAGAAACTGCCGCCACGATTCCCGCAGGTCCGCCCCGTAATCGACCACTCGCTGCATCGGCTTGGCAAAAAAGCTGAGGTGATCGCCGATAAAACAAACTTTGGTTTCGGGGTCAAAAAAAGCGACGGAACCTGCGGTATGAAACGGAAGTTGGCGAAATTGCAGCAGCGGCAGGTCCCCGCCGGTACCGGTAAATGTATGTCCGAACAAGGTTTGGGAAAAATCGTCCAGCTCGTAATAGTCATCCAGGTGAATCCAATTGTGACGGGAGGGGAACAGGTCGGCGTTTCCGATGTGGTCAGCGTGTCGGTGCGTGAAGTACACGTAACCGATTTGCTCCGGTTTGACTCCAATCTCCGCAAGCGCCTGCTGAAAATAGGAGCGGTGCTTGCGCAGATGGGAGTCAATCAGCACAAACGCGTTGTTTTTGGCGATCACATAGCTGTTGATGTAGCTTTTCCACGCTTCTTCATAGGTGAGAATGGCCCAGGTGGAATCGGCTATCAACGCGGTTACATTGGTCAAGCCTCCATCTCTCCTCTCCTTCCAAAATGTCATTGATTCTACCTAGTATTATACACGAATGCGGAGAGGCATGCCGTCGAAAAAGCGGCTAACAAGCGGACGACGTCTCTGCCAGACTGACCCAGGTCCTCCCCTGTGCCTGCCGAATCGCGATCGGCACACCGAAGAAGCGGCTCAGTTCGGCTTCTGTCAAGACGTCAGCCGTTCGCCCCGCCCGGTCCACCTCGCCGTTTTTCAGCAGCAGGGCATGCGTGAAGCACGGCAGGATTTCTTCGATGTGATGGGTGACGTACAAGAGCGTGGGACCGTCCGGCTGACGAGCGATCTGGCTGATCATGTCCAGCAGCTGTTCCCGGGCCAGCAGGTCGAGACCGGTACACGGCTCATCCAATATCAAAAGGCGCGGCGATGCCATCAGCGCCCGGGCGATCAGCACCTTTTGCCGTTCTCCCTGGGAGAGCGTCCGGTAGGGGCTGTGGATGAGCGATGCACACCCAAACATCTCTAGCAGTTCCGCTGCCTTTTGCAGATCACCCTCCTTAGGCACCGAGTACAACCCGATGCTCGCCTCCCTGCCGCTGAGGACGACCCGCAGTGCCGTCTCGCGTTCGTGCAGTCGGGCCATCAGTGCTGAGCTGACCCAGCCGATTGATTTTCGCACCTCACGGAGGTCCACCGTGCCGTAGCGCTGGCCCAATACAGAGACCTGCCCCGCCGTCGGCCACTCGTAGCCGCAGATGATGTTCAGCAGGCTGGTCTTGCCGGAGCCGTTCTGCCCAACCAGACACCAGTGCTCTCCTTGTTTTACCTGCCAATTGATCCCGCGCAGGATATACCTCTCCTCTCGCTGCCAGGAAACATCCCGCAGTTCGATGGCCAGCTGTTCGTTCATCTCTCTCCACTCCTTTACGCGAAACATTTTGATTATTATGAGTATACAAGGATACGAGCGGAATCGCACGAATTTCTTTTTCCATCAAGTGCAGAGGAACATCTGCCAACCAGTAAAGACAAAACAGCCCCCCGGCAATGAAGACTGCGGGATGGCTGTTTCTGGCGGCTGCCGGTTTCTTTAGGCCAATCCGTTATGTTCCAGGCAGGTCTGCTCCGTTCCCTGCGGCGCTTCCTTGATAAACCGCTCGTAAGGCAGATAAACCGCCAAAAAAAGCGTAAAGACATAGAGCAGCATCTCCACCACTTCCAGCAAACTGGTGACGAATCCGGTGCCGTTTACAAGCTCGGCCGAGTAATACAGCCAGGGAACCAGCCAGGTGGTCACACATGCAGCCGTCCCCACCTTAAACGGCGCCTGCTTCACCTTTTTTCCCGACAGGTGAACGATGAGACTGAACGTAACGAAATGGCACATCACGTTGAGCAGGGTCATCACCAATTGACCGGTTTGCTCGGGCGGCAGCGAGGCGGCCTGCCACAGCGTCACCAAAAGCGGCTTTACGGCGGGCTCGATCGCTTGGAACGCCAGCACGCACAAGGTAAACAGCAGGGAACTGAGGACAATCCCCAACAGCGAATACTGAGCCCATTTGCCCCAGGCCATCTTCCCTTCCCGGTTCCACCGCTGCTTGATCAAACTGTACGACATTTTCACAACGACGCCCTCCCTGGGTCAGTAAAGTTGAAAGCTTGACAGCAGACTTAACGTCATCAGGACAGCAAACAGATACGTCACCCAATACGCTTCCCGCCGCAGGATCAGCGTCAGCAGCAACAGGGTAAAGAAGGCGGTGCTGAGGGTATTGAGCCACTCCAGCCGCATCTGAAACAGCGACAGTCCGTGGTACAAAAACAGAAAGAGGAAAAACAGCACAAACGAGATGCGCTTGATCCACAGGGACGCGGCGGAACCAAACGCGGTCTCATGCACCCGCCAGGTCCCCATGTAATCCGCCACCTTGTCGGGTTCGGGTTTTCCGGAAAACCGGACATATGCCGGCTGCAGGTAGGGCGCGTTTCCCTGCTGGGATCGGTAGCCCCAGGCCAGCATTTCTCCCCCGACCATGAACGACTGGTACCCCTCAGGCACGGGGGGCTGAGTGTCATCCGGGTAGGCGGGGATCAGCGGCAGACTGCTGTCGAAGCTGAAGATGATCCGCTTGCCTTCCAGATTGCCGAAATAACTGCGGCCTGAGCTTCTCGTCCCGTAGCGGGTGACGAAGGCGAGCTGTTTCACCGGATTTTTCATCACGGCGGCTACGCTGGCATCAACCGGAATCCAGCCTACCCCGTCGACGAAAAACTCGTTCCACGCATGCGGCTGGAATGTACCAGTCGCCCATGCGCCGATCACCGTCCGGCAGGGAATGTTCAACGATCGGCAATAGGCTGCGAACAAAAACGCAAACTCGCCGCAGTCCCCTTTTTTGTGGCAGCGCATCGCCAGCGCGCCTCGTTCCTGCGGCGGCCAGTGATAGCGATAATGAGCGACAATGTGGTCAAATAATCTGCGCGCCTGTTCGATCGGCTCGAGAGCATCTCCGACGATGCGCAGCGCCTCTTCGCGAATCTCATCGGTCACCGGTACGAGCGGGGTGGAGCGCAGGTAAAACTGCCGCTCCTCATCGGTCAGTACCGCCGCCCCGTCCGTTTCGCGCACCGTCTGGTCCCCCGACGCTTTAACAGGGACAAGCCGCGTCTCGTACGCGTCAAAGGAAAACGAAAGCACGACCCGCTGCCCCGCGCCAATTTCATAGTAGGCGAGCGGGTTGCCGGTCGGCAGCAGAGCCGTTTCCTGCGGAGGCGTCTGCGACAGGATGCGAATGTTGCGCTGTGACATACTGGGTGCGGGCAGGGCCAGCCACAAATCCACCTGCGAACGCTGCCGATTGTCGTACGTGTAGTCGATCCGATATGTTTTTGTCTTCTTGTACACGAGCTGGTACCGCTGTTCCATCATAGCCCTCCTTTTGTTCTTGCTGCGCTCCTGCCGTATGCGAACGAGGCCGTATCACGCCTTGACTTACGCGTCCTTCTGGTTACGCGTCCTGTTTGGCCGGGCGCGCTTGCGGCAAATAGCAGGCGTCATCGCAGCCGCCGGCAGGCAGGATCGTCCGCCGGGAAGCGACGAAATCATACGCCTTCTGGCCGATGCCGAGCAGGTTGGCCAGGCACAGGAGCGGACTGATCGGCCACATAGGCACCAGCCGCTTGCTGATCTGGATGAAGGCGTGGATGCCGTCACGCATGACCATGTCGTTCACCCGCCTGCTGTGCATCCGCTGTTCCGCCTTTTGCGGGTCCAGGCCGTACACGTCGCAGACGCCAGGTTCCCGGAACGAGACAAAGCGCAGCAGTCCGAACCAGTCGAGCTTCTTCAGCGTCCGGACCGAGGCTTGACACATCGGGCACCAGCCGTCGTAAAACACGATCACTCGCTGAGCCCGTACCGGCTCCATGCGCCCGAGCCTACGGGTGCGGGTCAGAAGCGCCAGACGGACGCGGCGCCACAGCCGGGCCAGGCCATTATGCATGCGCAGGTACTCCCGGTCGGTAATCAGCAAAAAGTCGATCATGCACATAATCGCCGAGAAGGTGATCAGCCCCATGACGACGGCGATGCCGGTGTGAAAGGCAATCACGCCGCCGACGACCAGGTACTTCGTGATGCGGTTGAACAACAGGAACGGAAACGCCAGCTTGACGATGATTGCAGCGTATGTCGACAGCACGATGAGGACGTCGTTATGAAGGATCAGGTCTCGAAAAAACGGGTGGCTGTACTCGTCCACCTGCAGGATATAGTACACCGCCGTTCCGTTGTGCCAGACCTCCCCCATCACCTGGTACAGGCCGGAGGCGAGGTACATGATGCACAGGTTGACGATGCAGAACAGCACGGCGAAGTTGTGCAGCACCGCCTTGATTTTGTACCACATGGTGTGTTCCACCAGCGGACGACGGCGCCAGTATTCTTTTGCATCTGCGGAAAAGTAGGCGGTCGTGTTGGCAAACAGCAGATAGAACAGCACCAGCCGCAGGATGTTGTCGCCGCCGTCTGAAATGAGCACGTTGCGGTCCATCAGCGAGATGGTGAAGATAAAGTTCAGCACCGAGATGATGCGCCCTTTCCAGCCGATCAGGTAGAGGATGGTGACGACAATTCCCAGGTGATAGATCAGGTCAAAATAGGCCAGCGAAGGACTGAACATGTACAGCGAGTACGAATGGTCTTTCATGGAAGCGGCCACGTAGGTCTCGTGGTCAATCAACCCCGCGTCCGACCAGAGCAGGTAGCGCTGCGCGTAATGGATCAGGTACATGTACAGAATGATCAGGCCAAATCCGATTCGCGCCAACGACGCCCCGATCAAAAACTCTTCGCGGTACAGCCAATCCAACCAGTGACGCTTGGTGTTGGCGCGCAAGGCGTTACCCATGTACGGACTCCCCCTTCTCTATCAGATTGAAGACACCACAGGTTCATATCGTTTCCAGTCAAACTCCACGTACTGACTTTCGACCTCATAGTTGGGATTGTGGCGTTCCGAAAACGGCTTGCTGGAGCGGATGAGGACACGCAGGCGAATCGAATCCACGTCTTGGCCGGCAAAGTACTTGGGTACATTGGAAAAGCCGTAGCGGTACAACAGGTGCACCCCTTGTTTTCGATATTCATCCAGAAGCTCCAGATCCTCTTTGGGGAGCTTCAGATCTTCCTTGTTTCGCTTTTGTTTCTTTTCTTCAAACATGTTGATCACGTCATCCTGATGAAACGCCTGCGTGAACGCGCCCCCGCCGAAACGCATGATGCGGTTGATGGGCGAAAAGCGATCTTCCCAGTTGGCGGTGATCAGCGGGGTGGTGATGTCGACCCAGTCGCTTTCCACCAGGCTGCCGTTGGCGTCCTTTACTTTTGCCTGTATGTAAATCGTTCTGTTATGGCTCACCGGATTGGGAGCAAACAAGTGCCAGTTTTGCGAAAAAAGCGGATGGGTATAGCTGTCGACGATGTGCCGCCATTTGTTTGTCAGCGGGTTAAACGGTATCACGTGCAGCAGGACCATGCTGAAATGCCACAGCATCAGGGCAACCAGCAATACGGGAAAACACACAAGCAGTCGCTTTTGCCATTTGCCGAGTTCCACGCGAATTGACCACCTTTCCAGACAGGTTGGAGAAGGGAAAAGAGAGGGAGAGTCCTAGACACGGACGCTCCCCTCTTTTTTGTCAGTCAAACCGGGTTTAGTTGTCAAACACAACTTCCAGGTTTTGGTTGGCGTGCAGAGGCACAGTGGACCATCTTTGTTGATACTTTTTGTGCGCCCATGCAGCAGCTTTCTCGCCGACGTATTTCCCGACACCTGCAGCTACGCCGGTCAGGGCGGCTACGCCGATGGCAGGAAGAACTTGCGGCTGGACGGAACCGACCTTTTCAACCGACGCGAAGTTGGCAGAGGTTTGAACGTTGGTGGAAGCCGCGCCGACCGATGCGGACAGCATGCCGCCGGACACGAGGGTAAGAGCAAGGGCGACCGTGACGACCTTTTTCACGAACAATAACCTCCTCATTATTGATGAACAGATAAAATCGATGTGTGTTCCCTTCATTCATCAATCCGCCCTAAGCCGGGTGGGCTGGCCAGCCTTTTTTCAAGGAAGTACACGAAAAGACACCCTTATCCTTATTTGGCGAATTTTTGAAGATGCGGGAACAATTTCATTATAGACCACTTGTCCAAACGACGTAAATTTCTAATTTTCGCATTTTACTAAAAATAGTTCTATTCTCTCATAATTGTATCTGAACGTATGACTGTCAGCACAGAAACAGCCCCTCCAAGATTGGAAGGGCTGGTCGTTTCCGCTCATTTTTCAAACCGTGACTCCTGTCGCTTAATCTCCTCCTCCGACGTGTCGAGCGCTGCCTGCGGCCCCGGGAAGTGACGGCGATAGTAGGCCAGATCCATGACCAGCAGGAGCAGGAACATGCCGATCAAGGCGAAACCTGCGTTTTGATTGGGCGGAATTACCATTACGATGCTGATAAAGACGATCCAGATGAGACTGATCACGTTAATCGGCTTGCTCCATGTACCGAGATTCCACGGGCCGTAATGCTCGGGCCGGAACAGACCTTTTGCCTCCGCCCGCAGTTTCAGGTAGAGCGGGATGCCGTAGGCAACGTACAAACCGACGACGCTCACCGCGGTCAGAAAAGCGAGCGTGGTGTAGCTGGTATCCGGATTGATCCGTTTCAAAATGTAGTCGAAAAGTGCCAGGGCAAAGGACAGGATAACCACCAGCCAGATCGCCTTGGCCGGCGTGCGGTACCGGACGGAGATTTGTGCCCAATGGCGGCTCCACGGAATACCCTTGTCGCGGGAAAACGCGTACAGCATCCGGGAAAACGAGGTGACAGACGAGAGGCCGCAAAACCACATCGCAAACGTCACCAGCCAGAGCACCGCCGTCCCGAACGTCCCGCCCAGCGCTTCGCTGATGACGTAGATAAAGGCGTTCTCCGCCCCGCTCGCGGCGGCCGCGTCCTTGATGGAGAGAGTCACAAAGGCCAGCATCACAAATCCGAAGATGAATGAAAAGGCTACGGAACTGAAAATGCCCCAGGCGGCGCGAACCCGCGGGTTGATCGTTTCCTCGATCGTGTGGGCGGATGCGTCGTAGCCGGTAAATGTCCACTGCGCCTGCAGCAGACCGATCAGGAACGCCAGGGCGTACGGTTTGTCAGAGAACGTCTGCCCCACCTGGAACAGATAGTCCAACGGCTGCAGTTCGTGCCGGGAGAAGAAGGCCAGGCTGCCTACCAGAATGACGACGACGCCGATGTGGTACCAGGCGGAAAAGTCGTTCAGCCTGGCCACTAGGCGAATCCCGATGTGATTGAACACGCCGTGCAGCAGCAGGGTGATCCCAAACAGCACCAATGTCGTCGTCTCCGTGGACGTATACCCGAACGTGCCGGCCAAAAGCGGATCGGCAAACAGGGCGAACGAGTAGTCAATCCCGGCGACGATCCCGATCTGGCCGATCAGGTTGATCCAGGCGGTGTACCATCCCCAGCGCTTGTTGGCGAGGATGGCTGCCCAGTGGTACAGCGCCCCCGCAGTCGGGATGGCGGAGGCCAGTTCGGCCATGGAAGCGGCGATCAGCAGGACGAACAGGGCGACGATCGTCCAGCCGAAGCCCATCATGCCCGGCCCGCCGTAGGTAAGGCCGTGGCCGTAGAGCGACACCGCTCCGGTGAGAATCGAGATGATGGAAAACGAAATCGCGAAATTGGAGAATCCCCCCATGTCACGCAGCAGTTCCTGGGCATATCCGAACCTGTTCAGGTCCTTCTTGTCCTCCAGAATCTGTTGCTGTTTGTCTCGTTGCATCCGCGACTCCTCCTTTCGCTCAGGTGTTCCGGTTGGAACCGATAAAACTCTCGTGCCGGCTTTCGTCAAACCGGCGAACGCTTTCATTGGCGCGGTAGCCGATCGCGACTGCCACACCGATTGTCAGCAGTAACAGGACCAGGCCCAGCAGCAGCATCCCGCTTCCCTCCCCCTGTCGTTATGAAGAACGTCCCGGACCAGCCGGGCTGCTTAAAAGTAGTTGCAAGTGATGCCGCCGTCCACGTTCAGAATCGCCCCGTTGGTCCAGTCGGACTCGTCGGAGGCGAGATAGACGGCACAGTGAACGATGTCTTCCGGTTTGCCGAAACGGCCGGACGGCTGCCGGCTCAGACGGATGCGCCGGGCCTCTTCGTCGTTTACCAGCCATTCGGTCAACAGCGGCGTTTCGATCGGACCGGGACAGATGGCGTTGGCACGGACTCCTTTGGGACGGAATTGGATGGCCAGTGAGCGCGTCAGCGAAACGACCGCCCCTTTGGAAGCGGTGTAGGCATCCTGCGGGACGCTGCAGCCCATGAAGGCCACAAATGAGGCAATGTTGATAATCGAGCCTTTGCCCTGCCGAATCATCGCCGGAATCACGTGCTTGCACATCAGAAACGTGCCGCGCACGTTGACGGCCATCACGCGGTCCCACACCTCGACGGGCGTATCCAGGACGGAGTGATCCTCCGCAGGCATGATCCCCGCATTGTTGTACAGAACGTCAATCCTGCCATACCGCTCCAGGGTGGCGTTTACAGCCGCCTTGACACTCTCCTCGTCAGCCACATCGCAGACGAACAGCGACGCGTCGCCGCCCGCCGCCTGTACCCGTTCCACCGTCGTTCTGCCAGCCGATTCGCTGATTTCAAAGACGGCCACCTTGGCTCCTTCAGCCGCAAACATGGCTGCTGCCGTTTGTCCCATGCCGCTGCCTGCTCCGGTGATGACGCACACTTTGTCCTGCAAACGCATATTTGCCTCCTCCTCATCCCTGTTCGAAATAACGGGCCCGCTCCCACGCCGTCACCACGGTGTTGAACGCCTGCTGTTCCACCCGGGCCATGTTGTAGTAGTGCTCGGCAACCGTTTCGCCAAATACGCGGCGAACCGCTTCGCTCTCCCGCCACAAATTCATCGCCTCGTAAAGCGAGTACGGCACCCGCGGAACGCCCTCGGCCAAGTAGGCGTTGCCCCGCCACTCCCCTGGCAGCGGCAGCCTTTCCTCCACGCCGAGCAGACCTGATCCGATCATCGCTGCGTACGCCAGATACGGGTTGATGTCCGCGCCCGGAATCCGCGACTCGATCCGCAGGCTGCTGCCCTCACCCACGATGCGGAAACCGGCGGTACGGTTGTCGCGGCTCCACACTGCGTGCACTGGTGCCCAGCTATCCGGGGCATAACGCTTGTATGCGTTGACTGTCGACGCATAGAAAAGCGAAAACTCCCGTACGTGGGCCATCACTCCGGCGAGGAAATGCTGCATCAGCGCCGACATGCCGTACGGCTGGCTCCGGTCATCAAAAAACAGATTGGACCTGCCGTCTGCATCCCACAAGCTGAGGTGCAGGTGGCCGCTGGAGCCGGTCCACTGGTGGTGGGGTTTGGCCATAAACGTAACGGCGCAGTCTTCCAGGATGCAGATTTCCTTTGCCCCGTGCTTGAACAGCACGTGCCAGTCGGCCGACTGCAGCGCATCCGCATAGTGGATGTTAATCTCGTGCTGGCCGACATACGCTTCTCCCTTGGACGATTCGACGGGAATGCCCGCTGCCAGCATCAGATTCCGAATTTTCCGTAAAATGCGTTCATTTCTCGTTCCCTGCAGCAGATTGTAGTCCTCGTTGTAATGGCCGGCCGGCTGCAGCTCCTCGTACCCGCCGCGATGAATCTCTTCGTACGTCTGCCGGAACAGGTAAAACTCCAGTTCGCTCGCCATGAACGGCCTGAATCCCAGCTTTGCCGCTTTTTCCAGCTGCTGTTTCAGCACACTGCGCGGCGCGATGGGAATCAACTGGCCGGTCTGTTCATCCACTGCGTCGGCCAGGACGAGTGCCGTCTTCTCCTGCCAGGGCACGATTCTAAGCGTGCTCCAGTCAGGCATCGCCAGCCAATCGCCATACCCGCTCTCCCAGTTCATCAGCGCGTAGCCGGGCGGCGTATTCATCTCCATATCGGTCCCCAACAGGTAGGTGCAAAAGTGCGTCCCTTTGCGCAGACCGCTGCGCAGGCAGTAATCGGCCGTCAACCGCTTTCCCATCAGACGTCCCTGCATGTCGACGATGGCGATCATCAAATTGTCAATCTCGCCTCTGCGCATGGCGTGCTCCAATTCTTCCACGCTCAGCAGTCCTCTTGCTGATTCCGTCATCGATACCCACTCCTCTCTATGGCATCGTCAGGTTGACCTTCCCCTCTCAATCAGGCAGTGTCAAAGCAACGTATTTGACGTCCATGAATTCGGCCAAGCCGTGATGCCCGCCTTCGCGCCCAACGCCGCTTTCCTTGATCCCGCCGAACGGCGCCTGCGGAACGCTGAGCGACGTGCCATTTACCGCCACCATGCCAAACTCCAGCGCTTCACTCATCCGCCAGGAGCGGCCCAAATCGCGCGTGAAGACGTACGCTGCCAACCCGTACGGGGTCTCGTTGGCCCAGCGGAGTACCTCTTCCTCTGATGCAAAACGGACAATGGGGGCAATCGGGCCGAAAATTTCCTCGCGGGTGACGGCCATGGCACGGGTGACGCCGTCCAGCACGGTGGGTGCAAAGAAATGGCCGCGAGCATACGCCCCCGCCGTCAGCCGGTAACCGCCCGTCAGGACGCGCGCGCCTTTTTCACGGGCGTCCGCCACCAACTGCTCTGCCCGGTGAACGGCGTTCTCGTCGATCAGCGGCCCCACCTGCACGCACGGTTCCGTCCCCGCACCCACCCGCAAATGGCGCACCCGGGCGACGATCCGCTCGGTCAGCGCGTCTGCGATCTCCTGGTGGGCGTAAATGACGTTGATCCCGTTGCACATCTGTCCGGCATTTTCAAACTTGTTGGCGACGATGGCTTCGGCTGCCCGCTCCAGATCGGCATCGGGAAAGACGATCACCGGGGCGTTTCCGCCCAGTTCCAGCGAAAGCCGCTTGACCTGGTCGGCCGCCCTGCGCATCAACTGCTTGCCCACTTCCGTAGAGCCGGTAAACGAAATTTTGCGTACACGGGAGTCAGACAGCCACGTGCCGCCAATCGCATCGGCCGCGCCCGTCACCAGGTTGGCCGCTCCGGCGGGCAGCCCCGTCTCCATCAGACGATCGAACAGCGCTACGGCAATCAACGGCGTCTGCCGTGCCGGCTTCAGCACTGCGGTGCATCCCGCCGCGAGCGCCGGAGCCATTTTGCGCGCCACCATCGCGGCCGGGTAGTTCCACGGCGTGATCAGCGCGGCTACACCTACGGGCTGGCGCAGCACCATGATGCGCTGCTGGTGTCTGGAGGCGGGAATCACCTCACCGTATGCGCGTTTTCCCTCTTCGGCGTACCAGCGGATAAACGCAGCGGCACCTTCGAGCTCGTCACGCGCTTCATCCAGCGGCTTGCCCTGTTCCGCTGTCAACAGTTCCGCCAGCACGTCCCTGTCCCGGACGATCCGCTCGGCCCACTCCATGAGGTAACCGGCGCGCGTTTGGGCTGGAAGCTGAGCCCATTGCGGAAAGGCATGCGCCGCCGCATCGACGGCCAGCCGCGCTTCTCGTTCGCCTCCCAGCGGCACCCTGCCGACCATCTCTCCCGTCGCGGGATTCGTCACGTCCAGCGCAGTCGGCAGGCAGTGTTTCTCCCCGTTGATCCAGCAGTGATTCCACTGATCCTGCAATCCGTTCGTCACTGCCATTCCTCCTCTCGGCACGACATTTCTACAGCTTGTGCAGTGATTAGTACATTGTACGTGCCATTTGACCGGCTATACCTGAGAAGTGAGCCAAGCAGACAATCCCATATTTTTACATAAAAGCAGAGCAGCCCCTGTCGGGCTGCTCCGCACAAACTGAAGACAACGTGCTTTTTTATCGTGGAGGTTGCATGGAGGTTGGCAAGGCCTGCACACCGATCAACCGAAGGTGGAGAAAAAGGACATGGCATGGAGTGATGGACCAAGCGAGCTCCTTTGACGACCTGCCCAGCGGAAAAACGAAAGACGCGGGGAAGACAGGGGGTACAGGTCTCACTTCCTCGAAATACCCAGATGTTTGCCCCCTGCCCGCGTCGCGTTTTGAAGCGGACGCTATCTACTTTCTTTGCTGGTCGTCAAGAGAGCGAGCGGTCCCGATCACCCATGCGCCACGTACTTTGTCTACACGCTGAGCTTTTTTTCTTCCATGACCTCATGGATCAATATGACGCCGTGCGACAGCGTCGTCCCCCCACCGAACGCCCCTGCCACTGCCACAGTCTCGGTAATTTCTCGTTCGCTCGCGCCTTCCGCCAGCGCCGCTTCCAGGTGATAGACAATGCAGTGCTCATTTCCGGCGAACAGCGAGATGCCGAGTGCCATCAGGTGCTTCTCCTTTGACGACAGCTCGCCAGGGGAAAAACACTCGCTGGTAAACCGGTTATAAGCGTTCAGCGCTTCGGGCATCATTCGTCCAAACGCCTGCAATCCTTCCCGATACTGCTCTGACAAGTAGTGCTCCATTTCCAGTCTCCTTTGATGATTCGTTGATTCGTTTGGCAGATAGGTTTCCCCAAACGAACCGCTTCATGCAGGAGCGCGTCACGCAAAAACGCCGCTCACTGGGAACGGCGTCGCTGCGTATTATTTGTTTAGGAGCGGCACCGGCCACCGCAGCCGCAGCCGCAACTGGAACTGGAGCGGTAGGACGACGAGTCGCATCCGCACGAACTGCAACCCGTGCTCTCATACATGCAGCGTTCGTAGTAGTGGCGCATTCTCCGTTTGTGGTGCGAGTACAGTTCGTAGTACTTGCCGTATTTTCGGCGATGATGACGGTACTGCTCGCATCTTTGCTTGTAGTGATGCATCCGCTCCTGGTGGTAATAGTATTTTTCCCAATCGCGGTCGCTGCCCCTCCTTCTGTCATGCCTGCGCCATTCGGAACTGGGCGGGTGCGGCATATTGGGGCTGACGTTCGGCGGCCTGAAGGGCACGTTGTGCCGAACACACGGTGGTCTCCTCGGTATGTTGGGCGATGGCATATTCGGCGACGGCATGTTCGGCGACGGCATGTTCGGCGACGGCATGTTCGGCGACGGCATGTTCGGTGACGGCATGTTCGGCGACGGCATGTTCGGCGACGGCATGTTCGGCGACGGCATGTTTGGCGACGGCATGTTCGGTGACGGCATGTTCGGCGACGGCATATGTGGCAGCGGCTTTTCCTTCGGCTTCCGTTTGGGCATTGGCATCGCCGGAGGCATCGGCGGAATCTTGCGTCGTTTCTCCACAGTCACACATCCTTTCTGGTAAAATCGCACAGTACATGGTATGACATTCACCCTCTCCGAGAAACGACACCTGCCTACTTATACCGAATTAGCTGAGCCCGTTTTTTGCCTTTGCCGAGCAAACGCCGTGACGGGATTCCCCCTTGACTGCTTGTCTCGATCAGGTACAATTAAAAAAGATGAAATCATCTAAATATTCGAGAGGACAGAAAGTAGGGAAACGCATGCCAGGCGGGCGTCTCGCACGTTTTGCCAACTGCATAGATACCCTGAAAGAGGGGATAGGATCAAACATCCTATCCCCTCTTCCTTTTTGTTCTCTGCTTTGCTAACGCAGAAAAAACCATGTGCATGACACACTAATTGGTAAAAGGAGGACAAACATGAGCAATCAACAAACCGTCATTTTTCTGGATGGCAATCATTTGTCGATTGATCAGGTGACAGCCATTGCCCGCTGCGGGGCAAAAATCCAACTCACCCCCGAAGCGGCAGAACAGGTCCGCCGCTCCCGCTCCCTGGTGGACCGCATGGTGCGGGAACGTCGCGTGGTGTACGGCATTACCACCGGTTTTGGCAAATTTTCCGACGTCGTCATTCCCGACGCGGACATTCACCAACTGCAGGAAAACCTGATTGTCAGCCACGCCTGCGCCATGGGGGAGCCCTATCCGGCAGAGGTGGTCCGGGCGATCATGGCCCTGCGCATCAACGCGCTGGCCAAAGGGTATTCCGGCATAAGAGAAGAAACGCTGCAATTGTTGGTCGAGATGTGCAATCGTGGCGTCCACCCCATCATCCCCCAACAGGGATCACTCGGCGCCAGCGGGGACCTCGCCCCGCTCGCCCACATGGTGCTGGTGATGTTGGGCAAGGGAGAAGCGGAATATCAGGGCAAGCGCCTGTCCGGCGCAGAGGCACTGCAAGCCGCCGGCCTGGAGCCGATCCGCCTGGAGGCCAAGGAAGGATTGGCACTGATCAACGGCACGCAGGCGATGACAGCCTTGCTCGCCATCGCCCTGCATGACGCCCGCATCCTGATGGAGAGCGCCGAGGTGATCGCCGCGATGACCGTGGAGGCGCTGCGCGGCATCCCGAAAGCGTTTGATCCGCAGCTCCATCTCACCCGCCCGCATCCGGGGCAGCAGGAGTCAGCGCGCCGGCTGCTGGCTCACCTGCACGGCAGCGAACGAACAACCGCTCCGGGCGAACTGCGCGTCCAGGACGCGTACAGCCTTCGCTGCATTCCCCAGGTCCACGGAGCGACGCGCGACGCACTGGAATACGTCTGGACGGCCGTCACACGGGAATGCAACAGCGTTACCGACAATCCCATCCTCTTCTCCGACACCGGAGAGGTGATCTCGGGCGGCAACTTCCACGGTCAGCCCATGGCGCTGGCAGCCGATTTTCTCGCCATTGCGATCGCCGAGTTGGCCAACATTTCCGAACGGCGAACAGAACGGCTGGTCAATCCGCAGCTCAGCGGTCTGCCCGGTTTTTTGACGGAACACGGCGGACTGCACTCCGGGTTCATGATCACCCAATACGCTGCGGCGTCGATCGTCTCGGAGAACAAGGTCTTGTGCCATCCCGCTTCAGTCGACTCGATCCCCTCCTCAGCCAACCAGGAGGATCACGTCAGCATGGGCACGACAGCTGCGCGCAAACTGCGCACCGTTGTCGCCAATACGGCCAAGGTGCTGGCGATCGAATACCTGGCGGCTGCCCAGGCAATCGAGTTTGGCAGCGGCCGATTGGGAGAGGGCACACAGCGGGCCTATGAGCTCATCCGTCGCGAAATTCCGCGCCTGACGGAAGACCGGGAGATGCACGTCGACATGGCCAAAGCAGAAGAGCTGATCCGAAGCGGTGTGCTGGTCTGGTAAGGTTTTATGAAACCGCCTCCATCGTTTCCAGACAATGGAGAAGCAGCCGCAGATCTGGTATGCTGAAAGGGGGAGGAAACTGCGGCGGCTCGCAACCAGATGATGCCGTCTGCGGTTGGCCTGACACGTTCATGCCCCTCCTCTTTCGCACCGATTTTACGTGACAGGAGGCGCTTACGATGAACAAGCCGCCCCGCTCGGAAGTCATCCTGCTGTTTGACGGCGTCTGCAACCTCTGCCACGGCGCTGTCCGGTTTATCATCCCGCGCGATCCAGCCGGACAGATCCGCTTCGCTTCGCTTCAGTCGGAGACAGCCCGCCATCTGCTCGCCGGACACAGCTTTCTCGCAGACGAGCTGCGCACCGTCGTGCTGATCGATGGAGACCGGCTGTACACCCGCTCTGACGCAATCCTTCGCGTCGGCCGCAAGCTGAACGGGTGGTGGCCTCTGCTCTCCTCGCTGGGACTAATGATTCCCCGTCCTGTACGGGACTGTGTGTACAACTGGATTGCCCGCAACCGCTATCGCTGGTTTGGACGAAAGGAACAATGCCTGCTGCCCACACCGGAGATCCGAAAGCGTTTTGTGGAGTGAGAAGGTCATGAGACAGGCGAGGTCTTTCCCCGCCCCTCCGACGCGATCCTGTTGACACAAATGAGAACAGCATCCACAGATGACACAACAAAACCCCGCCGGATGTGATGAACATCCGCGGGGTTTTTTCTGCTGTGACAATGCGGGTCAAATGTTTTTCTTGATGTTTAACTGGCCGACGAACGCTTCCGTGCTGCGCTTTCGTTCCTTGCGCATCTGCTTCCGCTCTTCGGCGGTCTCAAACAGGTACTTTTCCTCTTCTGTTTCCGGAATGACCGGCGGAACCGGTGTCGGCTTGCCGTCTTCGTCGAGAGCGACGAAGGTCAGGAACGAGGTAGCAGTCAGGGCACGCTCCCCGGTCATCAAGTTCTCGGATATGATTTTCACAAACACTTCCATCGACGTCGTACCCGTCGAGGAGACGATCGCCTCCAGGCAGATGGATTGGCCCATCTTGACAGGGGTCAAAAAGTCGATGGAGTCGATGGATGCGGTGACGACCGGCCGACGGCAGTGGCGCATGGCGGCAATGGCTGCCACTTCGTCGATATAGGACATCATTTTCCCGCCAAACATCGTATTGTGATAGTTGGTATCGGACGGCAGTACCAGAGAAGCCTGGATGGTTCGGGACTCTTTTGTCGTCTTAGCTTTCATCGCTGTTGCTCCTTTGCCAATCAACTCTAGTTGACGTTCTCATCATACCACAATGCACACAGGTTTCAAGCGCGTGACCATCGTGATCATCCGCCATTTCCTGCCTCCTGTCGCATGCAGCCAAACTGGCCGTTTATTGCAAGTGTACAGAACAGCCGGTTTCTTATCGTTTCAGGACGATCTCAGCTTCCGTGCCGAAAATGGAAAGACGCCCGTCGACAAAAGCGGCCAAATCCTCTTCATCTGCTGGAATCTCCATGAGGATGTCCACGACCTGGTCGCCGTCAATCGCAAACGACATCTGCAAATCCTTTTCCCCAAACTCGTTGTCCGACAGCCGCACGTCACTCAACTCACCGCGAAACTGCGTCACTTCCTCGTCTTCGCCGTCACTGTCCCACTGGGTAAACTGAATCTCGGCCGCCTGCCCGCGAAAGTCCTTTTCCAGAACCGCAATCAACTGAGCGTGCTGGTGAATATCCATGTGACTCCCTCCGTTTCATTATGTGCACAACCCCATCTTACCAGACCCAGCCGCCAAACAAAAATGCCGCCCGGATGAACAGGGCGGCGCAACTGCCGTTCTAGCTAAACTTGCTGATCGTCTGGGCGAGGGCAAAATCCTTACCCGTCAGTCCTTTCGCGTCCCGGGTCGTCAGCGTAAACGTGACCGCCCCGCCGGAGATGAGGATTTCCACATGCTGGCTGTCGTGTTCCAACTGCTCCGCCACGCGGTTGACAAAGCTGACGGCGGAAGCAAAATCGGCACAGTGGTACGTGCGGGCCAACGCCATCCGGTCTTCCACCAGCCTCCAGCCGGGCACTTTGTTCATGTACACTTTCACCTGTTCCAGTGTCAGTCTGGTCATCAGCACGCCCCCTTCGTTCAGTGAACGGAATTATCACCATCTTATTCACTGACACGTCCGGTTAGTCACGCTGATCAGCTCGTCGCCTGACACTTATGGGCGTAGAAAATCATGCGCGGTGACGTTTCCGCTGCGTACGGCCGGAATTCGTAATCGCCGTAAATTTCGATCCGTTCAAAACCGGCCCGGCGCAGCATGGCCGTCATCTCTTCCACGGAGAACAGGCGCACCTGCTCCAGATAGATGCGGGGCTCGGACTGCTCCGCATCGTTGACGACGATCCGCTTTTTGACAAACCCGTCTTCGATCCAGCGCTCTTCCTCAATGAACAAACCGGTGACCTCTTTCGTCGAGCGCGGCACAAGATGAGCCTTGACGTAGGCTGGATTGAGGTAATCAATGACGACTTCACCGCCCGGTTTCAATGCGGCGGCCATGTTGTGGACCACCTGTTCGTTTTCCGCGTCGGAGGTAAAGTAACCGAAGCTGGTAAACAGGTTGACGACGATGTCAAACTCTTCCCGAAACGGGATGTGGCGCATGTCGTAGCGGTAAAAACGCAGGTTGGGAAATGAGTTCTGCTCCTCTGCCAACTGCAGCAGGACAGACGACAAATCCACCCCGACCACGTCGTATCCCCGGCGGGCCAACGCTCGCGAGTGACGTCCGCTCCCGCAGCAGAGGTCCAGCACCCTGCCCGTGCGCTTGATCGGCAGCCGCTCCAGCAGATTGGCGATCTCCTCGTCTGCCGAAGCATCGTCGCGGTGTTGATACACCAGCACGTAATCTTCACGAAAGCTGCGTTCAAACCAATCTTCTGCCATTTCTGAGCTCCTTTGATTTCCAAGATGCCACTATTATACCACAGCCGGATTGGTCCAAAGCCCATTCGCTCACCTCGAAGTGCAGCGCAATGCGGAGAACCTCGCCCTTCGCGACAGTACAGGTCCTACGGACTGACAATCGCGCCGATCCGCTGTAAAAAAATCCCCCTGGACGCGGCATGACACACGCCGTCAGGGGGATCACTTCGCGGCCTAGCGGCGGAACGACCGACCCAGGCGGATTTTTTCCGCCACCCGGGACAGGACCACTTCCACCGAGGACTGGTCGGCCACCACGTCGTACTCGTTGATGTTGATCCTCAGAACAGGACAGGCGGAAAACGAGCAAATCCAGGCTTCGTACCGTTCGTACAAATCCCGCCAGTACTCGATCGGGGTGCGCTGTTCCATCGGCCGCCCCCGCTCCTTTACCCGGCTGAGAATCTCCTCAAAACTGCCCTCCAGATAAATCAACAGGTCGGGATGAGGAAAGTACGGGGTCATCACCATCGCTTCAAAAAGCTGGGAGTAGGTCTGGTAATCTTCCTCGGTCATGTGCCCCTGTTCGTACAGCATGCGGGCAAAGATGCCCGTGTCCTCGTAAATCGAACGGTCCTGAACGAACCCCCCGCCGTATTCAAACATGCGCTTCTGTTCCTTGAAGCGCTCCGCCAGAAAGAAAATCTGGAGGTGAAAGCCCCAGCGCGAGAGGTCCTCGTAAAAGCGGCCCAGATATGGATTGTTGTCCACCTTTTCCACGGAGACGCGGAAGCCCAACAGCTCCGCCAGCGCGCGCGTAAACGTGGACTTGCCCACCCCGACCGTTCCGCCAATGGTAATCACCGCGTTACTCGGTATGCCGTATTTTTCGCGAAGATGGCTGTTCCTGAATCCTGACATGACGTAACTCCTTCTCCTGTAGTTGCGGTTGGTCTGCGGAATCGCTCACGATTCCTGCAGCGCCCTGATCTGCGGCCCGATCTGACCGAGCACGTAGGCAAGATCCTCCGGCCTGTGCACAAAATCCAGATCGTCGCAGTGAAACTTGATCACCGGCGTATCGGGATGACGCTGTTCAAACGCTTTCATAAATTCGTCGTAATCGGCGATCAGGTTTTTCATGTACCCCACATCCATGTTGCGCTCCACGTCCCGGTCGCGCATCTTGATCCGCTTCATGACGGTGTCGATCGAAGCGGTCAGGTAGACGACCAGGTTGGCTTGCGGCAGGCCTTCGGTGAGAATGTCGTAAATCTTTAAATACTTTGGCAAATTTTCGCCGTCAAGGGTCCTTTTGGCAAAGATCGTGTTCTTGAAAATGTTGTAATCGGACACGACGGACACGCCCTGCTGCAGGTACTGGGAGCGGATGTCCTGCAGCTGCTTGTAGCGGTTGCAAAGAAAAAACATCTCCAATTGGAAACTCCACTCCGCGATGTTTTCGTAAAATTTCCCCAGAAACGGATTCTCGTAGACGATCTCTTCCAACAGCCGCAACCCGAAAGCCTTGCTGATTTCCCGGGACAGCGATGTTTTGCCGATACCGATCGGCCCCTCGACGGTAAGCAAAATGGGTTTCATGACTATGTACAAATCCTTTCCCACGATATGAGAGCACTCCATATTGTAGCATGGACGGTCATGGTTTGTCGAAAAGATTCGATTCACTTGGGAAACATGGGCAGCATACTGCCTGAAGGCCGGCCGGGCGTGCTCCCAGGCCGGCCGTGCATGCTCGATCGATCTTCGGCGGCGTCAGGTAAAGTACTCGATTTTGGCCTGCGGAAACAGCCGGGCAATTTCCTGCTCCAGGTGGGTTTGCAGTTCCTTGGCCTGTTCGTCCGGATAGACGTATTTGCCTCTGCCGTACTTCCCCCACTTGTATTTGCGATCGGCTTCATTCATCTCCAGGCGGGTTTTGGGATATCGCTGCAAGATGAGCTTCTTGGCCACGCTGGTAAAGCGGTGCTGGATCAGCTCAAACGTCAGGTCCTCCAATGCCTCCGGTGCCAACTGCTGCCGCAGCCTCTCCAGCAGATCGGTGTAGCCCGCTTCCCATCCGTCAAAGCGGTACAGCGGCGCCAGAATGAAGCCGAGGGGGTAGCCGGCCCGGGCCACTTTTCCGGCCGCTTCCAGTCGCTGTTGAAAACTGGACGTGCCGGGTTCAAAGTTCTTGATCACGTAGTCCGCATTCATGCTGAAGCGAAAGCGGGTATGCTTGTTGTGTCGGGCGTCGAGCAGGGAGTCTACATGATGAAACTTGGTGACGAACCGCAGCCTCCCCAGCGGCTGATTGCCGAAAAACTCGATGGCCCGCTTCAGACTGCCGGTAATGTGCTCGATACCGACCGGATCTGACGTACAAGCGGCCTCAAACCGGGTAATCTGCGGAGCTCGCTCGCGGATGTACCGCTCGGCCTGGGCAAAGATTTCGTCCGTGTTGACGTAGACGCGGATGTACGGCTTGGTGCCGATGTTGGTGTTCAGGTAGCAGTAATGGCAGTGGCCAGCGCAGCCGGTGGCAAGCGGCAGGGCGTACTCGGCAGACGGCTTGGACTGCTCGAACTTCAGTGTCCTCCGCACGCCCACCACCAAGGTCCGCTTGGCATTGCGGTACTGTTGCACCTCTGTCTCTCCCGGAATGCCGCGCACCTGATTGTGACTGGTCGTCATCCGGATAGGCAGGCCTTGTTGTTGATACCGCCGGTACAGTTCCCGGCCCAGCGGATAGTCCAGCGCGGCCGGTTCAAAGAAGACGAAATCGGGCTCAAACAGGTTGGGATCGCTGCCGGCCGTTGCTTTCGCCTTGTCCAACGTCATCGTTTCCATGGCTGGTTCCCTCCTCATGCTAGTATCTCCTGCCCGCCAACATCTCCACCGCGGAGAAACCTGGCTGCCACTTACTGCACGTTTGTGTGAAGCGGCGCAGCCACTGCTCGGCCTTTTCCCGCCCCTCCGCAACGGTTCAATCTGGACAGCGGATCAACCACGCGCAGGCAAAACCGTTTGCCGCTCCCGGGCGTCTAATAAGACGGGAGGGGTTGACGTGAACCTGGAACAGCTTGTCGCGGCCGCGCAGCGCGGAGACGACGACGCGTTTTACCAATTGATTCGCGCACACAAGGAAAAACTGTACAGGGTGGCTTACGCCTTTTTCCGCAACGAGACGGACGCCCTGGAAGCGCTGCAGGAAGTGACCTGTCGAGCCTACCTGAAGCTCTCCAAATTGAAAACTCCCGCCTACGTCTCCACCTGGCTGACACGGATCATGATTCACACCTGCATTGACGAGCAAAAGCGAAAGCGGCGCTGGCAGTTGGAGCCGACCGAGCGGGAGGCCGCCCATGTGGAGGACACCGACAGCCGGCTGCAGATCGACGAGGCTCTGTCCCGCCTGGCTCCGGTCCAGCGCCAGGTGATCATATTGAAGTACTTTGAAGATTTGACCATCCGGGAAATTGCCTCCCTGCTCGGTCACCCGGAAGGCACAATCAAGACGTGGCTGCACAAAGCGCTCGGCGCCCTGCGCGAAGATCTGGGAAAAGGATGGTGATCACGGTGCGTGACTGGGAGCAAACGGAACAGCAGCTGTCCGAGATCAGGGAGCGGTACCAGCATGTGGCGGTCCCGGAACAGGCAGATCGTTACATCATGGCCGGCATGGCAGAAGCCCGGCGGCGGCAGATGCGCACGCAGCGGCTGCACCGGATTGGCTGGTCTGCGCTGACCGCCTGCGTGCTGATGCTGGGGCTGGTCTTCTCCATCCGCCTCTCCCCAGCCGTCGCCGCCTACGTCAGCCGCGTTCCCGGCTTGAAGCCGCTGGTGGAGCTGATCCAGTACGACAAGGGACTGCAGATGGCGGCCCAGCACGGTTTGACGCAGCAGGTTGGCCGGTCGGCCGTCCGCGGCAAGGTGAGCTTTACGGTGGATCAGGTGTTGATGGACCAAAAACGGATGCTGATTGTGTACACGATCAAGAATGCGGAGCCGGGACATGTGACGAAGCTGGAAAAATTGGAACTGTACGATCCGGAGGGAAACCAGTTGAAGGCAGGCTTTTCCTGGTCACACAAGCCTGCTGACAAGGAGGCGGTCGTGAGCCAAAACAAACTGGATGTCTACTGGCAAGATGACGTCCCGATCCCGGACCGCATCACCGCCAAGGTCACCCTGTCCGTAGACAATCAGGTATGGGAACCCTTGTCCGTGGACATCCCGATCGACAAGTCCACATATGCCGACCTGACAGAAAAAGTATATCCCGTCAACAAAACCGTGATCGTGGACGGTCAGGCCATCACGGTGGAGCGCGTCACCGTCTATCCGACGCAGACGGAGGTGGCCATCCGCTTCGACCCGAAAAACAGCAAGCGCATCTTCGGCTTTGACAACCTTCGTCTGGTCAATGAAAAAGGGGAGTCATTCGCCTTCTGGGGAAACGGCGTATCCAGCCATTCGGTCGATGAGGACAGCGTGGTCTACTACCTGGAGAGCAGCTACTTTACCCCGCCGGAAAAGCTGTATGTCACAGCCGACGGCATCCGGGCCCTGGACAAGGAGAACTTGCACGTGGTCATCGACGCGAAAACCGGCCGGCTGCTGCAGGCGCCGGACGACAGACTGCGGGTGGAAGCCCTGCGGCAGAACGAAGACGTGGTGGGGCTGGACCTCGCGCTGAGGGTGGAGGAGGGCGATCTTCACCAGCTTCACCCGTTAGTCCGGGATTTGTATGACGACCGGGGCAACGAGTACGAGCATGTTCAGGGGACTTCCTACGCGTACGGCGGCGTCCAGTATTTTGGCGAACTGTTCAAGCGGAAAACAGAAAAGGGTGTTCCATCAACGTATCGATTTACCCTGTCCGATTATCCCGCGAAACTGAATGGGGACTTTACCGTTGGCATCAAATGATCGGCTGCGGCCGGTGGAACGCACTACGGACTTTAAAAATGATTTTCAGGCCGAAAGGCCTGCCCATTCATCAACCGAAGCGGAAGACAATGGGCATCGCATGGCGGGATGGGCCAAGCGAGCTCCTTTGACGACCGACTCAGCGGAAAAACGAAGACGCGGGAATCAACAGGGGACACAAGTCTCACTTCCTCGAAATACCCAGATGTTTGTCCCCTGCCCGCGTCTCGTTTTGAAGCGGACATCATTCGCTTCTTTGCTGGGCGTCAAGCGAGCGAGCGGGCCCGCTCTCCCATACGCCGCGGACTTTGTCTGCAAACTGAGAGCTCGAGGAGACCTCGAGCTCTTGCCGTAGTTTTATTCAATGGCTGCCCAGTGATTGGTCGGGCCGTGCCCGCCGCCGATTTGCGGTGCGGTGGCGATCGCCTGGACGATGAACCGGTTGGCCCGCTCCACCGCTTCCACCAACGGTCTTCCCTTGGCCAGTTCCGCCGTCAGGGCGGCGGAAAAGGTGCAGCCGGTCCCATGGGTGTGACGGGTTTGAATGCGGCTGTGGGCGATTTCGTAAAACGCTTGTCCGTCGTACAGCATGTCGACGATCTCATCGCCGTCCAGGTGTCCGCCTTTCATCAGGACATGGCGTGCGCCCAAGGCGTGAATCGCCTTTGCCCCCTCCCGCATGTCGGCTGGTGTGCGGATCGTCATGCCGGTCAGGCACTCTGCTTCCGGCAGGTTGGGCGTCACCACTTCGGCCAGCGGGAGCAGGTGTGTTTTCAGCGCCTCAATCGCTTCGTCCAAAAGCAGCTTGGCGCCGCCCTTGGCGACCATCACCGGATCGACCACCAGCTTTTCCAGGCGAAACGCGCGCACTTCCTCCGCCACCGCCCGGATGATCGCGGCGTCAAACAGCATGCCCGTCTTGGCCGCGTCCGCGCCGATGTCGCGCAGGACTTCGCGGATCTGCTGCGTCACCGCTTCAGTCGGCAGCGGGTAGACCCCTGCCACTCCCAGCGTATTTTGCGCTGTCACCGCCGTAATGGCGCTGGTGCCGTAGACGCCGAGCTGATGAAACGTCTTCAGGTCCGCCTGGATGCCGGCGCCGCCTCCGCTGTCCGAACCCGCGATGGTCATCGCTTTTGCCACCGTGCTCATGTCTTCTCCTCCTGTCAGTCTGTCACTCTTACCCGAGTATACCATCCGCCCGGTTCCTTCGGTATACTAGATTACGAGATCTCAAGGATCAGGCAATTGGAAGGGAGAGGTGGCATGACGTACCGCAGCCTTTACTGGCTGACCGTTCTCTTGCCGCCATTCATCATCGGCGGCTTTGAATTTGTCCGGCACGATTTTCTGCTCGATTACCTCTCGATGGAAGCGGGCAATGTCTATATCACGATCCTGACCCTGTTGCTGTCGTTTTTGTTTGCCACCTGGATGTTCCGCAAGATTGAGCGGATGAATGCCAAACTGGTGGAAGAACAGGCGCGCCGCGCTGTGTACGAGGAGCGGGAACGGCTGGCGCGGGAACTGCACGACGGCATCGCCCAGTCACTCTTTTTCCTCAACGTCAAACTGAAACAGGGACAGCTCGAGGATGCGCGCGTCGCTGTTTCGGCCATTGACAATCACGTACGGCAGGCGATTTTCAACCTGCGCTCCCTGCCGGAAGAAGGCAGTAGCCTCACGCAACGTGTGGAAAAGTGGCTCTCCCAGTGGAGCGCGCTGTCGGGAGTGGATGTGACGCAGGAGGTGCAGCTTGTGGATGGCATTTTTTCACCAGCCGAAGAAGTACAGTTGTTCGGCGTCATCCAGGAGGCGTTTGCCAATATCCGCAAACACGCCAATGCCCGCCACACGTGGCTGAAGCTGGTCGGCACCGAACCTGGAAACTGGCAGCTTGTGATCGAGGATGACGGCATCGGAATCCCGTCGGTTGACGGCGAAGCGAAAAAATACGGCTTGGCGATGATGGCCGAGCGAGCCAGGCAGTTGGGCGCTGCCATCGTCATCCGCCAGCGCGCGGAAGGCGGCACGCACATACAGCTGACGGCCGGAAACGGAGGAATCGGGAGATGAGCGCATACCGCGTGTTGATAGCCGACGACCACCCCATGGCGCGGATGGCCATTCGCAGCCTGTTGGAACAAGATCCGTCCTTTGAGGTGGTTGGCGAGGCGACCAACGGAGAGGAAGCATACACCCTCTGCGGACAACTGCAGCCCGATCTGGTGCTGATGGACATCAACATGCCCGGGTGGAGCGGCCTCGAAGCCACACGGGTGGTGAAAAAAGCCTACCCGCACATCAAGGTGGTGATCCTCAGCGTATCCGACGATGTCGGCGACCTGATCACCGCCATCCAGTTCGGTGCCCAGGGGTATTTGCTGAAAAACCTGGAGCCGGACGACTGGATCACCTATCTGCATGCCCTCCTGGGCGAAGACAGCGACGTCTCCCGCGAAATGGCAACGCGGCTGTTTCACCACTTCCGCCAGGAGCAACGACTGGACGAACCGACGCCGGACGTGCTCACCCCGCGCGAACGGGAGATTGTCAAGTACGTCGGTGCAGGCAAAACCAACCGGGAGATCAGCGACGCACTGGTGATCGCGGAAAACACGGTGAAAAATCACATCAAAAACATCTTGGAAAAACTGCAGTTGGCCAATCGGGTACAGCTGGCCGCCTATGCAGTCCGCCACCATCTGCTGAAACAATGACGGGGACAGACAGCACAATCGCCTGTCCCCAGCGCTTTTCTAAGGGACAGCCCTTTTAGACTCCTCATCACACACGGAAATTGGCGGAATTTTACAGCAACACTTTTTTTTCCAACCATTCCGTTTTATAATAGCTGCAAGAGGTGATCGCGTGAGCACCAGGGAATGGCTCAAGTCATCTACGCTCGTCGCATGCGGGATAAGGATTGCCGCCGGATAGCGGGGGCCCCGCGTGCAGCTGAAGAATGACGCGGACGTCATCACATGATTTGGCGCTCGGTGGCGATCGCGTGCGACACCTCATTTTCTCAGGCGTGGAGCGCCGCCCGCAAAGTTGCTCCTGTTCGCTGCAGCCATTCCGGCATGATTCCCGAGCCAGCTCGTTTCTCCTCCGCTGCCCGGCTCCGGAATCGCTTCCTCTCCCTATCGCTGCATCCTATCCATCACTCATCCAAACCGAACCGTTTCGCCCACACCTGAATAGGAGGTGATCTCCCCGTTCTCGGTCCGTTTTCACATCGGTTGACGTTGCCGCTTGTCCGGAGAAAATCTCTTGATGATGGGAGGCGCTACGGATGAAACAACCTGATTTTTCCAACCTGCAGGCGTGTATTGAAGAGGCAAAAACGGCCGCATTGGATACAAACCCGGGACCGGCCGACCCGACGGATTACCGGCAACTGTTGATTCGCCTGGAGGCCGCACGGGACAAACTGCCGCCGCTCTATCGGGAGAAAGTGTTTCAGCCAATCGCGCGCACACTGGACGAGCTCTCCGAGTCCGGATTTGCCGAGCTGCTCAAACGTGACCCAAACCGGGAACGGGAAGCCGGTCTGCTCATGGACATCGTCCAGGCAATCCTGCAAAACGGGGAAGGATACGAACAAACCGCAACAGATGCCTTCCAGGAAGTAGTCAGCGACTTGTACGACGGTTTTCTCAGTGCGGGTGACCGGGCCGGAATCAAACCGCCGGACCGCAGCGTAATCGCTCCGCTGGTCAAATGGGGACGGCCCCAATACGGACCGTACACGTGGCCAATTGACGCCGCAGCCCATTTTGGACTGGAGACAGGCATTGTAAACCTTCCCCCTTCCCATGCCAAGCAGGGACTGCTCGCCTGGTCCGCGCTCGCCCACGAAACGGCCGGACACGACATACTGCACGCCGATACGGGGTTGCTGCAGGAGCTGTCACAGGTCGTCCGCCAGGAGCTGCTCGGGCAAAAGTTCAGCCGCAGCTTGGCCGAGTACTGGGCGCTCCGCATCGATGAAACCGCCTCCGACGTGTTGGGCGTGCTCAACATGGGGCCAGCCGCGGGCATTGGCTTGATCGGTTACTTCCGCGCCTTGAACGGCGCTTGGGGAGGCACACCGAAGCTGCGCAATACGGGTCCCGACTACGATCCTCACCCCGCCGACATCCTGCGCGGATACTTGGCCGCCGAGACGGTCCGGCTGCTCCGTTTTGACGGTGCGTCGATCTGGGCAGATGCCCTCATGGCGGAAACGGACAAAGATCTCGGCACGATCGTATTGGGCCGTACAACCATCGACGCTGATACGGCAAAGCGTTCCGCCGCCGCAGTAGCTTCCGTCATCGCGGAGTCGCCGTTGAAGAGCCTGGAAGACCACGCACTTGCCCAGATCCAGAACTGGCACGACCGCGACGAGCAGATTGCTGCCAGCATTCGCTCCCATCTCACCTCCTCCGGCGATCTGAACGAATGCTACATGTCGGGATTGTACGCCGCCCACGTGGTGGCAGCTGCTGTCACCGGTGCTTTGGAACAGGGCGCCAATATCCAGGAGATTTTCCAACGCATGATCACCGTGCTGAAAGGCATGCACGATGCCAATCCAGCATGGGGACCGCTGTATGTCAGACATCCGGGCGATCTCCAGCCCCATCGGGTCTACACCCGACCTGCCGCCCAATCGGTTGCCGCCGGCTGATCTGAGATACAAGTCGGCTGATCCGAGATACAACAGGACGTCTAGGAGACATTTTGTTCTGACTATTTAGAATTAACAGCCTCTTTCGAGAAGCATGGCTCCGCCGAAACGCGGAAACATGCTTCTTTGCTTGCCGATGTTGCGGCATGGCTCTGTGTGCAGCCGCCCGGAAGTGGCAGAAGATGCAGTCAAATTACATAAATATATGATTGAATGTTCATATGTTAATGTGTTATCATTTTCTTGCCATCACTTGTGGAAAAGGGGAAACATTGCATGAACGCGTATGATGTGCTGGTAATTGGTGCCGGTCAAGCGGGGTTGGCCATGGGCTACCACCTGCGGCAAGCGCGGCTCCGTTTCCTGATCGTCGACCAGTGCGAGCGGGTGGGCGATCGCTGGAGGCAGCGGTACGACACGCTGGTGCTGTTCACCCCGCGCTCTTTAAGCGACCTGCCCGGCCTGCCCTTCCCCGGCGATCGTGACGGACTGCCTGGGAAAAACGACGTGGCCGACTATCTGGAACGGTATGCCGCCCACTTCTCCCTGCCAATCCGGACAAAAACGCCCGTCTCGTCGGTTGAGAAGTACGGCGATGGATTTCTCGTCACCAGCGGACAGGAGCAGTGGTTCGCCCGGCAGGTCGTGATCGCTACGGGACCGTTTCAGTCGCCGTGGATCCCTGAGATCCATCGCGATGCTGCCCCTGATGTCGTCCAATTACATACGGATGCGTACAAAAACGAACACCAGCTCCGCCCCGGCCCAGTCCTGGTGGTCGGAGACGGCAATTCAGGGGTCCAGATCGCCGTGGAACTTGCCGCTTCCAGACCGGTTGTTCTCTCCATCGGGCGACAGCGTTCGTTTCTTCCCCAGCGCCTTTTGGGAAAACCTATCTTTTGGTACTTCAAGCTGTCCGGACTACTCTCCATTCCCGTCACCACCCTGCCGGGCCAATGGCTGAGCAGGCAGCCCGATCCGATCATTGGCTGCAAGCGCCAGTTTCAATATCTAAAGCAGCAGGGACGGCTGCGCGTAACGGGGCGGACCATCCGCCTGTCAGGCAATACCGCAACCTTTTCAGACGGCAGTCAGGCGGAAGCTGTTAATATCATTTGGGCAACCGGGTTTCGCTGCACGTATGACTGGCTTCATGTCCCGGGCGTATTGGACGCAAACGGCCGTCCGATTCACCGGCGAGGCGTCACGCCAACCGCCGGCCTCTACTTTCTCGGCCTGCCATGGCAATATCGCCGTTCTTCCGCTCTCTTGGGCGGGGTTGGCGAGGATGCGCGTTACCTGCTCAAGCACATCCTGCACACATCGGGCCGACATCCTGTGACGTAAGGGGGAATCCGCATGGGTCTGCATCACCATCACGGCCATGCCCACGACCACGGACACGGTCATCATCACCATCACGGCAAAGGGGCCAGCAAGCGCGCCCTGCTGATCGCGTTTTTGATTATCACCGCCTTTCTCGTCGTGGAAATCGTCGGCGGCATCCTGACCAACAGTCTAGCACTCTTGTCTGATGCCGGCCACATGGTCAGCGACGCCTCTGCCCTGCTCTTGAGTCTGATCGCGCTGCATGTGGCGGCCCGTCCTCCTTCCACCCAGAAAACGTTTGGGCTGCGCCGCCTGGAAATTCTGGCTGCCTTGACCAACGGTGTCACACTGGCCGTGATCTCGCTGGCAATCCTCTGGGAGGCGTACGAGCGGCTGCGTACCCCTCCCGAAGTGGCGAGCAGCACCATGATCCTGATCGCCTCGCTGGGGCTTGTCGCCAATATCGCTGCCGCGTACGTGCTGATGCGCGGCGACTATCGGGAAAACGTAAACGTGCGCAGTGCCTTACTGCACGTGCTGGGCGACCTGCTAGGCTCCGTCGGGGCCATCATCGGCGGTCTCCTGATGCTCTGGTTCGGCTGGTACATCGCCGACCCGCTGATCAGCATCGTCGTCGCCGTCCTGATCCTGTTCAGTTCGTGGCGCGTGACCAAGGAATCGGTCAACATCCTGATGGAAGGATCGCCGGCCCACATTGACGTGACCCGCGTCAGCGAACGCCTGCTGCAGCTCGACGGGGTAAAGGGTGTGCACGACCTGCACGTCTGGACCGTCACGTCAGGATTTGATTCGCTCACCTGCCATCTCACCGTGGAGGATGACCGGCCCAGTTATCCGATCCTAAACGAAGCGATCCGGTTGTTGCACGATGAGTTTGGCATCTCCCATGTGACCATTCAGATTGAAGACGATACAGTGCGGCATGCCGAACTGGCCTGCGAACACAGGGAACCGGCGAAGTGCAGCCATGAGCACGACCATCCCCATTCGTAAAACAAAAATCTCCTGCGCTTTTTAACGCAGGAGATTTTTTGCCAGGATCAGTCTTCCATCGTGGACAGGTCGCCGGTCGGCAGGCCCAGTTCCCACGCTTTGAGCACGCGGCGCATGATCTTGCCGGAACGCGTCTTCGGCAGCTTGTCGCGGAATTCGATTTCGCGCGGCGCGGCATGGGCGGCGAAGCCTTCCTTGACGAATTTGCGGATGTCTTCCATCAACTCTTCGCTTGGTTCGTAGCCCGCACGCAGGGAGATAAACGCCTTGATGATTTCCCCACGCACCGGATCCGGTTTTCCGATGACGCCCGCTTCTGCCACTGCCGGATGTTCCATCAGCTTGCTTTCCACTTCAAACGGACCGACGCGCTCGCCGGAGGTGTTGATCACGTCGTCAATGCGGCCCTGGAACCAGAAGTAGCCGTCTTCGTCCTTGTAGGCCGAATCGCCGGACACGTACCAGCCCGGGAAGCGGAAGTACTCCTCGTACTTCGCCGGATTTCGCCAGATTTTGCGCATCATGGACGGCCAGCCGGTACGAATCGCCAGATTGCCCATCCGGTTGGGCGGCAGTTCATTCCCCTGATCGTCCAGGATGGCTGCGTAGATGCCGGGGAACGGTTTGCCCATCGAGCCGGGCTTGATCGCCATGCACTTGTAGTTGCAGATGAGCTGTCCCCCTGTCTCCGTCATCCACCAGGTATCGTGAATGCGCTGGTTGAAGGCCCGCATGCCCCAATAAACCACTTCCGGGTTGAGCGGTTCACCGACGCTGAGGACGTGGCGCAGTGATGACAGGTCGTAGCGCTTCACGATTTCGTCGCCGGCCCCCATCAGCATGCGGAAAGAAGTCGGGGCACTGTACCAAACAGTCACCTTGTACTTTTGAATTGTGTCGTACCACTCCTCCGGCTTGAACCGTCCGCCGCGCACCACGTTGGTGGCGCCGTTCAGCCAGGGGGCAAAAATCCCGTAGGACGTACCGGTTACCCAGCCCGGGTCAGCGGTGCACCAGTAGATGTCGTCCTCCTGGAGATCGAGGACCCATTTGCCGGTCTGGTAGTGCTGAATCATCGCGTTGTGTACGTGCAGCACCCCTTTCGGCTTGCCGGTGGAGCCGGAGGTGTAGTGCAGGAGCATGCCGTCTTCGCGATCCACCCATTCGATCTCCAGTTCGGAGGATGCGGATGCCATCGCTTCTTCATAGCTGATTTGACCTTTCTCCAATTCGTTTGTAGCCCCGACCAGGATGATGTGCTTCAGCGCAGGCAGATCCTTAACCGGAATGCGCGGCAGCAGCGCAGGCGTGGTGACAATGGCCACCGCTTCGCTGTCCTCCAGCCGGTCGCGGACAGCGGCTTCCATGAACGCCTCAAACAGCGGTCCCACGATCGCTCCGATTTTCAATGCCCCTAAAACGCTTACATACAGCTCCGGCGAACGAGGCATGAACACGAAAACGCGATCTCCTTTGACGATGCCCAGGCTGCGCAGCACATTGCCGAATTTGTTGGATAATTCGCTCAACTGTGCAAACGTGTAGCGCTCATCCCTGGTCGCGTCGCTGTACAGCAGGGCGATCTTGTCTCTTCGTTCCGTCTGCAGGTGGCGGTCAATCGCCTCATACGCGATGTTGACTTTTCCTGTTTCATACCAGGAAAACTGCTTTTCCACGTCGGCCCAGTTAAAATTGGCGTAAGCCTCGTCGTAGTTCTTCAGGTTGTACTGTCCTTCCGCGGGCGGAATCAGGTCGACTTTCATACTCTCTCACTCTCCTTGTGTGACTGAAGGATCACTGCTTCATTCAGCTTTTTCATAATATTTCTGCACTTCTTGACAAATTCCTCCTCCCAGAAACCTACTTATCAGAAAACGCCAGAAATCTTGTATAATGATCAGGTAGTTTGCTAGAAAGCGGAGGTGACAGCAGATGTTTTGGTTATTGATTGTGTCGCTTTTTGCCGTTTTACTTGCGCGCGCCTACCGCAATACGTTTGATCTGAACATCCGCCGCGTCAACGTGGCCGTCCAGCCGTCGGAGTGCCGCGGCGAGTCCGGCAGCTTTAAGCCGCTCACCGTGCTGCATCTGTCCGACCTTCATATGGAGAATATTTCCATCCCCGCAGAGCGGATCGTCCGGGACTTTTCCGGACAGCACATTGATTTGATTGCGATTACCGGCGACCTGTTGGACCGCCATAAAAATATTCCCAAAGCTGTAGCCTACGTGGAAACCGTGATGAAATTGAACCCGCGTCTTGGCACCTTTGTCGTCTTCGGCAATCACGACTATGTGCTGGCGCCCCCGAAGCTTGGGCAGCTGAAAGCAGAGCTGGAGCGGATCGGCTGTCGGGTGCTGGTGAACCAGCACGTGACACTCATCCACGACGGAATGCCGCTGCACGTGATCGGCGTGGACAACTACTCCACCGGCCACAGTGATCTGGCTGCATCATTTCGGCATGTGCCGACAGATGGCGTGCGCCTCGTACTGACGCACGATCCCAACCTCGTCCTGGAGATGCGGGACTATTCGTATGATTATCTGCTGTCCGGCCACTTTCACGGCGGACAGATCCACTGGCCAAAGCCGTTTCATCTCGTCACGATGGGCCAACTGCCCAAGCTGAACATGGTAAAAGGACTGCATCACTACGACGGACGCCCCTTTTACATCAGCGAGGGATTGGGGCAGACGGGGCTGAACATTCGCCTCCGCTCCCGTCCGGAGATCACGCTGCACACGCTGGTTCCTGCCGGCGCGCCGTCTGAGCTTCCGACTGCGGAGACGGCTGCTGCCGCTCAAATGAAAGGCTCCGCTGCAAAACCACACGCCGCAACCAAACCGGGCAAGGTTGCGACTGAAGCCGGCCGCACACTGGCCCTGGAGTAATGTATAATGATGGCATCTCGCAGTGAAACGGGGTGCCGAAGATGGACGCATGGAAACGGGATGTGGAACGAATTCGGCAGGCGACAGGCCTGCCGATCGCGTATCTGAACGTGGCACAGGAAGAGATCGAGGCCGTCCGTGCCGCACAGGAGCAGTCCGGCTGGGAAATCGTCCAAAGCGGGTCTTTCGCCGGCCGGGCGTTGATGGTAGCCATACGGCCGGCACAGTGGCCCGATGCCGCACGTTCGCTGCTGACGCTGCTGTTGACCAAGCCGGAACAGGCCGGCCCCGCCCAGGAACAGGTCACCGCCTGGTTGACGGAAGTGGCGGCGGGCCTGCCCGCTTCTCCGCCCGACGGACTGGAACAGCACTGGGCGTGGCGGGAGAAGCGGGTCTGCTTCCTATTGGAATCCACCCGAAGCGAGGGACTGTTTGAACTGGCCATACTGCAGCCGCTCCTGCACGATTTTTTCAAAGGGGCCCTCGTCTCGCTGTTTCCGCTGCCTCCTTCACACCTGCTCCTGGCCGTTCCCGTCTCCGCCCTGGATGGCGGCGATGCGGAAAACTGGCTGGAGTGGGCCTATGGCCTGCACGACCTCATCTCCACCGAGTTGATGGAAAACGTGCGCGTCATTCTCGGACCGGCCGTGGAGACACCTGTCCTCCTGGACCAGGCGCTAACCGACTGCCTCCGCCTCTCCCGCGCCCTGCAAAAATACCGGCCGAAAGTCATGGTAGCGGACAGACGGCAGTACCCGCTGGAACAGTGGGCCGCTTCCCTGCCTTCCGACATCGCCTCTCTGCTGGGCGATACACTCTTGCATATAAAGCCGGCACCGAAGCTGAGCCGCGAACAGATCCAGACCCTGGAGACCTTGTTTGCCCGGCAGCTGAATGTGAGCGAAGCCGCCCGGCAGTTGTATCTGCACCGCAATACCCTGATCTACCGGCTGGACAAGCTGACGGAAGAGACCGGTCTGGACCCCCGGCAGTTTCCCGATGCCGTGCTTCTGCAGTTGTTTCTCCTGTTTCGGCAAAATTGACCAAACAATTCGTACAATTTGACCGTAGCGCTGCCCATCCCCTGCTGGTAACATATGGGCTACAGCGAAGAGGAACGACAGCATTGCAACTTTCGGGAAGACGGAGGTGCCGGAGTTGGCAAAAGTTACGCTCCATCACGTGTACAAACGGTACAGCAATAATGTCACCGCGGTACACGATTTTCATCTGGAGATCAAAGACCGTGAGTTTCTCGTACTGGTCGGTCCGTCCGGATGCGGGAAATCGACCACGCTGCGCATGATTGCCGGACTGGAGGAAATCTCCGAAGGCGACTTGTACATCGGGGACCGGCGGGTCAATGACGTGGCCCCCAAGGACCGCGACATCGCCATGGTGTTTCAAAGCTACGCCCTCTACCCGCACATGAACGTCTACGAAAACATGGCGTTTGGCCTCAAGCTGCGCAAGTTTTCCAAAGCGGAGATTGACAAACGCATCCAGGAAGCAGCGCGCATTCTCGACATTGCCCATCTGCTCGACCGCAAACCAAAGGCGCTCTCCGGCGGCCAGCGGCAGCGCGTCGCCCTGGGACGAGCCATCGTCCGCGAACCGCAGGTATTCCTCATGGACGAACCGCTGTCCAACCTGGATGCCAAGCTGCGCGTCCAGATGCGCACGGAAATCCTGAAATTGCACCAGCGGCTCAACACCACCGTGATTTACGTGACCCACGACCAGACCGAAGCGATGACCATGGGCGACCGCATCGTCGTAATGAAAGACGGCGTCATCCAGCAGGTGGCCACCCCGACCGACATTTACAACCACCCGGTCAACCAGTTCGTGGCCAGCTTTATCGGGTCCCCGGCGATGAACTTCATCAAGGGGCGCATCGTCGAAACGGACGGAAAGCTGTTCTTTGAAGCTGCCAACCTGCGGATTCGCTTTCCGGAAGACAAGGCGAAGGTGCTGCGGGAGAAAGGATATGCCGACAAGCAGGTCACGTTTGGCATTCGCCCGGAAGACATTTACAGCGACAACCAGTTTATCGAAGCCAATCCGTTTGACAGCAACGTCACGGCAGAGGTGGACGTCGTCGAGAACATGGGCTCCGAACTGTACGTCTACTTTTCCAATGTCGGCGGCACACAGCTTGTAGCTCGCGTCGACGCCCGCGAAGGCATCAAGCCGCGGATGTCCGTCAAACTGGGCATGGATTTGTCCAAGTGCCATGTGTTTGACAGCGAGACGGAAACGGCTGTATTCTAAATGAAAAAAAGAGAAAAAAAGGGATGTCTTTGCAGGCACTCCCTTTTCCTGTTTTGTAGAGAGGAGAGAAACATGTCATACAAAATCGTGTTTTTTGACATCGACGGGACGCTCTTGAATACGGATCACACCATCCCCGAGGAGACGCGGAGGGCTGTCAGGCAGCTGCAGGATAACGGCGTTTTGGTCGCGATTGCCACAGGCCGCGCGCCGTTCCACCTGCTGCCGGTTGCACAGGAACTGGGGATCGATACCTATGTCGGGTTCAACGGCTCGTACGTGGTTGCAGAAGGCCGGCTGATCCGCGAGACGCCGCTGTCCAGGAAAACGCTGGCCGACCTGGAAGCGACAGCCCACGCCAACGGCCACCCGATGGTATTCCTCAGTGCCGATACCTGTTATGCCAACACCGCCGACCATCCGCACGTAATCGAGTCGTTTCACTCCCTGCGCCTGGCGCCGCCCGTATGTCGGCAGCGCTACTGGGAAGAGGCTTCGATCTACCAGGCGTTCCTCTACTGCGGCGAACAGGAGGAACACAATTACTTCACCCGCTTTCGTGACGACGTGTCGTTCGTCCGCTGGCACCGCGTCGTCCTGGACGTGCTTCCTCCTAACGGCTCCAAAGCGCGCGGCATTGAAGCGGTGCTGCGTCATTACGGACTCAAGCCGGAAGATGCGGTGGCGTTCGGCGACGGCCTGAACGACAGGGAAATGCTCGCCTACGTCGGCATGGGTGTGGCGATGGGCAACGCCCACGAGCAGGTGAAGCCGCTGGCAAACATGGTGACCCGCCACGTTAACGATGCGGGCATCCACTACGGACTGCGGCAGCTCGGCCTGATTTAACCGATACCCTCCTCGTTACATCCACCATCCAGGGAAGCATGTCAGCTTTTTCCGTCATAATCACTCCCTCCGTGCGCACGCTATGTCTATACAGCATGGAGGGAGTGAGTTTTTTTGCGAGTCTTACCCCCGATTATCGCAGCGATTGCTCTGGTCGGGCTGGCCGTGATCCCGCTTCGCTGGCATCAGCAGCAGGAAATGCGCGAACCTCACCCCCAGGTAACTTCGCTATCGGCACATATTCCGCGGATCAACTACATTGAACAGGTTAAAGACACGCGGCGCGGGTTGGAAAAAAGCGCCCATATCAAAACCCTGCACCACAATACGCGCGACCGCAGCCACTATGTAGAGCATGAGGTCGTCGTCCGCTTTTCTCCCCGCCCTGACCAAGCGGCCCTCCAAAAGCTGCTGGATTCGGTCGACGGCAGGATCAAGCGGGATTTTGGGCAGGCGATGATTATCAAGTCGCGCAGTTTGACCACCCAACAGCTGATGAAAAAGCTGGCCGAGCATCCCGATTCCGTCTACGCGGAACCCAACTACCTGCTGCTGCCGAACCGTCGGCCCAACGACCCCTATTACCGTGAGTATCAATGGAACCTCCCCCTGATCGGCATGGAACAAAGCTGGGACATCAGCCAGGGCTCCAACGACGTCGTGGTGGCGGTCATCGACACGGGCATTGATTTGCGCCATCCGGAATTTGCCGGCAAACTGGTGCAAGGCTACAACGTGCTGGAAGACAACAACGTCCCCCAGGACGACAACGGTCACGGCACCCACGTCGCCGGAGTGATTGCCGCCAAAACCAACAACGCCGACGGTATCGCCGGCATGACCTGGAACAGCAAGCTGATGCCGATCAAGGCGATCGGTGCGGACGGGGCCGGATCCGCGTTTGACATCGCCCAAGCGATCTACTGGGCGACCGACCACGGCGCCGACGTGATCAATTTGAGCGTGGGCAACTACACCTCCTCGGCCGCCTTGAAAGAAGCGTGCCGTTACGCTTATGACCGCAACGTGGTGCTTGTAGCCGCATCCGGCAACGACGCGACCAACCAGCCCAGCTATCCGGCTGCCTACGAGGAAGTCTTGTCCGTGGCGGCTGTCGACCATAACAAACAGCGGGCCGATTTTTCCAACTACGGGGACCATGTGGATGTGGCCGCACCGGGCGTCGACATTCCCAGCACTTACATTCACAACGACTACGCCGCCTTGTCCGGCACTTCCATGGCGTGTCCGCACGTAGCGGCGCTGGCTTCGCTCATCCGCTCCGTCAGTCCTCACCTGACAAACAAAGAGGTCATGCAGATTATTCGCGAGACCGCGGTCGATTTGGGCCCTCCCGGCAAGGACAAGCTGTACGGGTTTGGCATGATCGACGTGAATGCAGCGCTCAGGCAGGTGCAGCCGGCAACCACACGCCAGGTGCAGGAGCCGGATACCTTCGGCGAACTGCTGAACAAGTTTTTGCTCCGTCTTCGCTTTGGACTGTAAGAACGAGTGATTCCAACGAGTGATTCCGCAAAAATGAGTGATTCCGACCAGGAGGCGTTTTGATGAAAGCGTGCATCGTGTTTGCCCACGAAGGAACCAAAAGTTTTGCCCATCAAATCTTGCAGCGCGTCGTCACTGCTTGTGAAGCAGCCGGCATTCGTCCGGTTGTCCGCGACCTGTACCAAATCGGGTTTGACCCGGTCTTTGACGCGGAGGACATGCACCTGGCCAGCCAAGGCCGGGCCCGGGCGGATGTGGAAGAGGAACAGCAACTGATCACCGACGCCGACCTGCTGGTCATGATCTACCCGGTCTGGTGGTGGTCACCGCCCGCCATCCTGAAAGGGTACCTGGACCGCGTCTTTACGGACGGGTTCGCGTTCCGCTACGGCGATGACGGACCGGTCGGCATGCTGAACGGAAAACAGGCGCTCGTCTTTACCACCACCCGCGAGTCGGAACAGGAGATGCGCGCCGACGGGTTTGACGAGGTGGTACGCAAACAGATTGTGGACGGGACGCTGAAGCTGATCGGCTATGACGTGACCTATCGCAACTTTGCTGCCGTTCCATACGTGAGTGAAGCGGAACGGGCCGCCATGCTGGAGGAGGCGGAAGCGCTGGTTCGCCGCATCCGGCAGCCCGTTGGGGTGTAAGGCATCGCGCAGAATTGACGCTAAAAGCCCTCCCGGCAGCGGCACGAGATGATCCGTGCCTGTCTGCCTCGGGAGGGCTGTGTTTGATTTACGCTTTTTGCATCCGTTTCTTTGTAATATAGTCCGTTTCGTAGTACTGCAGATCGTCACGCAGCTGCTCAAACACCTTGGACAGGGATATGGTCAGCTGTTTGAGCTCAGGGGTTACCTCTTTGCGGAAGATAATGGCGTCATGGCCGGTGTACGAATAACGCCCGTCTTCGTCGTACACTTCCCCTTTGGGGTAGTAGAAGTTGTTCACACAGGAGTGATACACCTGATACAACACTTCTTCGGCAAACTCCTCGTTGAACTTGGCTCTCCGAAGCGCCACGCCCAGCCGCTCGTACGCATTTTCGCAGTAAACCAAAAGGTGCCGCAAATCGGAGAGATAGTCGCGGTAGTAAGCCTCGTACTCTTCCGGATCGCCGGATTGCGCCACAAGGCCCGCCAGTGTGACTTGGTTGAGAAAGCGCTCCAGCTCCATGCTTACCTTCTTCAACTTCGTGTACGTGTCCTCGCACAATTGCTTCAGATGAGTCGCTGACATAGTGCCCCCCTCGCGTAGAAAATCTGCCTTTTTCTGAATAGTATAAAGGATATCTTATTTACAGCACAAGAATTTCTTTTCAGCATATCCTGCTACGCACGAGTCGACTCCGCTTCGGGAAGCGTCACTTTCCGCGTCTGGAACTGGTAGGCGATGTACGCCGCAAACAGGCCGATCAGCGTCATAAACGCCAGGACTGCCAGATCATGTGTCAGGTAGGACAGGTCGTGTCCCTTGTTTAAAATTTCCCGGACGCCGTTGAGAAAATACGTGAGCGGCAGCGACTTGCCAATGGCCGCAACGGCCGCCGGCATGGACATCAGCGGCCAGGTGTACCCCGACAGCATGAACGACGGCACTGCAATCAGCATGGCGATCTGAGTGGCCTGCAGCTGGTCTTTGGACCAGAACGAGATGGCAAATCCGATCACCACCACAGCGAGGTTAAAGACGGTGCCCACGATCAACAGATGGGCGATGCTGCCGTAATACGGGATCTCAAATCCCTTTAACAATAAAGCAAATACCAGCATCAGATTAAAGGTGGCCACCAGCATATAGGGCACTATCTTGCTCAGGGCAATCGTCCAGAAGCCATTTTCCCTCAGGGACGACGCCCATGTCCCGGCTTCTTTTTGCTGGGCAACGGAGAGGGCTACGCCCAAAAACAGCACCTGCTGCAGCACCGTTCCGCCCAGACCGAAGACCATGAACGTCAGGTAACTGAACGTCGGATTGTACAACACGCGATAGCGGTAGTCGATCCCCGTGAACAGGTTTTTTCCTTCTTCTCCCCAGCCGCCCTGGGCCTCCAGCTTCTTCAGCGTGACGCCGGCCGAGACCGACTTGATCACGGTGTTGGCGGCCCGGACCGCAGTGTTGGAAATCAGCATGTTGCTGCCGTCGATGACAGTCAGCACCTCTGCCTCACGTCCCGCTTTAACGTTTTTCTCCAGATCAGCGGGAATGATCACGGCCATGTTCGCCTGTCCCCGGTCAATCAGGTCCATCGCCTCTGCTTCCGTGCCGACGAAGTGGGTGATGCGGAACGTCTGGTCCACCTCAAAGGCGCGGTACAGCTCGCGGCTCAGCTCTGTCTGGTCTGCATCAACCAGCACGGTGGGAATCTCCATCACCTTTTTTTGGCTGTACAAAAACCCGAACAGCGTCATGTACAAAAGTGGTACGACGAACAGCACCAGACGGATCGTCTTGTTTGTATAGATGTTGCGCCACTCCTGAAGGAGCAGGCGGGAGAAATTACTCACCGCCACCAGCCCCTTCGATGTTCCATTCGACCGTCAAGCCCGGCCGCAATTCAGGATCGGTCACCGTCATTTTCACCTGGAAGGAACGGATGTCCCTGTCGCCCAGCTCCTGGGTTGCTTTCTTCACGGCAAAATCAGCTGCAGGCGCCACACTGACGATCGTCGCCTCCACGTCGCGTTTCAGCGCCGGCACGTAAAGGGTCGCCTTGTCGCCCGCCTTAACCGTGGACAGAGCGTACTCGTTCACGTAAAACTTCACAAAGTTATCTGTTTTTGCCTGCAGCGTCACAACCGTATAGCCCTGCGCCACCAGTTCCCCTTTTTGCACGGCAACTGACTTGACGATGCCATCCACCGGCGCGGTCAGCTTGGTGTTGTTCAGGTACGCGTTAATCTCGTCGAGCGCCCCTTTGGCCTGCTGCACGCCTGCTTCCGCCGATCTGACGTCGAGCTGTTTTACCCCCACCTGTCCGCGCGATGCCACCGCTTGATCGTATGCGGCTTTTGCCTGCTCCCACTGTGCCTTGGCCGCTTCCAGCTGCTCCTGGCGCGCTCCGGTCTCGGCCATCTTGAGCTGTTCGTTTACAGCTTTCAGTTCGGCCTCCGCTTGTTCGTACTGCATCTGCGCCTCTTCCACTTTTGCCTGCGGAACGGCTCCTTCTTCAAACAGCTTTTTCATTCGCTCCAGCTGCGTGGCTGCGATCTCCTTGGCTGTCTGAGCCGCCTGCTGCTTCGCCTTTAACTGGGCCACTTCCTCGGAGCGCGCCCCGTTCTTGCTGGCCTCGTACTGCGCTTTGGCCGCGTCCACTGCCGCTTTCGCCTGTTCCACCTGCGCGCTTATGGTGCTGTCAGTGATGGTCACGCCTTTTTTCGCCTGTTCCAGACGGACAAGCGCCAGACGATAGGCGGCCTCCGCCTGTTCCCGTTTTGCCAGCAGTTCATCGCTGTTCAGCGTGGCCACCAACTGCCCCGCTTTTACCTCGTCTCCTTCCTGTACGGCGATCTCAGCAATCGAGCCGCCCATCTTAAACGACAAATCCACCTCGGTCCCCTCGACTACACCGGTCAACTGCGCTCCACGCTGTCCCGCCACGTTGACCGCTCCCGGTCCCAACAAATACGTTCCCAGCAAGACAATGCCAGTCAAGAAACCGGCCATCCCAATCCATGCTCGTTTGTTCATGGTTGTTCTCCTCTCCTTGTGATATGTCTGTTACCTGTGATGTCGTCAGCGCTGAGGCACGCGCAGCACGCCGGACAAAAGCAGCCGAAGCGTCTGCTCATCCGCGGCCGTCGCCCGTTCCTTGCGAAAGTGCCTGCGCAGCACGGTAATCCCGGCCATGCCGAACAGGGCGGATACCAGCGACCACACGTCCGCCTCCTCGGCGACATGTCCGGCCTGCTTCAGTTCGGCCCAGTACCTTTCCATCGTGCTGAAATACCCGGCCAGCAGTTTGCCGATCATCTGATCCCGCTGCTCGTGGCCGGTAAAAAAGCTCAGCAGGAGGAGACACAGTTCCCGGTGTTCGGAAAAGAAGCGAAGATGCTCATCCAATACGCCAATCATGCGCTGATCCAACGGCACATCGCCGCGATTCATCACGCTGTCCACGGAATCGATCAGCATCTTCACCCCTCTTTCAATCACGTACAGAAACAGTTCCTCCTTGGTGGAAAAGTGGTAGTACAGCGTGCCTTTGGCCACCTGTGCCACCTCGGCAATCGCGTCCATCGTGGTGTCGCTGTACCCGTACTGGGCAAAAGCCTTCAGTGCTCCCTGTGCAATCTGATCTTTTTTGGATCGGGCCATCCCTCCTCATCCTCCTTTGCGTTTTTAAACTGACTGGTCAGTACAAAAATGAGTGTACGACTTTTTTCCTTTTTCGTCAAGTCTCTTGCAAAAAAGCAGACCGCCCGGCAGGCGGTCCTTCCCTGTTTTCGCTGTTTTCCGTCGTCCCGGCCTGCGAGCACTGCTCCCAACGATCAGGCAACCGCCCGGCATTTGCGTCGTGGTACCGCTCTGTTCATGCACCGCCCCGTGCACAGTCAGCAGATTACCCTGAGGTCCGAATCGTCAATGGACGAGTTCAAACCCTATTGACGTATAACCGATGTCGTTCAACAGTGTCTGGAACTCCTCATCCCTTACCGTTTCTCCGCGCAAAATCCGCTCGTGCAGGTCGGCTATTCGCTGGTAGATGGCCTTGTTGGTGGAGACGTACATAATGTTGAAACGGGTCTCCGCCTGCAGCCTGCTGCGCATCGCTTTTACCACTTTCATCTGGATGTGGTCAGTGTGGCCGTTATCGATCCGATTCGGCGAGCCAGGCTCATGGGGGATCGTCGGATTCGGGTTGACCTGGTCCGGCTTGGGCGTATCGGCCGTCAGCACGCCAATCAGCAGATTGTCCTTGAACGCCAGCACCTTGATGTCCTGCACGCCGGGAATTCGCTCTGCGTGGCGTTCCAGCAGGGCGAGCAGATGAGGCTCGCGGCGGTGGATGTTCTTTTGGTAGATCATCGCTGCCGGCCCCTTGTCCCGTCCGAGGTTGTCACTTTTCAGGTTGATGCCGTACGGGTCAAAACGCGCCTGCTGGCCCGTGTAGTCTTCCGTCCCCTGCTGTTTGTTTGGCGTACAGCCGGCGATTCCCACGGCCAACCATAGGGCCGCGCACAGCACTCCCACTCGCTTCACGCAAAAAACACCTCCTTACCCCTAGTGTGTGGTCTGAGAGGTGTTCTTACTCTGATGGAGCGTTCCTTATCTTCCCTTTTTATCACACCGCTGCTGGACAACCGGGCACACGCAGCCAAGCCTTTCAGCCGCCTGCCGCTCCGCTTAGACTCGTTTCGACACGGCTGCCTGTCCATTTGCAAAATTTTGCAGGAAAAGACCGCAACGTTTCGATAAATGCGGCGTCAAAAATAAATGAATGCATCTGTACGGACGGCAGGTGACTCAGCAGGCTAGAGAACCGCAGGCATTTCCACGTTTTTTCTTCGTAATTGTCCTCAAATTCGGGATTGTTACTGGATTGCAACCATTGCGTTAGCAGATACCGATACAATAGACGTACAACAATGTCAGTTCATCAAGAAAGAGGCCGAAAATCATGAAAAAACTGCTCCCTTTACTCATCCTCGCACTCATTCTCACCATTATTCCTCCAGGCGGCAGTTCCGCCAACACTGCTGTCATTCAATTGGGAAGCGACGTGCTCTTTAATCAATTCCACCACGTCATTCAAGGCAAAAAGGTGGGCCTGGTCACCAATCAAACCGGTGTCAACAGCCAGGGAATCAGCACGATCGACATGCTGCGGCGCGACCGTACCGTCACGCTGACCGCGCTGTACGCCCCCGAACAAGGACTGGATGGAAAAACGCCTGCGGGGCAACAAACCAGCACGTACTTTCACCCTGTCTACAGTATTCCGGTGTACAGCCTGTACGGCTCCACCCCCATCCCCACAAAGGAGATGCTGTCCAACATTGACGTGCTGGTCGTCGACCTGCAGGACATCGGTTCCGCGACCTCTCCCTACATCTCTACACTTACGGCCTGCATGACTGCTGCCAAACAATTTGGCAAACCGCTCATCGTGCTGGACCGGCCAAACCCGGTCGGCGGCACCATCGTGGACGGTCCACTGCTGGAGGCACCGCACCGTTCGTTCATCGAAGGCGCTCCCCTGCCACTGGCGCACGGCATGACCATCGGTGAATTGGCTCGGTTTTTCAACCGCAGCATCAACGCCGATCTGACCGTCATTCCCATGCAGGGGTACACCCGTCAAATGCTGTACCAGGATACCGGACTGCCCTGGATTCCCAGTTCCCCCGAGACTCCCGACCTGGCCGCCGTTTTCGGCTACATGGCAACCGGCCAAGGCGAAGGAACGGGAATCACGCCAGCCGACAACTTTACCTGGATCGGCGGAGAAGGCATTGACTCCGATGCGTATGCGGATCTGCTGAACGGCGCCCTGCTTCCCGGGGTGATGTTCCTGCCGCAAGACAAGGAAACGCGCGGCGGGGTGCGCCTGCACATCATCGACCCGTACCGGTTCAATCCGGCGAAGACAGGCATCTACACGCTTGCATACGCCAGCCAGTTGAATCATGATCTGGTGCCGAAAAGCGGCCTGACGAGCAGCGTGAGTCAGCACCTGGCGCAGGGATTGTCTCCGCAGGCGATCGAAAGCACGTACGCTGACAAACTGGCGGCATTCCGCGAACAGCGAAAAGCGTTTCTCATCTACGGCGATCAACCGTACGAACCGGCCGAACCGATCCGCAGCAAGCCCGCTTCGGACGCGCAGCCGCAGCAGCCCCCGGTCAGCAAGCCGGCGCAAGGGCAGCAAGCTCCGGCGAATCAGCCGCAGGCTCCGGTAAATCAGCCGCAGGCTCCGGTAAGTCAGCCGCAGGCTCCGTCGAAAAAACCTGTGCCGCCCACAGAAAAACCGGCAGCCGTCACACCGGCTCCAGCCGGTGCTGAACAAACTGGGACACAGACGCCAACGACCAACCCGCCCGCTCCTTCGACAGCAGTGCCGGGCACACAGCCGACCGAGAGCAAACCTCCGCAGGACAAAGTGGCCTATCTCACCTTTGACGATGGCCCCTCGCCGGTTACGAGCCAGATCCTGGACATCCTGAAACAGCATCAGGTGAAAGCCACCTTTTTCGTAGTTGGCAAAAATGTTCCCGGCCGTGAAGCTGTGCTGAAACGGGCCATCGCCGAAGGACACGTGGTCGGCGGTCACACCTATTCGCACGATTACCGTCTGATCTACAAGGACATCGCGTCTTTCTTTGCCGATCTGGAAAAAGGCAACCAGCTGATCGAGAAGGCCACGGGCGTCAAGCCGACCGTGTTCCGCTACCCGGGCGGCAGCACCAACACAGTGAGCAAAAAGTACCAAAATCCAAACGTGTACAACAACAGCCACACGGTCATGCAGGACATCAAGGCGGAAGCGGCCAAACGCGGCTATGTCTTCATCGACTGGAACATCTCCAACGGCGATGCCAGCAGCAATCACTACACGCCGGAGAGCGCGCTGGCCAATGTGAAAAGCCAGGTAAAGCACCAGCGGGAAATCGTCGTGCTGATGCATGACGCCTCGACAAAAGCGGCAACGGCCCAATCGCTGCCGGCAGTCATTCAATATTTGAAGCAGCAGGGCTACCGATTTGACGTTATTCGCCCCGACAAACCGACAGTCGCCAACGTGAAGTAACGGCAGCCAACCATCACCAGCTCCCTTTCGAGGGAGTTGTTTTTTTGTTTGGGGGCACAATAAGCGGGGAGCCGGACAACTCCTGCCGGCGTCCGCAGCAACACGGAATAACGGGAGGAAGATCATGGGAAACTACAAATGCTGCCACTGCGAGCATGAAACAGACAGCATTCACCTGATCACGTACTTCCAGGGCAAGCAGGAACGCGAAGAACTCGTCTGCGACACCTGTTACGCCGAGTGGCTGGAAGGGTTGAAAGGTTAAAGACAGTGCCCTACATGCTTAATTGCTCTCCCGGCGGCGACGGCAAGCCGTCGGGATCGGGAAAACACGCACGCCTTTAACCCCCGGATCGGCATGCCCGGGGGTTGGGGTGCGCAAGTGCAGCTGTCCCAGCTAGTGCGCTTACGAAACAACCTGATTATGGTCATCTGCCGCCAGCGACTTGTAACGGAGACGCAGCTCCCGTTTCAAAATTTTCCCGCTCGGATTGCGCGGCAGGCTGTCGGTAATAACCGCGTATTTGGGCGCCTTGAACGAGGACATCCGTTCCCGGCAAAACGTCAAAATTTCCTCCGCGGTCAGCGTCTCGCCCGCTTTCGGCACCACCACTGCCGTGACCGCTTCGATCCAATAGGGGTGCGGAACACCGATCACCGCTGCCTCTGACACTTTTGGATGGCGGTAGATCAATTCCTCTACTTCCCGGCTGGCGACGTTTTCCCCGCCGGTTTTGATCATGTCTTTTTTGCGGTCCACAATGGTGATGTATCCCTCTTCGTCCATGATGCCGAGATCGCCGCTGTGAAACCATCCATCACGAAATGCTTCCCGCGTTTTTTCCTCGTCGCGGAAGTAGCCGAGCATCGCATGGCTGGTCCGATGCACGATTTCCCCCACCGTTCCCGGAGGCACTTCGCGTCCGTGGTCGTCAATGATTTTCGTCTCCACGTTGAGCGCCGGTCTCCCGGCCGAACCTGCCTTGAGCAGTTGGTCCTCCGGCTTTAGCACGGTTGCCAAGGGAGCCACTTCCGTCTGTCCGTAAAAGTTGTAAAACCGTGCGTTGGGCAGCCGCGCGTTCAGCTCCTTGAGAATTTCCACCGGCATGATTGCCGCGCCGTAATAGCATGTTTTCAAGGAGGAAAGATCCCGTTCGGCAAACGAGGGGGAACGCAGCAGCGCAATCCAGACGGTCGGCGGGCAGAACAACTGCGTGGCCCGGAACCTTTCCACCGTCTCCAGGATCACGTCCGGCACGGCTTGTTCCAGAATGATCCCGCTCGCCCCCAGGTACACGTACGGGCCGAGAAAGCAGTGCAGCTGTGCACAGTGAAACAGCGGCATCGCGTGCACGGCAATGTCGTCTGCCGTCATTCCGCCGTCAATGATCGTGCTGACGTATTCGGCAACCACGTTTGCATGGGTGAGCATGACCCCTTTTGGCTTTGCTTCCGTGCCGCTGGTGTAGAGGATGTGGACAACGTCGTCATCCGCCAAATCCACTTCCGGCTCCGTCGTCGCGCAATCCCGTATCCATTCGCGAAACGACAGCCATGGCCCGGTCGGATCAGCCGGTTTGGAGATGAGACTACACACCTTCGGCGAACAGCCGGACAACCGGATCGCCTCGTCCATCACTGTCCGAAATTCCGGAGCGGCAAAGCAGGTGCTCACTTCGGCATGGCCGAGAATATACGACACGTCTTCGCTATTCAACATGTAGTTGATCGGCACCATCACCACCCCCGCCTTGGCCAAGGCGAAGTTGAGGATGGCAAAATCCATGGAGTTGCGCGACAGGACTGCTGCCCGCTCCCCTTTGCGCAATCCAGCTGCCAGCAGCGCATTTGCCGCCTGATTCACCACCTTGTCCAATTGTTCGTAGGTGAGTGTCTCTTCTTGGAAACGCAGCGCCAGTTTACGCGGAAAACGTTTCCGGCTGCGGCGCAGCAAATCCCCCAGCGTGTTACGCCTCGCACGTTGCATGTCGTTCATGATACCGCCTCCTCCTTGTCCGTTTTCTATATTATATCCAAATAATTCTGTATAGTATGTAAATTTAAACAACATTTCCCGGGCAAACCCAATAAATAAAAAAGGTCCCTGACCATGTCGATCAGGGAGAAGAACTCAAGGTTATGAGGTTGTCTTCTATATCATAGTATAGATAACTGTATATCTACAACCAGCATATTATTCCAATCAATATATGGAAAATGAGCGCTCACTGGCATAAAGCCGATGCGGGTCATAAGTCCTGCCCGCTCAACGTTTGCAAAAAAAGAACGGCGACTCGATCTGCAGTAGTAAGCCGCCGCAGGCCCCCAAGAAACACGGGTGCTTCGTCTACAGGATATATCAATGAGTACATACGAATCGATAGCAAATGGATGGATAGCGATGAAAACTTTGGCCCATTTTCCAAGAAAACCGTCCCCGGTTTGGTTCGTCCGACGCTTCACGCGGCTTATTCCTGCACGATCGGGGTCGGCTCCACAATGGACAGCGGGACTCCGTGCATGCCAAAAATTTGCCGGACCTGTATGTACTGGTGTACCGGCAGGTCTGGGAACAGAAAGGCGACTTCCCCGGTCGGCAGTGAAGTAATCATGCGCGGGATGGACCGCTTGTTCAATTCGCGGCGGATGGATGCCGCATCACGCCATGAAGCGGCGAAATAAATCGTGGGTGTAAAGGGTTCGGCATTCACTCTCAAAACACGCTCCTTTTTATGCTTCCTTTCTTATATCGGCGAAAATGGCCAACACTATAATTGTAATATATTACCAGCTAATTGGCACGTGCGTCCTTCCGTTTGCAGACAAACGGATGTTATTGTGTAACACCTTTCGACGTACTGGACTCAATTGTAAAAAAATATAAAATATCCAAAATTGGTGTTGACAATCTATTCCAGTTGCTTACCCTGATAAGGGAAACCATTCCGCTAAGGAGCATTTCGGGACCATGAAAAAGAAAATGATCACATTTGGCGGCGTCATCGCTGCTGTTCTTTTCGCCCTCCTGGCTGTCCATCATTTTTATACACGCGAAGTTGACACAAGTAAGGAACCAGATACCAGCAAAAAGGAACCGGCGGAATATTTACATATTACGGCCACCGCTTACAATAACGGGCAAAATGATGATGACGGGATTTCGTTGGTGTTGTACCTGTATTCCATTCGGGATCAAACCATGTCCGAAATCGCGAGGTTTCCGATCGACCCCGATTATCCGGTGGCTTTTGCCGATCTTCACGACAATAAGGTGTATTTTAGTGACAGCAATCCAGGGGAAGACTTTGATAATCTGAGAACGCCGAAAGTTAGGGAGGTTACATTTATTCGCCCTAAAACCCTGTATTTGATGGATTTAGATTTTGGAAATTATCAGCCGATCTACCATACGGATCAATTTGAAATCAGACTGACCAGGCAGCTTGACGCAAACCGTATCTTAATGACTTGGGATCCATTTATGGGTGCATCCAAACCCAGAACGTTACGAATGTTGTATCTCGACACTCAAAAAGTCGAAGATTTTGATGTTCCGGGTATTAAGGAAGTGAAATCCTTTTATCCGAGGGATAATGCTGAAGGAATATTTATTTTAGGGAGGGATCTCAATAACACATACGGTCTGTTTTATTATGACCTGGTTACCAAACAGGTAAGCAATCTATTTGAAAAGTACCCGCTTCCAAAAAATCATCGCAGTCTGGTCGACTTCGTTTACAGTATGAATTAAATCCCCGCCATGCCTCTGGCGGGGGTTTTGCGAAGGAGGCGTATTGCAATTGAAAAGAAAGCTATTTTTCCCTATTGGATTAATTGTTATGGCGCTGATTGTCGCTGGGATTTTCTATTTTTTCATTGAAAAAAATAAACGGTATTCATTTAGTGAAATTGTAAGCATCCATGAAGGAGATATTGCTGCAGTATTAGTGGATTCTGACTCAACAACAGAGTTCATCAGAGATCAACGTGAAATAAAAAAGTTTATGGCTTCTTTTTCAAAGGTGGAAGTAAGCAAATTTGATGAAGATTTACCATTTGATAAGTCTTGTAAAATTTCCTTAATAAACGACACGACAGTATTGTACCTGATATTTCTGTATGATAATGGCACAATAGAAATTTATGATAGAGCTAAACGCAAGCTGAATCAATATAAAATACGTAATAATGACTTCAACTATGAGGAAATGGTTAAACGTAAAACTGCTTGTGGTGCGACCTGTAAACAGCAATTGTTGGCGGCCGCGGAATTGTCTTAACGGGTACAAAATCACTCCTTCACGATGAAGAGGGGCGGTAATCTCATCATGTATATCTCTCTTCCGTAACAATCAGCACATACCCGACCGTCCCCGGGCTGCCTTTGAGGTCTTCCTTCACGCGTACAGCATAAACGCCGTCAATACCAGCAAAATCCAGATGATGGGTCCCTCCGCTTTCCGGCTCCAATCCATCCCGCACTGTCAGTCCCACCGCTCTCATCGCCTTGATCGCGTCGTCCGGAAACGTAAACACTTCCTTCGGCTTAACCTCAATCCGCACTGCCTTGCCCTTGATAAAAATGACCTTCACCTCACCGATCTTGGCCGAGTAGACATGGCTGGTAAACGTCACCTTCTCCTCCGGCCGGTGCAGCGTCCACTCTCCGGTTTCCGTCCTGACGGGCGTACCGAGCAGTCCTTCTACCGCTGTTTCAGATTGGTTCGTGATGTCCCTCATATTGAAGAGCATGTCCCGCTCTGGCGATCTTTCCGCTTCCGGTACGGCCTCAGGTACAGATGCTGGCTCCGGCTGGGATTGCGCGAAACTGAACCCCCATTCGAAACTGAAAATACTTGTGTTAAAGACAGGGTCCTTTGGCTTCTCTAATCCGTATTGTTTTGCAATTTCCGCTTTCTGCGCCTCTGTCAGCTTCACCGAGGATGTCGGTTGCTGTGCAGACTCCGCCGGCGTTGCGGCAGCGGTCGCATCCATTCCGGGATCGATGCACCCTGCCATTAATGCAAGGATGGCGATCGTGTACAAGGTTGGTATCACAGTAAAACACCCTTTCGTTATAACCTCATAGGCCTGTTTGAACTCCTCTTTTTCGCTTCACCGCGATCCTGACAGTTATGAGGAAAATTTTCTTTTTCCGTTTTTATCCAATTGTAGCACATTCATGACAGCAGAACTACGATTGGTATACAAAAAATGATAAAATATGTAAGATCATACAGATTAATATACTCATTTTAGGTTCAAACATTTGAAGGATATCCAGATGGCTTTCTCACTGTCCGTTGAGACGATATGTTGTAATTTCCAGAGGAGATATTTATGAAAAAAATGTTGTTCATTTATTTTGGGTTGTCCTTGACAACATTCGTTGTGTCTGGCTGCGGACAGCCTGCAGCAAGCCAATCGCCTGATCCGTCCAGTTACCAGACGCAAATATCCGAATCTGAAACGCTAACCCTTACGCTCGATTCCAAAACAATTACAATCCCCATTTCAAACGTTGATTCTGTAAAGAAATACCTGGATCAAGCAGAGCCGCATGAAAGAGCAAGCGAACGCAACCGCATCCAGACAACTTCATTCACATCTGCATCCGGAACAATTTACGGCGATATCAAATATGGCTGTGGGATAAAGCTCTGTAATCATACTCTCGTGCAGATAAAAAACAATGCCATCAAAACAATTCCCTTATTCTCAGGAAGCATTTTGACGGCACACGCATTCTCCCCGGATGAGAAATATCTCGCAGTCTTATTAGGGAGAAACGAAGGTACGGAAGTAATCAGGCAAAGCTTGATGATTATTGAGTTGGATTCGTTTACGTTAGCTGAGCTTGAAAACAGGAATGATGTTGTAACTATGTTGACAAGCGCTGACTTTACGACTCCAATTCTTTCGATGAGCTGGGAAAGCGAAACTACACTTAAAGCCGTTATACCGGATACAACAGATTATGCGTTTGATACGTTGAAAAATTGGAAAGCCGGAGAAAACAATACCAAAGAGATTTTCATAAAAGTGACATAAGAAATCGGCCATTGTCCGCGGCCGCAGCCTTTTGGCAGTCTTTGCATGCGGAATCATAAAAAAATCGACCTCCGATGTGAATCGTGTACACATACGCAAGGTCGATCTCATATCACGTTTTTCGATTTTCGATATATGGCGGAGGGAGAGGGATTCGAACCCCCGTGGGCTTGCGCCCTAACGGTTTTCAAGAAAGCGCTGCTTTCCGTTAAGCCTGCGCTGGTTCGACGATAGCCCATCCCGTTCACAGTTTCCGTTAGCCACGTTGATTTACCGGGCGCAACGTTGTTTTTCGACTCTTGCGGTGTCGTGTCGTCATTATTATACCCGTTGATTTGACGTTGGACAACCGGAACTCCCGCCATCTTCGCCATCACCACGGCATGCTGCGCCTCCCCCACGCGTAATACATTCAGCGCGTGGTATCGCGGCATCCTCACGTAATCCTCCACGGTAAACGGCGCAAGCTCCTCCGCCAGCTCCCGGAACGTCTTCTTGCTCGCGCGGTACACGGTATAGTGCGGCCCTGCACTCCGTATGATCTCCGCCAGGTCGCCCGGTATCTGCTCCCACGAGTGAAACATCCACACGTAACCCACCCGCCATTTCCGCGATTCAACCGCCGCCGTCTTCCACGTGCGCGCCGACCGGAGGAACTGGTGCGGCTCGTCATATACGATAAAGAACGGGAATTGGTCCGCTTCCTCACGCAGAACCATCGCGAGGTCAATTTTGACCGACAGGAGGTTCACGATGAGGTCGACCGCCTCCGCGCCGAGTGTCGCCTTTGGTACGTCGATAATGACCGCGCGCCGCCCGCTCATTAGCGCTACCATATCGAGCGACCGGTCGGATTCGAAACACTCCGCCAGATACTCGTCGCCCAGAATCGTATCAAGCCGGTTGTATATCGGCGCGAGAATTTGGGCGCGTTTCCCCTCCGTCATTCGCCCGTAATCTTCGAGCGTCGACCGGTGTATCCCCGGCCTCATCTGCTCGATGCACGTGGCACGGTACGTGTCGTCCTCGAATATCCGCATGATCTCCGACAGTCGCGCCGTCTGCATCGCCATGATCGCGGCGCGAAGGTAACGTGCGGTCTGCGCACCTGCCTCGTCGGTTGCCGTGTTGAAAAACGAGATAACCGCATTAGCCAGCCGGTTTCTTGCGCGAGGCGACCGGTTGATCTCGCAAAAATCGAGCGCGAACGGGGTCGTGCCGTCAATGCGTATCCGGGTAACGCGGTCACTTCCGAGGGCGGCAGTAACGATGTCACCGATTTCGCCCTTGGCCGGGTCGATCGCAAGGCCCCCGAATCCGTTCCGTACGGCCTCGACGAGAAGGTTCGCGCCGAACGTGGTCTTACCGCTGCCCATTCCGCCAATCACAACGCGCGGCAAGCACAATTCATCGTAGTTATCGGTCGGCATGTAGACGGGAGTCTCCGCGCCCTTGTGTTTGACGGTCCCGAACCGCAGGCCGCCCGCTGAGATTTCCGGCGGTACTCCCGTCTCAAGTTGCGCGATGTTCGCGATCCCATAACGTTCCTGCAACGGTCGCGTCGGCAACAGGAACAGGCGCGAAACTTCCGGAATGCTCATGTAATCGCGCGAAAGCCGGAGTCCGACCGTTCGCTCCCGCATTCTCCGCCATGTGCGGTCCGGGTCGGTCCCGTGCGCGACGAGATGGTTGTCGCCGTCCAGTTCGCGGAATGCCATCGTTACCATCCGCATGATTGCGCGCGCTCGCGTTACGTTATCGCACACGACGCCCACGCGTATGATGACGTCGTATGCGTCCCCTCGCGTCTTGTTGAGCGTTTCCGACCGGAGTTTGCCGTCGCGGAGAATGGCCGCGCGCTCTCCACCGTCAATGTTGATCGGCTCCGGTTCCTCGCCCGTCAGGAGTTCGGTTACAATCGAGATCGCGCCGAGCACCGTTTTTGTCGCGAGTTTGAGCGCCGTCCGTCCGGCCGTCCGTTTGTTCAGCGTGATTTTTTGCGGCATCTCGCCCGCCTTGAACCGTTCGTACGCTTCCGCCGCGCCCACGTACCAGTCCTTTTCCGCAGGGACCGCGAGCGTCTGCACGTACACCGCGTCTCTTTCGTCGAGGGCGCTGATCGTTTCGAGGAGCGACGCCAGGAACGAGATTTCGCGCCGATCCACGCGGATAGCGAACATGTAGTGGTAGTGGAGGCCGAGAGTTGCCGTGAGTACCGGGCGCTCCCCGAATGGGTCCGCCACTTCCGTCACCGCCACGTTCGGCCACGTCGTTTCGATCGCCTTTCGCGCGAGCGACTCGTGCTCGCGGAGGACGGTAACGTGGAAGGCGGTGCCCTCGCGGCGCAGTACGGTTTCAAACGATACGAACGGGGCGCGGGTGATCCGGCGTCTGGCGGAGTCCCACCGTTCCAGGGGCGATTGATAAACGCAGAGTGTTTGCGCGAGCTGTTCGACGGCTTCGTTACTCAAGCGTGAGTCCGGTGTTATCCGCAGGGTTACCGTGCTGTCATCGCCTTGCCCACGCTCACGAGTATCTGCATGATCGCCGGGGCAAACTGTATCCCCACGTACCCCACTGCCGCCCACTTGATGAACGACAACCCCTTCGACCGCTGTCCGATCATGATTAGGAGAAATCCGCCGCATATCATCAGAAACGCGATCGGATACGACACTCCCTGCACCAACTGTATGATCGGATCGAACGCGCCGATAATCTTGTCGGCCAGTCCGCTCGCTTCCGCGTGCTCCAATCGCAACGCGTATACCGCAGTCGCGCCCGTCAGGAGAGCGCTTATCTTCCGTTTCTGCCGCGCAGTCAACGCGCTCTCCGCCCCATCGAAAAAATCGCGCCACGGTATCACCTCGACCTTTTGCCGCCGAAATCTTGGCAGCACCACCGAATAAAACACGGTATATCTCTCCTTTCGTTTGGCAATACTACGCGTACCCATAACGTAAGGAGGTCGCGAAATGCCGTTTCTCGTCTACGCTGGATACGCTCTTGTTGCGAGTGGAACCGGACTTCTCGCGTTGAAACTCATCGTTGATCTCGCGCGCTAATCGTAGATCAACGTGTTGCCCTCGATCTTGCACCGCACTTTAAACCGTTCTTCAACGTTATGCTGCCGTTGCACGAACTCGACGATGTTGACGTTGTTTACGCAGAGCTTTACGAGGTAGTACGCGAAAGTCGTCGGGTGCGTGCGGCACGCGTGTGCAAGACGCTCGATCTTCGCGGCTGTATCGTCGTCGGGCGAAAGGTTGATGCGTTTGCGTTTCGTCACGCTAACCACCTCCTCGCGGTAACCATACGCGGTAACCGCGTTACCTATGCGTGTCCCGGAAATAAAAAACGGGCCCTGGCATTCCAGGGCCGTTATCTTTGCGGAGGCCGTACGATGGGCCAACGCTCGCTTGCGCCTACGCGCTACGCTAGAGCGTATGCGGGCGATCGCGAAAATATGTATGTCCGCGCGAAAAATTTCGTGTGGTAACGTGGTTACTTCGTTACGCTCACGACATCCTCTACGCGAATCCACACGGAATCCCAATCATTCACGAGTTTGAACATCCGCCTATTCGCGTCAATCTCCTTGACTACGCCCCATGCCGTTTCGTACACGCCGAGGCCGCGTTTGACCTCGCGAAACCACTTAACATTGATCGCGTAGTCGTATTGCGTGCTATCGTAGATGCGAAAACACATTTCGCCGAAATCGTCCTCGTCAACGGCCGGGCGCGGTTCGAGGTCGCGTTCCGCGTTGTGTTCGAGGAGTGCCGCCCTGTGTTCCGGTAAGATCATGCGCATGCTCCCGAATAGGTCGTTCATTTTCGTTCTTTTCAACGTTATCCCTCCGTATACCGAACGTTTGTTCTTATATTATGCGCGATGAGAGACGGACTATCAAGACAAAAAAAAATAACGCCCCGGCAACGGAAGTGATCCGCTACCAGGGCGTTCGTTATTCGTTTTTCGCGCGGGCGGCATCGACGCTTGCTTCCGCAAACATGTAGACCGCACACGAGCCAATCGCGCCGATCAACGCGACAACCTTTGTAATAGTATCTGCGTCTGTTCCGAACAGGACGAGAGCGCTCGTTGCAACACCGGCAATCAGCGCCCAAAACTTACGAGAGCCGAGTTTCGCTTTCCAGTCGATCATTTCCGCGTCAACTCCTTCATGACGTAATCGATCGCGCGGTCAATCAGGACGGCGGCCTCCGCGCGTGTCAGTGGATTGGTCGGCATGAGGTGTCCCTGTCCATCGCCCTTTAGAACGCCTTTCTCGTACAGGGAATCCGCGTGGTCCTTGCACCATTCCAACTCTTTCGGAATGTCCTTAAAGTACTTGCTCATCAGATAAACGACCTCCGCTTTTTTGTCCTCCGGGGGCTTGGCGCTGCCGCCCTTCATCTCCTCCGCAACTTCCCGTTTGAACCGCGACCACTCAGCCGGGTTGTTTACGAACCAACGGTGACAGTCCTTCCAGCCGACGACTTCCTTATGCAACCACAGGTCATTCGCGGTCAGCCCGTACCGTTTCAGCAGTTGGGCCGCTAGCTTCACGGTCGCGCGCCACGTTTCCGCCGTCATCCGCCCGTCCCAATCCGTATGACAGCACTCGATACCGATAGTGCAATCGTTCGGATACCGGGACAGCCGCGTTATGGCTGCGTTCGTGTACGTGGTGCTCCCGACATGGTACGCCATTTCCGTTTCCGGCAGGCATTGAACGATGGACCCGTCGAGGCACACGATATAGTGCGCGGACCCATAACCGGATTTGCCGTCCTTTCTGCGTTCGAAGAAGTTGCGATTGTTGATCGCGGTACTGCCGGGGTTCGCGACCCAATGGATGACGATGCCTTTTACGGGCTTCAAACGGGTGCCGGGGCGCGAGTACGGGTTGGGCGTCAGAAACTTAGATTGGACTCGTAGTTCCACGGTTGTCTTCCTCCTCTCTACGCGGTTCGTCGTCAGTCTGCGCTTGCTTCCGGAACTCCTGGACCGCGCGGACACCGTATACGCCGCCCGTAATCGTCATGAGAACCGGCGCGACCATATCGAGGAGCGTAATGTACATCGCGTCGATCGGCCGCCCCATCAAAACGAGGATCAGCCCGATCACAACGAAAGCGAAAAAGACGGTCGTGGCCGCGAGTAATAGGTAATCCTTTTCGCTCAGACCGTCTTGATCGTTGAGGAACGTTTTCATCCCGTCACCTCGTCAGAAAGTAGATGAGGATGGACCCGATAAAGCTCGTGCCCATCCCGATAATGACGCCCCACTTACGTCGGTCGTCCGCTTTGATCTCGGCGATGTCGCGGGCGTTCTCTTGCGCGAGAGCCAGCGCCTCCCTCGACCGCTCGTTTGCGGCGTCGGCCGTTTTCTTGACGTCGGCCATACCGTCAAGTTTCGTATCCAACCGCACAAGCCATTCGCGGACGTCCGCCAACTGCGTGCGAATCTCTTTCATGTCGTCCATACACGTTATACCTCGTCAGCGCACGTCGGATCGGCCAGGTGCCCGGCGTCCAACTGAATCAAGACTTGGCGTACGTCGTTACGAATCAATTTCGGTACGTCGCAGATGGTTTTGTACCCCTTTACGATAAGCGTCGCGTAGATTACCGCCATTTCGCTTCCCCCTCCGAGTAGGAATCGCAATAGAAAAAGCGCCACCGCTCGCATTGGCTACGCCTCCGCGTCAAGTAGCGCCTGTACTTCCGCTCTATGCTTATCCGGCACGTCGTCCAACGTTTTGAGTCCGGCTTTGATTAATCGGTAGTAAATCGTTGCCACTACGTTGTACCTCCCGATTGAAGTGCGAGTAGTTCTTCGTAAACTTGCGTGAGCGCGAGCATCAGGTCGATATTTTCGCGCTCAAGCTGTTGGATACGTTCACGATCGGTCGGCGGTCGCTCGCCCGGATTCACGTCGACCAGCGGCCCGAACCACCCGTCAGGTCTGCGCGGTCGTAGTTTCGGCATCAACCGATCCCTCCCATGATCTTTTTAACTGCGGCGGTCGACGAAGTGTTTTCGCGCGTGAACGTCAGCCTTAACGCTACTTTCGCGCCGGGCTGCGCCACTGTCCCCACGAATTCGTCCTCGATGATTGTCCCGTCACCCAGCGGAACCGACGCGTTTTTCGTGAGCGTCACGTAGGTCTCCGGGTCCGCGCTACCGACGATAGAGGCCGCCGCGTCAACGTTCAGGTCGCCGTCCTCCCGCTGCACCCACGCGGCAATCTCGGCCGTGTTCCCGAGTGGCGGCGTGATCACGTACCGGACGACCGCCGTTTTGATTGGCGCTAGGTTACCCGCCTTGTTCACCGTCAGCGTCTTCGTTGTGCTTGCGCCCTTCGCGTCGGTCGCCGTGAAAACGACCGTGTTCGCGCCGAATGCGAGCGACGATACCGGGATGCTGAAAGCGAAGCTCGTGCCGGAAGCGACGCCGGATTTTAGCGTAACGGGCGCGCCGCCGTTGACCGCTACCGTCAGTGATACGGTGTCATTTTCGGGGTCCGTTACCGTGCCCGCGAACGTCAGCGCCTCCAATTCGGACACGCCCGTTTGGTTCGCGTTGTACGGATCGAGGTTGATCGTCGGCGGCCGGTTGAGAATTACGGTGAACGAACGGGTGATTGCCGTGGACGTTCCGCCTTGGTCGTCAACCGCGTAGACCGATACCGTGTACGTGGTGTTTTCCGCGAGGGGGCCGGACACGTCCGTTTCGCCATCGTAGAGGCGGCCGTTTTGGAACGTCAGCGTTTTCGAGAACGGGATCGGCGTGGTGCCGTCCGAGATGGCGGACGTGATATTACGGGCGGTGCCGCCGTTGATCGCGTACTTGACGGTGACCGCGTTGCCATTGTCGGGGTCGGACGCGGAACCGGCGAGTGTGTACGTGGAACCTTCGGATAATGTTTGATTATCGGTAGGTGATGTTAGGGATATGGTTGGAGGATTATTCGTTTCGATAACAGTAATGACAATAAGACCGTCGCCTGACCGTACTCCCGCAGTCGTACCGCTGTTCGCCAGCGATCCGACGTAGGAGGAACCGCCACCGCCGCCGCACCAAACACTACCGTTTGCTCCGCCACCGCCGTAGTAACCGCCACCGCCACCGCCGCCGCCGTAGCTACCAGCGTTTGCGCCTTGTCCCAAACCACCGCCAGAACCTGGTGTACCCGCTGCGGCTTGCGTCCCCCCTGTACCGACTGTGCCGCTGGGGGAGTTAGCATCCGTTCCACTGCCGCCTGTAAGCCCACCGCCTACACCACCGTTGCCGCCGTTTGTACCTGTACTACCGCCGCCTGCGCCACCACCGCCAGCTGCTACCAGAATACGGTTTGCTAGTGCTGTGCCGCCCCGCCTAACGTCGGAAGCCCCGCCACCACCGCCACCACCGTAGTAAGCCGTACTGCTGGTATATGCCCCGCCATTACCACCACCATTCCATCCGCCTATTCCTGCGCTTGCGCTATTCCCTGTATTTTTACCATTTCCCCCTTTACCACCAACGTAAATATTGAGAATTTCCCCAGGTGTTACAGGCAACTCGCCCCAAGCATAACCACCTTTTCCGCCGTTCGCGAATCCCCCTTGAGCACCCCATGCTTCAATTTTTATCTTCTTTACATTAGATGGAACAGTCCAGTTTTCAACAGCCCCAGTAAAGTTAAAGGTAAAAGTTGTTCTTCCTTGTCCATCAGTTCCAACTATAGGAGCCATGTTCCTCCCCCTTTCCTATCGTAAATGGCCGTTATCCGAAGGTTTTCACGTTCTGGAATCGTGCATCCTCACGCCTCCGCAATCGCAATATCACTCGTACCCCACGTCGGAAACACCATCCGAGCGTTCGCGGCATCCGTCACGGCCGTCGTACGCGCAACGGTCGCCTTCGCCTTATACGCGTGCGTGAGCGTCGTCACCGTTAACTGTCCGGCCGCCACAGCCGTAATCCGTACGTTCTCCGCGTTCACATCGTCGTAAATCGTAACCTCCTCGCCAACCGCAAAAACGGCGCTATCCCCGACAGGAACCGTTGTTGCCCCGGCCGCCAGCGCCGCCGTCGTATAGGTCGCAGCGTCCGCAAGTACCGCTGTTACACGGCCGCCTTTGCCGTCGAGGATGTCGTAGAAAATCCCAGCGTTATCGGGATACCGGAAGTTGATTTCGTCCGCAATCGACCAGCCAACGTCAAGGCGCGCGATAAGTAGCCGCAGGTCCTCGATTTGTCCGTACAGGTCTTCGGCGGTCGCGTCGATAATATCGAAGTTCTCGACTATCTCGGCGCGTGAAACCCGGTCCGTCCCGACCCACCGGTGAAGGCCGAGCGTGTTCGTTTGTCCGCTACTCACGGCATATGCACCTCCAATTCGTCCCACGTAAATGCTTCCGCCTCGTCCCAGGTCATCGCGTCAAATTCGTCCCACACGAACCACGAGAATTCAAGCGCGATGTCCAGGTGAGCCGGTATGAGTTCGCGTAGTTCCTTCCGTACGTCCTCCGCGTTGATCGGCACACCCCGTTTGCCGACGAGTTTGACCACGACTCGCGCCCCGGTAAAGTCCTCGGTAACCTGCGTCGCCGCCCCGTACAGGGTATCCGCAAGCCCCCGCACGACATCAACCGTGACCGTTCCGAACCCTTGCAGGCGGGACTTGACGATGGCGCGCCGGACGTCCAGCGGTTTGGATTCGTCCGTTTTGATTCCGCAAATGGCCTCCCACCGCGCGAGGCCCCACGTTGCCGTGTCGACGAAAAACTGCGCTAACGTATCGGCGACCGCCGCGTTAAGCGCGATGATCTCGTCAGCCTCGCGGTCAATGAGGTTGCTGACTACGCGAGAATCGCGGTAATATCCGGGCAGATAATCCCGCATATCCTGCCGAATATCGCGCTCATTAGCCTGCAACGAAGTTCACCGTCCTCAGTACCGGAATCGCATCGCCAGTAATCACGATGTTCGACGTACCGCCGTTCAGCGTCAGGTTCGCGTAGTCCGTGATGTTCGGATTATCGAGGAGAATCCGCTGAATCTGCGAAATGCGGACGATCGGGTCGCCGAACGCCAGCTCGCGGAAGTATTCGTTGATCTCCGCAACAATGGCGGCCTGCACCGCGCTAATATCCGCCCCACTCGTCAGGTACAGCGTCGCGGCCACGTCAATTCCGTAGTCGATCGCGCCGATTACGGTCACGTCCGCGCCAATCGGCCGCACCGATTCGATATGCGTCTTTACCGCGTCAAGAAGCGATTGAGAGGGCACGCCATCGTCCGCGAGCACAACGACTTTGACCGTGAGGGGGCCGTTCCATACCGGATACACGCGCACGTCCCGGACGCCAACGACTTCAAGCGCCCATTGGCGGTATTGATACGCATTGCCTGACGTGATCGGACGGCGAACGCGGTCGAAATAGCGTTTGCGGAAGTCATCGTCACTTTCCGCGTCAACGCCACCGTCGAAGGCCTCCGCATTGGTAACGCCGGTGATGCCCGTGATATTGCCGGTCGTCAGCTTGATCGCGCCAGGACCGACGTTGCCCGCAGCGCCCGCCTCTTTCGCTTCGGCCGCGACCGTTGCCGTTCCGTTTGTGATCGTCGCGTCCGCGGTTGTCACGAAGTAAATCGGCGCGTCGCCGTCCGTGTACACTTCGGTTCCTTTCGGGATGACCGTGCCCTCGTTGCCGGTAAACGTGACGAAACCGGTGGCCTTTACGGCTGGCTTCCGGGTCAGTCCGACCTCGGCCGCGCGCCTATCGAGCCACTCGTCGTACGCCGTGTCCGCGAACGCCTTATCGTTGAACGTGCCGAGTTCGACGTAAAGGGCTTCCGCCTCAATCGCGACCGGCCCCGTCAGGTCGTACGTGACCGAACCGGGCCGCTTGTCGATGTCCGCAGGGCTCGCGTCGAGCATCCGTTGGTGAATCACGTCTTTCGTTTGATCTTCGTAAGCCACGCCTATAACGTCACCTCCTCGCGTAATGTGCCGTCCGCCGTATCAACGAAAAAAGAGACGTACAGGCCGTCTCCTTCGCGTGTGATTGTGAAATTGTATACGTCAGTGATCCGGTCATCCACGAGGAGCGCCTCGGAGATCAACCGGGGAATCTCCGCGTTCAACAGTTCGATCGGCACGTCTTGGCCGATGAGGTCTTCGAGTTCACATCCGTATAAGTGCTCCGCCCCGTATATCAGATAACGGAACCGCGCGGTCATTACCGCCTTGCGGATCGCTTGCCGGATCGCGGCCTCCCCGTCAATCATTCCGCCAACCTCGCCCGTAGCGAAGTCAAACGCGTACGTCCGCGATGGTTGCGGAGTTGGCGCGACTTCGACCGCGCGTTCTTCCGGCGGCCTAAGAGGACTCAGCGCCATGATACGTCACCACCCGGTCTAGGATTACGTAGGTTTGGCCGTCGTTCATGGACGCGACGAGTACGCGATCGCCCGCTTTTAGCACGTCCTCGAACTGGAGTTCGACGTACGAATACGTCCACGCGAGCGACCCGGTACTATCGTTATCACGCGGTTTCGGTTCCGTGTCGCCAACGTCGCGCTCCGCGTCCTGTTCGTGTTTGATCGTGACAATACGTTTGTGTCGTGTAAGGTGTTCCGCGACCAATACGTCGTCGGCTTCGAGTTCGAGCGCCATATTGTCGATCTTGATGCGGAGTGCGGGCGGTGGCGCGACGACGGTGGCGAGCTCGAACCGGTCGTAATCGTTGTATCCGATCTGGCGGATGAGCTGAACGAGTTGGCTCGCGCCGGAGCCTTCGATTCTTTCGTCCGTCATGTCTCCACCTCCATCGTCGGCAGATCGTCCGTAGCGCTCAGCGTCAGCGACATCCGGTGAGTGCCGCCTTCAAACGTGTGCGAGTCGGTGCTCACGTAAAAGCCCCCGACAATACCCGTCATGGACTCGCGGACGTAGATCGCGGTCCCGGCGGTTACGTCCGGGTTGCCGAGCGCTTCCACGCGGGCGGTGTCGTCGATCGTGCCGAGTTCCGCGAGAAGTTGCTTTGCCCGCTGTTGCACCTGCGAGGCCGTCATGTCCGCGTCCACATTTTCAAGATGCTGCATGATGCCGAACCGTTTGATTAGCGCGTCGTCCTTCGCGACCGCGATGATCGGATTTTTGTCCGGGTCGCCCCCGATCACCTTAACCTGCGTTCGCATGTCTTCGATGGACTGCTCGTATGACGCGTCGATGATGTTCCGGCCATTTTCGAGCACCCACCTGACGATCTGCGCTTTCCGTTCGAGTAGATGCAATCGGCCCTCACGTGAGGTAATAAAGTAGCGCCTACCTGTTTGCTTTCGCGTATAGGTAAGCGCCGTTATCATCATGTCCCACAGCGTTTTGTCACGGAAGATCAACTTCGGAATTACGTAACCGGTATCCGCGATCGTCCCCGTAGGAATCCCGAAATCCGCACACAGCCGCTTCACGATCGCGCTGGCCGTCATATTCGTGAACTTGCGCGTGTCCTGGCTGCGCGTCAAGTACGTGTTCTCATCGTACGCCGTTACGCTCATCTGCCCGCGCGCGTCGATGTCGAACGCGAAGATTGGTCCACGGAACAGTTCGCGCCCATCGTACAACAGCCGCAGCTCTTTTCCGTGTTCGATCCGTCGTGCCTGCGTGCGCCCATCCGTCGTATTGACGAGCGATACGTCAAGTTTGCGCGCTGCCTGCGTAATATCGCCCGACCATGTGGCGGACCGGACGAGTAACGGGTTCCCATCGTATAGCACCTGCATGGTCATACGAGCGTCAACACCTGTCCGGGATAGATTCGGTTGGGGTCCGGTCCGATTACGGATTTGTTCTTCGCGTAAATATCCGGCCATTTCTTGCCATAGCGTAGCGCGATCTTCGTCAGATTGTCGCCGGGCTTAACCGTGTACGTTGTCGGGGTTGAGCGCGTGTCCTCGCGGGCTGCTTCCGCGCTGACCTTCGCTTTGTTCCCGACAATCTCGACCTTATTCGTTTCGACGAACACGTACTCTTTCAAGGATAGGTCGTAGTAGATGTCGCCGGGATTGCCTGCGCGCTCCGGCTCGTAGTTGAACGAACGGATGGTTACCGCAACGTTGATCGGCGTGCCCGTAATGGTCAACCGGATGGGGCGGCGCGACTTCATCCACCCCTCGATCGTCTGTACCGCGTCCCAGGGCGTCGGGATCGTTTCGTACTCGCAATAGGACGAGTTGTAATCGCGGGGGAAGAACGAGGAAAAAGAAAAGTCCCGCAAGTTGGCGTCACCGATGACGGTGTATTCGCCTAACTGCGAGACTTTGACGTCCTCGTACGAGTGGGACGACGATATTTGGATTGACGGAGGGTTGACCGGAAGTTGTAAACGTTCAGCTCCGTTATTGAATGAGAGCCAAAACTGGATTACGTTGGAGATAACGGGTCACCTCCGGGAATCTTAATCATGCGCAAATGTGCTTTGACAAAGTGCGGTAAAAGTCGTTGGGGTCTGCGTCTTTTGCCAGATGTATGTCGTAGTCCTTCTTTTTCGTAACGATCGTAAACTCGTGTCCGATCGAAAACGTTTTGCCGCGCTCCATCTCAACGGATTCTACGTTGTCGTAGGGAATAGAGATGATTGCGCGTTTATTTGAGGTTATCGCTTTATCAACGAAAATGATGCGCTTACTCGTCAGGCAAATAAAGTCTTGAACCAGTTTGTAATGCCCGACGACCTCCTCTCCATCAAAGAGCAGATCGTTGATTTCGACTTCGGCCTGCTTTTGTCCGAAAAACATACATGATCGCCTCCGGTTTTGTTTTCTATATTTTAACAATGTCGAGGCGATATTTAAAGTGGTTACATCAGTCTCCGCAGTTCTCGCGCAAGAGCTGTAGCGATCCGATCAATGTCCGCATCTTCTCGCACAACGATTTGGTCCGCGAGTTTTGCGATGTGAACTCCTCCGCCTCCGCCGTTTGTATACTGCTCATTCTCGGCGGAAGTAAGAACGCGTTCGCCTTTGTGCAGACGTGCCACGTACCCGTCGTACGGAACGTACGAGAGTCCTCCCGCGTGCGATCCGTCGATGCCCAGGTTGCGATTTTGACGGAACTCCTGCATTTCACGCTGTTGCACCGAGTAGTCTAACGCTACCTCCGGAATCTGCGGAATGGTGATCCCGACATGCTCGAGCACCTTGTTCATGGCGTCGATCATCTTGTTTAGGTACCCGATGACCCAGTTTACGCCCTTGGCGAACGCGTTTTTCAGCGTAACCCACAGGTCGCTTGCCGCCTGCTTGATCGTGTTCCAATGCTTAACAAGCAGATACCCGGCGCCAATCACAAGACCGATAGCAACGACGATCAATCCGAGTGGGTTCGCGTTAGCAGCGATGTTAAAGGCCCACTGAGCCGCAGTGGCGATGGCCATAGCAGTCCTGTACGCGACCCAAGCCGCAGTCACTCCACCGATCAAGGGTCCCACTATGGACAAAATGTTGATAAGGGTATTTCCCCACTCTTTCGCCTGACGCGTACCAAGCCACTTCGTAAACCGTTCGGTAGCATCCGCTGCGGCCAGCGCAACGTCCCGGATTTTCGGCATTAACGGAGTCAACGCCGCAATCTGTAACGTCTCAAGCGCGCCCTTAAACTGCTCGACCGCTCCCGCCGCGTTGTTCATCTTTTCTTTCGCGACGTCCATCGCGGATACTTTCGTCATCTCCGCTTGGAAGTCCCGTACGCCTTCCGATCCCTCGTTAAACAAGATGGTAGCCGCGCGAATCGCGTCCGAACCGAACATGGTCTCGAGCGCCAGCATACGCTGTTGATCCGTGAGGCCCCCGAGCGACTTCCGCAGTAGGCCCGCGATTTCCTCGAGGCTTTTCAGCTTACCATTCGCGTCGAAAAACGCGTTCGCCCCTGACTCCGTCATCAGTCCGAGCTTTTTAAACAGGGCGATCTGCTCTTTCGTCGTTGGCTGCAAGTTCGACAGCATCGTTTTCAGCGACGTACCGGCGTCCGACCCTTTCAACCCGTTATTCGCGAACAGACCGAGCGCGGTGTTCGTGTCTTTGAACGACATGCCGACGCCAGCCGCGACCGCCGACACCATCGCGAGCGAGTAGCGAAGCTCCTGCACGCCCGTCGCGGAGGCGTTCGCTGTTCCCGCGAGAATGTTCGACGCCTGTTCCGCCGACAATGCATCGCGTTTGTACGCGTTTAGGGCCGTCGACATGATCTCGGCCGCGTCCGCAAGCCCGAGACCGCCCGCCGTCGCGAGGTTTAACGCGCTTTCGAGACCACCCGCCTGCACCTGTGCCGGAGTAAGACCGGACTTCAACAGCTCCTCGATACCTTGCGCGGCTTCGAGCGCGCTGTACTTCGTTTGTGCGCCCATGTCCAGCGCCAGCTTCGACATCTGCTCCATCTCCGCGCTGCTTGCGCCGGTTAGCGCCTTAATGCTGGACAGTTGCGCCTCGAAATCCATCGCCTTGCCGACCGAAGCGACCGCTGCCGTGGTAGCAGCAGCCCCAACCGCAATACCGCCGAGTGCCTTGCCGAGTAAACCAAACGAATTTGCTAAGCCCTTGTTTTCTGCCGCGAACCGCCCGTTTTCATCACGCAGCCGACCGTTAGCGTCACGGTACACGTTCGTAGATCTCGTAACCCGTTTAATAGCGCTGTTTGTCTGCTCGATGCTCGCGGTGGCTCTGCGGAGAGGAGACGACATGTTGTCGATCAAGCGTAATCTTGCGATAAGATCGTAGGCCATGCGCTACCTCCTCCCCATCTTTTGTCGCTCTTTTTCTTCGTTCTCAAGCTCTAACAACATGCTGGCATACATGAACGCCTTTGCTCCTGGGGGAGCGTTATATACTTCATGTGGCGGAAGACCGTGGCGCTGAAAGATCGCATGAAGCAGCAACGCCTCGCCCCCGCCCTTTATTAGTTTTTTGCCTTCGCGACAAGGTCGGCCAAGTCGAAGCCAGAGATGCCCAAGATTTCGTTAACCAGCTTGACTTTTTCACCGGGTAACAGCGCTTTCTTGATGACTGTTAGAGGATCGTCCGTCTGAAACTTAGCCAGCAGTTCGGGGTTAGACCAGTCGATATAAGGGGTGCCCTCCTTGATGAACAAGAGTGACTGCTTTTCCTCGTCGACTTTCTTTCCAAAAGTCGTTCGCTCCGAAATCCTCTTGATGTCATTGTCATCCAAGGCGCGAACCCTTACCGTACCGAGACCCTCGATCTCGATGTCCTTTTCGGGCTTTGTGTCCCGATCAAGCAGGACTTTCAACAAATCGTCCATCTATATCATCCTCCGGAAAGGTTGGTTTCGTATGAAAGTCAAAAGGCGGCCGAAGCCGCCATCTTACTGAGCCGTGATCGCGTCGAGCCATTCCACTCCGTCGTATACGAAGGGCCACTCTTCCTCGACAAGACTCCCGTGCTCAAACTTCATGATGTTCACTTTCGTAAACTGAACGCCTTTCAAACGTACGCGCTCATATCCGTAGGCTTCCGGATCATCGAGCTTCATGACCAGTTCGCAGACAAACGCGCCCTTGCGATCGTCAAAGACTTGCCCGACCTCCTGCGCGAGTTCGGAAGTGACCTTGTAACCGCTGATTGTCCCGGAGTACTCGACTCCCACGACCTTATTCCCGTCTGCGCGCTTACCGGATCGTTTGACCTTTTCATACTGGAGGTCGGCCGTTGCCTCACCCGAGTAGAAGTTGCTCAACCAACGCCCGTCCTTCCAGATTTCTCCGAACTTACCGTTAATCGAACGCGTCGAGTCCAAAGCAGGCATCTATTCACTCACCGTCCTTAAACGTTGATCGTCAAGAAAATGCGCTCAATGCTGTCAACGTGCGCGAACGAAATCAGCAGGAACACCGAATCGCCCACGGACTCGTTTTCGGGGTCAAGCATGACCGCCGGGTCCATCAGCACGTTGTTCGCCTCCAGCCGCTCGAGGTACGCCTTAATGGCGGAGATGAGCGCCGCCTGACCGTCCGGGTTGTTGTCGATTTTGCCGATGTAGGCGTCGGCCGCCGTCATCGTGATATCCGTTGCGATCGCTTGACGCGCGCGAATCACGCGGATTTTCTTGCCGGACGTTACGAGGCCCGTTACGACCTTGACCTTTTCGCCGTCGTGGATGAGCACGAGCGATCCGGCCTCCAACGCTTCCCTTACCTGCGTCGTCGTCAAGCGTTTGTTCACGTCTTCAAGCGCCACCTGTGCGTACGTGATCGACCGGTTGATCGCTGTACCTGCGATAAGTCCCGCCAGGTAAGGCGCGTACTCTGCGGACGTGTACGTTTTGCCGCTCAACGTGCCACCAACGATCAAGTTCACGATGTAGTCGTGTTTCAAGCGTGTAGAACGTGCGTTACCAAGCGCAGGGTCCGCGTCTTCTTCCGCCGTACCTCCGGCAACGAACATAAAGTGCTTGCCCTCCGTACGGTTCCGCTCGACCCACGCTTTTGTCAGGTCTTGTTCGGTCGCATCCGCCTCTTGGTCGAAGACAAACACGTTGAACTGGCGCGAATCGAAGGCATCGCGCATGTCTGCGTAATCCTCCGGTTGAGGATCGGTAGGCATCGTGTAGACAAGGATGTCTCTCGCGCCGCCCATAAGGGCAAGACGAATGGACGCGATGTTGTCCGCACCAAACAGGTCTTGCGCTTCCTTCTCCTTGCTTACCCTGTAAAATTGCTTTGCTGTCGCGTTTGCTCCGTACTTGAGCAACGGAATCGCAACAGTCCCTCGCGCACCGCCCCGGATGGCAGCAGCCGCCGCCTCTTGGAAGTTGATGTAGAGGCCCGGTTCGATCGGCAATGCGGTCGGGTCCCAGGTTCCAGCAGCCATCGTATCACTCCCCTCAAAAGTAAAAGGCCGGGCTTTCACCCGACCGGAATCCGCAGCTCATATCGCGGATAAACGTGCATGATCTTGTCGTATTGCTCTTGCGTCCGTGCCTCGCGAACCTCCGTCTGTAGCACGCCAACACACGCCCACAGACCGCTCTCCGTCCGGAACGTCGCGCCAAATGCGAACGGCCCGCAACGGATATACCGGAGCGAGCCGTTTATCGGTATTAGCGTTGTCCCATCGTTAACCTTGCGCGTGATTGCGTCCATCTTCGTCAGACACGCGGGCGAGTCCACACCATACGCGACGATCTGATACGTACGCTCAACACGGTAATGGTAGCCCGTCTCCGACGTCGTATCCGTGTTTTGGACGCGGACGACGAGCGTGTCTTTCGTTGGCTCCGTTGGGACTTCGTATTTGACGGATGCGCCCGGTACGGCGGACGCGACGAAGGAGGCGACGGAGGTCAATTCGTTTAGTAGCACCATAATCGGTCACCTCGCGCTAGAATCCGTGTTTCTTAACTTCGCGTTCGATTTCCGCCTCGATCTCGCGCATCCACTTGTCCGCGTGTTGTTTGGCGGGCTCGTCGAGGAACTTCGCGACGGTGCCGGGCGTGGTTGGATTCTTGATCTCGCCTTTGATCTCGTGTAGGTAGTACGCGTAGTTAAACCGCCCTTTACCGGAATCCTCGATAGCGACCGCGCTGATTTCGCCGGTCAGGTCCAGACCTTCGCCGTCAATCCGCGTATCAATGCCGCGCCGGAGTGTGCCGTGTTCCATCGGCGCGACATCCGTAGCCTCCCGCCGCCAATCGTCGAGCGCATCGTGGAGGCCTCGTTTGGCCCCGCGCGCTATCGCCTCGGTCGCACCGTTTAGGTCGCGGATAAACCTCGATAGATCAAGTTCGAACTCGCGCGCCATTATACGTTCACCACCGTCAGGATCGGCTTACCGTTCAGCCCCCGTTTGATCTCGATTGATATGGGCGTATAGGTTCGCACCGTTCCCGTTTCGTCGGTGAACGTAATAGTGTCCGTCAGTCCGAGCACTTGGCCCGTTGCGGGATCGACCGGAATCTTATCGAAGTAGATTTGCGCGACCGACACGACCTCTTGCGCGGTGACGCCGTGGACGCCGCCTGCGCCGCTGGCCGACCGGACCAACTTCGTGCCCTCTTGAATGCGGCAACGCAATTGGTACGGCGTGCCCGGAATCGGACGATCCCATTCGTCGGTGCCGCCGGACGCTGGCGTGATCGTAACGGTGTTCTTCAACGGAATTAACGCCATGCCGCAACACCCCGCGTCATAGAACGGTCCACCCCACGCGCCGTTTCGCCGGTTTCGGCAAGTCCGCGTTCGCCGGGTCCGCCGCGATCAAATCGAGCGCCGCCTGCGGGATCAAATCGACAAGATCGCGCGCGGCCTCACGGAAGGTGAACGAGGCGACGCCGGACAGCGAGAACGACTGTACGCCGCGCTGCGCCTGAACCATCGTGTCGTTGAACGCGGTCGCGAACGCCGCTGCGGTCTCGTAGACCGCTTCGTCCGGTATCACGTAGGTAGGGTACTTGACGGAGAGCGTACGAAAGGCGACGTTTAGTATCCGTTGTTTTTTCGCATCGTCCGCGTCCGTCCAGCCCTCGACGTCAATCACGTTCGCGCCGATATAAGCGTCGGCGTCCGCTATTGTTACCGCCATGCGCGGTCACCTCCGTCAGTCGGTTACTTTCCGGAGGATTTGCGCGGGGCCTTCGGGGCCGGGGCGGGTTCCTCCGTTTTCGGCTTCTCTTCGGTTGCGTCGATGCGCTCTACGTCTTTCAGTTTTTCGAGTGCCGCGATAACCTGCTCGTCGTCGGTCGAGAAGCTGCCGCTTGAAAAAGCGTACAGCTTCCCGTCGACGTAGAAGGTCAATTCGCGGTATTTGGACTTAAATACCGCCATTACTTGCACCCCTTGATGCGAGCATGTGCAGCTTCTTGACGGAACTCAACCGTGTACTCGCCGACGATCATGCCTTGCAGGTAGTCGCCCTTCTTGCCGAGGTATTCATGGCCGAATTCACGCCCTTGCAAAGGACGAATCGAGATACGGTTTTTGTCCAGAATCAGAACTTCATCGGCAGCGAGGTTATCGTTGATGGACACCGGGAACTCACCGAAGTCTGTTACCAGACGATTGACGACGGTGCCACGTGTACGGTCTTCTTGGGAGATTTGCACCAAGTTCTTATCAAACTTACCGATTACACGCTTTTGTTTCGCGGGAACGACGATTTCATACATACCGCCAGTCTGGAAACCGCCCATGGAGTAGATTTTTTGCAGAGAGTCGTTAAGGACGTCCATGGTCAGGTCAGCCCCGGCCAGGTCGGTGACGTTCGTTTTGATCATATTGCGGATACCGTCCATTTGACGTGTGGTCCCGTTCTCGTAACGGATACCATTGATCAACGCCTTTTCGAGTTGCAGAACCAGTTCCAGTTGTTTTTTGGCCTTCTCGTACTCGTACAGGTCGTCGATGCCGTAGTTTGCTACTGCGGCTGCCGTGCCGGAGATTTCAACGGTATCGTCAAAAATCTGCGTGATGTTGGACTTACGGACACGCGCTTTGTAACGGGCAGCGCGCGCGTCAGCACCCTCATTACCTTCAACGAATTGAACCTCAATTTTCGCATCTACTGCGATGTCAGCGGCCGTCGTGCCTGCGTAACCACGCATAACGCTCAACGCTTTACCTACCGTGTCGACTCCGGTTACGAGCATCAGTTCATCGCCCACTTTTACAACGTGACCCACGCGGAAAGGCTCGACGTCCGCGACTTTAACGGTCGTAGCACCTGCCACCGCTGCTTCCGTTACCTTGCTTTCGTCCGCGAACATAGAGTCCTCGAACCAGATATGCTCGACAGCGTTAATGGACTGACCAAAACCCAGCATGGAAATCAGAGGAGTTTGGTGCGGATTCAAGAGCAGAATCTGATCAACTACAGACTCGCGTTTACCAATGAGTTCACCGGAAAGAATTTTAGACATCTCTTACATCCTCCTAGTTTTAAGAATTAAAATAGACGCCTCGATAAATTCGGGCGCCGTGATTAAAATCCAAGTTCTCGTTTTAGTTTCGAGTAGGCCGCCACGTCTTCGATCCTGCCGGACTTCTTGGCCCTCTCCTCAGCTTCTTTCAACAGTTGCTCAGCGGTCTTTTGTGCGGCCTCATTCGGGTTAGGGTTCGACGGGTTGCCGATGGTTTTCGGTTCCTTTTTCGCTTGCGCAAGCAGGAATGGTTTATGTTGAACCAACGCCTCTACCGCTTCCTTGACGCCCTTTACGCCGCCCTCGTCGACCGTTACCGCGGATAAGTCGGCGAGTTTCAGCGCGTCGTCAATGTAAGCGACGTTCAGCGCGGTTGCAACCTTGATAAATTCGTTGACGATCTTCTCGCGTTTGATCGTTTCGCGAAGCTCCGTCAACTGCTGTTCGAGCGTTTGCTTCTCGGAAGTTACCTTCTCGAAGTCCGCTTTGTACCGCTCGATCTCCGTCATTTCCGCGCGTTGCCGTTCCTCGCGCTCTTTCTCGTACTCGGCGAGTCTCGCTTTCAAATCGTCATAGTCCGCGAACTTCTCGTATTTCTTCCGCTCGCGTTCCAGTCGTTTCGCGACGATCTCGTCAAGCTCCGCCTGGGTGAACGTTTTCTCCGGTTGCTTACCGCTGCCTTCGTCCGGTTTATCTCCGGGCTCCGGTTGCGGGTCCGGATCGCCTTCCGCGAAGAATTGCAGATTCATCGGAAACAGCGCTTTGATTACGTTTGCCATCGTATACCTCCCGTTTAGAGCCCGTCGGCTGTCGTTTTACCGCACAGTTTAACGTCATGAGCGTGTGGACGAGAAAAGAGCGCCTATTCGACGCTCGTTGGATTTCGCTTGCCTGTCGCGATTGCCTTATCGCCCAATTCCGCCTGTTGTTCGGCTCTCTCGCGAACCGAGTCTGGGAGTTTGGACGGATCACGTAACGGCGAGATTACGTGACGGCAATTAACATGAAACACCTGCTGAGACGCCTTCAGTTGTTCAACGGTAGGATAGTCGCCGGGGGCGTCCGGCGTAAGTTTAACAATCCGCCCCTCGTGATACCGACACGCGTCTTTTGCACCGTGCCGTGAGATCACGCCATAATATGCTCCTCGTTGAATCGCCTCGTTCGTCGTCGCCTCCATGCGCGCGTACATCATCTTTGTACGCGTCACCATATCGACGTATACCTCGGGACGCCAGCGCCGCGATGCTGCGTCCACAATGCCCGTATTGACCGAATCACCGAGTCGCTTCCGCAGGCCATCGAGGACGTCCCGGCTAATCGTGCGCCGCCCGTTAACACCGCGCGCCATGTTCGCACGCATCGAATCGGCGGTCACCTGGCGGACAGCCGCGCGGACCTTGCGCTCGACGTTTTGGGTTACCGCGAGCAAATCCGATTGGGTATCCGCGATTACCGCGTCGACCATCGCCTTGTTCATCCGGTTGAACTTCGCGATATTGCGGGCCTCCTCGAACGTTTCCGCGACACCTAGCGCGAAGATAGCCGCCGCCACTCCGTCAGTTGCCGCCTTCGGGATGTTCGCCGCGACCCACGCCGCTGACTCTTCGTTCAATGACGAGAGGATGCGGGCGACCTCGGCGAGCGCCGCTTGCGCGTTGGCACGCGATAGGTCCGTCAGGTCCAGCCGCTCCAATTCGCGGAGGATGTCGGAGACGGCGCGCTTGTAGGCGGCGACAAGGCGGGCGATTTCGTATTCGTAATTGGGTTCCGGGGGCTGGCGGAAGACTGCCATTACGCAGCCACCTCGGACTCTCTTTGGCGTAACTCATTAAGCAATTCCGTGAATTCATCAATGTAGTGTGAGAGCCCGTTGGACCGAAGCTCCTCGTAATAACTACTGATATGGCGCATCTCCATCTTAGCCACATCGTGACCGATGTCATCTCCCCGTAAGTAGACGACAACTAGATGTTCACAATACGGCGTATATTTTTCAATAGTGCCCGAAGTAAAGACAGTCCAAGAGGACAGCTTAATTTCGATAAAAGTGTTGGTCGCTTCATCGTAAAAGTCCGGCATGATTGTGCCGTTGGCTAACCTCTTCTGGTACAGGTAACCCCTTCCGAGGTCTGCGAACATCCTTGCTACGACACGCTCAAATTTTTTTCCCATGAAAGAGTCGTATTTTAACTCGCACACATGGTCTCTTATATCCTCACCGATCGCTCGCAGAGCATTTTCGTAGCTCCCGAAGCACCTAGCTGCTACTTGTGGAGCGCTTGGAAAAACAGTTAACACGTTTGTAATGTTCAACGGCATACCTTTATCCCGCATTTCTCTGAGAACTCGGAGGAGGTCTTCGCCTGACCACTCACGAACTTGTCGTTTGATCACCGATACGTCAATACCGATGTCAGCGCACAGATTTTCGTAAGTTCCGTAGTGTTTACGTATCGCGTGATCCAAACTTCTATAATACTTAGACAATGATTGAATGGAAGTTACGCGGTCGTCCTTTAAGGCGGCTAAGAATGATTCCTGTATTTTTTCTTTCGTCCAATACGTAAGGGGTTGAACGCTTTGCGGATCAATACCACAAGCTAACAGAGCGTTGCTGTGATTTCCAAAGTATTTTTCAATGGCACCTCTTAGCGGACCATCCTCACGTTTTATTTCGGAGCAAGTGATCCCTTTTCCGTTGTGAAGCCTCTCAAGGATCGCTTCGATTACTCGTTCTCTCGACCATTTCGAGGGTTTCCCTACCATCCGGTCACCTCACAATGACAAAACAAAAACCGCAAGTATAATTACCTGCGGCTTGCTTAGTCTGTATTGAAAATCGAGCTGTCTACAAATCCGTTAGCCTTTTTCTCGTCATCTTCGATTCTACGCATGATCTCTAGCGCTTTTTCATCGTCGACTTCATCCATACGTTTGATTGCGCTCTGGACGTCCAAAGTAGGTTTTCCATTCAAGCGAATTGCCATAATTTCTGCTTCTTCTTTGAGGTCCTTAGGTATGCCATCGCGCCAAGCGATTGTCGGATAAACCGGTTCGTACGGCTCGAAGCCGTCCACGCCCTCGTTCGCGTAGTTTTCGAGCGCCATCGCGGTCCACAACGCGTCACGGAACGCACGGTCAACGTGAACCCGAATCCGCTTGACTTTCGAGAGGATCGGCATGAACCGCGCCTTAATCGCGACGCCATCGGTATGTGACGTGCCTGTTCCGCCTTTGTCCTCGGAGAGCGTCGTGCCAAACAACCATTGCGGCGTTTCGCTCATCTGGAACACGAGGCCGAGCAGGATGTCGAGTTCTTTGAACGCGCCGTCTAGCTGCGAGTCCCACGTCATGTATCCGGGTGTAACGTCGTTTTTATCGACCGGGATGTAGCGCCCGCTGAACCTCGTTTCTGCCTCGCCCAAGTCCGGACCATACGCGGTCGGGTCGCTATGCTTCCAGAGGATATAGTCGATCTGCACTAGGCGGTCGTTGATCGCGGCCAATACGCTCTCTAACTTCTCAATACCGCTGATTCCCTGCCAATCGTCGTCTACCGTCTTATACGGCACGTGAAAAACGGGAATCCACGTCAGGCCCGTTTCGACCAAATCGGAGTCTCGACCGGTCGGCACGCGCTCCAGAATCGTGAACGTCTGAATCGGCGCGTCGTACGTTGTGTCCACGCCCTTGGGCGCGAGTTTGAACCGGTCGTACATGATAAAGCCGGGAACGTGGCGCTCGACGTTCAAGTACGGGATTTCTTCGCCATCCTGTTGCGCGACCCACTCGACCCACGCGATGTTTACGGCCTTAAACCGTTTGCGGGAGCCGCGCGACAGTTCCGGGAACACGTACGCGGGGTCGACCGCCTCGATGATCGGTTCGGGTTGCGCGGTGATCAACGGGTTACCGTCGTCGTCCGTTGGGACTTCGGATAGGTCCTGGCGAACGGCGTAGTACGCTTTGATCCACGCGTCGCCACGGATGCCTGCGCCGATGACGAGTTCGTGGCCGAGTTGGTTTAGATCGTTCTCTTCGACGATCGAGTTTAGGCGCTGCTGTTGCGGGGAGCTATCGGGCAGACCGGACTCGTACGCGGGTGGTTCGCCGAACATGAGATCAGCGGGCTTGCACAATAGTACGTCGATAATGTTGACCGCGATGTATAGCTTCGCTAATTGCGGGGCGTGCGGCGTGTCCTTTAGGATTTCCGAGGCGCGTTCGAGGACTTCCGCCAATTTTCCATCGAATATCCTTCTACCCCTCTCGTATTTTGCCAATCTTTCTATGGACCCTGTCGGCGGATACTGAGCTCCTGTAGTAAATAACTTTGACAAACTACGCCACCTCCTCTCTGGTGAAATCTGCTCCTAACTCGATGAATTTCGTTTTCTTGCGGGACATACCAAACACGTCGCCCTGATACATCCACTCCGCGAATTTTATTACTTCTGACTTACTCGACAATCTGTATGAGAATAATCCGTTGTTCTCTGTAACCTTTGTCGGCTTAACGCCAGTATGAAGCTCTACCTTCTCTTTCAAAGATTGGATGAAGTCTCTCGACGCACTAACTATTGAAACTGATTGGTAGTCAAATCCGTCACTTCTTTTTCCAATCTGGACACACCCATCTCCATCGAAGACACCGCGGACAAAATCTTTTACATACTGCTGAGGAATTTCTGGAAACTTCAATGTCTTCGATTTTCTTGGGGTTATTCCGTATTTGCTAAAAATATCGGCTACTGCTCTGCTTCTAAAATGAATCCTGTATTGTTTTTTATGACGACCCTTGGAACGCTCTTTCACTGGTCTAACATATCCAATGAGTCTAGCCACGTGTTCCACGACATCCTTGTCTGCCATGCCCAACTCAATATAGCAGTCATCTGTGACGTATCCGTCAGAAGCCCATAAACCAAGTACATAAAATAATTCTCTGGATGGTTTCTCGAAGAAATTTAAATTAACACTTTGCTTCCTCGTTGTTATACCAAACTCGATAAGCCTATTCCTGACCCAGCATTGCGACCTCCCAAAAATCTCCGCGATTTCTCTTTGGGTTAGGTCGTCGAGAAGATATAAACGCTCAAAGTTCTCTTTTGTAATGTCCATTAAACCTATCCCCCTCGGTTTTGCTCCCCGTAAAAATAAAAGACACCGACAGGCGTAGGGATTGCGCTTTTCGGGAGCGACCCTAGTCGGTGTTTCGCGTAAACGGACATAAGAAAAACGCCTACCGAAGTAAGCGTTTTTGTACATCCATTTACATAAGGTAGTTGCGTTTATTGGAGCAAGTCTATAGCCACGCAGGTTTTGGCCGCACGACCCTTTTCGGCCGGGCAACGTGCTCAACCGCTAATTGAAGTGCGTCGATGGAATCCACATAATCGCCGTGAGGGTATTGCGCCATCTGGTCGAGCAGGATCGTGTGGCTGCGGTTGAAGACGAGCGTTTTGTTATGGCACAACGGCTCCAACGATTCAATCCGCTCCTCTTTCGAGGACTTATGCGATTTCACGTCGTTTAATCGCGTCTTATAGATACCCTCTCTACGTAAGCGCTCCTGTAACTGACGATAGAACTCGTGTTGCGCGTTAATCGTTTCCACGCTGAAAACGTGGTGTCCAAACTCTCGGATTTTCGCGACAATCACGTCGAGGTAAACATGCGGCGGCTCTTTCGATGCATATTCGTCTAGTACGAAAACGTGGCCCGTCTTTTCGTGGCGACCGACGGTAATTACGGCGTTATAGCAGGAACGGGCGTTTTTGCCTTGAGCAATATCCCACGCCCCGCTGATCGTGAGCTCGTCGACAGGAATCCGTAGGTCTTCGTAAACGATGTACCGACGACCATTCTCGTATAGATAGCGATAGTAAGCGAAATTCTCCGGAAAAAAGAATTGCTCGTCTTCGCTGAACGCGAGGTTTCGGAACTCGGAGTTGTAGGCGCGGGTCCCCATGTTTACCTTCTCGTGCATAAGCGCGCGGTACGTCCAGCGCCACGGCCACGCGAGAACGATACCAGATTCGAGTTGTTCGCGATTCCTCTCGTAAAACTCGTCAGCCTCCGCCATATCTTCACATCGTGCGTAAATCTCGCAATATTCGTCCCACAGCTTCGGATTATCGGGCTCCCGAATGACCGCGCCGTGGAACGATGCTTTAAAGTCTTTGCGCTTGAGGACGTGATTGAGCAGACCGGTCGCACTGACCATCGTGCCGACCAAGATAATCGCGGTCGACTTCGTTCCAATCGGTACCACAACCGAGTTGAACCAGTGAATCAGCTTTTCGCGAGCCTCTTTCGTGCCCTCGTTATTGCTCGATGAGGGGTCGTCGACGATTACGAGGTCAGGACGATATGAGCCGTGACGCTTACCGCGGAGTTGTTTACCGGAGGATGACGCCTCGACTAACGTACCACTCGCGGTGATGAACGCTTCCTCGTTGTCCTTTTCGTTTTGCGTGTTCTTTTCGTGCAGCAACGGGCCGAAGTCTTCACGCAATTTCGCGTTAAACTTGAGTTGTTTGTTGATCCACCCAATCAGCTTTTTTGAAAGGGCGTCCGTTTCTGAGATGATGAGAATGTATTTACGCTTACGAAACACGACCTGATGCAAAGGAAACGCGTTTGAAAACGTACCAGACTTGTTATGTCCGCGAGCAGCCGCGATCGCCAATCGGGCATTACGCTCCACGTGATCGACGTGATCGCACAAATCGAAGAATTCGCGGTGTATCGGCGCGATCTTTTCGATGGGATCGTGCGGCGTTCCGTCTTCCGCGTGCCGTATGATGTTATCATCGTTTTCCGGGTTGCTCGCGTCACTCAAGTATTCGTACGTGAAAAAAGCGACGTCATACTCCGCGCGATGTATCCGTTTCAACCGCTTCAATTCCGCGGCGTCTTTCCGGAGTACATCGATGTGGTAATCCGTCGCCTTTCCCGATTCGTATAGCGCTTTTAATTTCGTGGCCCTTTCCGTCAAGAGACGGATTCGTTCCGCGCGTTCGTCACGGTCGAGCCACTTGCCGTCAACGTACGCGATAACGATCCGCTCCTTTCCGGTTTATTCTTCGGCAAGCAATTCGTCAAGCTCTTCGAGTTCTTTCGCGATTTCATCGTTAGATTGCGGTGCGCTCGCGTCACGAGTCTCCACGACTTGCTTATCCGTGAGCAAACCGTGGCGGCGCATGTAAAGATCGAGCGCTTTAACAGACGGTTGCGGTCCTTCGATCAACCGCATCATTTGACGGTAGACTACCGCCCGCTTGCTTTCGAGGAATTCGTCCGCGAGCAAATTGACGTAATCGATGAAATCTTTATTCTGCGTACGCCATTTATACAGGCCGCGAACACTCATTCCGAGTTCCTGCGCGATTTCGTCGAGTGTGCGTGACTCGTCGCCAAGCTCGCGTTCCACGAGCAAAAGCGCAGCCTCGCGTTGTTTGATCGACAATTTCGCTTCCAACTGCTTTTTGCGCGACATATAGCGCCCTCCCTTCGGTGAGAATAACGAAAGGGCCACCGTTAGGCGTTCGGTGACCCTTCGAGGTTTACGCCCCGAGTTGAAAATTTTGTGCGCTAATTGCGGGCGGTTGTCGGAGGGTCCGAGGCACCCCGGCTTGGGGGTCCTGGCGCGATGCATACGAGTGAATACGTTATGCATGTTCGCACCACGTTTGCCTCCGATAATTTACATTATGTAAACGGACGACCACCCGAAAACCGCGTCAAATCAACGTTTCCAGCGTAATCGTGCGCGTCACGTTTTATGCATAAACGCCGTGATCGCGAAAACCCGCGCCATTATCACGTTTATTCATCCGTTGCATAAACGCGAAAACTGTATATACGATGCATAAAACGGTAGGACCCCGTGAGTTTTGCGAGGGTCGCCCGGTCTGACCCGGCAGCGGATGCAGGCGGTATTTCATCGGTACAGCGCGGAACGATTCCGTGCCCCACCCGCACACAACGCTACATTATATGCGCGAAGAAAACGGAGACTACGCGGAGAGTACCGATTGCGATTGCGCAACGTACTGTTCGGGTGATAAGCGTTTAGTCATCGTTAAGTGACGCCTCCTTTGCGTGAAATAGAAAAGCGCGGAACCGATGCGGCGCCGCACGGTGATTATCTTTATGCTTCTTCGAATATGCTTTCAAAAGACTACGCGAGAGAATACATCAGTGTGCATGTGTCCTTCTCCGCGCTAATCTTTACCCACATGCTTTATCTTTTAAATAAAGACTGACTGCGCGAAGGAGGATACGTAGTATCCGACTGAGCGCTATCTTTTTATTATATATACGTTATTAGATATACGTTATTATAAGACTATCCAAAAAGGAAGTCGGCCGACTATCCAAAAGGGAAGTCCGCCAACTACCCGAAAAGGTAGTCGGACACAATTTCGCCATCATACGGGTAATAAAACGGCAGGTAGTAATCCTTGAGATTCCCGTTATACGCCCGTTTCCTCACGATCAACAACCGTTCGGCCACGAGCGCCTTTTTCAGCTCGATCAGCGTTCCCTCTTTCATCCCGAGGTCGGCCGTTATCGTCGCGTTACTCACCATCGCCCATCCCCGCAATTCGACCGGAATACTCAGCGGCGCCATCTCCCCGACCTTGCTCGCGTGAAGATACGCCAAGAGCGTAACCATATTCCGCCCTTTCTGCGGCCCATACTTCGCGACCAACTGCGGTAGGATCGTCTTATACAGCGCGTGACTGTGCGGTTCCCATCCGCCAGTTCCCGCGCTCAGTACCCGATCTTTCTGCGCCTTAGCTTGCTCCGCCAGCTCGCGGAACCCTGCGTACTTTTCGTCCACTTAACGTCATCCTTTCGCTTTGTGTTCGATTTAACGCTGGTTAGGATTGTTCCGCTCATATTCCGCGAGCAACCCATTCAATCGCTCGTCGCGCCGGTATTGCCAGAACTTGCGGAGTGTCTTTTCGTGCAGGCCCGAGCAGATATACCGCTGGCCCCGCGCCTTCAAGAACTCGTGCAAATTCGGCGAGTAGCAATAGAAAAACTCACGGGAATTGGCCGCGTGAGCTTCGTTAATTGTGTTCATTTATCGTTGACCTCCGTATCGTTTCGCTGCTTTCTGCGCGGCTACCGTATGGCTAAACGGCGCACCGACGCGCTGGCACTCCCGGACAAATTCCGGCGAATCGTCCCGAGCGATACTTCGGGCGTACTGTAGCCCGCCGCGTTTTAGCCCTTCGGTAAATAGCCGCCAATGGACGAGTTCATGCAGAAGCGTACCGAGCACTTCTTCGCGAGTCCGTTCGGCATTCCGCTTTTCGCTCATGATGATCGCAACATCCCACTCGACCCCGTCCGGAGTAAGACATTTATTGTATCGGCATATTCCGTTATAACGCCGCCAGGGTCGTTTGACTAACTCGATTCTACCGGTAAACTCTACGCCCCAATGCTCGCGACATAACCGATTTGCCTCCGCGTACAGTTCATCTACCGTCAACTTATCGCTCCCCTTCACGGAAAATTAAAGAGCGCAGCAATACGCCGCGCCTAGCGCAGTTGAATCCGTAAGGACAACGCAACCTAAATAAAGCCCCCAACCGTTAGGTCAGGAGCCCTCGTTTAGCCTGCGTTATTCGGTTATTCGCTTACCTCCGGTCGCAACGGAAGACCATCGTCCGCGTCCAACCATGTCATGTTCATCGCGATCTCATCATCCACTCGCGCAACCCTGTCCGCAATTGTTTCGTACAATTCCGGTCGATTGCTCACCGCGAACAGTTTCGTATAGTCCGTGTTCGTGCGCCCTTCTTCCGGATAATGCCGCGAAGGAGCGAGAACGGCCGTTTCCTCATCCGCGCAGATAACGCGATGCAACTCGCCTTCCCAAAGCACGTATTCGTCGCGCCGGAAATTCCGCGTTCTAAGCGCCTCCTCCAACGCCTTCAACGCGGCCACCGCCCGGTCAGCCTCGCGTCGGAGCGCCTTCAAGCCCGTAAGCGCGTCCGATACGTCTACGTCGAGGCGGAGCATTTTGAGCCGGAGTTCGAGCGGTTTATCTTCGGGTAAATCCGTTGGCCAGGTCCCGTTGTAAATGAGTTTTCCGTGCACACCGTTAATAACGTCAGACTCGCGCGGATTTTCCGCCATGTCACAACGCCTGCCTTTCGTAAAAATAAAATAAGCGCCATTGATTACGGCTCAACAGCGCGGAAAGCCGGGATCAAAGGCGACCGGCGGATTCCTCCGCTAAGGTACGGTAGTTTTATGGCCGCTAAGGGCGCGCCTCATCCGGCAGGTACCGGAGTCATCGGCGCAAGCCTTTACGGCAGAATTGGCGTAGAGCCTTTAAGGCGAAATAATCCGCAAGGCCGGGCGGAGCGCTAACGCGTAGCGGTCCGGCATCTCTTTTGACCACGAGGGCGCGATGGGAACCTTTCCGTCCTCTTGCGGTGTCTTTCCACCTCCAATGTTAACCATCGTTAGGCAAGTCGCTAGTTACCGACATAGTACGTCACCACTTCGCTCGCCCGCGTATCTTTCGCGTATTGCCGTTTCCGCTCTTTGTTCCGTATCTTCGCGACCTTATCCACGAACATGTTCTCGTACGTCGACCGTTTCCTCCGCGTCGGTACCCGATAATTCCGCCCGTCTGTCGCCTCGTAGTGTGCCGCATGTAACGGAGCGCTCGCGTTTTGCCGCCGTGCCAACTGCTGCTCGCTCATAATCGGATACTCCTCGCGCGTCACCTTGTCCGGGTGCCGGTCCGTCAGCTCCTCGTGCAGCATCGCGTCCGCCAACCGGTCTAGTTCGGCCCCGTCCGGTCGCTCACCGGTCGAGGCCACGTATTCATCAATGAGCGCCCCGATAAGTCGCATCCGTTCGGCGCGCGGAATGGGGTTGGCTCGGTTGGACGCGATCAAGTCCGTGACCGCTGCGGAAAAGGCCGCTTTGTAGTCGGGATTACCGCGAAAGTGTCGCGTGGTGGTTTCGTTAGACTTTCGTTTCATTCGGTAGCCTCCTTATTCGTCGCGGCGGCACGACGATCACATTCCTTTATTGCTCGCTCTATGCCGAGATATGGGCCCGGCCCCTCTCCGATAGTTGCGACGACGATTCCGTGTGTAGATCCGTTTCGGATAACCTCGTAATACGTTTTCCCACTCCGAGGATGTTTCGTCGAACGTACCCAATAGTCTCCGTTTTCATACATAATCTCGGTTATCTTTCGGTCCCTCCCCTTCGTTCGTTTTCGTAGCTGTCCGCCACATCTCTTCGCGAGTGACCTCCCCGTAATTCCACCGACTGAACACCGCCGCAATCCGATTCAGCCCAGTAATAACGAGCCGACTCGCGCGCTTCCGTCCGCTTGCGAGGCCCATCGCGGTCCCCACGTCCTCTAGCGTCATGTCCTCGATATAGTACAGGCGCAGGGCCTCGCGTTGTCGGGGCGTTAGTCGCGCCGCCTCTATCGCGCGGTCCAGGTCGATCAGCACGTCGCTGGCCGCGTAGTCGCCGCGCTCGAACCTGCGCGCGCCCAACCGGTGAACGTCCGAGAGGAGCGCGTCGACGCCCTCCCGGTCGTTTAGCGCGTATCTGACCGCTAGTTCGCGGTGACCTTTCGTTGTGTCCACGCGACAGACGCCCACTATACCGCCTCCTTCCGGCTATTCGCCGTCCCGCGACCATCGGGAGTGCCCGGAATCAAACGTTCGCCTATTACGCTTGATTCCGTCACGGCACGGAGTTGTTCCGCCAGAGCAATTCCGAGTAGATACGCCACGCGCGAGGCCACTCCGTTGCCCACGATCCGGTATTGCGCGGAAAGCGAAAGGTCATCCGGCAGCACGTACCAGTCCGGCACGGATTGGATGCGCAGGCACTCGCGGACGGTGAAACGGCGGGGCGCTTGCGTTGGGTGTATCGGCTGGCCGCTGTTGTGGTGCGCGGGAATCGTGTTGCACGGCGCGTCCATCGACTGCACGCGGTTGGCCTGGTCGTATGTGTACTCGGATTTCGGCGTCCAGAACGATCCGGGCCCGTGGTTCGGATAGAACAGGCCGTACGGCACGCCCTTATGCAATACGGCTGGCAACGTCGGACTCGGTTCGTCAACCGTAGGCGGCCGATGCTTTTGCAGGTGGCGTGGATCGCGTTGCAGGTATTCCATCGCCTTCTCACTCAACGGCTGTGGATTGTGGTTCGTAATCTCTACTGTCTGGCATCGGAACTGTGTCGTCACCGTCGGCCCCGGCTCGTTCATGTCCGCGACCCGTTCCGCCTTCTTCACGTTGTGGCCGCAAGTATCGACCGGCTCCGGCAAGTCCCCGATCACATCCCGCAGCACTTGCGTCCGGTAATCCTCCGGTGACGGCTCGGGAAACTCGAACGCGAACCCGAGGTCTTTGCGGATGCCGACGATGAACACCCGTTCGCGCTTTTGCGCCACGCCGTAGTCCCAGGCGTTAATGAGCCGCCAGTTCACGTTGTATCCGATCTCCTCGAACTTCGCGAGAAGCGCGTCGAATGTCGGGCGGTGCTTCTTCGTGATCAGCCCCTTCACGTTCTCGAAGATGAACGCTTTCGGCCGCTTCGCCTCGATAATCCGCAGGTACGCCCATACGAGTTTTCCGCGCTCGCCGTTCTCGCCCGCGCCGGTCCCCGCGACCGAGTAGTCTTGGCACGGTGGGCCACCGGCAATCACGTCAGTGTCCGGAATGTCGGCGGGATCAATCGTGGTAATATCGCCGTGCACGATGTGGTCGCCAAGGTTGTGGCGGTACGCTTTCACGGCGTTCCGGTCAAAGTCGTTCGCCCAGACGAGATCATAACCGGCAGCGCGGAGGCCGACCGCCATCAAACCGCCACCTGCGAACAGTTCCGCGACGGTCAGGCCGTTCGGCGCGAGTTGAGGCGTAACGTTATACGTTATACAAATCGCTCCTTCCGTGGTATACTCGTAATAAAAACGGAGGTCATACGCATGCCTTTCGAGATTTATACGGGTTACCAACCGTTGTCTCAGCCGTTCATCTTCGTGGACAAGTTCGGTAGGATCAGTCTTAACAGGTCGCTCCTTCATACGTTGGGCATTACGCCGGGCCAGCCGTTTCACGCGCTGCTCGGATACGACCCCGATAATGGCAACATCGGGATCGCGGTTCCGGGCGAGATAAGCGGTGACGGCAAGCTCGTCGTATTCGATGGGAAACGCTATTGTGCGTCCGTTGCCGGGTTTGTTCGCAAGTACAATCTCAAGCCAGGCCGCTATCTGCGGATTCCTCAAACGTGGAACGGGTGGCACCAGTTCCGCCGCGAGGACCTGCTGAATCCGTAACATCGCGCTCATGCGGTAGCCTGGCGTCATACGGGCGGCCGTCGAGCGCGTCGTTGCGCCCGTAAAAGTAGCCCATTTCGTACCAGTAGCGGAGGTCGTCGGAGGGGAGGCGCGTCATTCGGCGGCCTCCTCTTTCGCGTTGGCCCTCCGCCATCCTACCGCTCCTCCTTTACGTGTTTTAACGATCGTCATGTTTCCGAGATCAAAACCGTTCAGAATTTTGAAGAATTCTGACGCGAACATCGAGTAGCGGTTACCGCTCTCATCCTCAATAATTGCCCGCGCTCCTCCGCGTGTTGGTCGGTACTCCACGACCTTAAATCGACCCGTCACCTTTTCCATTACGTATCGCCTTCCTTTCGCAAAATGTCCGCCATAATCTCGTCCACCTGCGCATACAACTCCGCCAGGCTCCCGTTATTGTCGATCTCGTAATCGACCGCGAACGTATCGATATGGCGCTCCGTTTCGTGTTCGAGGTCGGCGGCCGTGAACGTGTCGCCTGCGTCAATCATGCGTAAGTATCGCGTACCGTTATCGGCGACCACGCGGATGATGACGAAGCCCTCCGCGCGGAGGCGTTCGTATTCGTTAGGAAACCGTAAGTCGGTAATTACGTAATTCGGACGATGCCATAGCGTCCTATCAGTTTCACGCTGATACCGCGCAATCTCCCGCATGGTCGCGTTGACCCATACGTCCGGATCGAACTCTCGCATCGCCACCCCGACACCTTGTAAGAGTGTACGAGGCTTGGAGCCAGCCACAAACCGGTCTGGAAAGAGCTCGCGGCAAATCCGCTTCAACTCGTCAGCGAACGCAAATCGGACGAATCCGTGTTTCTCAATCAAGTACGCCGCGATCGAGTCTTTCCCGGAGCGCATACGGCCACAAAGAGCGATTTTGATGGGCGTTGTCATTAGGCGGACACCTCCGTTTGGTCGCGGGAATCGTCGATGATGTGACCGCAAATTGCCACAGGGGAATGCAAAGCCGCCCTCCTTACGCTCCATCCGTGTTTTCCGCTATCTGGCGATACTATCGAAAATTTAAATCCTCGGTATTCGACGACATCCCCCACGCGAACCTCCGTCGGCTGCGGCGCGTTCAAATACTCGTCAGGTACCGTAAGCCCTAACGCCCGACGCAGCGCGATTGCCTTCCCGATATGAACGTTGAAGCAGTCATCGGGCGCGCACTTGGCGATGCCGCGATGGGTCACGCAACCGCTCATGATTCTTTTAACGAGCGCTACGACCGTACGCTTTTCGCGATTCACGACGAATTCCACCTTATCATTCACGATAGCGCCGTTTTTGCTCGTCAACCAAACACTAGGCGAAAGTCCCGGATAGTTACGATTAAGCAACCCTGCCACATCCGACTTCGCCCGTCCCACGATCTCGTCGCGGAGACATTGAGCCGCAGGCTGCTGCGCAGATTTACCGCGTCCCTGCGCGCTCATCTTCGTCAACTCGCGCTCTATCGCGTCAGTCACCGCCTTAGCAACGTCCTCGCCCGGTTGAATTGTGAGCGTGAGATTGACGTTGATGACCGTTTGTGGGGCGGAGGGTTGCGGTTCGGCGATTGGCACGAGGACTACATACTCCTCCGTGAACACCCCGACGTTACGTCCGTTCGGTGCGTCTGCATAAACTCCCATATCACTAGGAACGTACGTTACCGTAAGAACGGTTCCGTTTCGGTAAGAATCTGTATGCCCGTCTCCGTTCACGATCAATATTCTTTCACCCACGCGCGCCCTCCGTTTTTCTTCGCGGTAGCGCACGCCGTCGATGATCACGATGTCGGTGGGTTCGAGGACGACGTATCGGTCATTGTAAATCCCGCGACCCTCGAACTTACTGCGGGCCTTCTGGAAGTGCTCAGACACGGATACACCGCCATTCGGGTTGGAGTTAGGCCACCGGTTGTCGTGGATGACATAAAGTATCTCCCCTAACTCGAAATCGTGATCGCCTCTTTTTCGGTCATCTATGACTTTAATCCGTTCCCCCACGTTCGCCTTCCGCTTAACCTCGCGATACTCCCGCAGCACACCGTTTTCATCCGTCAGTACCGTTACCTTTGCGTTGCTCATCGTATCCCTCCCGTTTTCTTTTCGGCGCGTCATGCGCCTTCTACCGTATTAAACGTGCGAGTTCCGTTTTCGCACAGATTGTTACGCTCAACTTCCGCCGCCCGAACCGGAGCGCCTCCGATCGATCCGCGATATACACGTCAAGCCTGCGCCCTTTTATCGCGCCGCCCCGGTCCAGGCAAACGCGCTCGCCTACGCCTTCGATATGAACGCGCGTGCCGAACGGTAGCTCTGGCGGGCAGGCGGCGGTTATGCCCTCGCGGACGGGTTCGCCGGATGCGGTAATGCCGTGGGCCGGATGGTCGCGCGTTTTACCGGTCGATTCCGGCCCTGCGGTGTACGCGGTAACTTCGTATAACTCCGTTTCTGCGAGTGGTACGGACATAGCGACTGAGAATGCGACGATCAATGCGTGGATTAACGTGATGGTTGCGATGGTTGCGTGCCCCTTTCGTTATCGTTCGTTACGCCGCGTCGAAGTACGGTGCCGTCCACGGGTCGACGCGCGTTACCTCTTCGCGCAAGCGCTCCGCTAGTTCCGCGATCTCCCACTGACTACCCCGCCCCTTCCGGCGCTTCCCGTAGAAATCGAGGAGGGCCCGGAGATTCACCGTCATCGTCAGGTTCGTCGCGGCGGCGTTCGGAAGGACCATACGGGCGTCCTCTGGCGGTATGCCCATCACGCGAAGATCGTCATACACGCCTTGTATTGCGTTCATATAGAACTCGAACGTTTTCAACGCGTCCGGATTGGCGGCGATACTCGGCGGCACCACGTAAGAGAATCCGCTCGTTTTATCATCGCTGCCAAACCGCACATACCGCTGGCTTTGTACGCTGAACGAGAATCCTACGCGATGCCGCGTCAACTGCGCCAGGAGCGCGCGGCTGACGCCTTCAATCGCGAACGTATAACTGGCGTGTTCCAGCGTGCTGAGATGACCCGACCGTGTGATATGGCGGAACAACCGATCGGCTTCCGTGCCGCCTTCGCCGTCTGTCGCTGCTTGGCGGAAATACTTATCGCCCTCTAGCGCGAAGATTTCCGATGGTTTATTCTGGCTATAGCACGTTCGTATTGCGGTAAGGGCGACTGCCTGCGAATCCGTAGCGTCATACCCGAAGTTGCCGACACACGCGCTCCATTCGTTATCTATCGCGAATTCTTCGGCAAGCTGCGTGTGCGCGATCAGCTTCACGGACATGGACGTTTCGGGCATTTATCGGGCCTCCTTTACGTGTTTCCACGTTTTTCTGTGTTTGATCTGTTGTATAGCCTTCTTCGAAACACCGTAATCTAGGGCGATGTGAGTATAGGGGCGAGCGTCTTTCAGGATTTCTCTAACGTCGTTTTCCGTTAATTTTGCCGATGGAACACGCTCTCCTACGGGTTTACGACCCTTTCGAATCATATCCTGAGTGTTATCTTTTGGGGTACCAGCCTGAAGATGGTTAGGGTTAATACATTCTGGGTTGTCGCAGAGGTGCATGATATACATTCCCTCGGGTATCTCTCCGTGTTCTTGTTCGTAGATATATCGGCTTAATCGATAGAATTTCCCGTTCCTCGTTATAACTGGGTAACCTCCGCGATGCTTCGGTTTAGCGTGACTCGTGCAAATCCAGCAGCCGTTCTCATCGATCACGTACTTTATGGATTTTAAATGTGAAGTTCGTTTTGGTGGGGTATATTTCTCTTGATACACAAACTCAGGATACTCCGGTTGACCCAAACGAGCCCTCACCTCTCTCTGTCTCTGTCAATTCGTCTGTTACGATAAAGGACGCTCTCGGAACTTCCGCAAGAATTCCCTGCGCGATCCTTTCTCCTTTACGGATGAGATAGGTACCTTCCGGAGCTTTTGTGCCGTAGATGTACTCACCATCGATTGCCCTTGTTTGCGTCCATTCGTCCGTTACGGGCGGAACCGGAGAGATATTATCGATCAACACGCAAACCTCCCCACGGAAATCCTCGTCCACCGTCCCCGGCGCGTTCGCCACCCGCAATTTCGTCTTCGCGCTGATTCCGGATCGCGGCCGAATTTGCAACTCGTAACCCGGCGGCAGTTCAAACGCGAGGCCCGTGCGGACCTTCACCGTTTCCCCTGGCGCGATGATCACGTCTTCAACCGCAACGAGATCGAATCCAGCCGCGCCTGCCGTTGCGTATTGCGGCACGGTCGCGTCCGGGTGCAGCCGTTTGATTTTGACGGGGACATTTCGCATAGATTCGCTTTCCCTCCGTTCGAACTTCGTTTTAATCCGCTCGCCATCGCGTAACCATTCGATAAGATCGCGTTGTTCTTGCGTGAGTGCGTAGGGCATGGACGAACCTCCCTATTGTCGAGATTGCCGTGCGTACTTTGCCTTCAATTCCTCTGCCTCTTCGTCGCTCATTCGGCGGGGTTTAATTTCTCCTCGAGCTTTCCGCCACATGAAATCGACGAAATCGCGTTTGATTCCGATATACGTGAGCAGCCACGTGAAGAACTTGGCGTAAACGTAGGCGATCGCGACGAGTAAAACGCCGAACCCTAGAGTCGCAACCAATACCATACTGATCAACGCAAACCACGCTAGCAGAATCATTACTCCGCCTCCCTTAACAGCTTTCATCTATCGCGTCCGCATCCGTCGCCAGCCGTCCGCGAAAGTTCCGCGTCAGCTCGCACACCTTTGCGTACGGTTTATCACGGAAGTGCTCGATATAGTCCGCGAATCCCGACCGGCTGCCGACGAGATCGCATTGTCCGGTGTGTCCGATCATGACGACCGTGCAGTCATCGTGTATTCGCGTAAGAACCTTCCGCAAGTCCGACCGCGTGAAATTTTGCGCCTCATCGATTATCACCGTCATACCGCGAATGTTCGTGCCGCGCGCGAATACGTGGGACTTCGCGGTCACCCATGCCCTGCCCGCTTTCTGAGCGTCAGGGTTCGCGGGGTTCACGATGGCTTGCGCTGGATTCTCGTTGATCGCGAGGAGAGCGTCCATTAACGGAACGACGTACGCGGATTCCTTCTCTTCTTGGGTTCCGGGCCTATACCCCATGCGGCGTTCTTCCGTCGGGTTGAATACGTACAATAGCGGTTTACCGAGGAGTTTCGCTGCGGCGACGGCGAGCGTAGTCTTGCCCGTCCCGGCCTTCGCGTTACAGATCGTTAGCTGGCGGTCGAAGATCGAATCGACGTACTCGCGTTGCTCATCGGTCAATTTCGGGCCGAGTCCGAAAAAGATGTGGTCGCGTGGTAACGGCATGCGGGGCCTCCTTATCGTGTGTCTAACGCTTGGGTTACGAAGAGGAATGCAGATTGAAGCAGCGCAATTCCGATAGTCCAATAGTCTGGGATATAGCCGAAAAGAAATGCCGCGAAAATGACGAACCAATATATCGCGAAAAGCCAAAGGATGACTTTCACGTTACCACCTCCGTTATGATTCCGGCCGGAGCCGGGAGGAGCGCGCGGGGCGCTCCGTCAGCGAATCGGGCAGCTTCCGCCGACACATTCCGCAGAGCTATCGGTCGTGTCATCGTCTTCTGCCGCAATCGCCCCGCCGACAACCTCCCACGGTTTCGCCTTGATCCGCGCGACCATCTCGTCGTAGCGCTCTTTCGTAATCGCCTCGTACGGCATCTGCGGGTACGTATCGGTCGCGTACGGGAGGAGCGACGTCGACTTGATTACGCCCTTGTATCGGTCGAGTACGTCGGTGATTTCGTCGATCACGCGGTCCTCGTCGCGCTTATCGATCTTGAGTTCGGGATTGCCGAACTTATCGAGGAGCACCGTTCCGTCCGCGAAGTAGACCGGTTTCGGCTGCGCCTTCTTGAACGAGAGGGTCGCGGACACTGCGTTATCCGACCAGTACGTCGCAAGCAACGCTTGAAGTGCGGCCTGTTCACGCAGCGGCACGTCGCCAGCCGATTGGAACTGCGGGTGTTCGGCGGTCGGGGCCTTCACCGGAAATTCCACGACGACCGTGTTGTAGTTGTACACGTATGATCCGTCCGGGTTGAATCCCTGGATCGCGGGTTCGACGTTGTATCCGCACTCAATCAGGACGGGGACCAGAGGGGCTTGCGCGGACATCCGAACGCGACGAATCATGTACGGTGCCCAATGGTAGTGCTGACCAGGGGATACGCCCATCAGGAGCGAAATTGTTCCGCTAGGCTTCACGGTCGTAACCTTAATCGACGGGTTCGCGTCGAGTTGTTGCGCGTGCTCCGCGTTTACTTCGCGCACCGTACGATACAACGCGTCAAGAGCCTCGCATACCTCGCGGTTATAGATCGGGTTACCTTCGTCATCGAATCCGAGGATCGCGCGTTGGCCGAACCGCATCAGTACCCAGTCGGTGATTCCCGTGATACCAACGCCGAGACGACGGTGGCGATAAACGACGTCGCGTGTAACGGCCCATTCGTACGGCCGGAACGTGATACGGTACGCGTAGCGCGTTGCCAGGTACGCAACTTCGTCGTATAACGTTTCGCCCTCGATACCTTTCGTGATGTATTCGTGGATTCTCGGCAGGTTGATCTCGAACAGGTTGCACGGAGAACCGTTAGGCAGCGTAATTTCTCCACCAGTTATGTTACGGCGATACCGATTCCGTACCGCCTCTGCATGTTTCCATGCAGCTCAGACTATATCTTCAGTCGGTCCATTGTCTAAATTACGCCCACTTGTAACCCAAATCGGTTTCTATCTCGCTTGGACATTTAGGTAATATCGCGAAGAACTCGTCGAGCTTACGAGTGGGTATGCGTAGCCTTCGTCGGTTCCAGTCGATTTGCACATCTAACCCAAGGTCACGTTTAAAGCAATCCCTTAAAAAGACGATCTCGTCGTCTGAATATCTATCCGTGCAAATTTGAACCCTCGCTGGTTTGCCGTGTAGATTGACTAAATAACCGTCGCCGATATACCATTGGAGTAGACTTATTGGCGTCAACTTTAAGTCTGCGGGTACGATCTTGAAGTGAGTGCCATCACTTCTTGTTTCGTACCATTTTCTTTCTAGGTCGGCGAACGTAACGTAAAACTTCGTGTACAGCGAGGATGATCGCTTTGACCCTGGGAAGTTACCCTTCTTGTCGTTGATTTTTACGATGTGGTCGATCCCTTCCCTAGTAAGTAGCTTTGACACGGAATAGATATAAGATGGGTGCTTGTTTGTTACGATTAACTGCGCCGAATATTTGCTCTTGTTTTGGTTAGATAGGTAACCGTCACCCAACATTAGGCCCGTAAAATGCTCCATAAATTCGCCAGAAAGGTTTAACTCTTTAAAGAGCTCCCTCACACATTCATCTCCTTTTTAATGTTTTTTGGCGTAATTTATGGACCGACTGCCTCCCGTTTCGAGCGCTCTTGCGCCCTACTCTACTCCCTTCCGCTTGTTGCGTGGTTTCGATAGTCGTTACACACTTTCGCCTTATGGCGATTTGGCTCGGTATTGCCCTCGTCTTTACGTTAGGGGTTCCACCGAATTAGGGAGGTTTTACATCCGCTAGGGAATTAACGGATTGAACACTTCGACTTCGCCGTCGATGTCCTTCTGGAACCCGTCGATAATCCGTCCGAAGTTCCGCGAGAGTTCGATATTCACGTACCCCGGTTCACCGTTATAGTAGATGTTCACGGCCATGTCCCGGAGTGTTTCGCGGTCTGTATCCGAACCAATATCGACCGAGTTGTTCGAGGCCCAACGCCACTGACTCGCGACCTTGTTCTTTTCGAGCGCGTAGTTCTTCGACTCGACGAACTCCTTATCCGTGTTGTCACCGATGAGGATAAGCGCGGTACGGCGGACGTTACCGGCCACAACGCAGCACCCGATGTTCTGAATGATGTCGCCCCATTCCGTCGGCGTCACGTAGTCATCCACGCGCTTGTTGAGAATCTCGTTGACCTTCTGTAGCATATCGACGAGTGGCGCAGGACCGGACGCTACGCCACCGAAACCTTTGATATCGGTTCCGCGCGGTCTGATGTCGGATACGTCGATGACAAGATCGGTAAGTCCTTCGTAATGAGCGTCGATCACTTTCGCAAGTGCTTCCGCCCAGCCTTCGCGCGAGTCAGGCACATGGAACCATTCCGTTCCTGCGATCGGTGCGTCATCCCCGCAGCTTGTTATGAAAGCGTGAGTCTTAACCCCTAGAGGCTCCAACTCCGTTGTGTAGTCCGCGTGAGACGGGTCGCATGAGAAGTGAACGCGTAACTGATTCCTCACTTTCGGAATCTGGTTTACGTACTTGCGCTGTACGTTCACCCCGACCCCGCCGCCCTTCATCGCCTGGTCGAACGTGAACACCGGCGCAAAGGACACTTTCGGCTCGCCGCCCGGCACGTACGGCTGCGGTCGCATCGATACGCCCCAGCAGTTGTTTTCGGCGTCCCCGACCTTCTCCGCGTACTCGGTTCCGCTCATCCATAAGCCGCGTCCCGGCGGCGTCATCACGAGATTGAACGCGAGATGATAAAACCGCTCCATCTCCCGGTTCAACTCCGCGACTTTCTCCGGCGTTAATCGCCCGATATCCGCGAGCCGTTTCGCCTCAATGCGGAAGTTCCCTTCGGTAAACCGCTGAACCGTTTCGTCCCATCTCTCAAGCGTACCGTCCGGCTTTTTCCGCGCGTACGTTCGGAGGTAAACGATGTATCCGAGTCCATCGAATCCCCATTTCGGTTGTTTGCCGCGGTATTGCTGCAAAAATTGCTCCGACAGTTTTACCTCGTCTATCAGCGCGTAATTATTCAAATCCACCGCTCCTTTTCGCTATATCACGTTCTAGTTCGTAAATCGCACGTCTAATCTCGTCACGCTGCGCGTTCAATTGCGTAAGTCTACGTTCGTATAACGCGATCCTCCGGTTGAGGTCCGTAAGTTCCTGCCACAAGTACCGGAGGTTGCGGACGGGGAATGGCGCGTTCCAGTCGTCGAAGTGGCGGGTCATCTCGTATTCGCGCGGCGCAGGCCGCTGAATGCTACGTTACTGATGACGCCGAGTAGAACGATTGCTGCGAACGCCTTCCAGAATCCGAACTCGACCGCGAACAGGTATTCATCGAGCGTTGAAACGAGCCACGCCGCTATCGAGATGCCCGCGAACCATAGCGCGATGACGAGTGCGCCCGCAACCAACCACGCGATAATCCATTCGAACGTTTGTTTCATCATTCCGCCTCCTTATTGATCAAATCATTCGCAATCAGATACGCCAGTACCACGGCAGCCGCATCGCTTTCATCATCGGTCGCGAACCGGTAATCCTCCGCCAACCCGAGCAACCGCCGGACCGCCGCGGCCACTTCCGCTTTCTCCGCTTTGCCGTTGCCGGTCACACGCTTCTTGACGTCGGTGGGCGAAATCGTGTCCGCGACCTCCACGCCATATTTGTGTAGACCGCGATCGACCGCCGCCCACGCCCCGTAAATCGTCTGCGGCAGGCGAGCGTTCCGGGACGGCGGGAACGATTCGCGAATGACGGCTCGAACCGGTCCCGCCCGCAATTGCTCGCGGATGAACAACGTCGTGAACGCCTCGATCGCCTCGTACCGTTGCGCGTAATTTTCGTCCGTTCCGGTCTTAACGTGTGTTGCCGTCAGGAGTCGCGGTCGCCTATTCCGCACTCCTATCGCCGCGAATCCGGGACTGGCGAGCGAGAGGTCGAGTCCGATATATACGTCATCCTTCGCGATTGGCGGGCACCTCCTCGTACGTTTCCACGAACACGTCCGGCTTGCACGGATAGAACTCGCCCTTTACACCTTTGATGATGTAGTCGCCAACATTTGCGGTCATCGTTCCTTCTAACGTGTAAATCCGGAGGACAGGCGGACTTACACTGTAGTCCACACCGATGTCCTTATCGCAGAACTCCGAGATTTCCGCGATACGTTCGGCAGTATCCAAAAACTGAATCGCGTCAACAATGACGGGCTTTTTCCGGTACTTTGCCATCACGACACCTCCAGGAGTTCGATCGAGATTACATGCGCGAGATTAATTCCAATCGCTCCAGGCGTGTTATCGTCCCCGTCAAAAACGCCTTTTCCCTGGAACGCGCCATTCACCATTTCTTTAAAGCTCGTCAACTCGGTCTCGAACTCACGGACATCGCCGTTCACCAACGTCACCCGAAACCGCATCCTGCGCTTTGGCGGTTCTGGTGGCCGTTTTCTTCCGAAGATCATCCGTCACCCTCCATCTCCTTCCGATAAATCCCCGCATCCCTTTCGAGTGCTCGCGCAATATCAACGAGCGCATCGTAAATCTCCTCGTGGTCGACCGTGTGCAGCGTCGCGGCCAATTGGCGGAGGTCGTCGGCGGCCACGCGGGCGGATGCGCGGAGATTGCGGATTTCGTCGTCCATTTCGCTGAACTGGTCGAGGAGTTCGTACGAGACGTTAGGCATTGACGGGCACCTCGTCCGATCCATTCGTCGATTCAATCACGACGTCATCCTCGATTGCGGCGTACGCACGCACGAAGCGTTCCGTGTAAGTGGCCGGGAATCCGAAGAGCTCTCCGTTACGATTTTTCACCACTACGAACTTGCCGTCGCCAACTTTCCGGAATACGGTACTCGCAATCTCGCGCTTTCTGATAGAGTTCATTTCCCAACTCCCCTTTCGTACCTAACCGGCAATCACGTTTTGCTCGCGTATCGCTTTGATCTGCTCGAACGCGTCGTAATACTGCTGCTTCTTCCACTCGGGTAACCGCGACTTGAGCATCGCCCTTACCTGCTCGCGCAAGGCCGCAAACTCCTCGTCCGTGAGCGAGAGTGCGCACGCTGTCTTGTAGTTATTGAAAACCCATTTGTCGAGTTCCAACGGCGGCGGCGTCCCGTCCTTCACCGCTTGCACCACGCTCGCCAAATCGTCAAGGAGCGCGCGCCTATCGCGATCCGATACCGTGATATGGAACGCAACCAAATCCGGGTTCTTCGCGTACTCCTCGTCCGTCATCGTCCAGTCCTTTTTCGCGGCGTTGACGTAGACGATGAGGTAATCGTCGAGTGGCGCGTTAGGCTCCCGGTACATTTCCGTGTACCCTACCGTTTGCGCAACGTGTTTCCCCTCGGCCTCGCGCATCGACCCGGTCTTGCCCGCGGTCGTCTGCTTCGACTTGATTTCGAGGCCGACGCGACGACCGTCTTTATACCGGAGGATGCCGTCAGGCTTTCCGTAGAGGGCGAACCGATGGCCTCCGTGTTCGATGACGTGGAGGCGCGTTGCGAAATCCTCCCAGGCCGGGTAGCCTTCCGGCGTACGCTCGACGGTGAATGGCGGGGCCTCCCCGAACATCTTCTCGTAATGCTTTTCGATGAACAGGAGGTCGCGTTGGATCATCGCGCCGATCGCGGTGCCCAACCGGGTCCAGCGTCCCTGATGTGGCGGCCGGGGCTGTACGTCCTTTTTCGCGCCGCGCAACTTTTCGTATAGCTCGCGTTTGCACGCGTTAGCGCTCGACGGGGAGAAATACGGCTGCGACTTGAAATCGAAGAACCGGCGGGTCCGCAGAATTTTCGCTTGCTGTTCGTGGATCAACGCGTCAAGTTGATCGTCCCAAACTTCGGGCGCGGCATGATACCGGTCGAGCATCGCTTTGAAATCTTCCGCTAATTGAGAGATAAGGCATCGTCCTCCTCTTCGGTATTGAACCAGTCTTCCGGTTTTACTTCGCGCATCCAACACGGCTCAATTACGGTATCGCACGCCAACGGCACAAGTAGTTCAACCGTGTTCGTCATGATGTCGTCCAACAGCGCGGTCGCTTCCGGCGTCATTTGCTCGTTGGGTACGCTAAACTTCAACTCGTCGTGTAGCGTCAGGTTGAACTCCCATCCGCGCGCTAATACGCACTCGTAATACGCTCGGATCATGCAGAGTTGCAGAATGTTAGCGCCCGTGCCCTGGATCGTATGGTTGAACGCCTGACGCTCGGCGCGCCCCGTTTCGCGGATTAGCTGCCAGAACTCCGTACACTCTTCGCGACTCAGTCGGCGAGATTTTTTGCCAAGGTCTGGATCGTTCTTGCCGTTGATTCCCGCTTTTCTCATCAGCACGCAGAGCCGTTTCCACTGCGCCACATATTGCGGGAATCTCCGTTTCTGGCCCCATAAAGTCGCGACCCATCCGTGCTTCCGCAGGTGTTCGAACGTCGTCTCAACCATGCGCTTGAATCCCGGAAGCACCTCGTCGAACTTCGCGTAAGCCCGTTTCGCGGCCTCTTCGGATACACCGCGCTTTACGGCCGTTTTCACGAATTGCTCGACGGCCTGACCGTACCCTTCCGCGAGAAACATATCCTTCATCAGTTTGCGGTAGGGAACCGAGGCAATCCCGGCCTTGTACGCCTTTTCTTCGCACAGTTCCCGCGCGACTTCGAAAAGAATCGCTGCAAACTCTACGTACGGATCGAGTCCTTTCCGATACATCTCCGCGAATATCTCGTCGCCGAACTCGGACGCCATACGGTGCGCTTGGATACGCGGCTCGATCGACGACAAGTCGCTACCGAGGAACGTATAGCCGGGCGCAGGTTCAAACGTCATGCGGACGCGTGTTCCTTCTTCGGTGCGTGACGGGATGTTTTGAACGTTGGTCCCTTTGTTCACGCGCTCCTCGCACTCGACAAGCGTCTTCATTACGGCAAGGTAGTTTTCGTCCGTTACTTGCGCGGGCTTGACGTGATTCGGCTTGCCCTTATAGCCGCTGGACCCGTAACGACCGGTCGAAACCGTCCGGAGTTGTGTATGCAGCCGCCCGTCAACGTCGAGCGCTTCCGGTATCTTGTCGATGTACGTGCCGAGTAGTTTGTCGTACTTGGCGTATTCGGCGAGAGGAGCGAGCGCGGGCTCCTCGTCAAAGTACCGTTGCAACACATCGGCCGATACCGCGCGTTCCTTCTTCTTGTCCTTGACGAGCTCTTTCGTTCTGTCGCGAATACCCAGGTGGTCGTAAATCAGATACGCGACGTGATCGTTCGATGAGAGGTTAAACTCGTGAATGAAATCGGGCGCATTTTGCGGGATGGCTGCCGGTAACTCTTCGGACTCATACCTGCGCAACCGAGCCCGTAACTCCACGTACTTTTTCGTCGTCGGATTCGAGGCCGCGAGCTCTCGCTTGCAACGCTCGATCATCTCCTGGCGCGCCTTAATCCGTCGCTCTTGCTCCTTACACCACTTCTCGATCTTTTCTCCCCGGAGTTTCATCGACATTGCGTAAAGGAAATCCTCGTCGATCTTGTACGCCTCGAACAGCGCCTTTCGTGCCGCCTCGTGTTTCGGCCGGTACTCATCGCCCAACGCGGCCAGTTTCGTCAGATTCACGTTGAAACCGGTACGCTCGATCGTCACGTTTACTTCCGGGAGGTATTGGCGTATCTCGAAGTACGGCCGGTACAGGTTGTCGTGCGCGAGCATCATTTCGATTTGCCAACGCGTCAGATACCAACCCTTGTGAACGTCTCGGATGGCGTAGATGCCGACCGGCTCTACCGGATACAGCATCGGACTGGTATCGCCGAACAAGTCCTCAAACGTCAGGTCGTCGAACTCGATTCCGAACATCTGCTTGATCGCGGCTTTATATTTGGCGACAAGCAGTTTCAATTTGTACGACTCTTCGTGATCGTAGAGGATAAACTGCGCGTCGGCGGAATCGTAGCGGACGCCTCGCGGTTGTAACCCGTCGTTTAACAGGATCGACAAGTCGAACTCCGCGTTGTGGAACGTCTTGGCGTGCCGCGCATCCTCAACGAAAGGCCGCACCGCCTCTAACGCCGCCGACCGCGTACACTGGCGCTCGCCCGTCAGGTGTCCGTACGCGACGTAATACCCTTCGTCAAGTAACGGGAGCCAGAACGAATAACCGCCGGACAGGTCGATCATCTTATCCACGCCGGACGTCTCCGTATCCCACGCGGTAAACGAGCAGATTAACGGGATTTCGATGCCGCGCGAGAGCAGTTTGCGCCGGATGTGCGTGTCATTGAACAGCCCGAACACTTTGCGAAACCAGGGGTCGTCTTGTTGCAGCCGGACCTCCTCGTTCAACCGCTCGACCATCCGGGAAAGGTCGCGATCGTCCGTGATAATCCGGTAGTTCCCCGGCTTGTTCGCGATAAGGTCGCGTATCCGCTGTTCGCGGAGGGCCTCGTCACGTTGGCGCATGACGGCGGCCCCTTGCGCGAGCACCCACGCTTTCGTCAGCTTTCCATCCGGTAGCCCGCCTATCGCTCCGGAAAAGAAAGCCTCACGCGCGACCTCGTACATCTCGCGTTCCTTGTCCGTTAGTTTCATCGCGCCGATCCGTTCCCACGCCTGCTCGACCGTTTCAGCCGCGCCTTTCTTCCGTTGAGCCTCGGCTGCTCGCGCCTTCTTTTCGCCGTCCTCTGCGGTCGGGGAACGGAGGTTCAAACGGAGAGTTACGTTCACGCTACGTCACCACCGCGCAGGTTGACGACGGACTCGACGGGAGCGATGAGTTCAACGCAATCTATATCGGCGTCGAACGTGCAGAGTGTTCCTCTGTGAATTCCGCTCACCTTGACAAAACTACCGTACGCTTCCGTCACCTCAACGATTGAACCTTTCGCGTGACCGAATTGGTACTTCGCGATCTTCACGATGTCCCCGACCTTAAACTCGCCAGGCTTCCGTCCGATCGCGGCCCATTTTTCGGACTCTTCTCGCTTACGGTCAGCTTCTTCCGCCTTCTTGCGTTCCTCTTCCGTTGCCAGGACGAGTTCGTGGATCAACGCTTTCCATCCGGATTGTGCCGGAAAGTCCACGCGAACTTCGTCTCCATCACGGCTCGCCACCTTTCCGATGTCTCCGTTCCTGGCGCCGCCCCAACCGTATCGCGGCCATGATCCGTCCGGAATTTGCAATTTAACGTAAACACCCGGCTGAATCAGTTTCCGCTTGGCCTCCGCGACTTCTTCGTCGGTGGCGCGGACAATCAGGCCACGCTCTTTATGCGCATATCCCGTACGTCTGCCGTCAATACGCTGTATTTTGTAATCACAATCGTCATCGCCGTAGGGACTCTCAATGACCTGTACAATTTCCCCCACCTTAAAGCCGTCCATTGTAAAGTATTTCGTGGAAACGACTTTCGCATAATCCCCGACCTTCAACCGATCTTCCGGCGTGCCCTTTTTGACCTCCGCCAACTGGCGCTCCATTTCGGCCACCTTCGCCTTCATCGCGGCCAGTTCGGATTCGATCGCGGACAGGTCGTCGGCTACCGGTTCGAGGACGACGTATTCGCCTTCCGAAAGGCATGCGCGAGGGTCGCCAGCATCATCGACGAATTCTGGGTCGCCGCACGAATCAATGCCCGTAACCTTGTACGCTTTTCCTCTCGTGAGGTCCCAGCGACTTTCTAGTGGAACGATATATTGGTCACCATCACGTACCTTACGCACTACCTCCCGATAATGCACGCCGTCAATCGTATGAATCTTCGCCATGTCCGCCATACTAAACCGCCTCCGCTTCGTTCATATTTACGGTCAGCTTCCGCCACTTCCCGTCAATCGCGTCCGCCGCCGCCCAATACTCGGACTGCCCCGTACACTCAACGAGATAGCACACGTTACCAAGCACGCCGATCATATAGTCGACCGCGCCCGGTTCGTACGTCTCGCCGTTATTGCGCGTCCCGTTCAGCACGTAGTAGCCGCCCGCCCCGCCCTTATCGTCGCGGTAACGCAGCGTTTTCACCTGGAACGTCCGCCACTCGCCCGTGCCCGGTTCCTTCGCGACAAGATCGTATGTTTCCGCCGCGACCGGTTCGGCCACCTCGTAGCCCGCCGCCAGCAACGCGGTCATGGCGACGAGCTCGGCGTGCGTTCCACGCTTGTTAGTATCCGAGGCCATCCGGTTCCTCCTCGTCATCCAACTCGATTTCGACCGTCGGCCCTACCGCATGCGTCCCGAATCCGATCGGCTGCCTATCGTCCTCTTGCGGCGCGTTAACGCCGACGTGGAGGTCGACGTCATATTCGTTCGCGGCGTCGATCGCGTCGAGGAAATCGCGGATGTGGTCGGCGGTCTGCGGGAGCTCATCCGCTTTGCTCACGTTGATCGCGAGCGTAATTTTGCGTTCGCGTTGCGTTATTTGCGCCATGTGGACGCCTCCTTACGATAGAATTAGTTTCGCGGATACGAACGCGACCTGACTCGCCAGCGCCCAAAATCGCGCGTCCTCCTCCGTCATGTCCAAAATCTTCTCGGCCACCCACGCGATTCCGTAAATGGCCGCGAGGTAAACGATAGATACCAGGGTTACCGCCATTTACCCGCCTCCTTGCCGTTAGAAATTCAGCAGCACCGACTTGTCAACGTGACCGTCCGTTGCCTTTTCGAGAATCTCTCGAATATCGGCCTCGTCGCGGAAGTTCGCGAGTTCCTCGTAATTGATTTCGGGTGATCCGATGAATGCGCGGGCCGCTTCGAGTACGGCCTCGTCAAGTTCTCCGGACTCCATCGAATACGTTTTGCCGTCCGCTGTCTTGCGGATGACCACCGCGTCGCCTACGAGCGAATAGTCCTTGTTGAACTTCTTCGCGGCCTTTTCGAGTTTGTCGTAGTCGTCGATCAACTTGCCCGCGTGAAACTCCTTCAAATCGAGGACGCGCCACGTTTTGTACTCCGGATCATACACCGGCAGCATGAAGTAGAGTTTCCGTTTGGCCTTCGCGCGGCACGACAGGCATACGGAGCCGTTCGGCTTCACGTATTTATCGAACAGGTCCGGCGACTCCTCTTTCGATGCCGGTGCGACGTGCGGACTATGCAGACACGTATGTTTTCGAACGTGCTGCGTACGCGTCGCGAAGTCTCCGTCCTCATGCACGTAGTAGAAGAACCACATGTCAGGTTCCGCGAGGGGCACGAACGTCTTCCCGTCTTTCAACTCCTGACCGAGTTTAACGTAGCGCGTAACCCCTTCCGGCAAGCCCGCATTGATCCCTCCGCCAGCACCTTGCGCCGCCTTATCGCGTGCCTCTTCGCGCTCTTTCAATTTTTCGCGAATACTCATCGTACAAAACGCTCCTTTTCGTTAGTTTTCGTTACGACACGTTAGCCTTAGCTGTAATCGCGCAACATCCACGTCATCAGCCGGTCGCCCAACGGACCGTCCGGCACTTTGTTAACGCGGAACACCTGGTACATTTTGAACTGCGGAGGCTGACGGTCCTTGCGTTTTCGATTGCGTTTTGCCATCGTTCGCTCACGCTCCTTTACGGATTTCCTTGACAAGTTTGCGAATTTTGGTCGCTTCCTCATCGAAGGGACTGGCGAGTCCCAAAATGCGCTCAATGACGGCCAACGCGCTGTCCTTTACGGAAATCGTGTAGGTCTTCTCGGCCGGTGGAGTAACGGAGAGTAATACGATTGAGTCGTCACCGACCGGTTCAAGAACATGGTAATCGTCAGGGTCGCAAAGGTCGTACTCATCGCCATCGTCGTCAATGACTTGCGGATCACCGTGGACGTCAAAACGGCTGATTGCATACACCTTTCCGTTGGTAAGATACGTGCTTTCTCCGGTGTAGACGACGAACTGGTCGCCTTCCTTAGCGTGCCGCGCCACCTTTTTGTACGCCTTGCCTTCGTGCATAACGATTTCCATTTGCATCGCTCCTTTACGGATTTTCTCATTTCGGACGCCGGAATTTCCCGCGCCCGCGAGACGGCATGAGAGCGCCTAGTGACGGGTGACTCCGTCCTCTCATACCGCCTTGCCGACGCGTGAAGCGCCGGGCTATGTGCCGTAGAATCCGATCTCGAAGTTAAACAATGCGATGGAGAAAACCTTGGTTTCCGTATTGATGCAGAGCCCGAAAATCACGGGAGATTTGTCCGGGCACTCCTTCCAACGATTAATGAAACGGAACATTCCGCATCTCTCCTTTCACATGTACGCGATGACCGTTTTCGCAATCGCGCGCTTCTCGTTCTTTACCGCGAGCAAGTCCGCGTCCAATTGCGTGAAGTATTCGTCGATCGCGTTAATCCGCGCTTGGCACGCGATTTTCGTCGCTTTCGACCGTGCGTGTAGCATCCGGAGTCGCAATTGCGCTTTCTCGATTTCGAGCTCCGCTTTGGCTAACGCGATCTTGCGTTCCAGTACGCGCTCGCGCCGCTCGATCTTACGTAGTTCTTTCGCGACCATCTCGCGCACCCGTTCGCGTACGGATACGATCGGTGTCGCGGGATAAACGGTGATAACGCGGTTTTCGTGCGGATCGACTGCGAATGCGATTCCGTTGTATCCGAACAGGCGCGTCGGCTTCCCCTCGCCCGAGATAATGTTCGCGATGAACCTGGACCTGCGGAAGTTCGACCGGACCCACTCTTCGGCGGTGCGGTGAGGAACGCGAAAGTCCTTGACCGCCTCCTCAACCGCGTGTCGCGTGACCGTAACGGGAGAGTTTGCGAGGGTCATGCGATCCTCACCCCCGTAATGCGCAGCTTTCCGCGTCGAGGACGCTCGCGACCACCCGTGACCAAATCGTAGTCGAGCGTAGTGCCTTCGCATTCTCCGTAGATGAACCGTTCGTAAACGTCAAATTGCGAAACTTTCACGTAGCGATTTCGTATATAAAACGCGTGAGACATCGTGATCCCTCCGTTGTTTTTCGATAATTGGGCGCGACAAATACGCTTGACATAATGGTGTCAAACTTTTAAACTGTATATTGTAGTTATTCAACTTGGAAAAAATCGACATTGGGTTGATTACGCTTATCAACGTTGGTTATACTGTAAGTGAGGGCGGAATAACGACGTAACGCCTAAACGCCGTTATTCCAGTTCCCTCGATGTTAAACGGCAAGATGATCGCGAATATCCCCAAAGCGATTGGCGTCGTAATGGCGTGATAATCTGCGTAACTTCCGTTTAACAACTTCGTGATGCAGTCCTAGCGCTTTGGCGAGCGCCGTGATGGACTTGTATCGCGGAAAGTTAGTGACGATGGCCGTCGTCACTGAATCAGTCTTGGCGGACTGTAGGAGGAAGTCGATAAGTTGGCGCTTATCGGCTTCTTTCTTTTTATCTACCAGGTCTATTACATGATCCTCTAGGTTGTAATCGCTGGCGAACTCGAATGTTGGCGCATCCGAGTCACCGCGCTCCCCTTCTTCAACTAAGATAAATCGTCGTCTACTGATTGACTTCCTCAATAGACTTATTTTGGCTCGTTTGATGCTGCTGTTTAGTAGTGATATAAAGTCTCCTGGACTCGTTTCAAGTAAGTTTAGGACTTTTAGCAATGTGTCGTCGTATACTGCACATAGATCATGTACGTCTACATCTAAAGATGCAGCAGTTGCATGCAGACTGCGGTCCCATTTCCTATGGAGTTCTTTGTACAACTCCTCGAAGTGTTCTTCTTTCTTGCTAGTAAGATACCTTTCTGCCAACATCGTAACCTTGGCTTTGTTCATTCAATCACCCCATCGTGATGTTGTTTACAATAATATAGACGCACGTCGTTTGGGTTTCGCACACCTCCTCCGAAAATTTTTTAGTCTATAGTTGTGAAAAACATACCAAGTTTGGTATATTTGCGAATAGGCTGTAATAAACTAAATTTACCATTGAGCCTTTGCATTTGTAAAGTCATTTTATGAAAGGAGGTTGCAAGCGGTGATTAGTTACGAACCTCTTTTCAGGACACTCCAGGAAAAAGGACTAAAGCTAATTGAAATTGAACGCAAGTGTGAGTTATCGTCGGCGACCACCAGCAAGTTCAGAAAAGGACAGCCTGTAAATCTACAAACAATTAACCGAATCTGCTGCTTCCTTCGAGTACCAATTGAAAAGGTGGTGGAAATAAAATTCGAATACGATCTTCCGACTACAACTAAGCCTGACTAATCAATACGGGGGTACTTCCGATGCCGTTTGTAGCCCGGAAGTCCCTGTTGAAACGCCGCCTTAAAGAAGCGAGGAAAACGCAGGTCGCTTTAGCTAAGTGGTTGCGAGTATCCAGACAGCGCGTCAATGATTGGGCAAACAACCGACGCCCAATCCCCTTTAACACCCAGAAGGACATCGCCGAATTTTGCGGTTGTAACATTGACGACCTGTGGGAGTGGGAATGGATTCCGCGGGCGGAAGACAACAGGGACGTGGACGAGTAGACTTCGTTCTACTCCGGGCTGTCTGTACCCCAAATTTGGAGTACACCGTAAAGAATATTTTAACAGAGTTTTGTCGAATTTGTCCTGCGAGACTTGTCGACTCGTTGCGACAAAAGAGGAAATTTGCACCACTTGACCGGCCTAGCCGCTTCGACATACCCCCGCAACTCGTCCAAATCCGCAATCTCATTAACATCCTTGTACTCACGCGGAAACCCCACGTCATACAATTCGCAATAGCCCATCATCTTCTCGATTACTTGCGCCTTCAACCGCTCGCCCGCCTCGTCATTGTCCGTCGCGATCCGCAGTTCCTCTATCGGGCTCTTCCGCAACAACTCCGCTTTCTCGTCGCTAAAAGACGATCCTCCAACCGCAACCGCCGGAAATCCTGCCGTCATGACGTACATCGCGTCAATCTCCGCCTCGACCAAGACGGCCATCTTCGCTCGTTTTCGGTAGATTGCGTCTATTCCGTAAATGAGCTCGCGAAGAGGCCAGCCGTCCTTGACGTACCAAAACGTTTTCGAATCGACACGACGGAACTTAACGTTGGCGAGTGAACCATCCGGAAGGAACCACGGGATTGTAATCGCTTTACTCTTTATATCGTACCCAACCCGCATTTCCTTCTGTACCTCCGGACTTATTCCGCGTAGGCACAAGTATGGATGTTCGCGGTCCCATGCGTTTAGGATTCGTGGGTCCAACGGCTGCTTTCGCTCGGGCAAACGTAGAACTCCCGACAGGTCTAGCGTTAACGACGCGGTATCGGCAGCGACCGGGCCGTCCCCGTACTTCCACCGCAGGTACTCGCGCGTCTCCTCTTCCGTCTCGTTGCGGAGGAATGCGAGGAGTTTGACGAAGCCGCCGCGTCGGTATTCCGGATCGGCCGCGCCGTAATCGCCCCAATCGCCTGCGCGTGCGCCAGTTACCGGGTTGTCACGGAGCCAGACGTAAAAGGACGGTGTGCTGTCGTACCGGAACGGGGAGGCTGCGATTAACTTGTCCGGCGTCCAGGTGGCGCGCTTCCACGGGAAGGCTTCGAGTTCGTGCTTAATTTGAACCAAAATACGCACCACCTCATCTCTTATTTTTATAACGAGCCGAGGTAAGGGCCTCTTGATAGTCTGGGTCTAACATACTTTCTCCCGTTTTTTCATCATAAGTAGCCAGCCCTAGTTTAACCTCGAGATCGCGGATCGCAGCTACGATTATTTCATGTAGCAGTTCTTGTTTGGTCATTTTTAGGGTGCGTCTCAAATACTCCACGCGCGCATTGGTGAGCCTACTGAGTGTTAATGAGAAGCGTACTTCATCAGTCTCAGACTCATCCTTTGATCGCTTAACGAGCTTATCAAGTTGCTTATCAAGGAAGTTGCTTGTCATTACTACCCCTACCTTCTATCAATCTCCTCGTAGGCCTATTGTAGCACTGGTAAAGGTTTCTTGTAAACACCTATTTTTGAGTTTTTTAAAACACCTATATTGGTGTATTGGTAATACACTTTTTATATTTTAATACAATATCTCAGAAGTCAAACTGCTCCGCTGCTCCCCTCCCCATCTCCATCTCGCGTACTATTCCGTAATTCGGCAGATACATCAGTTCGACACGAGTGCCCTCGCCGCCATTCCGTCCCTTCCCGATGTCAATTACACCAAGTCCGTCTCTCGCGATGGTGTCGATACCAAACACGTTCGTCGCATCTTCCAGGACCGCCTTCGTCTTCTTGATCTCGTTACGATTGGGCGGACGGAGTTCCCGCGTACCGTCCTCGTCCTTTTCGTCCTTCACCTCATCAGCCTGTGTAATAACATGGAGCGTCACGCCGTACCGCCCCGCCAACCGGCGCAATTTCTTTGACGTTTCCGCCGCGTCACCCCCGGTCGTCTTTGACGTGTTCGCCTCGTAATCCATGTAGTAAAAAGGATCGAGGAGCACCACATCGGCTTTAGTCGCGAGGATATCCGCCTCCAAGTCCCGGACCCTTCGCGAGCCGAAATCCTCGTCATCGACCGAGCGAATTACGATAGTCCCCGGTATTGCCTCGCCAATTCGTCCGATAAACTCACGGAATGACGCCTCGAACTCTTCCGCCAACTGACCGCGAAGCAACGCCATGTTATCGAACCCCGCGCTTTGGATCACGCCGTCTATAGCCGCTTCGCATACGCCAAGTCTTGCGGAGATTGACGTATAGGCGCGCGCCATCCATTCGTACCGACTCATCTCCATTACCCACGCGAGAACGTTCGCACCTTGGCAGGCGGCTTCAATCGCCTCTTCCATCGTTATGACCGACTTGCCCCTGCCTGGCCTTGCATACCACGTGTAGAGGTTACCCGAGAGATACCCGCCAATCTCGCGGTTAATGGTCGGAAACTTGCTGCGCCAAATCTTGAACGAGCGCCCTTCTTTACGCTTGCGGTACTCGTCAAGAAACGCGTCCGTATCCCGTTTGAGGTCCGTTCCCACTTTCGTTCGAACACGGGTGCGGTCCGTAATCTTTGCGAGCTCCTCCGTCACCCACTCCGCGAACTTCTCCGGCGGGAGCGACGCGTATTTCTCGTTGAACTCTCGCCCGGTAAAGAACGCGTATTGCGACCGTTTACCCGCGTCTTCCTTCACCTTGCGCGCCAGCCACTCGAACGAGTCGCCGACCTCCGGCATATACGTAAAGCCTGCGACCTCTGCCGCCACCGTCCGGTAATCCGGCGCGGCCCCTCCGTTGGCTGCCGCATAATCGCGGATGAACCGGTAGGCCTTCCGCTCGGCCTCCGTGCCAAAGTGTTCCTCGCGGATGTCATAACGGGTTAGGGCTGCCGGGTCGTTCGCATCGATCACCTTCGATAAAAGCTGTTCGCCGTATGCCACACGCAGTCACCTCGTTTCGCGAACGTTTGTTCCCGTCATGTACAAGTAGATTGTACACCTACCGGGTTATTTTGGCAATAGTACAAATTTGTTTTACCTGTGCAACGCGTACCACTCCGCGAAATGCCGATCCCACAACCGCCGGGCCTTCGCCTCCAACCGGATGGACCGCCGCAGTTGCCACGCGTGATATTTCAACAGGAACCATCGGATCATTCCGTCACACCTCCGCGTTTATGCAGCAATTCGTACCATTCCGCCAGCTTATCGCACAAGAACATGTATCGGTCCAGGTCGACTTCACCGTATTCATACCGTTCGTGAATCCCGTGGCCATACCCGATGGATAGCGCCTCTACAATACGCGAACTCTTCCGCGGATAGTTGCGGCTTTTGGCGGCGCTGGCGGGTGCGTTTCGGTTGGGTCATTCGGACACCTCCCCTTCGCTTTTGTCTTCGCATTGCGGACAAGGATCGTACACTCCGTATCCGTAAATCGGCTCACCGTTTTCGTCCTTACCGATTTCGCCCCACCACTCTACACGTTTTTCACCGTCACAAAGCCAACACGCGCCTTCTTTTCGCTCTACTACGTTTGTTTCCGGTGCGCTTACGAAGAACGTTCTCACTTCCGCATCCCCCTTTTGCTTTCGCCCACAAACGGTACCACCGCGCATTGATCGCGCACCCGATCCGCCAGCCGCGCGTCAAATATCCGATCGAGCCCGTCAACTCGCACCCCGTTTTCCTCGTACGACATAATCGGAACGTTACTCGTATACACGGTTGGCATCCGGTTCGTCACCCGATGGTTGATGATCGCGTGCAAATCTCCACGAAACGCATCGCTCGCGTCACGTACGCCAATATCGTCCAGCACCGCGAACGGAGCGCTCATCGCCGCCTCCATCGCGCGATAGTACGCCGCCGACGCTGGCTCCGCGATATGGTCCGGCACACGCGGACGATTGAACCGGTTGAACAGCGTCTGCCACTCGTTCACATCGAGAAAATATACCGGTCGCTCCAGCGGTCGCCTATTCCGCTGAAGGCTGCCGATATAGTGCACGATGAGATACGCGTTGGCAATCGCGGCGGCGGTCGTTGTCTTGCCAGTGCCAGGCTCGCGCGAGAAGAGGTACAGCGATTTTATCCGCCTGTCGGCGGCTTCCGGTCCGACCGCCCCCGCCGACTCGTCGAACTGGCGGTCGAACGTCGCCACGTATGCGTCCACTTTTACGTAGGCCGCTGCCTGGTCCCGGCGCGCGACCGAGGTGGCTATCGTGACATGACGGTAGTCAGACGGGATGTTCGCGGCGCTCACTCTACCACCTGCGCCGGACGCCCCGTGGAGGGCGATGAAGTGCGGGCAAAGGCGGGTGCAGACGGTTGGGTCGTCCGCAGTTTTGCACGGACCGCGAAGAATGCAGCTATGAGCGTTTGTTCGCGCCAATTAGCGGTCACCTCCGTAGAGTAATGTACATCAGCGCAGGAAAATCACACGGCAAAGTTCGCTCCTAAAGCCACTCAAAAAATTCCTCCTCACTCATTTCGTTATTCACTGTGTATTGCGTGACCCACCTCCCCTCCGCCAGCACCTTCGGCAGCACCCGGCCGCGCATATACGTGTACATAAACGTAAAGTTCACGCCAGGATACTCGCGCGTCGGCCGGTACTCACGGAAGCACCCGTCGATGAACCTCCGGACGACTTCCGGACCGTGCTCGTCAATCATCCGCTTGATCATGCCTTGTTCCGCGCGCCAGCCACCGCGTCCGGGTACGTAGGGGATGCCGTAGAGTTCCGCGTGGCGGTCGGTCAGGTACGACGTGAACGTGGTGACGTTCCAGTCCGGGGTCTCGCGTTCGCGCCAGGACTTGGCGGGCGGGAGGTTACGTTTATTCGCGCAGGTCATCGCGAATCACCTACGACTCGTTCGGTTTCGTACAGAATTGTGTCTAAGGCGATATATGCGCTCTCAATTCCGATAGATTTTGCGCTTTTTGATACGCGGCGAATTTCCCTAATAGTCGTCTCCAACTCTGCGATCCTTGCGTTCAGCTTCGTGATAAGTTCAGCGGTCGATTTACGTTTAGTCACGGTCGATCTCTCCTTTATCATGACGCGTCAGGTGAATCTCGGTAAGTACGGAACGCAGCCGTTTAACCTCCGCCTCCAACTCGGCCACGCGGTCGTTCAACGCTTGCCGGTCGGAAAGTAGCTGGCGGCATTTATCCCTCCAAAACGCGGCACTGTAGATTGTTGAAATGTCTTTGAGGGCCATCTCTATATCTTTTATTTTCTCTGGCGTAGTGTTTTCAGTGGTCATCGGCGGTCGCCTCCTTCGCCAGTTTAAACGCCTCAACTCGCGCATCGAATACGATTTCCCAATCGTCTGGACGCGCGTCGGAATCGATATGTTCGTCCGTGTAGTGAGCCAGCGCTTCGTAGACGAGGGGATGACCGAAGATAAGCCGTAACCGCGCGACTTCCGCTTCGGCCCGTTGCGCACGCTCAATAGCGTGAGGCCATCCGGTGCGGGCTTCGGCGATGAAACGGGCGAAGCACTCGTCCGAAATGTCCATCGCTAACTCGATGCCGTCCCACGTTGTAACCACGAATTCATCTCCGTTCCAATCATAACGCAGCCTTGTGTCGTTATTAACGTGCGCCGTTGCCGCGTTGCATATCGCGAGGTCGACGTTAAGGTCGCGTTTAATCTCGCTCATCGCGTGACACCTCCGATAACTTCCTTACCTGCGACAGCATTTACAATGTCGCGGATTACATAGTACTCTGGGTTGATAACGCGCTTGATGCCTTCGGATACCTGCTCGAATCCCAGCGTGACGGTTATCGCAGTAATTGCTCCAATGAGCACGACCGCACTATCGGTTTTATACCTCTCCCACAGGATTTGTGAGAATTTATAGAGGCCGATGGCAGCAACAACTGTAGCGAGAAGCATCACGATGCCTTCTGCGATGTACTGGCGTACAAACACCCCATAAACGTGCTCCGCCGCGACCCCGAGTTTGGCCGCCATTTGTTCGAGGTATTGCGTGATTTTGTCCGTGGTCATTCGTAATCTTCCTCCCCTAACCGTTCATTAATGCCTGCCCATACGTTCTGATGTTCGCAAAACCCGAATCGCGCGTAAACAGCGTCATCCATCGCGTTAAGTTTTCGTTGTAGTCGCTCAATCTCCGCAAACGCCGCTTCCAACGCGTCAAGCAACCGCGGAATGTCCTCGCGGGCGTGGGCGATGAAATCGGCGTCCTGCTCGCCGTTTTCGTAGGTGTCTCCGAACATAATCAGAGTGCCCGCCAGATATGATCCCTGCGGGACGAAAACGTACTTGCCGTCCCGTACCTTCGCGTCACTCCATCCCCACGGCCCAGGCGTAGCCTTCTCCGCACGCTCGCGGATCGCGGTGAGTTCTTCCGGTGTGATTCCGTTAGGTTTCGTTGTCATTTCGTTACCTCCTCGTATAGTTATCGTTACAGACCGTCTATACGCCTCGTAGAGCGTTTGGTTTGCGTGAGGGTACTCGTAATATACCCGCGAGGCAAACGTGGCTTATAGGGCGGTTCTAGCGCGTCTGGTGGCGTAGGCGTGGAGCAACCGCAGTTTGGTGCGCGGGGTGAGGCGACGCCAGGTTCCGGTGAGAATGCGCATGGGGATCGGGCTCCTTTCGTTTAGATTACGCGTGTTAGCGCTAGTATTTCGAGTTCCATTTCGTCTATGACCGCGATGACATTGGCGGGTGTCAACGGTGCGCCCTCTGGTACGATTAACGCGCCGTAACCCTCACGGTAATGAACGTCGGTACGTACGCCTTGTTCGCGGTATATAGCGGATTGGATCGCGATGAGAGCCGAGGTGTAATCGTATGAGTTTCGCATAGTGGCGCGGTCCTTTCGTTAGTGCATCGTCTCATACCGCTCGACTTTTTCGGCAATCTTGTGGAAGTCCAACCCTAACGTATTGATTAAGTGAGCGATGAAACCTTCGGAGAACTCCCGCGTAGCTGCTCGTTTCAGTTCAAGTGCGTTGTCGTCCTTATGCTTATCTCGGAGTGACGGCTTAATCAATCCATCACTAACGTCATACGAGACGCGATCCGCCTGGTCGATTAGTTCCGTGATGAACGGTTCTCTACGTTGAAAATACGGAACATCTCTCCACGCTTCGATGATATAATCACGGAAGTTTACGAATTCTCCAGCTTGTTTAATCGCCAATGGATCGCGAACATCGACACCTAGTGCTTTCATTGTTGCGTCGAATCGTTTATTTTCTCTGCTGAACCGTTGTACTAACGCTACCTCCGTGGCGATTCGGGTATCATCGCGCATGTCGATACCGGCAATAAACGCACAAAGCGCACTTTCTGTCAGGGATGCGTCCTTGAACGCGAAGTAAAGGTCCACGTCTTTCTTTCCTTTTCGTTGAAGGAGAGCGCGAACACCGGGAAAGTTCCGCAACGCGTACTCGACGACAGCTGCCGCCCGGTTATGTGCGTTTCGTAAGTCAAATTCATACAGCCGTCCGATGACATGTGCGTACTCTTGGGCAGCAAGATTTGCGGTAAACAACTTAATCAACCTTGCGTGCTCGCCCTTGTCAATCACACCGCTTTCGTAAATCGGGGTAGTCACGTACGACGAATGCAGCACCAAGTCGGCAGCGCGCTCCTCCGCAATTAAAGCCTGGGACTTCCGTCTATCGCTTTCTACCCGTACCTTGTAGCGTTTGTAAACCGTTTTACCAACACTCAGCTTATTTCTCATCCTCGTATTCCTCCTCCATCATTTCGACTTTTTTGATGCTTTCCTCCGATTTGGAGTGCTCAAACAACTGAAGTGATGCGGCGTAAATTGCGCGCTCGGCTTCACGCAGCTCGTAGCGTTCCAGTAACCGCAGACCGCACTCGACCAATAACTTCACCTGACCCATGTACGCAGAAACGGTTTCGTCGTCGGATTGATCGAGTAGCTCGTAATCAAACGCTAGATGGCGAACGAACGTGGGCATTTCGTGCTTGACCTTGTACCGGATAATGTTCGCGGGAGTCAAGCTGCTTTCGGATTCATCGACTGGAGGCGCGGTGTCTGCGCGTTGCTGTGCTATTTCCGCGGCTTCTTCCGCTTTCTTCCGTAGGTCTTCACGCGGTGCTTGCGTAGCCTCACCGTTAGTTATCGCCTCGTCGCGTTTCATTTGCGCGTAGACGGTGCCGATTTTCACCTCCTTGCCGTTTTCGTCGTAGCCGTTGAAGAGGCGTTGGTAAAGGTCGGGGCGTTTGCGTTTGATGGTGATTGCCTGTTGTACGGGTTTAACGGAGATTCCTAGTCTGGCAGCAATAATCTCTCGTGTCTCCTTCCTACCCTCCGAACCTGGGTTCGTAGGGTCAGTGGATATTCCCGCTTTCATTCGCAATTCTGCCTCCGCGAATAACCCCTCTGCCTCCGCTCGGTTAATCTCGATACACACCCGTTGCCCGAGCGTCAGTGTGTCGTGTTCGAGCTTGTCGGCGATAATCCGGGCGGCCACCTGTTCGTTCGTCAGGTCTTCGTATATAACGGCAATCTCCGCGAGGCCGAGTTCGCGTGCGGCGCGGAGTCGGTGTTTGCCGTTGAACACCCGGCCGTCGGGGAGTGCATAAATCGGGTAGAGTATCCCGTCGCGAGCCACATTATCAAACCAGGTTCTCCAGCGCGCCTCACACATCCAAGGCGATAATTTTTCCTGAAGATCATGCTCCCTAAGGTCAGTTACCTTCACGTATCTTGCCGCGCCCATATCACCTACCTCCTTGTCTATATCTTTATAACTGACGGCGCGAAGGATGAGTGGAACGAATCCTGAGCGCTATCTTTTATCTAGTTAAAAGATGGTTCTTGTTTAAAGATGGTTCTAGTTAGTGTCAAGTAGAGCCATATACGGCTCGACCCGTGTCGGCTCCAGCGGACATGGCTTCCACCTCCCCGTCGAATATCGCGAGCTGACTGACGGGAAGCACCGTGTACCGCGTATTCTCAAACCGCTGCGTCCCGTCCGCCCGCGCTTTCGTCGCGACGACCAACGGCCGCCCCCGCCATCTGTACGCGAGTAGCGATTTGATCCGCTTTCCTGCCGCCTGGCGCGATACGCCGAGCCTTGCCGCGATATGTTCCTGCGACGGGTAGCAATCGCCATTCGCGTCCATGAACGAGGCCAGTACGCAGAGTGTCTGCCACCGTTCCGCGCCCATGTCCGCGATGAGCCCGGAGCTTGCGGCTTCGACGTACATCTTAACGAAGATGCGCGTTTCGCGGCGACCGGTAGTGACGGAATATTCGGACTGAGTTTCGACGGATACGAGGTTTTGCTCGGCCAAGGTCTTGTTCACCTCTTTTCGTGCGTTTCTACCCATGTAAGACGCACGCCATTCCGTTTTCGCACACCTTCGCACAAAATTTTGTTCAAAAAAATAACGCCAGCCCCGAAGGACTAGCGTAATTGTCGTTTCGCTCTCGCTTGTGTGAACTTGTCGTGCGCCTCCCGTAAATCATCCACGGTATGCTGAACGTATTTCCGCACCATTTCCATTGAAGAGTGCCCAAGAATCCGTTGCAACGCGACGATATCCCCACCGGCCGTTAAGAAATTCTTCGCGAAGGTATGCCGGAATGTATGCGGGGAGCACCGCACCTGATCGGCAATTCCCGCCCTAATTCCGTATTCCTTGATCCGGTCGGCTACGCTTGACTCCGTTAGAGGATCGCCGTAGTTCGCGAGGAACACGTGTCGAGCGGCAGGGAAGTACGTTTTGTTCTCGGAGATCAATTCGAGGAGCAATCGGACCATTTTCGTGCTAATCGGGATCACACGAGCCTTCCGGTTTTTGTTCCGCGATGCCGGTAAAGTGATAAGGCGCGTCTTCATGTCGATGTCGTCGATGGTAAGCGAAAGGAGCTCGTTGATCCGCATACCCGATTCGAGAAGTAATCGCATCAGCACGTAATCTCGGAATCCGACGTAGGTGTTCTGATCGGGCATGTCCAATAACAAGCCGACCTGCTCATCCGTGAACGCACCGATCCGGTCCTCCTCGACCGGCTGTTTCCGTATGTTTGCCGCGGGATTGATCGGGATGATCCCTTCCGAATGAAGCCAGCGATAAAACGCACGCATCGTGTTGATCCGGATATTCACCGTCGAGGGTGACAGCCCTTTCTTCTCTTTCTCCGCATCAGATTTAACGGGGTGCCCTTCGTATTGAACTTTCTCGTACGTGAGGTAATAGATGTAGTCGCGCAGGATTTGCGGCGTGATCTCCGTTATGTTCTCGATGTCCGGATGATACTCCGTGAGCCACTCGGTAAACCATTTGTGGTGCGCCTTGTAATCGGCAATCGTTCGCGGCCGTAGCCCTTCGGCAGCCTTCGCATGCAGAAACATTTCAAACGCTTGTTCAATCGTATAGACTACGTTAGCCGGTCGTTTTGTTACCGTTGATTTACCGCGAACAATCGGTCTGCCCTTCCGTTTCTCGTGCATAAAAAATCGACCTCCGATGTGTGTCGTTTACACACACCGCAAGGTCGATTTCGTGTGCCAACCGTAGCGTTCTCGTTAAACCTTACCGAGCGTTCTCGGTTTTTCCGAGGCAAGACCGCTACGGTTCAACGGTAGCCCAACGTATCACAGAACGTTGATTTAACGCGATTTTCGATATATGGCGGAGGGAGAGGGATTCGAACCCCCGTGGGCTTGCGCCCTAACGGTTTTCAAGACCGCCCCGTTATGACCACTTCGGTATCCCTCCGCGATACGGACAAGTTAAACTATATCATAATTGCCTCTCATTTTGCAACACTTTCCTGCAATTTTTCCAAAAAAAAATGGACCCGGCGGCCAGCAGCGGGCAGCCGGGTCGTTCTGCAGCGCTGATGCATCGCTTCGACGAAGATGCAGCGCCATACCGTATGACCTGATCCTTACTTTCTCCTGTTTATCCCTAGCGTTTCACGACAACCAGCTTTAGCTCCGTCATCTCTTCAATCGCGTACTTGACGCCTTCGCGGCCCATGCCGCTCTCTTTGACGCCGCCGTAGGGCATGTGGTCGACGCGGAAAGTGGGGATGTCGTTGATCATCACGCCGCCCACATGCAGCGCGTCAGCCGCCTGCAGTGCAAGCGAAAGATTGTTGGTGTACAGGCCCGCCTGCAGGCCATACCGGGAGTCGTTCACCAGCGCAATCGCCTCGGCGACCGACTCGACAGGGTTGATCAGGACGATTGGTCCAAACACCTCCTGGCAGGAGATTTTGGCGTCAGCCGGGACACCGGTCAAGACGGTGGGCTGCAGTACGCGGCCGTCCGTTTCGCCGCCGCATTCGACGCGGGCGCCCCGCTGCCTGGCCTCCTCGATCCACTCCAGCACCCGTTCCGTTTCTTTCGGGCTGATCATTGCCGAGTAGTCGGCCTCTTCGGACAGCGGATCGCCTCCCCGCAGCCTGCGCGTCTCCGCAACGAAACGTTCCACGAACGTGTCGTACAGCTCCGCAGCGACATAAATCCGTTGGACGGAAATGCACACCTGACCGGAGTAGGCAAACGCGCCAAAAATGCAGCGCGGAATCACGTCGTCCAGATTGGCGTCGCGGTCCACGATCACGGCGGAGTTGGAGCCCAGTTCCAGCGTCACCCGCTTCAATCCGGCGCGGTTGCGGATGTTGATGCCGACAGCCGGACTGCCCGTAAACGTGATCGCCTTGACGCGCGGATCGGTCACCAGCAGGTCGCCGACGGTGCCGCCGCTGCCGGTGACGATGTTGAGCGCGCCAGCCGGCAGCCCCGCCTGTTCGGCCAGCTCCGCCAGGAAAAAGGCGGAGAGCGGCGTTTGCGACGCCGGCTTCAGCACTACCGTATTGCCTGCCGCGATGGCCGGCCCCACCTTGTGCGCAACCAGGTTCATCGGGAAGTTGAACGGCGTGATGGCGCCGATGACGCCCAATGGTTCGCGCACCGTGTACGCCAGCCGCCCTTCCCCGCCAATGGCGGCGTCCAGCGGCAGCGTCTCGCCGTAAATCCGTTTGGCTTCTTCCGCAGCGAACTTGTAGGTCTGGATGGTGCGGATCACTTCGCCCCGCGCCGTTTTGATCGGCTTGCCCGCTTCCTGCGCGATGATTTTCGCCGCTTCTTCCAGCCGTTCGTTCAGCAATCCGGAGATTTTCTCCAAAATGGCGGCCCGTTGGTACGCCGGCATGCTGCGCATGACCGGTGCCGCTTCCTGCGCGGCGCTAATCGCCCGTTCCACCGTATTTCTGTCGGCCTGGGCGATTTCCGCGATTACCTCGCCGCTGTACGGGGCGTACAGCGGAGCATAGGCACCCGTCTCCACCCACTGTCCGCCGATATAGCACGCTTTTTTCATCGTCCTCTTCCTCCCTCCATTCGCGATGAGGTGTGCAACTGCTCCAACTCTTTCTCCACCGCGTTTCAGCCTTCCTCCAACGGGTCGGCGGCCATGCAGTGACAGGTTGCACATTACTTCAGTACAGCCCAGAGGTGCGCCCAACCAGCACGCTCCATCAGGCGGGAAGCGGACTCATGTGAGCCGCTCCTTTATCGCTGCATCGCTGCCTGCCTCAGACCAGCTAGTTCGCCGCGTCATCCGTTCCGCACCACTCCAGCAGTGTCAGGGCAAAGATTTCGGCGCATTGGAAAACGGCGTCCAGTTCGATGTACTCATCGGGGTAGTGAGCCACCTGGGTGACGCCCGGACCCACCACGATGGCAGGCGTGTCGGCCAGTGTCGTCAAAAGGCCCCCATCCGTGCCCCACGGCGAGGCTTCCACTACGGCGCGCCGGCCCGTCACGGCTACAAACTGCCGCTGCAGGATGTCCATCAGCGGGTGATCCTCCGCCACCGCCCCCGGCACCCAGCGCGCCCCGAACCACTCCAGTTCCACCGGATGTTCAGCAAACCAGGGGTCCTCGTCGGCCAAGCGGCGCAGAGCGGCCTCCATGTCCGCCCGGGCGTCTTCCATCCGCTCGCCCGGCGCCACCCCCATCCGTCCCTCCAGCTTGACCAGATCGGCCACGGAGGACGGCCATTTGCCGCCTTCGATCACGCCAATATTGATCGGGATGGGAATAGGCAGCTTGGCGTACAGCGGATCGTTTATCCGGTCGTTTCGCTCTTTTTCCAGGCGGGCAATCGCATCGACTACGCGCATGCTTTTCTCGATCGCGCTCACCCCTTCGTAGCGGGTGCCGCCGTGGGCAGAGCGTCCCTTTACCGTCAGGCGGAACCACATCGAGCCCTGCTGCTTGGGGAAAATCTTCATGTTGGTCGGCTCAGGGATAAGGGCGGCGTCCGCCTTGTAGCCGCGCAGGATGGTTGCCAGCGTGCCTGCGCCGCCGCTCTCCTCTTCCACTACGCTTTGAAAGATGACATCCCCCTTGAGCCGCACCCCCAGCGCCTGCAGCACCTGGATCGCCAAGAGCGAGGCCAGGTTTCCCCCTTTCATGTCGGTTGCGCCGCGGCCGTACAGCTTACCGTCCACCACTTCGCCGCTGAACGGGTCGTGCGACCACTGGGCAGGGTCGCCGGCCGGCACCACGTCCACGTGCCCGTTGAGAATGATCGAGCGGCCTCCGCCCGTTCCTTTCCACACGCCCACCACGTTGGGGCTGTCCGCGAACACAGTCCGCGGCGAGACGAAATACGGGTGTTTTAACAATTCGTCTCCTTCCATCACCCACAGATCGACTTCCAGCCCCATCGCGTGCAGCGTCTTGGCGATGCTCTCCTGGATGGAGCGCTCATTGCCCTGCACGCTTGCCTCCCGCACCCATGCCTGCAGGAGTTTCGTGGCCGCCTCCTTTTCCTTGGCGATTTGTTCGCGGATCAGCGTCTGCCAGTTTGCCATCGTTACCCTCCTTTTGCCTGCGTGGCAAATGGTATCTGCCTCGCGTCCGTTTTCGTTTTCCATGCGAGAGCCGGCGGGCAGCTTTGTCCGTATCGTCCGTTTTGTATCGCCCGCCGCCTCAGCGAAATACGCCGACGTCGCCGTCCAGCTTCAGCTCCGCCTCCGTCGCGCCGATCACGTCCGCGACGCTGTATGGTTCCATCACTTCGCGCAGATACAGCCCGTCTTCCCGAACTTCCATCACCGCCATGTCAGTGATGATCAGGTTGGCGGCTGCCTTGGCCGTCAGGGGCAGGGAGCATTCCCGCACGATTTTGGAACGGCCGTTCTTGTCCAGATGGGTGGTCAGCACCATCACCCGTTTGGCCTTCTGCGCCAGCTCCATCGCCCCACCCATGCCCGGAACGCGCTTGCCCGGCACGATCCAGTTGGCGATGTCGCCCCGCTGGCTTACCTCCAGCACGCCGAGAATGGTCATGTCCAACAGCCCCCGTCTGATGATGGCAAAGGCGGTGGCGCTGTCAAAGAACGACGCACCTTTCACCAGCGTGACGGGAAACCCTCCGGCGTTGCAGAGCATCGGGTTTTCCTCCCCCTTGGCCGGACTGGGGCCGGTACCGAGGATGCCGTTTTCCGCGTGAAACATCACCCGTTTCTCCGGCGGAATGAAGTCGGCCACCAGCGTCGGAATGCCGATGCCCAGATTGATGATCATGCCGTCCTCGATCTCCTGCGCCGCCCGGCGGGCAATCCGTTCCCGATAGGTTTCCGTCCGGTTTACTTCTCCCAAGCCCATTGCCAGTTCACCCCCTCACTCTGCACGATGCCGTGGACGAACACTCCTGGTGTGACAATCTCTTCAGGGTCCAGTTCGCCGATCTCCACGATCTCCTCCGCCTCCACGATGGTGATGTCGCCCGCCATCGCCACCAGCGGGTTGAAGTTGCGGGCGCTCGTGTCGTACACCAGATTGCCGAAGCGGTCCGCCTTTTTGGCGTAGACGATGGCCACCTCCGCTGTCAGCGGCGTCTCCAGCAGGTATTCCTTGCCGTCGACGATCACTTTTTCCTTGCCTTTTTCAGCGATGGTGCCGATCCCGATGTCGGACAGGATGCCGCCCAGCCCCACTCCGCCCGCACGGATGCGCTCGGCGAGGATGCCTTGGGGGCAAAACTCCACCTCAAGCTCCCCGGCTGTCATCTGGGCCCCGGCGTTGGGGTTGGAACCGATGTGGGAGGCGATTACCTTTTTCACCCTCCGCTCGGTGACCAGCTTGCCGACGCCGATGTGCGGAAAGGCGGTGTCGTTGCTGATCAGCGTGATGTCCCGCACGCCCTTGTCGAGGATGCCCTGGATCAGCGTGGGCGGGTTGCCCACTCCGCCGAAACCGCCGGCAAGCAGGGTCATCCCGTCGTGAAAATACGTCAAGGCATCTTCCAGTGAAATCACTTTGTCAAACCGGTTGGCCATGTTTCTCCTCCCCCCTGCCCGTCAGACCAGCAGCGCTTCCTGTCGCAGTTCCTGCTCTACGCTTGCGATCGATTCTTTCAGCAGGGCGATCAATTCGTCGATTTCTTCGGTCGTGATCGTCAGCGGTGGCGCGATAATGACTGCGTCCCCGGTCACGCCATCCAATCCGCCCGTCGCCGGGTAGATGAGCAGCCCTTTTTCAAACGCCCGCTTAATAATGCGGGCGGTTACGCCCTGGGCCAGCGGGAACGGTTCCCTGGTCTTTTTGTCCTTGACAAACTCCAGGCCGCACAGCATCCCCAGTCCGCGCGCTTCGCCGATCAGCGGCAGTTCGTCGGCCAGTTCGCGCAAGCGGCTCAACAGGTAGGCCCCTCGCTCAGCCGCCTTTTCCACCAGCTGATGTTTTTCCACGTAGCGCAGCACCGCGAGCGAAACTGCCGCCGACTGCGGATTGGCGCTGTACGTGTGACCGGCCATGATCAATCCCGAGCCGCGCGCAATCGTCTCGATGATGTCGTCTGTGGCCATCGCCGCCGCCATCGGCGTGTAACCGGCGCTCATACCCTTGCCCAAGGCCATCAGGTCGGGCTGCACGCCCCAGTGATCAATCCCGAACGGCTTGCCCGTGCGGCCCACACCGGTCATGACTTCGTCGGCGATGAACAGCACCTGGTACTTGTCGCAAATCTCGCGGATGCGCTGGAAATATCCGTCCGGCGGCACAACCGCACCGCCCGAAGCGCCGATCACCGGTTCGGCGATAAATGCGGCCACATGCTCCGGACCGATGCGCAAAATCGCCGTCTCCAGTTCGTTGGCGCAGGCCAGCGCGTACGCTTCCAGCGACATCCCCTCCGGCCGGCGATACGGATAGGGCGGTGAAATTTTCGGGCCGTCAGCCAACAGCGGGACAAAACGCTTGCGCCGCAGCACGTGGCCGGACATGGAGAGCGCCCCCATCGTAATGCCGTGATAGCTCATCCAACGGGAAATGATCCGGTTTTTGGTCGCATATCCCTTTTCCTGCCAGTACTGAATGGCGATCTTCTGCGCCGTCTCCGTCGCCTCTGAGCCGCTGCTGACAAAAAAGCTCCAGTTGAGCGACCCCGGGGCCCACTCCGCAAGTTTGGCCCCCAATTCCTCCACTGCATCACTGCTGAAGTGGGAGCGGTAGGCAAACGAGACGCTGCGGGCCTGCGCGTACATCGCCTCGGCGATTTCCTCCACGCCGTGACCAATGCTGGCTGTCACCGCGCCGGAGCAGCCGTCGATGTACCGATTCCCTTCCTTGTCGTACAGGTAGATCCCCTTGCCGTGGGACACGAACGGATACGATTTGCCCAATTCGGGCTTGATCACATAGCTTCTCTGCATGATAGCCACCTCACCTTTTCTCTCTTTTCATCCTAACGGAAGAGAGCGTCCGCTCCATTCGACGAGCTGGCAAAAAAGCGTGGAAACTAGACAAAATCTTTTGTACATTTTGTATAAGAGATCGGGTGTTGGAAACAGGGAGGATTGAAGATGACCATTACGATACGCGAAGCGTTGCAATTGCCCGACATGGTTCAAACGCGGCTGGTCGGAGGGGCCGCCGGGCTGGACAACCCGATCCGCTGGGTCACGATCGTGGAAGTGCTGGAGGATGTCACCCGGTTGCAGGAAGGCGAGTTTCTGATTACGACCGGATTTGGATTGTCCGAGGACGAACAGCGCCGGGCGTCGCTGATTCCCTCGCTGGCTGAACGAAAGTTGAGCGGTGTCGCCCTGCACACGGGCTTTTACCTGCGCGAGATTCCCGCCGACCTCGTCCACATGGCGGACCGCTTCGGGCTTCCGTTGATCGAAATCCCGGTGGAAATGAACTTTTCCACGATCACCAAGGCGATCCTGCAGCCGATCATCAACCGGCAGTTTGAGACGCTGGCCTACTCGCAGGCGATTCACAACCGGATGATCGAGGCGGCGTTGTCCAAAGGCGGGCTGCCCGCCATTGCGGCGGAGCTGGCCCAGTTGACTGGCGGCGCAGTCAAGCTGGTGGATGCGCTCGGGTTTGAAGTGGTCCAACACGGAGGTACAAGCGGTGAGGCGATCGCAGGCGGAAAGACCAGCGAGCACGCGGTGCCCATTCGCGCCAGCCGGGAACATTTCGGCACGCTCACCCTGACTAAAGCAGAAGGGCAGTGGAAAGAGCTGGACGATGTTGCCCTGCAGCACGCAGCCACTCTCTGCGCGCTGGAATACGTCAAGGAACGGGCGGTGGCGGCCACAGAATGGCGTCTGAAAGGAGATTTCGTGGACGAATTGCTGAGCGGTCGTCCCCTCCGTGCGGACGAACTGGATCACCGCAGCCGCATGCTGGGCTACCCGCTCACCGGCAGTCACATGGTGGCCGCGGTCAAAGTGGGCACGGGCGATGGCGCCGCTTTGTCCGACCTGCATCAGGCGTGCATTACGCTGATGAGACGACTGTGCGATCGGCACCACCGCTCCTACCTGCTGCGCGAACGCCCCCACTGTCTGTTGTTCATCCTGCCGCATGACCAAACCAGCCTTGCGCTGCTGGAGCAATTTGCTGCCCGCTGGGAACGGCTGCACCCCGCGTCTCCCCTGCAGGTGGCGCTCAGCAATCCGCGCGGCCAGTTGACCGCGCTGGCGGAAGCAGCCGAGGAGGCCCTGTTCGCGCTGCAGGCGTATCCGCTCCTGGCTCGCTCGCCCGCTTTGCTCCGCTTCGGGGAGATGCGCGGGTACCAGTTTTTGTTTCCGTACCATCGCAGCCGGGAGATGCTGGAGGCCCTCTGGCAGCCGCTGCTCGACCCGCTGATCCGCTACGACGCCAGGCACAATCAGCAGCTCCTGGAGACGCTCAGCGCCTATCTGGATCACAACGGCAACGGCCTGAAGACATCCCAAGCGTTATATATTCACCGGCACACGCTGAAATACCGCTTGACCCAAATCGAAGACAAAACCGGGGTCAACCTGGAGGATGCTCATCAGCGCTGGCAGCTTCGGCTGGCCCTCATGGCCCGGCGCCTGCAGCAGCAGTTGTACCCCGCCGAGGCGTAGGCCTACTCGAAAGTGGGACGCAACGGCTTCACCCAGATGTTCATGTCTTCGTATCCGGAAAAAATGGTGCAGTTGTTGATCAGCCGTCCGCGGTACTTATAGCCGTGTTTGGCTGCCGTCACATTCATGCCGGGAGATTGGGCCCGTGTCAGCGTGTACAGGTAGTAAATGCCCATCTCCTCCATTTTTTCTTCCAGAGCGGCAAACAACGGCTGCAGCAGCCCCTTTCCGACGTGGTCCGGGTGGGTGGCGCAGTCCGTCAGTTCGGCGGAGCCAAAACGTTCTGTCACCTCCGCAGAGGCGGCACAGGCAATCCGGCCGTCATACTCGGCGACGACGTAGTAGGTGCTCTCGCTCATGGTCTTTCGCACGTAGTCCGGGTCGTCCATCGGCGTCGGATAGGTGGCAAACACCAGCCTGTACAATCGGGCCAGTTCATCCGCGTCCGCCGGCGTGGCCGCCCGCAGGATGTACCCTGGCGGAAGCGGCTTGACCTCTCCTTGGCCCGCTTTTGCCAGGCTGAGCTGCAAGATGTCCTCCGCGACTTGAGGCGCGGCAGATACGGCCCGTTCTTCCGTCAGAAAGCAGGAAAGCATCTGCGCATTTTCGCCTCGAAAAAATCCGTCAATCGTCCCTTCCTGCCTGTAGCCGAGGGAAAGCCACAGCGGCACGTCCTTTTTTTTGCCGTACACGATCAGCTTGGTCGCGTCCGTCTCTTCGGCCAGCCGCCTCATGATGGCGTCCATCTCGCCGATACGACCGCTGTCGTACAGATGCAGCTTCACCCGCCGATTTCGTTGATCCACCACTAAATCTCCTGCTGCCTGCATCGCGGCTACATCGCTCATGCGCGTTCCCCTTTCTCCAGTTTTCTCTCATTGTAACACGTTGGCGCCCAAGGTCATTCTCCACAGTGTACAAAATGTCGGCTGCCTCCTCTTTGCCCCATTTCATTTTACGGCGAGCGCCAATTGCTCCTTATGGCCATAGAATAACAAGAAGGTTTACTGCCGGGAAGGAGGTTCTGCTGTGAGTTTCCGCCTTACCAACGATTTTGCCCTGGTGCTGGTGCTCTTTGTACTGCTCGTGATCGTGCTGTGCGCTTGTGCGTAAGGGGCGTCAAAAGCCCCTCCTGCCTGGTCGTAGTGAGGGGCTTTATACATATACATGTAAGGGAGAAGCGGCAAAGCGGATGACCTGCGGAAGGAGGAAGCCACGTGACCCCTCTCGTATACGCACATCGCGGCGCTTCCGGCATCTATCCGGAAAATACGATGGAAGCCTTTTACGGCGCGCTCAAGCGGCGTGCGGACGGCCTGGAACTGGATGTGCAGTTGAGCCTCGATGGAAAAGTGGTGGTGATTCACGATCATCTGCTGGAGCGCACCACCAACGGCACGGGCGCCGTTCAGCAGCACACCTGGCGACAGCTTAGGCGGCTGCGGGCCGACAAGGGGGCCCGACAGTCCACGAGCCAGACGCGCATACCGTCGCTGAAGGAAGTCCTGGACGCGTTCGCCCCTACATCGCTGCGTTTTATCATCGAACTGAAAAACTTTCTCGTCCCCCAGCCTCATCTGGAGGAACGGGTGATCGACTTGATCAAGCGCTATCAGCTGACGGAGCGAACCGTCGTCTCCTCGTTTAACTTTGACAGCCTGCTGCGCATCAAAGAGCTGGAGCCCGCGCAAGCTACCGGCCTGCTGTACGTCGGACCGCTTCAGCATCCCTGGGAAGTGGGCGCCCGCTACGGAACAAATCAGCTCCACGTGCCGGAAGACCAGCTGACCCCCTCCCTGGTGGAAGAAGCGAAAGCACGCGGCTTTCAAGTGGTCGGTTGGACCATTGACAAATCTGCCCGCATCCGGCAGGCTGCCGAAATGGGGGTAGACGGCATTATCACCAACTACCCGGGGAAGGCGCGAAAAGTGCTGCAGCGGCCGTGAACCCGTCAACAATGAAAAGGGAGCCCGTGTACAGGCTCCCTTTTTCTCAATCGGCCATGGATGGCCTCAGGTCGTCTTCGGTTCGTAATACTTGCCTTGCCAAGTGTTGCGCCGTTCCAGTTCGGCGTCGATGCCGTTCAGCACTTCCCATTTCTTGCGGCTCCACATCGGACCGATCAGCAAGTCGGGAGGCCCGTCCCCCGTCACGCGGTGGACAATCATCTCTGGCGGCAGAATTTCCAGGGTGTCCACCACCAATTTGGTGTACTCTTCCTGGGTCAGAAACTCCAGCAGCCCTGCCTCGTACTGCTTGACCATCGGCGTTTTGCGCAGCAGATGAAGCAGATGGATCTTGATGCCCTGCACGTCGAGATGGGCCACGGCCTTGGCCGTCTCCATCATGTCTTCATGGGTTTCACCCGGCAATCCGTAAATGATGTGGGAACATACGCGGATGTTGTGTTTGCGCAGTTTTTCCACGCCGTCCAGGTAGCACTGGTAATCGTGGGCGCGATTGATCAGTTTGGCGGTACGCTCGTGGATGGTTTGCAGCCCCAGCTCCACCCAGAGATACGTCCGTTCGTTCAGTTCGGCCAGATACTCCACCACGTCATCCGGCAAGCAGTCGGGCCGCGTGGCGATCGACAGGCCGACCACGCCCTCCTGTTTCAAAACCACCTCGTACATCTCGCGCAGTTCCTCCACGGGCGCGTACGTGTTGGTGTACGCCTGGAAAAACCCGATGTACTTGGCGGACGGCCACTTCGTGTGCATGCGGGTTTTTACGTCGTGGAACTGGCGCTCCAGATCCATCCGCCGGTCCCCGGCAAAATCACCCGAGCCGCGGGCGCTGCAAAACGTGCATCCCCCGGTGGCTACCGTGCCGTCCCGGTTCGGGCAGGTAAACCCGCCGTCCAGCGGCACCTTGAACACCTTCTCGTGAAACGTCTGGCGCAAGTGATAGTTCCATGTATGATAACGCTTGTTTCCCCACAGGCGCGGGGTATCCGCGTGTACAGATGCTTGTTTCATGGCTGTGCTCCTTTCCGTCGGGATGCCGGCCAAACGGATTTCACAGACACCGCCTGGCGATTCATCCATCGATTTATTATAACAGAAGTCACGACGGACGTGCGAACCGAAAGACAGGAAAAACCACAGGGAATGGCCCTGTGGTTTTTTCCGTCTCTATGGTCACTGTTGTATTTCTTCGATGCGAATGGCCCGTGTGTGCGACGTGTGACTCCACACCTGGTTGTTCTTGGTGAAGAACGCGTAGAACAGAATCGGGAGCCAGGTGAGGAAGAAGAATGGGAGCAGCAGCAGCCCGAAGTAACCTTTTAGCGGCACCTTGTCCAGGTACAGGGCCAATAGCGGCAGCAGGTAGAAAACTGCTGTCGATCCGTAGATCATCCAGTCCGGCAGGAAGCTGACAATCGGCATGAACGCCTCAATCTCAAAAAAGCGTCCCAAAAACAACAGCGACATCATTGTGACAATCAGCACATACATCGGCTGAAACAGGTAAAACGCCGCGTCCAGCATGCCAAGACGGCGCTGCTTCAGGCCGTTTTTCAGGACGGTGCCGATGTAACGCCCTGCCACGTCATAATGTCCCTGCATCCAGCGAAGCCGCTGCCGCATGGAAGCCTTCAGATCAATCGGTTTTTCATCCCACACCTTCGTGTCGTGCGCCCACGTCGGGTAAATGCCTCGTTCGATACAGCGGGTGGCAAACTCCAGGTCTTCCGTCAAGCTGGTGGCACCCCAGCCCATCTCCTTGAGCAGATTGCTCTCGATACACAGACCGGTTCCGCCTAGTGTGTTGGGCAGCCCCAGGTTGTGACGGGCCAGCTGCCACATCCGGTTGGTAAACCAGTACGTGACTGCGTACGAAAGCGTAATCCACGAGTCAAACGGGTTTTTGGAATCCAGGTAGGCCTGGATGACGCGCGCTCCTTTGCAGAGGCGATCGTTCATCACGCGCAGGAAGTTTTTCTCTACCAGGTTGTCTGCGTCAAACATCACGACAGCGTCATACTGTTTGGGCATCGCCCAGAGGTTCTCCAGCATCCACTCGATGCCGTAGCCCTTCCCGCGTTTGGACGAATCAAATCGCTCGCACGCGTACGCGCCGTGCGCTCTGACGATCTCCGCCGTATTGTCGGTACAGTTGTCGCAGATCACGAAGATATCGTACATGTCGCGGGGGTAATCCAGCTGCTTCAGGTTTTCGATGAGCGGTGCAATGACCGCGCTTTCGTTGTGTGCCGCCACCAGTACTGCAAATGTCTTTTGCGGTTCATGGGTGACCTGCTCGTTTTTGCGGAACAGGCCGGCACATGATACCAACGTTTGGTAGGCACTAATCACCCCTACTGTAGAAGTGAATCCGATGAATAATCCCTCAATGATCTCTCTCAATGCACTCATTGGTTCTTCTCCTCGACCTAAGTCAAATGCTGCGCAGTTATGACTTAGGTAGTGTTTTTCCAAAATTTCTCTCTTGTTTTTCTCTCAATTGGGAGTGTACCTCAAAACCGGTTATATAGCAATCACCCAAAAGTGGGAAAAACGGCGACACTTCTATCACCATTCCCAGCTTTATTCGGTTCTATTCCGGTACATGACAATATGCAGAAAAAAAAGCCTTTGTCAAAAAAGGCTTCGTGGATGTGTATGAGCTTTGGTGACCCGTAGGGGATTCGAACCCCTGAATGACAGCGTGAAAGGCTGCTGTGTTAAACCACTTCACCAACGGGCCATGTTGCTGATGGTGCGGTCGGCGAGACTCGAACTCGCACGGGTCGCCCCGCCACCCCCTCAAGATGGTGTGTCTGCCAATTCCACCACGACCGCATATATAACATGGCGTCCCAGGAGAGATTCGAACTCCCGACCGACGGCTTAGAAGGCCGCTGCTCTATCCAGCTGAGCTACTGGGACGTATAAGTGGAGGGAGTACCCGGATTCGAACCGGGGGTGAAGGTTTTGCAGACCCGTGCCTTACCACTTGGCTATACTCCCTCGATATACATGGGGCGATCGATGGGATTCGAACCCACGAATGCCGGAGCCACAATCCGGTGCGTTAACCACTTCGCCACGACCGCCGTGTTGTCAAAATATAGGAAAAATGGCAGGGGCAGTAGGAATCGAACCCACACCAAAGGTTTTGGAGACCTTCGTTCTACCGTTAAACTATGCCCCTATGGTAGCGGTGGAGGGGCTTGAACCCCCGACCTTTCGGGTATGAACCGAACGCTCTAGCCAGCTGAGCTACACCGCCATGCAGTATGAATGCTGTAAGGAATATGGCGGAGAGTGAGGGATTCGAACCCTCGCTACGCTAATCGCGTACTAACGGTTTAGCAAACCGTCCCCTTCGGCCTCTTGGGTAACTCTCCGCGATATATACCTTCAAAACTGGATATGCATGGTGCAAAGGATCATTGGAGTGGATAAGTCCTCG
>ERZ1673765.7-NODE-7-length-180188-cov-39.431870_pt1 | contig 180188 bp, 155 predicted proteins | sample MGYA00580144_ERZ1673765 | MGnify/ENA primary metagenome ERZ1673765 (study PRJEB41219, sample SAMN04549638) | soil metagenome | isolation source: soil | place: USA:California, San Francisco Bay NWR | collected 2009-02-09 ...
ACCCCCGTTCGGGACTTTCACCCTATAGCTACCGCCCATGCCGGGCGCACCGAAACAAGCGCGGGTCAGCGTTGGCTTTCCCGCGCTTGTTGTTTTTGATTGGTGCTCAGACCGGGCCGATCGACGGCCAGGCCAGCTCGACGCCTTCCCGCACCAGGAGCCGCTGAAAATCGGCCAAATCCTGCGGCATGTTGCGGACAGCACGGGGGGAAATCCCCCGCTCGAGGCAGTAGCCGGCCAGAAAGCCGGCCGCTTCGCCGATATTCCACTCCACGGGGTGGAGCCGGAAGCAGCCGTTGGTAATGTGCGTGACCCCCGCATTCTTGCAGGCCGGCAGCAGATTCTCCATCCGGAGGGGAATCAGGCAGCCGAGCGGAATCTGGAACGGCAGGGAGGGAATGTACAGGTAGTTCCGGCCGCCCGTGCTGGGATGCAGGTCGATCCGGTAGCAGCCCACGCCGACGGAATCTTCGAACGTCTCCGCCTTGCCGTCTGGGCGGCACGCCGGACTGACGTGCTGTTCGAGCACGGTAAACTCCGCCCGGATCCGTCGGGATTCGCGGATGTAGGGGGACATGGCAAATCCGTCGTCCGTTCCAAGGACGTCCCGGCGCAGGCGCAGTCCGGGATATCCCTGTTTGCCGTCGGGCCTGGGCGCTTCCGTCTGCATCCAGTACAAGAGCGACAGGCTGAGCTGTTTCGCCTGATGCAGATGGCGCGTCCGCTCGTCCTCGCTGACGTCGATGATCGGGCCGAGCCAGTAGTCGTTTTGCGGCCAGTTGACCAGCGTGACGCTGCTCGGGTACAAACCTGCAGTGAAGTTGTCCTTGTCCGCAATCTGCCGGTAGCGAAACAGCGAGAAGCGGTCCGTCCCCGGAAACAGCTCGTAGCGAACGGGTTCATGGGTATCCGGCTTGACGCCTGTCCAGCTCAGCAGCTTGTCCGGCCAGAAATCGGGCTGGTAGTTCCGCCAGAACTCATAGCTGGCCGGTTTGTCGATCGTATGGTCTTCCCCTTCCAGATAGTCCATCGCAAACACATACGTGAACGACTGCATGTCCATCGGCTGCGGGTTCCCTTCCAGCGCATGGGGTTCGCCCGTTTCGCTGACGGATTCCGCTCCGGTCACGTATTCGACACCGGCCAGCGGCAGCAGGTCGCCGCACTCCGTCGCGTCGAGAAAATAAGGAGCCGCCAGTTCCACGCGATCCCCCGTCTCCAGATGGGTGACGGTCGCGGAGACGATCCGGTCTCCCACGGTGCGGGCCGCCGCAAGCCTGTGCCGGACGAGTATGGTCACCCTGCCGCTGTTGACGTACGGAGCCAGCATCTGGTGCAGAACGGCCAGCGCCACTTTCGGTTCATGACAGAGGCGGCTGACCGATCCGTTTCCCGGGTTGAGGTACGGGACGGCTCTCGCCGCTTCCGTAAGCGGATAAACATCGCGGTAATAGCGGCGCACGCCGTCGCGAAACGCCCGGTAACTGCGGGTACAGCCGAACTGTTCGATCCAGGGGTGTTCATCCGGCGGAACGGCCTGGCTGGTGAGCTGCCCGCCGATCCAGGATGTTTCTTCCGTCATGACGACGGTTCTGCCCAGTTTGGCAGCGGCCAAGGCAGCCGCACAGCCGCCCACGCCCCCGCCGATGATGACCAGGTCGGCATGAAGTTCCCGTATCATGTGCCTGCACTCCTTCCGCTTCGTTCACAAAATTGCTTTTAACTCCATTTTTGAAAGAATTTGTTATTTTTCTATTGTATGAGATGGGCTTCCGGGTGGCAAGGCAACCATACAGGAACATGCCGCCAAACGAGCGTCTGTTCACGAATGCTTCACAAACGGACACAGACGGGAAGTGTCGCGCCTGCTTTCGTTTGCCGACTGTGCGAAGTAATGATAAAATAGTTCGTGGTTTTTGCCGTTTTTTTCAAAAAAAGGAGGGAATATCTTGATGGATTTTGGAGCAGTAGCGTTAGAGTACCATTCTTTTTTCATGATCGTCCCCCTGCTGCTGACGCTCGCCTTTTACGGGTTCATCGTGTACGTTCTCGTCAGCCTGCTCCGCTTCATGAAGCAAAAAACGGAAAGCGACCGGGAACGCAACGCCAAGCTGGGCGAGCTGATCAGCTTGCTGCGTGAGACGAATGTCGGGCGCCTCAAAAACGAACAGGTTGATGAGAACCGATGAAAAAACAAATCTTGTCACTGCTTCATGAGGCGGGACTGTCCCGCTACGCGGAGCGCTTTGAACCGCTCATCCGCCCTTCATTCCGAATATTCACGCATCCTGTGGACGAGGAATCTCTGTCTCTTGGCACATCCAAAATCGGCGGCTGCCCCGATCTGCCGGCGGGAACACCCTGGCCGTATTGGAAGTCGTATCCGCTGTCGTTTCTGGGGCAGATCAACCTGGCCGAGCTGCCCCCTTTTCCGGAGAAGATACTGCCGGAGCGGGGATTGCTCCTCTTCTTTTTCGCCGCGGCGGCAATGTTCGACGACGATGAGTTCTACCACAGCGTGGAGAAAGCAAAAGTCTTGTTTGTAGCGGAAACGGACAGCGCTGACCTGAAGCGGACCGCGCCGCCAAACGAGCTGGACGATTACGATCCGCCCGTCCGTTTCTCTCCCTGCTCCCTCGACTATCGTGTGGAGTGGACCGTACCGCCCGCCGAATCGAGCGACATCGAACAGCTAGGCATGAGCTGGAACAAAAACCGGGACTATTTCGACCGATACTGGGAGCAGTTCAGAAAGCGTGTCTGGGAACAATTGCTTCATCCGGACGACATGAAAAATCGCCTGCTCGGCTGCCCCGACCAGATACAGGGGGACATGCAGCACGAATGTCAGCTTATGGCCTATCCCTCCACGGACAGAAACGATAAGGCGGCCCTGCTGCGGCAGGCTGTGCGCTGGCGGCTGCTGTTCCAGGTGGATTCGGAAGAGGAAAAGACGGGGATGATGTGGGGGGACATCGGCCGCCTCTACTTCTGGATCGAGCAAGAGGCGCTGGAGCGGGCCGACTTTTCCCTCGTCGTTTGCATCGATCAGTACCACTAAGCTGGACGATCGTAACAGGCTGCCCCGCCAGTGGGGACCGGCCGTCGAACGGCCCCCGCGAAAACAGACACTGTCGGGGCAATCGCGTCAGATGTCCCAAAAGGCCCGGGGGTTCTCCAGAAAGCGGCGGGTCAGTTGGTAGTGCTCCGTCTCTTCATAGCGGACCTCTGTCAGCGGTGATGTGTCGAAGCTGAGGATGCGGGCGCCCGGGAAGCCCATCAGGATTGGCGAGTGGGTGGCGATGAGAAACTGGGCTCCTTCCTCCACCAACTCCTGCATCAGGTACAAAAACGCGATCTGCCGCATCGGCGAGAGGGCTGCCTCCGGCTCGTCCAAAAGGTAGATGCCTTTGCCGCGAAAGCGGTGGGCAAACAGCGAGAAAAACGACTCCCCGTGCGACTGCTCATGCAGCGACCGCCCCCCGTAGCTGCGATACCCGGTGGGATAGTCTTTCTCCACCTCGTCGATGTGGCTGGCAAACTGGTAAAAGCTCTCCGCGCGCAGAAAAAAGCCGTTGGTCACCTTTGGACGCCAGGAAAGGCGGACATAATCGCCCAGAGCCGCCTCTGCCCGGTCTACGTGGTAAAGGTTGTTACGGCTGCCGCCGGCGGTGTGAAAACCGCACTGGTAAGCCACCGCCTCCAAAAGCGTCGACTTGCCGGAGCCGTTTTCGCCGATAAAAAAGGTGACGCTGCTGGTCAAAGGGATTTCCTCCACACCCTGGTACGCAGGCAGGCTAAACGGGTACCCCCCTTTTGCGGGAAACAGCTCCCTGCGCAGGATAATGGCATGCAAATACATATATCTCTCCTCCACTCTCACGTTTCCCCGCTTCCTGGCCGATACTTCCAGTAAGGAGGGAGTGCGGTGAACAAGGCACAATTTCTCCAGGAAAAAAGCGCGTTTCACATGACCTATCCGGACAAGAGTGACCTCGCCTTTTACCGATGGTTCGTCGAACGGCATCCCGACCTTGCCATTGGCTGGTACCATCTCGGCCGCGAACGGGAGATGCGAAACGAAATAGACGAGGCGCTGGCCGCGTACCGCCAGGCGCTGCACGCCAAACACGGCCCTTACTCGGAAGAAGCGGCCGCGGCCTATCAGGACCTGCTGCGCAAACGCCGGCGGGGGTTGTGGGCCGGCAGAATCCGCCTGCTGCTCGCCTCCCTTTTGTTTTTCCACGCTCAATTTGCCTTTTCACCGGGGCTTTTGTCTGAGCCGGATAAGGCTGCTTCGACAGGCGCCGCATTTACTAATGGAAAGAACGCATCCGGCCAGGAGCGGCCGCACGTGGAAGTGATCGCCGTACCGGCCGGCACGGACGGCAAGCAGCTGCGCCATCACGTGTACGACTATGTGAGCGGGCGGCGTACAGCGCTCAAACAGCCGTACACGGTGCTGGTTGTCCCTGAAGTGACGGGAGCGCCGCTGTTTACGCCGCTGTTGTTTTACCGGCCGGGAGAACTGCACGGTCTGTTGCGGTATGACCCCGTCAGCCGCACCGTCTTGAGCCAGCAGTGGTTTGACCGTCCCTGCGCCTGCGATCAGCATCCGGCGGTGCGGACGGCCAAGCTCCAACTCGCAGAAGAACAGCGCACGCTGGAACACCTGCTGATCCTGCGCAGCGCCCTGTACCGCCACTACCAACGAAAAGGGAGCCTGCCCCAGAAGCTGAGCGATCTGGCTCGCTCCTATCCCGGCAACGCCCTGCCGGACATTCCTCCGACGCCCGCCTGGTACGGAGCCACGGACTGGGCATACCAGCCGGCTGCATTTCGCCGGGAAGCGGCCTGGGAAAGCATGCGCCACGTCGTCCCGCTGCGCGGCTATCCGGAGCCGTCGGTGCCGCTCGCGCCGCTGCAGATCCACGTCCACCTGGACTCGCACGCGATGACGCTGATCAGCGGACCGCACCTCGTCCGGCGCTATCCGATCGCCATCGGCAAAAACGGCTCGACGCCGGCAGGTTACTTTTCCGTACTGCAAAAAATCAGCAATCCCCGCGGTCCCGATGATATCTACGGAACGCGCGGCCTGATTTTTCAGCAGAACGGCTACGCCATCCACGGCACCAACCATCCCGCCAGCATCGGCCAGTCGGTCTCGCTTGGCTGCATCCGTCTGCACAACCGGGACGTCGAGGAACTGTATACGTTTGTCGCGCCAGGAACGGAAGTGATCATCTCCGCCCATGCCGCTCCCGTGCCCCGGTGGGCCAACCCGGCAGCGTTTGTCCTGCCGGCCGGCCGCGACGAGGAAACGCCCCGCGTCGTCTATCATTGGCTTCATTAACAGGATGGACGAACATGCTGCTGTCCCAATCCGGAATGGGGGCAGCGGCTCTCCTGCATCCGGTGGACAGAAACCGGCGAACCGTCGGCAAAAAAGCGCGCTCCCGCTGCGGGAACGCGCTTTGCTTATTCTTCCATATGGCTCAGGGATTCTTCTTCCTGTTCTTCTTCCGGATTCCACTGATCCAGCACTTTGCCCTGCAGGACTTTGCCTTTGATAAACTCCACCTGCTGGCTGCTGAATTCGTTCGTCCACGCGATCCCCAACTCTTCGGCCAGACGGACGACAGTCAGCAGTTCGGACCACGCCACGTAGCGTTTATACCAGAAGAACTGGGGCTGTTCGTTCATATACGGATACAAATCGTCAAAATCGGTGTGTTTACAGTCGAGAGCACGTTCAAAATTTACCTTGGCCCGCCGCAACTGCTCTACAAAAAACGCCTGCAAATCCACTTGTGCGAAGTCTGTCATAGACCGTCCCTCCTGTCTCCCGATTTATGTGTATTGTACCACGCGGGAGAGGAAGTGCAAATAGTCGAAAATATGCTAACTGTTCAGCAGATTTCCACTGTCAGCGGTTGCGGCCGTTTCCTGGCGAGTGCCTGCCGCCTCCCGCATCTTCGGGCGGCGGCGGCGGCAGCTCAATGCCGTTCGGGGGCAATTGCTGGCCGTTTGGTTGGACGATATCCGGCGGAATCACCGGCGTTTCGCCGCCAGAAGGCTGATCGTCTGCAGGCTGACCGGTTCCGTCCTGTCCCTCTGTTCCGGTGGACGGGTACTGGCCGTTTCCTCCCTCGACCGTGCCGTCGTCCTCATGCGTGCCGCTGTCGTCGTGGTGCTCCCCTTCCTGCAGCAGCTGCTCCAATTGCTTCGTGTTGATTTCAGCGATGTTGGACGGCTCCAGTTCCCTGCCATCCGCATCATGGGGAACGACGACATACTTGTACATGACCGGAGAGTCCAGCGTATCCACGTGCCTGTTATCCTTCACTCCAGCGGCGATCAACTGGCGATTGTCCGGATTGTCCGGAGATACGCGGTACACGTCGTACGTATAGTCGTCATCCCCGCCGGACCAGGTCAATATCACTTTCAGCGAGTTGCCTTCCAGGGTCAGGTCGGCGGAGAGGTGCACGGAAGCAGCCTCTTTTTTCTCCTCTTCGTACCGCTTCATGCCTGCCGGCGGTTCAAAATCCCGTACCGGTTCTCCTTTCAGGCCTTTTTTCAGGACAGTGGCGAACATTTTGGCCGTCAGACTGCTGCCCTCGCGCATCAGGTGCTGGGCATCTTCCTTGTCATAGCCCATCCAGACCGCGCCTACGTACTCCGGCGTGTACCCGACGAACCAGGCGTCCTTGTTGACGCTGCTGTTGCCGATGAGGGACTGCGTCGTCCCGGTTTTTCCGGCAACGTGGCGGCCGGAAATCCGCGCGTTGCGTCCCGTCCCTTCCTTGACCGCACGCTCCAACATGGTGTGTACCTTCCATGCCGTTTCCGGTTTGATCACCTGCTCCTGTTTCGGCTGGTAAACTTTCTGGATGCCGCCCCGTTCGTTCTCCATTCGCTCGATCACGTGCGCTTCAGACACCACCCCGCTGTTGGGGAAAGCCGTGTACGCCTGCGCCATTTTCAACGGCGACGTCCCTTTGTCCAGACCGCCCAGCGCGATCGCCAGGTTGCGGTCTTTTTCCGACAGGTTAATGCCGAATTTTTCCAGATACTTCAACGAGGTCCCGATGCCGATTTCGTTCAGCAGCCAGACCGCCGGCACGTTCAACGAATCGATCACAGCGCGGGTCATGCTGACGGAATCGCTGTACTTGTTGTTGTAGTTTCGCGGCTCGTAGCCGTTGAAATCCTGCCGCTTGTTGGAGAGCGACGAATTAGGGCCCCATTTGGAATCCGAATCGATTGCCGGCGCGTAAACGGCCAGCGGCTTGAACGACGAACCAGGCTGGCGCTGCATGTCGGTCGCCAGGTTGAAGCCTTTTGGCTTGTAATCGCGGCCGCCCATCATTGCGGCGATGCCGCCGGTTTTGGCGTCGATGACGATCATCGCTGACTCCACGGCCCGCTGCGGCCCCGGTTTCGGGAAGTTGGCCGGGTTGTCATACGCCTCCACCATGGCGTCCTGCATTTTCGGGTTGAACGTGGTGTAAATCTTCCAGCCGCCGCGGTACAGATCCTCTTCCGTAACGTCGTACTTCGCCTCGGCCTCACGGATCACGTAGTCGTAAAACGCCCGGTAGCCTTTTTTCAACCCGCCGCCTGCCTTCGTCTCATCGGTCTCTTCCGGCACCGGTTTGGCTTGGGCCGTCACCTTTTGCTCCTGGGTGATGAAGCCTTGCTCGCTCATCAGGCGCAGCACGGTGTCGCGGCGCAATTTCGCCTTGTCCGGATTGTTAAACGGCGAGTAGGTGGTCGGCGCTTTCGGAATGGCCGCCAGCATGGCCGACTCGTGCAGATCGAGCTGGGTTACATCTTTGTCAAAATAGCGCTGGGCGGCGTCACCCACGCCGTAGGCGCCTTCCCCGAAGTAAATCTGGTTCAGGTACATCTCCAGAATCTGATCCTTGGAATATCGGCGTTCCAAGGCCATAGCGATGCAGACTTCCTTCGTCTTGCGCCAAAACGTCTGTTCCAGGGAGAGGAATACTCGTCGTGCGAGCTGCTGCGTGATCGTACTGCCCCCTTCCGCGAGCGACCCCTTGCGGATGTCGTTGATGATCGCGCCGCCGATCCGGAACATGTCCACGCCTTTGTGCTCAAAGAAGCGACGGTCTTCTGTTGCGATAAAGGCGTTGATCAAATGATCCGGCATCTGGGTGAGCGGTACGTATTTGGTGTTCTTTTCACGCAGCAGTTTCGTGATTTCATTACCGTCTTTGTCATAAATCACCGTAGGCTCCGATTTCAGTGCCTCCAGTTTCTGTATCTGCGTTTCAATCATTTTTTCACCGGCGTACAGCAAGACAAAGTATCCGCCGATGACGCTGAAGATTAGAAAGACCGTAAAGGATACGGCAAACATCAGCAATTTCTTCTTTTTCTTCTTCCCTCGTTGCTTGGCCTTTGTTGCCATGAATGACCTCCTGGTTACTTTCTCTCTCCCACATCATATAGACGGAACCTTTTCAAAAAAGTTTCTGTCCGCCCCCCGTCTATGATTCCATATCTGCGCCCGTTTGTCACTGGAAAAAGCCTGTCTCCCAAGGAGAACAGGCTTTTTCACGCAATAAGAGTATTTACAAAAAGGGATCGTTACTTGAGCAGCTTTTCCGCTTCTGCCACCACGTTGTCCACGGTAAAACCGTACTCTGTCATGATCCGTTCGCCCGGAGCGGATGCGCCAAACTGGTTGATGCCCAGCACTTTGCCGCCGTCGCCGACATAGCGCTCCCAGCCCAGCGGAGAGGCCATTTCCACAGCCAGACGGGCTTTTACCGTCGGCGGGATCACGGCGTCGCGGTACTCCTGCGGCTGCCGTTCAAACAGCTCCCAGCTCGGCATGGAGACAACGCGCGCCTGAATGCCTTTGGCGGCCAGCACTTCGCGAGCCTGCATGCAGAGGGAGACTTCGGAACCGGTGGCGATCAGGACGAGCTGCGGGTTGCCGTCCGGCGCGTCGGCCAGTACGTAGGCCCCTTTGCCTACCCCTTCGGCCGCCTTCTCGATCGTTTCGTTGAGCACCGGCAGGTTTTGACGCGTCAGCACCAGGATGACTGGCTCATCCGTGCGGGAGATGGCGTACTTCCACGCTTCATTGGTCTCCACGGCGTCGGCCGGACGCAGCACTGTGAGACCCGGCATCGCCCGCAGCGAAGCGAGCTGTTCGATCGGCTCGTGCGTCGGTCCGTCTTCCCCGACGGCGATCGAGTCGTGCGTGAAGACGTAGACCACCGGCTGCTTCATCAGCGCGGACAGGCGGATGGCCGGACGCAGGTAATCGGAGAAGACGAAGAACGTGCCGCCGTATACCTTCAGTCCGCCGTGCAGCGCCATCCCGTTGAGGGCAGCTCCCATCGCAAACTCGCGCACACCAAACCAGATGTTGCGGCCGTCGTAGCTGCCCGGCAGGAAGTTCCCCGCCTCTTTGATCATGGTGTTGTTGGAGTGAGCCAGGTCAGCGGAACCGCCGAACAGGTACGGAACCGTTTTGGCCAACGCGTTGATCGCATTGCCGGATGCAGCGCGGGTGGCCAGCTTGGTTCCCGCTTCGTAGGTCGGCAGTTGGCTGTCCCAACCAGCCGGCAGTTGACCGTCCGCAGCCGTCTGGAACTGACGGGCCAGCTCCGGATACGCCTTGGCGTATTCGGCAAAGCGTTCGCGCCATGCCGCTTCCGCTTGTTCACCTGCTGCCGCCAGTTTGGCGTAGTAGTCGGCTACTTCCGCAGGAACGTGGAATTCTGCGTCATGCGGCCACTGGTAGTTTGCCTTGGTCAGCTTCACTTCTTCCTTGCCCAGCGGTGCGCCGTGGGACGCGTTGGAGCCGCCTTTGTTCGGGCTGCCGTAACCGATCACCGTCTTTACCTCGATCAGGGTCGGGCGATCCAGATCCTGCTTCGCTTCGGCGATGGCCGCCTCGATCGCCGCCAGATCGTTGCCGTCCTCGACGCGCAGGTACTGCCAGCCGTACGCCTGGTAGCGCTGCGCCACATTTTCCGAGAAGGAACGGGACAGCTCGCCGTCAAGCGAAATGTCGTTGGAATCGTAGAGCACGATCAGCTTGCCCAGCTTCAGGTGGCCGGCCAGCGAAGATGCCTCGCTGGAGACGCCCTCCATCAAATCGCCGTCGCCGCAGATGACGTAGGTGTAGTGGTCGACGATGTCAAACCCGTCGCGGTTGTAGACAGCCGCCAAGTGCTTCTCCGCCATCGCCATCCCGACAGCCATGGCAATCCCCTGACCCAGCGGACCGGTCGTCGCGTCCACGCCGGGCGTGTGACCGTACTCCGGATGGCCTGGAGTCTTGCTGCCCCATTGGCGGAAGTTATGTATGTCTTCCAACGAAACATCGTATTTCATCAGGTGCAGCATGGCGTATAATAGCATTGAACCATGTCCCGCAGACAGCACGAAGCGGTCCCGGTTGATCCATTGCGGATTGCGCGGGTTTACCTTCATAAAACGGCTCCACAAGACATGCGCCATCGGTGCCGCTCCCATCGGCATCCCCGGGTGGCCGGAGTTGGCTTTTTCGATAGCGTCAATGGCCAGCGTGCGGATCGTGTTGATCGCCAGTTGATCGACAGACGTGTGCTGAGTCATCAAGCAAATCCTCCCTGCGTTTTTTTACGGGTAAACGACGAACCAATTATAGCACAGTTCGGCGGCACAATCATGTCCGACGTGGAAAAAGGAGGTGGTCCGGGTTGATGTCGACCCTGTATCTGATCATCGGCATCGTATTGGGACTGGCCGGTTTCGGCATGCTGTTTTACGCCATGTCAAACTCCCCGCTGAAACAAAAACGGGATCAGGCGCTGCGGAAAAAAAGCGCGGAGCAGCACCGGGGGGCAAAAGAAGTGCAGGGGGAGTGACTGCGCTCTTCCCAACAGCTCGGCCGGCACGCTGACTCAAAATAAATGAAAGCGGCTTCTTCAGCCGCTTCGTTGACAGATGGGAAAACTTGGCGGAATAATTAAAATGTTTGCAATCATGTCGTAAAACGTTGGAGGTTTGCATGAGCAGAAAATGGTTCACCATGCCCGCCGCCGTCCATCTGTTTCTCCGGCGGGGAAACGAGCTGCTTTTGCTGCGCCGCTTCAATACGGGCTACGAGGACGGCAACTACAGCGTCCCTGCCGGACATCTGGACGGCGGAGAGGAAGTAAAGGCAGCGGCCATTCGGGAAGCAAAAGAGGAATGCGGCATTGACATCGACCCGGCCGATCTGGACGTGGTCGGCGTGATGCACCGCAAATCGACGGACGAGCGGATCGACTTCTTTCTCACCGCCAGCACGTGGTCAGGCGAGATCGTCAACGCCGAGCCGGATAAATGCGACGAGCTGCGCTGGTGCGACATGGACGACCTGCCCGCCAACGTGATCCCGTACGTCCGTCAGGCGATTCACAACTACCGCGTGGGCAAGTGGTTTGACAGCTTCGGATGGGACGAGCAAGGCTAGACGCCGCTCCTCACCGGGCCTTGACCGTTATGAGCCAGGGACCGGCAGCCAGATGTGAAACGACAGAACGCCGTCGCGGTAGTCTGCCTTGATGCTGCCGCCGTGCAGTTCGACGATGCTCTTGACGATGGCCAGCCCCAGCCCGGAACCGCCTGTTTTGCGCGAGCGGGACTGCTCCACCCGGTAAAAGCGTTCAAACAGTCGGTTCAGCGCCTCCGGGGCCATCTCATCTGCCCTGTTGGCCACCGACAAGCGGATGCCGTCTGCCTCTCGGGCGAGCGTTACGCCGATGCTGCCCGGTTTTTTGCCGTACTTGATCGCGTTGCTGAACAGGTTTTCCAGCACGCGCACGAACTTTTCCGGGTCCACGCTGACGTACAGCCGTTCGTCGGGCAGCGCTTTGCAAAAGCTGAGCTGCTGTTCCTCCGCCAGCGGCACGTACTCCTCCACCAACTGCTCCACCAGTTCGTTCATGCAGATGGTCTGCCGATAGAGCTGGACCCCTTGGCCGCTGAGCGTGGTGTATTCGAACAAATCCTCCACCAGCCGCTTCAGATGTTCCGCCTTCTCATAGGCGATCCGCGTGTACTCCTGCTGCTCCAGCCCTCCTGCAGGGTGGTCTTTCAGCAGGCGCAGGTAACCGAGCACCGAGGTGAGCGGCGTGCGCAAATCATGCGAGACGTTGGTGATCAGTTCGTTTTTGGTCTTCTCTGCCTGCCGTTCCCGTTCGATGTTTTCCTGCAGGTCCTGCGCCATCCGGTTGATGTTGCGGGCAAGCGAGCCCAGTTCGTCTTCGCCCCGCACCTCGACGCGGTGATCCAGCTTGCCCTGCGAGATGACGAGCAGGCTGTCGGCCAATTCCTCGATATAGCCTGTTTTCCGCCTGGTAAACCGATAAAACAGATAAATGAGGACAACTAAAAACACAGGCACAGAAATCATGTTGACCCCTGTGCTCTCATAGCGGATGTTCGCCTCCGGCATCCCGCGGGCGATCAGGTAGCCTTTTTGTCCGGCCAGTTCCACCGGGTAAAAGGCGACAAACTCTTGGGGGTGGAACACGTTGAGATCAAGGCGCAGCTCCATCGCCCTGCTGATGACGCTGTACAAATCGACCTGGCTCTCTGTGGCCTTGGCGGACTTGAGCAGCACCTTGCCATCCAGGTTGACCAACAGCATCCGCAGCCCGACATCCTGCTCGAAGTTGTCCAGCATCGGCTGCAGGGCCGATATGTCCGTTTCGCTCTGATCCCGGATGATCGTGGCCAGATGCCTTGTCTCCCAGTCCATCCGCTGCATGCTTAGGGTGTAGTCGACGTACGGCCGCTTATACAGCGTCTCGGTCATCCCGTGGGCGAGAGTCGCCGCCAGGAGGGCAGCCAGCAGGCAAAAAACAAAGGTGGTGATCAACTGCAGGCGCAGGCTCCGCCGAAAGTGTTCCACGGCGCGCCGAACGGCTTTCATCGTCCAGCGGTACAGACGGCGAGTCACGTTAAACGGCGACAGCCCTCTAAACAACGCTCTCAATTTTATACCCCACTCCCCACACGGTTTTGATGTATCGCGGCTTACGTGTATCTTCCTCAATCTTTTCGCGAATTTTCCGGATGTGAACCATCACCGTGTTGTCCGACTGGCAAAACGGCTCCTTCCACACCCGCTCGTAGATCTGTTCCGTGCTGAATACGACGCCCCGATTGCGGGCCAAGAGCTCCAGAATGGCAAATTCGGTCGGCGTCAGCTTCACGTCCCGGCCGTTCACTTTCACCTCGCGCGTCGCCGTGTTGATCGTCAAATCGCCGATCTCGATTTCGTCTTCCCGGGCCGTGTATCCCTGATTGAGCCGCAGGTATCGCCGCAGCTGCGACTTGACGCGGGCCACCAGTTCCAACGGGTTGAACGGCTTGGTCATGTAGTCGTCCGCTCCGGTGCTAAGGCCGTAGATCTTGTCCATGTCCTGCGATTTGGCGGACAGCATGATGATCGGCATGTGCTGTTCTTCGCGGATTTTCAGACAGGCTTGAATGCCGTCCAGCCGCGGCATCATGATGTCCAGGACGAGCAGGTGCACCTCGTTTTGCTTGAGGACCTCCAGCGCTTCCATACCGTCAGCCGCCTTCAGCACGCGATACCCCTCGTTTTGCAGGTAAATGGCGATCAGGTTGCGGATCTCCTCGTCGTCATCCACGACCAGCACAGTGATTTCCTCCACTCTCATTTCCCCCCGTGGTTGATTCTGTTTCGACGGACACGGCCCAGCACTTCTGCCTGATCAGCCAGTACGCCGCCCCGATGCACAACAGCGCGGCCAAGGTAATCCGGCCGTACATTTGCACGCCTTGGGCGATCACGTCCAGATGGCGGCCAAACAGGCGGCCGGCCCAAAAATAGTTGATGGTCCAGACGAATCCGGTGGGCAGGGCGTAGATCGCGTAGCGGCGCAGCGGCATGCGCTGGATGCCCACCAGATACGGCACCAGATGGCGCACGACCGGAAAGAAGTAGCTGAGGCAGAGCGCCCAACTGCCGTACTGCTCTATCAGCTGCTCCGCTTTGGTCAGATAGCGCTTGCCTTTGCCCTTGCGGACGACCCACTGCAGAATCGGTGCACCTACGTTATACCCCAGCACGTACCCGAGTGACAATCCGGAAACAACACCCAGATAGACGGCTGCAAACGCCGGCAGCGGGTCCAGCCACCCTTGGGCAGTAAGGGCCCCAGCCGACATGACGATCATCTCGTCGGGAATCGGCATGCCGACAATGCCCAGCCACAAGGAGAAAAACAGCGCGAAATACCCGTATTGTTCCACCATCTGTGTCAGGAAGTCAGCCGGCATCGTGATTCCCCCGCTTCCGGCAGACGTAGACAAACGCAAACGGAAGATTGAGCGGCACAAAGCGGATCTCCACGCGGCCAAACCGCGCCGCCAGCTGCTTTCTCATCTGCAGCGAGTATTGGAAACAGACGAACACGCCCCCGGGCCTCAGCGCCGCTTCCACCTGGTCCATGATGGCGTCCCGCAGTTCCTGCGGAAAATTGGCAAACGGCAGCCCGCACACCACCGCGTCCAGCCGTTCGATGCCGCATCTTTCCATGATCCCGGTCAGCTCCCGCGCATCCCCGCCGACATGCAGGTCCGGATAACGCGCGGCCAACTGCCGGCGCATCCCGTCATCCTTCTCCAGAATCAGCGCCGTACAGCCGGGTTGTTTCAGCTCACGGATCATCCGGGTAAACACGCCCGTGCCCGCCCCCAACTCCGCCACGGCTGTCGCTGTCGTCCAGTCAATCGGCGCCAGCATCCGCCGGGCAAGCTGGCGGGAACTTGGCATGATGCTGCCGACCGTTCGGGGCGAGCGCAAAAACTTGCCGGCAAACAGCAGCCCGTCCGCAATCGGCCCCCGTCCCGACGTCGGCATGCCTATCCGTTCAGACGTGCCTTTCATCATTCCTGTCACTCCCTCTCTTTGTTGTCCCTATCCTATCGCGGAAACCTTAGCAAAAAGAGAGAGAAATGCTTAAGAATTTCTGAAGATTGCCGGCGGTGGCCTGAAGCGGATCTTGCTGCATACTTCTCCAGTCATAAGAAAAAACAGTCTTTCTAGACTGTTTTCCTCTTGCGCAGGGCAGCCAGCGCCTGCACCATCTCCTCCTTGTCGATGATGCCGAGCTGATACAGTTCACGGATTTCGTCTTCGATCAACAGGAGGTCCCCCTCCGGGTCGCCGGTGTAGATGAACAGACCATATCGCTGCAAAAAGGCATTCAGGTCGAAGTCGTCCGGCCGTTCCTTCAACGCTCTCCCTCCAGATCGGCCGCCATGCGGGTCAGCACGGCATCGTAGTCAAACTCGACGGCAAACCCGGTGATAACGATAATGTTGGCGTGCGGGTACGCTTCCTGCCAGGCGGCCTGCTCCTCCGGTTTCAGCCCGACGATGTACAGCGGATCGCGGGACAATTGCTCGTCTTTCGCCAGCAGCCGTAAAAACTGATGGCACTTTTCCTGTTCGACAGCGGCGTTGAGGACGATGACGCATCGCTCCACTTCGCCTGTTCGGCGCATCTCCTGCATCATCTGAAACGTCTTGGCTGAAGGCACCAGCGCGTTCAGCTCGGGAAAGCGGTCAAGCAGTTCGTCAAGCCAGTCGTCTTCTTCCCATGCCAGGTAGTAGATCAGTCCAGTAGACATCATAGACAACCCCTTATGTGCAGATAGATCGCAGTTCAATTTAATATGTAACTTCCTGTTAGTATATCACGTCGGCGGAGCATCGTCGTCCCCGTGAATCGCTTGACTTCGACAAAACCATCCCGTAAGGTGGATACAGCATGACAAACTGTTTGGAAAGAGGTATGGTTCACGTGAAAAAGAAGTACCTTTCCCTGCTGTTTTTGGTCGCCTTCCTCACCATGCTGGGGTTTGGCATCATCATACCGATCCTTCCGTATTTCGCCGAAGACGTCGGCGCCTCTTCACTGCAGATCGGCATTCTGTTTGCCAGCTACAACATCATGCAGCTGTTGTTCGCTCCCATCTGGGGCATGCTGTCCGACCGGATCGGGCGAAAACCGTTGATCGCCTTTGGCTTGTTCGGATTTTCCGTCACCTTCATCCTGTTCGGCCTGGCTGAAAGCTATGCCGAGATGCTGGCCTACCGGATCATCGGCGGGATCGTCTCAGCTGCCGCAATGCCGACGGTCACGGCGATGGTGGCCGACCTGTTTCCGCCTGATGAACGGGCGAAAGGTATGGGCGTGATCGGGGCCGGAGTCGGCCTCAGCTTCGTGTTTGGTCCCGTTCTCGGCGGTCTGTTGAGCGGATGGGGCTTTGGCGTTCCGTTTTTCGTCTCCGGCGGCGTGGCGCTGTTGACGTTTCTGATCATTCTGTTTGCGCTGCCGGAAAGCCTGCCGCGGGAGAAGCGGACGGGCAGTTCCCGGGTCAAGCGGGGGAATCCGCTGACTGCCCTGTTTGGACCGCTCTCGCTTTTGTACGGCATCATGTTCATCGTCTCGTTTGCCTTTGCCGGTCTGGAGACGACCTTTGCCCTCTACATAAACGATTTGTACGGGTACTCATCGAAAGACCTCGGCTACATGTTTCTCGTCATGGGGATCATCTCCGCCTTCGTGCAAGGTGGACTGATCGGCAAAATGGTGAAATCGCTGGGCGAGCCGCTCGTCCTGGCCATCGGCCTGATCCTCTACGGCATCGGTTTCTTTGCCATTCCGCTGGCCGCCAATTTCTGGGCGCTGACACTCACGCTCTCCCTGTTCGGAGCGGGGCAGGGCATGATTCGCGCTACCGGTACGGCAATGATCACGCAGCGGACCACCCAGGGCCAGGGTGTCACCAGTGGAACGATCAGCTCCATCGACAGCCTGGGACGCATCCTCGGTCCGCTGGCCGGCGGTGCCGTCTACGAATGGTACCAAAGCGGTCCGTTTCTCCTCGGCGGCATCTTGATGGTCGTCATGCTGATCTTGTTCCGCGCCCGCTACCACCGGCTGCCGGAGCCCAGCGCCCAAGCGTAGGATGACTACCATCCTTTTGTAATCGAATACCCTGTGAAAACGGGGAAGGCCTGGTCAAGTCCGTGCCTTCCCCGCTGTTGTTTTTTAATGACCAGCATAATGAGCAGCGTTTGCCTGCTCTCCCGTCTAGCCCTCCTGCCGCTCCATCCACTCGCGGTACAGAGCGTCGATCTCCTCCGTCAAGCGCTCCAGCTCCTGCTGGTAGTCGATCAGTTTCCGGTAATCCGTCTCGCCGCCGGACAGCAGGGCCGTCACCTCATCCCGCCGGGCTTCCCGCTCGGCAATCGCCCGTTCCAGTTCCGCCAGCTTGTACAGGTTGGGCCGCTTGCGGGAACTGGCCGGTTTCATCGTGTGCGGCATTGTTTCAGAATGCGGACTCTGTTCACGCTGCAGCGGCTCCTCCGCTTTCCGCTTGTTCTCCGCTGTCCGGCTGGCTGCCCCGCTGAGCCGCTGTCTTCGTTTTTCCCGCGCTTCTTCAAAGGTGCCCTCGTAGTGGACCAGCCGGCCGTTTTCCACCCAGTAAACGCCGTCCACCATCTTTTGCAAAAAGTACCGGTCGTGGGAGACGATAAGCAGTGATCCCTGAAAGTCGGCCAGCGCCTCCTCCAGCGTTTCGCGCGCCTCGATGTCCAGGTGGTTGGTCGGCTCGTCCAGCACCAGCAGGTTGATGTCCTGGTGCATCAACTGCGCCAGCCGCAGGCGCATCCGCTCCCCGCCGCTTAACTGGCTGATCTTTTTGAACACCTGTTCGCCGTAAAACATAAACGCCGCCAGCCGGTGACGCGCTTCCGCCTCGGAGACGGCCGCCGTCTCGCGAAACACGTCGATCACCCGCTGCTCCTGGTCCCCCTCCAGCGCCCGCTGGGAGAGATAGCCGAGCTTTACACTGCTTCCGATCCGTACCGTACCCGCGTCGGGCGGAAGCTCGCCCACCATCATCCTGATCCACGTCGACTTGCCGCAGCCGTTGGGCCCGAGGATCGCTTTTCGTTCGCCGTACCGCAGCAGAAGAGAGGCGCCGTCAAACAGCTGCTTTCCCCCGAACGACTTGCTCACACCCTCCGCGACCAACACCTCTTCGCCGCTCCGCTCCGCCTTGTGAAACTCCAGGCCCATCCGCTTCGCTTCCAGACGGGGCCGTTCGATCCGCTCCAGCCGGTTCAGCGCCTTTTCCATGCTTTTCGCCCTGCGGTGAAACGCCTCGTTGGGAGGATTGGAGCGGTTGCCCCACTCCTTCAGCCGTTTGATCGCTTCCTGCATCTTTTTGATCTTTTTCTGCTGCTCCTGGTACTCGGCAAACTGGTGCAGCAGCCGCTCCTCCCGCTCTTTGACGAAGGCGCTGTAGTTGCCGGTGTAGTGTTCCACCACGCCTCCGTCGAGGTGGTAGATGGAACTGACCACAGCGTCCAGAAAGCTGCGGTCGTGCGAGATAATCAGCACCGTTCCCGGATAGTCGCGCAAAAATCCCTCCAGCCACTCCATCGCCTCCAGGTCGAGATGGTTGGTCGGCTCATCCAGGAGCAGTACGTCGCTCTGTTGGCAGAGCAGTTTGGCCATCCCGGTCTTGGTCTGTTCCCCTCCGCTCAACCGCGAAAAAGGCGTGGACAAAAATGCCTCGGAGAGACCCAGGCCGTCCGTCACCTGTGCCATTCGGGCTTCCCACTGATAGCCGTCCAGCCGCTCAAACTCGGACTGCAGCGTCTGGTAGCGCCCGATCAGCCGCTCCAACTCACGATCCGCTTCACTGACGCGGCTCATCTCCTGCTCCAGAAAACGCATCTCTTCCTGTATCGCCAGGACGTCGCCAAAGGCGCTGGCGATCACGTCCCGCGCCGTCCATTCCGGCGGATACTGCGGCGACTGCGGCAGGTAGGCCCAGCGGATGCCCTTCGCCCGAAATACCTCTCCCGCGTCGGGCTGCTCCAGGCCGGCCAACAGCTTGAACAGCGTGGTTTTGCCGGCGCCGTTCGGTCCGACGATGCCGATCCGCTCCCCCGCCTTGATTTCCAGCGTGACATCCCGCAGAACGGGGTCGATTCCGAACGACTTTTGCACGTGTTGGGTTGCGATGATGATCATGAAAATACGCCTCCTTGGGTTGTGCCACCGCCCTGCCCGACAAACAGGTCCGGCCAAGCGGGCCCGCTCCCGCTCAGGAAACGTGAATATCGCCTCCTCCTCCGGGCCACACAGGCGCCGTCGGCCGTTTTTGGACGCAAAAAAGCCGCAGGCCTACACCTGCGGCATCGTTGCACAATCGGACAGACGATGGGTTATCGATGCATGGTACGCCTTGGTTGATTCCGCTCAATTGTATGGCTAAAAAAGGGCAGACTACCCCCTTGGCGGAATTCCTCATGCGTCATGCTGGTAACTTCTACCACAAACCACGCTTGAACGGCCCCAAACACGTACCTGCACCTCCTTGCCCAAGATAATCGCACCAATCGTTTCTATACTTCCTACTTTACAGTATCCGGTTTGGAAAAGGCAACAAAAAACCGGACCCTCATCGGCCCGGCTGGATCTTCTGCTGTTCAAACAACGGCTGTTTCGTATCGGCATCGTAAAACTGGATGGTCGTGTTCGGCGGCAGTTTCACCCGGGCGACCAGATACGGATAGGTGATCACCTGGGCGTAGAGCCTGCCCGGTTCCGGCTTGGTCTGCTTGACGTACACCTTGAGCTGCTCCAAGCTCCACTCCGTACCGGTCACCTTCAAACCGTAACCGGGATTGGGCGCCTGACCGAGGGCGATCACGTACAAGTCACCCAGGTTGTGCACGCCCCGCTGCTCCTTCACCTTCTGGACAAATGCTTTCTCCTCTGCGCTCAATTGCCCGTTCTCAAGCACTTTGAACGCATCATCGTCTCCTTTTGGCTTCACGATATCCACCTCCTTCGTGGTTGGGTTCCATTGAATCGAAAGCCCCGCCTGTTCGATTACCCAGCGAAGCGGCAGATAGACAGTGCCGTTGTACTCCCGGGCTCCGTGCTCGATCGTGGTCCACTTCCCGTCGACGGCCACCTCGCCGGTGTTCAGCTTGAAAGCAAGAGTCCTGTTTGATGGCAGCGACAGCACCCCTGTATTGCCCTCCACCTTCCAGGCGGCTTGCAGAAACTCGCTCACATCCGCCGCAGCCGCATAGGTTCGCTGGTTGACTGTAATCGCCTCGTGCTTCCATTGCACGGCGTGTCCGTTCACTGTGATCTTGGCGGTTACATCAGCCACAGCCGGAACGGTGAGGAGCAGTTGCAGCCCGACGGCGCAGGCCACAGCCTTCTTCCATTTCATGCGCAATTCCTCCAATCTGTTACATCTTGTGTTGCTGTTTACCTTGTATGACTGCTTGGAGATGGGAAATGTTTCATGAACATCCAAAACCGCTTCGACCATAGTCAGCGGATCAACATACTGCCCACCATCAGCACGGCGGGAATCGTCAAGAGTGCGAGCAGCGTGGAAAAGACCGTCGTCATCGCCCCCATCTCCTCATCGGCCGCGTACCGGGCGAACAGGATGGACGCCATCGCCACCGTCGGCATGGCCACCTGAACAATCGCGACGCGGGTAATCTCCGTGTCCACGTGCAGTTGGGACAACAGCAGCGCTGCCGAGAGCGGAAACACAAACAGCTTGAACGTGAGCGGCACGCCCAACAACGGCAGGGACACCTGCCGCTTGTTGCGCAGGAGAAGCGGCAGCAGCATGCCGATGTAGAGCATCGCCAGAGGAGAAGCCAGCCGGGCCAGCGCTGCAGCCAGCTGTTTCACCGGTTCCGGCGGCGTCAGGCCGGACATCGCAAAGCCGAGACCGGCAACGATGGCGATCATCGGAATGTTGACCATCGCTTTCAGTCCCTTCAGCGAGAAGCTCCCTTTCTCCTGCAGCATCATCACCGCCACAGTCCACATGACAAAATCAAGCCCGGCGTCAAAGACGGCGGCGAGCACCGCCCCTTTCGGCCCAAACAGGGCAGCGCACAGGGGAAGGCCGATAAATCCAGTATTGCCCAAACCGGAGAGAATAGCCAGTTCACGCCGCTTTTTGGCAGATAGCGGCAGCGTTCGCGCCCCCAGCCAGCCGATGAGAATGCCCAGGCAGTTTAATAGTACAGAAACAGCGAATATTCCGAAGATTTGCAGCATGAGACGATCGTCAATCGGCGTTTGAAATACCCCGTCTAATATGATGCAGGGCATCGCCACATTGACGATAATCGTGATCAGGAGCTGGCGGGAATCGGCCGCGAGCGGCTGGCGGATGCCGATCACCGCACCGATGCCGATGATCGCCGCCATCACCAGGATCGATTGAATAAGCGTGTTCATTTCCATCGTCGACGACCTCCGGTGCCTCGTCCCTGTGCTACATCTCTACCGGCTGCCAGGTGAGGCCGTTCGGTTCTCCTTTTTCGCAGGTGCGCAAAATGTCGCCGCAGACGGGAATTGCCTGCTCCAGCGGTACACACCAAGCGGCGGGAAAAGCCACCTCGCTGCCTTCGATCGTCAGGGTAGTCATGACGGCTGCCGGCTTGTCCTGCGCCAGCACGTAATGGCGCTCGACTGGCTCGTGTTCTTTCCACTGCACCAGGACGAGTCCCTGATTTCCGCCGGCCACCACCAAATCCACGTGGTCGCCGTACGCGGCGTGCACCAGTGTCCTGGTCGTGCCGTCCAGTTGGGCGATCGCCTTCAGCACCTCGTGCCAGGCTGTATGGTTTTGCTCCGTGCCAGTTTCGTCTGTATACATGCGCCAGTCGTTTAACATCGTAAAATCTCCTTTTTTCTCTCCGGCCGAATCGCTACGAATGCCGCCGGAGTCCGTGATTCATTGGTGTGATGATGCCAGAAGCAGCAGCCCCCGCTTTCCGGGAAAGGGGGGCTCTTTCACTTCGTTCCTATTGTACGCCTCTTCGTATGCAGACTCAACCACGAACTTCACTGCCGTAACGGTACAGGCAAAGCCAATCTGCCAATCTGGTCCACAGCCATCATGTTCCGCATATGTTGGGTATCCTAAAAAAATGGGAGGCCGGTTGTTTCTGGTCATTGACAAATACGGCAAAGCCTTTTAGTATGATCCCATGAAATTCATATCAACTTAGTGGGGGTTTCTCGATGAAAAAATGGGTTTGTGCAGCTTTAATTACAAGTTTGTTACTCGGTATTACCGGCTGCGGCACGTCTACAACGCCTGCCCAGCCTGAACAATCTGGTGCTTCCAACGGTGAGGCCTCCACGCAAAACCTGCTGGAGAAAGTAAAGGCAGAAGGCAAACTGGTCATCGGCACGGAAGGCACCTATGCCCCGTTTACGTTCCACGATCAATCGGGAAAACTGACCGGCTACGACGTGGACGTCATCACCGAAGTGGCAAAACGGCTCGGCGTGGAGCCAGTCTTCCAGGAGACACAGTGGGACGCGATGTTCGCCGGTCTCGACGCCAAACGCTTTGACGTGATCGCCAACCAGGTAGGCATCAAGCCGGACCGCCAGGAAAAATACGATTTTTCCCAGCCGTACTCCGTATCCCGCGCTGTCTTGGTGACGCACAAGGACAACAACACAGTGAAGGACTTCTCGGACATCAAAGGCCTGAAAGCCGGCCAGTCGATGACCAGCAACTACGCTGACATGGCACGTGAACTGGGCGCCGAAATCGTCGCCGTCGACAATTTCAACAACGCCATCGATCTGATTTCCACCAAGCGCGTTGACGTCGTGATCAACGACAACCTGTCCGTCCTCGACTTCCTGAAACAGAAGCCGAACACGCCGATCAAGATCGTCAAGGAGAACCAGGAAGGCGTCCCGTGCGCTTTCATGTTCCGCAAAGGCAGCGACGAACTGGTGCAAGAGATCGACAAGGTGCTGGAGAGCATGAAGCAGGACGGCACGCTGAAGCAAATTTCCCAAAAATGGTTTGGCAAAGACATCAGCCAATAACCCAGGTTGGCTCTGCCAAGTGGCACGGCCTCTGATTCCGGTCGGAGTGGAGGTCGGCCACTTTTCTTCTTACAGCCAAGAAATTACAGCCAATAAACGGAGGCTTGACCGGCCTCCATCCCGTTTGTGACGGAGTGAAATCTGGCACATTGACAAAACGGATCAACCCTTTTAGTATGGTCTCAATATTCCAACCAGTCATATTGTTTCAGGGGGATTTTTCCATGAAAACACGATTGGTTTTCGCACTCATCTCCACCTTGCTTTTGGGAGCGGCCGGCTGCAGCTCCGCCAGTCCATCTCCATCCGCCGACACTGCCTCCGCCCCTGCCGAGCAAAAGGCCGAGCAGAACCTGTTGGAAAAAGTAAAAGCGGAAGGGAAACTGGTGATCGGCACGGAAGGCACCTATCCTCCCTTTACGTTCCACGATTCGTCGGGCAAGCTGACCGGCTTTGACGTGGAAGTGGTGTCGGAGATCGCCAGACGCATCGGCGTCGAGCCTGTCTTTCAAGAGACACAGTGGGACGCGCTGTTTGCCGGTCTTGATGCCAAGCGCTTTGACGTGATCGCCAACCAGGTGGGCATCCGGCCGGACCGCCTGAAAACGTACGACTTTTCCAAGCCGTACACCGTATCCACCGCCGTGCTGGTGACCCACAAGGACAACAACACCGTCACCAGCTTTTCGGACATCAAGGGATTGAAAGCGGCGCAGACGCTGACCAGCAACCTGACCGACATCGCCAGAGAAAACGGCGCGGAAATCGTCGCCGTGGAAGGATTTAACCAGGCGATCGGCCTGCTCGTCTCCAAGCGGGTGGACGTCACCATCAACGACGGCCTGTCCTTCCTGGACTATCAAAAGCAGAAGCCGGACACGCCGATCAAAGTCGTCGCCAAGCATCCGGACAGCGCCAAAAACGGCTTCATGTTCCGCAAAGGCAGCAAGGAACTGGTAGACGCCTTCAACAAGGCGCTGGACGACATGATGCAAGACGGCACGTATCTAAAAATCTCCGAGAAATGGTTTGGTGCAGATGTTTCCAAATAGCTTGTTCGACAACCCTGAACGCCTGGAGCGATGGATTGAGATCGCACAGAGCTCGTTTCTTCCCCTGTTGAAAGGAGCACTGACGTACTCGCTGTCGCTGTCCATCATTTCGTTTGCCATCGGCCTGGTGATCGCCGTCCTGACGGCGCTTGCCCGCATCTCCGGCAGCAAGCCGCTGGTGGCCATCGCCCGCGTCTACGTCTCCATCATTCGCGGCACGCCGCTATTGGTGCAGCTCTTCATTCTCTTTTACGGCCTGCCCAGCGTCGGTCTGACCATCGATCCGTTTCCGTCCGCAGTGATCGGCTTTTCCCTCAACGTCGGGGCGTACGCGTCGGAAGTGGTGCGGGCTGCGATTCTGTCCATTCCCAAGGGACAGTGGGAAGCCGCCTATTCGCTGGGGATGACCTACCGGCAGGCGCTGCAGCGCGTCATCCTGCCGCAGGCAGCCCGCGTCTCGGTGCCGCCGCTGTCCAACTCGTACATCAGCCTGGTGAAAGACACGTCGCTGGCCGCCACCATTTTGGTGCCGGAGATGTTCCGCAAGGCGCAGGAGATTACCGCCACCACCTACGAACCGCTGCTGGTCTATTCAGAGGCTGCGTTCATCTACTGGATGATCTGCCTGATCCTCTCCTTCATCCAGGACCGGATCGAAAGCAGGCTGGACCGTTACGTCGCCTAGAAGGGAAGAATGTTGGATGATCGTCATTTCAAATCTTCACAAACGCTTTGGAGACCTGCATGTGTTGAAAGGGGTCTCGCTGACGGTGGAAAAAGGCAAGGTGGTCGTCATCATCGGACCGTCCGGCTCGGGCAAAACCACCCTGCTGCGCTGCCTCAACGCGCTGGAACTGCCGACCGAAGGCAGCGTCCAAATCGGCGAGGTAAAGCTGGACTTCTCCGCCCGCGGCAAAGTGGACAAGGCGGAGATCGCCCGGCTGCGCCGACAGACCGGCATGGTGTTTCAAGGCTACAACCTGTTCCCGCACATGACCGCCCTGCAAAACGTGATGGAAGGGCCCGTCACGGTAAAGAAGGAATCACCGGACAAGGCCAGGGCCAAGGCGGTCTCCCTGCTGACCAAGGTGGGGCTGGCGGACAAACTGGACCACTACCCCGCCCAGCTCTCCGGCGGGCAGCAGCAGCGTGTCGGCATCGCCCGCGCGCTGGCGATGGACCCGCAGGTGATGCTGTTTGACGAACCGACCTCCGCTCTTGACCCGGAGCTCGTCGGCGAAGTGCTGAAGGTCATGAAGGAACTGGCCCTGGAAGGCATGACGATGGTCATCGTCACACATGAAATGGCGTTTGCCCGGGACGTGGCCGACGAGGTGATCTTCATGGACCAGGGACTGATTGTGGAACGCGGCACGCCGGAGCAGCTTTTCACCCGCCCGCAGGAAGAGCGCACGCGTCAATTCTTGCAGCTCCTGAGCTGAGCGATTACCCCTTCGCTTTCGTTCAGCAATCAAAAAGGCTCTGTGTTTTATGCAAAACACAGAGCCTTTTTTGGTTGCAGGGCCCGGAAAGCCGGCAGGCTGTAACATGGAAGCAGCCTTACTTGCGGCTTTTGGAACGTTTACACATTCTTCATCATTTCTCCATCTTGCCGCAACATCTGTGGCTTACCATTGGAAATGTCAGACCCTACCGAAGGACATAACGTCCTCCATGTTTCCGCCCGCAGCCCCCGCTGAAGCCGGGCGGTTTTTTTTGTGCGTTATGCTCACGCCATGCTATTCCATCATCTGCACCAGCTTGCGGGAGACCAGCAGGAGCAAGAGCCCCATCACGATTGCCAGCAAACCGATCAAGCCAAACACTTCCAGATAACCGAGCGATTGCGTATAAGAAGCCAGTTCACCCGCCAGAATGTTGGCTACGCCCGTGCTGGCCAGCCAGACGCCCATCAGCAGGGACGCCAGCTTGACGGGAGCGATCTTGCTCACCATCGACAGTCCCACCGGCGAGAGGAACAGTTCCCCCAGCGTGTGCAGGAAGTACGTCATCACGATGAACATGACGTTGGCTTTGTTCAAAATGTGGTTTTCGTCGCTCCCGGTGTGCAGAACCGCCAGGAGCAGCACCATGTACCCCATGCCGAGCATGATCATGCCGATCCCCATTTTGGTCGGGATCTTCAGATCACCCCGTTTGCTGGACGCCAGCTTCACCCACAAACCGGACAGGATCGGCGCCAGCAGTACGATGAACAGCGGGTTCAGCGACTGAAACCAGGAAGTCGGCACCTCGTAGCCAAACACCTGCTTGTCCACAAACTTGTCCGTGTACAGCGTAAGCGAGCTGCCTGCCTGTTCAAAGCCGGCCCAGAAGAAGACCACAAAACAGGTGATGATAATAATCACTGCGGTGCGCTGTTTTTCCTTTTTGGTCAGCGGAGCGTTGGCCGCAGCAGCCTTGGCCTTATCCTCCGATTTCCCCACAGGCTTTTTGCCGATGTCGCCGAGATAGCGATTACCCAATAGGTTGAAAATGAGCTGACCGATCATCATGCCGATCGAAGCGGCCAGGAAGCCGTATTTGAAGCCGTATTGAACCACGCCGTTTACCGTGGTCTTGAAGAGGTCTTCCGCCAGATATCCGCAGACGAGCGGTGCGAAGAAGGCCCCGATATTGATCCCCATGTAGAAAATGGTGAACGCCGAGTCACGTCTGTTGTCGTTTTCCGGATACAGTTCGCCGACCAATGTGGAAATGTTCGGCTTGAAAAATCCGTTCCCGATAATCAACAGTGCCAGACCGAGATACAAACCCAACAGACTGTGTTCTGCAAACAGGACGAAGTTGCCGGCCGCCATCGTGATCCCGCCGATGGTAATGGCCAGTCTTCTGCCCAGATATCGGTCGGAGAGGTATCCGCCGATCAGCGGCGTGAAGTAAACCGCGCCGGTAAAAAATCCGTAGATGCTCATGGCGACGCCTTTTTCAAACCCAAGCCCCCCGCTGATAAGCGCGGTGGTGAGATACAGGGTCAACAGCGCCCGCATGCCGTAGTAACTAAAGCGCTCCCACAGTTCCGTGAAAAACAGCAAGTACAAGCCAGGAGGATGTTTTGGTTTGCCTTGCCGCGTGTTCACAGCTGCCTCCATATAAGTCCCTCCTAGATGTCTGACGTCTAACGTTTTGTATCATATCACAGTTTTTGGGAATCTCCCCAAATTAAAAATATTTGAATTTGTATTATATGAATGAAAATATTTTAGTTAAAACAGACAAAATCCGCATCACATCAACATTTCTTATGTGCAAACAAACATATACCTGCTATACTTTCTGTAAAAAAGTGGAGGTTTCGCACATGGAGAAACGGCTGCTCAAGACGGCCATTTACAGTTTTCTGATCGGCTTTGCCTTGACGGTCATTTTCGTGCCCATTGGCCAGGAGCGGATCGGCTGGCTGGGCGATGTCAGCACGGTTTTGAGTTACCCCGACTATTTTTACATGGTCTTTCGTTACGCGTTGATGTTTACCGCCGTTTGCGTCCTCGTCGCGTATCTGCAGATGGCCTACAGGCAGATGGACAAAAAAGATCCGCTGGCGCGCTGTGTCGTCGAGTGGATCATCGAACCCCTCAAGTCCCTCTTCATCGGCTTTGCCTCCGTGACCATGATCGGAATCGTCCTGGCGCTGTTTATTGCCGTCTTTCTGATCCTGTTTACTTAGCCCCTGAAAAAGTAAACGCGGGCCCCTTTAAGGTACCCGCGTTTACTGTTTTTCCTACCTCGCCGCCTGCAGTTCATCCACCAGCACCAGATACATCGCGTGCGACCAGAGAAGCGGCACCGCCGGCATCCCGGCCCGATCCACCCACAGCTGGTAGTGGTCTGGCGCCAGCAGATGTTCCTGCACCTGCTCCGGCAGGCCGTCCGTCGTCCAGGTTGACTCGATCCAGCGGCAGATTGCCGCAGCTTCGTCGTGTCGGCCGTTTCGTACGTAATACCAGCCCAGCCAGGCAGACAAGAGCGGCCACTGCCCGCCGCCGTAATAGGTATCACCCCGGTACCGGTGAACGCCAAAGCCGGCCAGAAGCTCCCGCTCGATCCGCGTCACGGTCCGGACCATCAACGGGTCATCTGCGTCCACCAGCCCGAACGGCAGGGACAGCCACAACAGACTGGCATCTGCCGACGGATCGCCCAGCGACTTCACAAACGCGCCATCCTCCGTCCCCCGCTCCAGCACGAAGCGGCGGACAGCATCAGCCAAGCTGTTCAGCTCCTCTGCCCGCTCCGGCAGATAATCCGCCATCGCCCGCACACCGCCGTATACGGCCGCCAGTGTCGCCAGGTGGATGCGGTCGCCGTGCTCCTCCCAGCAGTCAAAGTTGGTCAGCTGCCAGCACGCCCCGAGGTAATCAAGCGTCAGGTCGACAGAGGTACGAAACTGCTCGATCAGGCTCCGCTCTCCGCTGCGGCAGACATGCTCCGACAGCCCCCAGAGCCACGTCCCGTACCCGTCCAATTGAAAGCTTCCCCACTCGCCCTCCACCTCGTCTCCGTCAACGGTGAAGCGGGCGTGCAAAAAGCGTCTGTTGGCCTCCTCCGCGCTGCCTGCCCACCCCGCGCGAACGGCGGCGATTGCCGCTTTGGCCTTGTCGGCGTGTTTGTTTACAACGGCATCACACCAGGTGTAAAAACGGCGGGAACTCTCATGGCGGCCAAAGCGGTCCAGCGCATAGGCGACAAACGCCCCGTCCCGCAGCCAGGCGTACCGGTAATGAACAAACGCCGGCGATGCCAGATAGGCGCCCGTCCTGGCCTGATGGCGCAGGATGATGTCGATGCTGTCGTCGATCAGCGACCTCGTCGTCACGGCACTCTCCTCCCGTCGCTCACCCTTTTGTCCCGCCGGCGGACAAGCCGGCAATCAGATAACGCTGCGCCAGCAAAAAGACGATCAGCACAGGCAGCGTGACGATGATCGCCCCGGCCGCCATGTAGTGCCAGTCGGAATTGAACTGGTTGACAAACTGCTGCAAACCGATCGGCAGCGTGTACATGCGCTGTTCGGACATGAAGGTAAGCGCGATCAAAAATTCGTTCCACGCCGTGATGAAGGCGAAAAAGCCGGTCACGGCAATACCCGGCAGCGACAGCGGCAGCACAATCCGATAAAACGTGCCGAATGGGGACAAGCCGTCCACCCGTGCCGCTTCCTCCAACTCGTAGGGTATCGTGTCAAAGAAGTTTTTCAGCATCATCACGCAAAACGGAACCGCTACCGTAGCATATGCGAGCACCAGGCCGAGGTAGCTGTTCAACAGTCCCAGCGCGTTGACAATCCGGTACAGCGGCACGATCAACAGCGCCCCCGGGAACATCTGGGTGAGAAAAAAGCTGAAGGAGATGACCCGTTTGCCGGAAAAACGGAAGCGAGACAAGGCGTAGGCTGCGGTGGCGGACAATGACAGCGCCACGAGCGCAGTCAATAACGCGACGAGGAAGCTGTTGGCCATCCACTGCAAAAAGACGCCGTCAGCACGGGTCAGCACGTGAACGTAATTCTCCCAGGTAAACGTCTGCGGAACGATGGCCAGCTCGGTCGAAAACACTTCCGAACGCGGCTTGAAACTGGTAGAAAGAATCCACAACACAGGAAAGACGGCAATTGCGGATGCAGCGATCAAGAGCAGGTGCACCCACCAGTTGGACGTGCGCATCTCAGTAGTACACCCCCTCGTTGCTGTTGGCTTTGATCAGCCGCCGGTACAGCACCGTAAAGGCGAGCAGAAAACTGAGAATCACCACGCCGTAGGTGGCGGCCATGCCAAAGTTCCAATTCAAGAACGCCTCCCGGTAGGCGTAGGTGACGAGAATTTCCGTGGAGCGGACCGGACCGCCGCGCGTCACCAGGAAAATAATCGTAAACATGTTAAACGTCCAGATCACGCCGAGCACCGTCGCCGTTGCCGCCACCGGCCTCAACAGCGGCAGCGTGATGTTCCAGAATTGGCTCCACGGCGAAGCACCATCCACGCGGGCCGCTTCGTAGAGGGATGGCGGGATGCTTTGCAGACCGCCCAGCAGCGTGATCATCATGAACGGTACGCCCACCCAGACGTTGACCATGATCACCGAGACCATCGCCCAAAAACTGTCGCCCAGCCAGGGAATCGGTGAGAATCCCAGCTTTTGCAGGATGATGTTGAACAAGCCGTACGTTTGGTTGTACATCCACGTCCAGGAAAAGGCGGAGACAAACGACGGCACCGCCCACGGAACCATCAGCAGCATGCGGTAGATGCCGCGTCCTTTGATGTTGCGGTTCAGCAGAAGCGCCAGCCCCAACCCGATGACGAAATGGAAAAAGACATTGACAAACGTCCAGACCAGCGTCTGCACAATCACGTCGCGAAACACCGAATCGGGCTTGAAAAACGAGGCAAACAAATCGACGTAGTTGTCCAGTCCGACAAACGTCCAACTGGGCGGGGCAAATTTACTGCCCATGTTGTACTGGTTCATGTCAGTAAAGCTGTAGATGATTCCCTGCACCAGCGGATAAAACACCAATAGCGCCATCACCACAAGCACAGGCGTGAGAAACAGCCAGGCGATCCACTTGTTGCTGCGTATTGTCAACCATCACGCCCCCTTTTCCAACAACGTCCTTCGACAGCGCGAAGGGAAGAAAAGCCCATTGGCCATTCTCCCTCGCGCCTTCATACGGTTTTCGTTTTCATTCGCTATTGTCCCAGCAGCGCTTTCCACGCGCCGGCAACCGCGTCCAGTCCTTCCTGCGGCTTTTTCTCGCCCTTGTAGATCGCCTGGATCTCGGGGTCGAACGAGGCGAAAATCTGTCCCCCTTCCGGAATGACCGGCCGGTTCTTGGCGCTTTCCATTACCGCCTTAAAGTCGGAGATCAGCCGGTTTTCCTTGATCTCCGGCATCTCGTACGCTGATTTACGCGTCGGCAGTGTGCCGTTTTTGCTCGCCAATTTGGCCTGGCTCTCCTTGCTGGTGAGGAAAGCGATCAGCTTGTAGGCGGCCTCTTTTGACTTGGAACCGGCGTAGATGGCCAGGCTGTGCCCGCCCACGGGAGAGCCGGTATGCCCGTCCGGTCCGGCCGGAATCGGAGCGATCCCCAGGTTGTTCGGATCGCGGAACTCTTCCCCGGCGAGGATGTCGGATGTCGCCCAGGGGCCGTTGAAAATCATCGCCGCGCTCCCTTTTTTAAAGGCTTCATTCATGGTCTGGTAGCTGTTGGCCGCGTCCAGATCCTTCGGGTACGCGTGATCCTGATCGCGCAGTTTCAAGGCAAACTCGATGCCCTTCACCGCGCCCGGCGTGTTGATCAGCACCTGCAGGTTGTCGTCGATCAGCCCCCCGCCAAACGCCCAGATAAACGGCAGCGAGAAGTACGCTTCCGTCTGGCGGTGGTAGAAGCCCCACCTGTCTTTGCCGTTGGACAGCGCCTTGGCGGCTGCGGCAAATTCGTCCATCGTCCGGGGCGGCTCGTTGAACCCGGCCTCTTTCAGCATCCGCTTGTTGTACAAGAGAGCCAGCGCGTCGGTCACCTCCGGAACGCTCCAGACGTGTCCGTTCCACTTGCTGTAGGAAAGCGGCGCCTCCAGGAAGTCGTCCTGATCCGTAAAGTAGCTGTCCAGCGGCTCCAGCAGCCCCATTTTGGCAAACTCCGGCGTCCAGGCCACTTCGGAGCGGATCACGTCCGGTCCGTTGCCAGCCTGCGCCGCGGTGCGAAACTTATTCTGCGCCTCGCCGAACGGGATCAGCTCCAGGTTTACCTTGATCTCTTTGTTTTCCTGTTCAAACTGGCTGATCAGTTCCTTCAGCGCCACCGTCTCTGATTCGCGCATCGTCGTCCAGAATGTAAGCGTGACCGGCCCATTCGTTTGCTGCGCCGGCCCTCCCTGCTGACCGCCTGTCTCGCTGGAGCCGCCGCAGCCGGCCAACAGCGAACCAGCCAACGCCATCGCGGTAAAAATGCTGAAAAAGCGTTTCATCCATGTACCCCTCTTTCTTCCTGACATACAGGTTAATCTGCCGGACGTGTCGCCGCGGCCCATTCTGGCGGTGCCCCCGTCGAGAGGGCGGCTGCTTGGGGCAAACTGAAGCTGTTTTGGCAAGTGTTGCCGGTCAGCGCACAAGTTCAATGCAAACGATTGCACTAAATTGTGTCAGAAACTGCCCCAAATGGAACGCGCGGCAAAACCGCCTTGCATGTACTACCATCCTACACGAAACATTCCAGCCGAGAAAACGCTTGCAAACAGCCGAATTTGTCCGATTTTCCTTTTTATGCTAGAATTCCGCCATAATTCTGCCAATTTTTCTCGCACGCGCCTTTTTTCTGTAAATTTCATTCATTCCCTATTTTTGCGCATTAACAGTTTACAAGCGGATGCTTTTCCGGTACGATGTTGAAAAACAAACGTTTGCACAGAACTGGGAGGATTGTATGTCCGTTACGATCAAGGATGTGGCCCGCGCGGCGGGAGTCTCTCCTTCCACCGTGTCCCGGGTCCTGTCCCATCATCCGAAAATCAGTCCCGCGACGGTGCGAAAAGTCCGGGAGGCCATGGAGGCGCTTGGCTACCACCCCAACATCATGGCCAAAAGCCTCGTTTCCAAAAGCACGCAAACGATCGGGCTTGTTCTGCCCCGTTCCGTCGAAGAGTTTGTCAATCCGTTTTTTTCCGAGGTGCTGCGCGGCATGCTGGCCTGCGCCCAAACAGCCGGATACGACGTGCTGATGTCATCGGCCAACAGCCGTCCGGAAGAGCTGGAGTCGGTCAACCGGATGATCCTCGGCCGCCGCGTGGACGGCATCATCCTGATGGCCCCCCGCAAGGCGGACCCGCTGGTGGATCTGTTGCTGGAGCACGACTTTCCCTTCGTCCTGCTGGGCCGCTCGCTGGAGCGGGACGATCTATTGTGTGTCAACAACAACAACGTGCAGGCCGCGTTTGACGCCACCCGCCACCTGATCGCCCAGGGGCACGTGCATATCGGTTTTGTCAGCGGGCCGCCGGACATGGTCGTCTCGGAGGATCGGCTGGAAGGCTACAAGCGGGCGCTCGCCGAAGCGGGGCTCCCGTTTCGCCAGGAGTGGGTAATGACGGCGGAGATGCTTCAGGCAGGCTTCCACGCCACGTCCCTGATGATGAGCCAGCCGGAACGGCCGACCGCTTTCGTCGTGATCGACGACGTGATCGCATTCGGGTTTATCCGCCAACTGTACGAAGCGGGACTGCGCGTCCCCGACGATGTCTCGGTGGTCAGCTTCAACAACATCATGCTGTCCGAACTGAGCAATCCGCCGATCAGCACCGTGGATATCGGCATTTACCATCTCGGCTACACGACCGTCCAACTGCTGATTCGCAAGCTGGCCGGCGAGACGATCACACAGCCACAGATCGTGCTGCCCCACCGGCTGATCGTCCGCGGCTCATCGGCCCGACAGCCGGATGCGTAACCGGGGAAGACGCTTCATGGGAAGGAGAATCCACATGATGAATCCTGTCACTGGAAAACCGTATCTCAACGACGCTGTCATCGGCAACGCGTCGATGCTGGCCGCTCTGGGCCACAACGGAGAGCTGTACCGTCTCTGGTGGCCGCATGTTGACTTCCCGCAGCACGTGGAGCGGATGCGCGCCGGCGTCTTTGTGGAGGAGGAAAGCGAGGAGACCGTTTGGACAGACGACCCGGCTGAGTGGCAATGGGAGCAGGCTTACCTGCCGCGGACCAACGTGCTGCGCACGGCGGGGACGGCCCGCCGTCTGCCTCTGCGCTGGGAAACCGTCGATTTCGCCGTGCCTGGCGAGCCGCTGTTGGTTCGCCTGTACAAATGGACCAACACAGGCCGCAAACCGATCCGGCTCCGCTTTTTCTGCGCCGCTTCGCTCACCATCGGGGAAAACCGCCTGTACAACTGCGTGACCTATGACCCCCGGATCGACGGCCTGGTGTACTTTCGTCATCAATACGCGTTTGCGCTGGCCAGTCCGCTGGGGTGCGCCCAGTACACCTGCGCCGACGCCTGGAAACACGCGTCCCAAGGGTATTTGCCGGGCAACAAAGTGGCCATGGCGCCGGACGGAGCACTCGGCTGGACGTTGTCGCTGGAACCGGGGGAGACAGCCGCCATTCCTGTCTATCTCACAGCGGGAAGTCGGGTGGACGAGGCTGTAAACGCAATGTGCCGGGCATTTGCTGTCTCGGTTGAGCGGCATCTGGAGCAGACCGAGCAGTACTGGCACGACTTCCTGAACGCACAGCCCACTCTCCCTGCCGGCTGCGACGAGCGGATTCGCCGCGTCTACGAGCGTTCCCTGCTCGTCTTCCGGCTGATGGCCGACGAGCAGACAGGCTGCGTGATCGCCGCGCCGGAGTTTGACGAGACCTTTACCCGCTGCGGCGGCTACGCCTACTGCTGGGGGCGGGACGCAGCGTACATCACGACCGCCTTTGACCGGGCCGGTCTGAGCAATCTAACCCGGATGTTCTACCGCTGGACGCTGACAGCGCAGGACCCGGACGGCTCGTTTCAGCAGCGCCATTATCACGACGGACGGCTTGCCCCTTCCTGGGGACTGCAGATCGACGAGGGCGGTTCCATCCTCTGGGGGATGCACCAGCACTATCTGGCGACACAGGATCGGGCTTTTCTCGAAGAGGTGTGGCCGGCCGTGGAAAAAGGGACGTCGTTTCTGCTCTCCTATCTGGACCGCGACACCGGACTGCCGCTGCCCAGCCGCGACCTGTGGGAGGAGCGCAATGCGGAGCACACGTATTCTGCCGCCGCCGTGCACGCCGGCATAAGCGCCGCAGCGGCAATGGCTCGGGAACTGGGGAAAGCCGACCTGGCCGACCGCTGGGAACAATCCGCCAATGCCCTGAAAGAAGCCATTTTGACGCGGGCTTATGACGAACAGCGGGGAACGTTCTACCGCGCGCTCAAACTGCAGGTGGACCGCTCCACCTACCAGCGCGCCGTCGAGTCCGGCCTCTGTGCATTCACAGAGACGGACGAGAAGGGATACGTCACCTATTACGTCCAGCACGATCCGGTCTACGACATCAGTCTGCTCGGTCTCAGCGTGCCATTTGGCCTGCTGGACGCAACCGATCCGCGCATGGCCCGCACCGCCGACGCAATTGAACGCACCTGCGCCGTCCCCGGCGTCGGCGGCATCCGCCGCTACGAGGACGACCGCTACATCGGCGGCAATCCGTGGATTCTCACCACCCTGTGGCTCGCCCAGTTTCGGATCGCCCAGGGCCGGTTTGACGAGGCCAAACGCCATCTGGAGTGGGCCGCTGCCCATGCCAACCCGCTCGGTCTGCTGCCGGAGCAGGTCGACAGGCAGACCGGCGAACCCGCTTGGGTCGTGCCGCTCACCTGGTCTCACGCGATGTTTGTGCTGACCGTGCACCTGCTGATGGAGAACGGACAGTTGTAGATATTTTCACCATACAAAAAAACCACTGGGGTTCCAGTGGTTTTTGTCATGTCGCGCCTTTGTCCGCCATATCGTTTTCCGTGAGCGTAAGGTAATGCTGCAGTTCTTCGTAAAATGCGGGATTGCAAGCCATCACGCTGCTTTTCCGGTCGAACGGCAGCGGGCTGCCGGTCATCGTCGTCACACGTCCGCCCGCTTCCTCCACGATGATCCTGCCGGCTCCAAAATCCCACGCGTTGAGCGACAGGCTGACGTAACCGTCCAGCCTTCCCGCGGCCACGTAGGCCATTTCCAGTGCCGCGCTGCCCAAGAGGCGCATCCCCCGCACCTTGCCGGCCAGTTTTTTCACGATCAGGTCGATGCCCATCTGCTCCGCCCGCTTGTTCCAGAAGACGCTCGTACACAGCAGCGCTTCCTCCAGCTTCACCTGCCGCTCCAGGCGCAGCGGCCTGTCGTTGAGGTAAGCGCCTTCTCCTTTTACCGCGTAAAACATCTCGTCGCGGGAAGGATCGTACACCACGCCGACCAGTCCTTCCCCCTTGTGGTAGACGGCAATGGAGACGGAAAAATTGATCTGCTGATGGACAAAGTTGGTGGTGCCGTCAATCGGATCGATCACCCACAGCGTATCAAACTGGCGAGGATCGCCAGCAAACGTGCTCTCTTCCCCGAGAATGCCGTGGTCGGGAAAATGGCGCAAAATCGTTTCGACCACGTGTTTTTCCACTTCCTTGTCCACGGCGGTGACCAGGTCGGAGGCGGACGTCTTGTATTCGACGGTAAACGGCTGCTTCATTCGCTCGAGGCTCAGCTGACCCGCGCCTCGGGCGCAGTGAAGGGCCAGCTCTTTCAACGCCGTCAGAGTTGATGCTTGCACACGTATCGCCACCCACATCTTGACTTTGCCTTTAGTGTACCATACTTTGCCTGCGGATACACCGTTTCGTCTGTCCCGGTTGTCGATGCGCCTGTCTGCCGCCGGACAGCCGGAAAGCGGCGGGAGGCCCGTCAGACGGACCTCCCGATTTCTCTTGTATGCCAGCGGCCGCGCGAAGCTAACAGCAGCGCGATACTCCGCCTTTTTCATACCGTTCCCGCAGCGCGTACATGTAGTACTCCCGCTCCGTCATCGGGAACAAGCCCGGTTTGGCGTGGGTCGCGTACCAATGCTGCAGATAACGGTCGTAGTCCGGCATGCCAAAAATGGTCTTGATCGTCGAACGTACCTTGCGCAGCGATTGGCGAATCGCTCTCCACTTGCGTCTCATGCCACGTGATTTCCTTTCCCGTCGTAGTAATTGTCCCCTTTGGACTGGACGTACGGCGACTCGTACAGCGGATACTGCTTGCCGCGCAAGATGTTGATCCACAGGCGCAGGCCGTCCAGAATAATGCCGATGGTGATGGCCATGAAGATGGCGCAGACAACGGCGTCAATCTGGTCGTTGAAAATCATTTTTTGCGCGGCTTCCACTGACTTGACGCCGCTTGGCAGGGTGCCGGCATCAAGCGCTTTCTGGAACGCTTCGGCATGAGCGAGGAAGCCGATTTTCGGATCGCTGTGGAACAGCTTTTGCCAGCCGGCTGTCAGCGTCGCAGCTGTCAGCCAGGCCATCGGCACCAGCGTGACCCAGGAGTACTTGGCCTTGCCCATCTTGAAGATGAGCGTCGTCCCGACGACAAAGGCGATTGCGGCCAGCATCTGGTTGGCGATGCCGAACAGCGGCCACAGCGTATAGATGCCGCCCAGCGGGTCCATCACGCCCTGCAGCAGGAAGTACCCCCATCCGGCAGAAATCAGGGCCGAACCGATCAGGTTGCCGGGCAGCCAATCCACCTGCTTCATTTTCGGAAACACGTTGCCCAACAGATCCTGCACCATGAAGCGGCCGACGCGGGTGCCGGCGTCAATCGTGGTCAGAATGAAAACGGCTTCAAACAGGATTGCAAAGTGGTACCAGAAGGCCATCAACGCCTTGCCGCCAAGGATGCCGGAGAAAATGGTCGCCATCCCGATCGCCAACGACGGCGCACCGCCCGTCCGGGACAAAATCGTGTTCTCCTGGATGTCGTTCGCCATCGCGGTAATCTGTTCCGGGGTAATGGTAAAGCCCCAACTGTTGATCACCTGGGCTGCTGCTTCGACGTCCACGCCGATCACGGCAGCCGGCGAGTTGATGGCAAAGTACATGCCCGGCGTCAGCACGCAGGCGGCGATCATCGCCATAATGGCGACGGCCGATTCCATCAGCATCCCGCCGTAGCCGATCAGCGGCGCGTGCGATTCCTTGGCGATCATCTTCGGCGTCGTCCCCGATGACACCAGCGCGTGGAAACCGGAGACCGCACCGCAGGCAATGGTGATAAACAGGAACGGGAACAAATTGCCCGCAAACACGGGGCCTGTACCGTCGATAAACTTGGTCAGCGCCGGCATTTGCAGCGGCGGCAGTGTCAGCAGGATGCCGACCGCCAGCACGGCGATCGTGCCGATTTTCAAAAACGAGCTCAGGTAGTCGCGCGGCGCCAGCAGCAGCCAGACCGGCAGGACGGAGGCGATGAACCCGTAGATGATGATCATCCAGGCCAGCTGCGCCTTGCTAAATGTAAAGACCGGCCCCCAGGTGGGCGAAGCGGCCACCTCCTGCCCCCACCACAGCGACAGGAACAAGAGCGCCAGACCGATCAACGAGCCTTCCAGCACTCGTCCCGGACGGATGTAGCGCATGTACAGGCCCATGAACAGGGCAATCGGCAGCGTCATGAAAATGGTAAACGTCGCCCACGGCGATTCCGCGAGAGCGTTTACAACGACCATTGCCAAAACAGCAATCAGGATGACCATGATCGCCAGGATGCCCACCAGTGCCAGCGCCCCGCCGACGGGCCCGATCTCTTCTTTGGCGATCTGGCCGAGCGACTTGCCGTTGCGGCGCATCGACCCGAACAGGATGACAAAGTCCTGAACGGCACCGCCCAGCACTACCCCGACGATAATCCAGATGGTCCCCGGCAGGTAGCCCATCTGCGCGGCCAGCGTCGGTCCGACGAGCGGACCAGCACCGGCAATCGCCGCAAAGTGGTGGCCAAACAGCACCCACTTGTTGGTCGGCACAAAGTCCTTGCCGTCGTTGTTCACTTCCGCCGGCGTGGCCCGGTTGTCGTCCAGGCCCATGATTTTTTTCGCGATGAAGCGGCTGTAGAACCGGTACGCGACGGCATACGTACAGAACGCGGCGGTCAGCAGCCAGAACGAGTTGACTTGTTCGCCCCGGGAGAGCGCCAAAAAGCCAAACCCGACCGCGCCCAACACGGCAATCCCGCCCCAGATCAGGACGGAGAGCAGCCATTTTTTCATCAGTCCTTCCCCCTTGCCTATCATGTAGATACATAAAACCTAACCATACCGTATCACGGAAGAGGGAGGACGCAGAACGAAAATTGTCTGAACAGTACAAATAAAGACATGAACGGCGATTATGGCGCATGAACGAGACGTACTTCCATCAGAACCCCAGCCGCTTTTTCAGTTCCTTCACCACGTTTCGGCTGACCGGCACTTCCGTCCGGCGCGCGTCCTGCATGACCAGGTGGACGGCTCCCTTGAACCAGGGCACCAGTTCTGCCGTCTTCGCCAGATTGACGATGTAGGCCCGGTGGGTGCGGAAAAACTGATGCGGGGACAGCCTGCTCTCCAATTCTTGCAGGGAGAACGAAGTGGCGTACTGGTCCGCTTCGGTGTAAATGGTGGCGTACCGACTGTCCAGCGTGGCGTAGACGATGTCGTTCGGATCGATCAGCATGATCTTGCCGTTTTTCTCCACAGGGATGCGGCGCGGCTGCTGGTGGGCCAGAACGGACTTCAGCAGGGTGTTCAACTGCTCCTCCAGCTGGGGAACGTGGCTTTGAACCGCTTCGTTTTGTCGGCGCAGCCGGCGAACCCGGTTGATCGTCTTTTCCAGGCGGTGTTCACTAAATGGCTTGACGATGTAGTCCACCGCGTCCGTCTCGAAGGCGCGCACGGCGTGAATTTCGTACGCGCTGGCAAAGATGATGATGGGCGGCTTTTGCATCGTCTCGTACAGCTCCTGGCCGACATCCACGCCGTCACGATCGTGCAGGTGGATATCCAGAAAGACGGCGTCCGGTTCCGCCCCGGTGATGGATTCAATCGCTTCCTCACCGCTCGCCGCTTCCCCGATCACCGTCACGTCCGGAAATTGTTCCAGCAGATAGCGCAGTTCGGCGCGGGCTGGTGCTTCGTCATCCACGATGAACGCTTTCAGCATGCGCTTTCACTCCTATCGGCAGATGTATGACGCAGGTCGTTCCCTTCCCCTTTTCGCTCTCAATCACGATGCCGTACGGCTCGCCGTAGATCGACTGCAGCCGGCTGCGGACGTTGGACAGCCCGATCCCGGAGAGGCGGCGCTTGCCGTCTGACGGCGGCGGCTCGAACGGGTCGCCCTCAATCCCGACGCCGTTGTCCGCCACCGACAGCTCCAGCGTCTGCCGGTCCTGGAGGCGGGCAGCGATCCGCACGACGCCCCCTTCCCGTTTGGGCAGCAGCCCGTGCTTGACGGCGTTTTCCACCAACGGCTGCAGCACCAGACCGGGCACCAGATAGCGGTCCACACCCGGTTCGATGTCGTACTCCACCCGCAGCTTTTCCCCGAAGCGGGCCCGCTCGATCGCCAGGTAGGCCTCGATGTGCTCCAACTCTTCCGCCAGCGTCACAAAGCCGCCGGAGTCGTGCAAGTTGCGGCGGAAGTACTCGCCCAAATGGATCAAAAGCTCCCGCGCCTGCTCCGGGCGAAAGCGGATAAACGACACGATCGTGTTGAGCGCGTTAAACAAAAAGTGCGGGTTGATCTGCGCGTGCAGGGCCTTGATCTCCGCATCGGCCAAAAGGCGCGCCTGCTTCTCCAGATCGGCCAGCTCCAGTTGGGTGGAGATCAGGTTTCCCAGCCCCCGGACCAGTTCCAGGTCGACCGCCGACAGCTTGCGGGAGCGGTCCTGGTAAAGCTTCAGCACGCCGGCAATTTCCCCTTGCTTCCGCATCAGCGGCACGAGAATGGCACAGCGCAGCGAACAGTTGGGCTCGCGGCAGCCTATTTCCTCCTTGGTGCGGGCAATCTTCACCTCTTTGGTTGCCAGCACCTCGCGGGTCGCCTTGGTCGAAATCTCCTCGCCGACGACGTGATGCGACGAACTCGCACCGACGTGGGCCAGCACCTTTTTCGTATCGGTGATCGCCACTGCCGCCACCCGGGTCGTGCGCAAAATTTCTTCCGCCACCTTTCTCGCCGACTCGTAGGTCAGGCCCTGCCGCAGGTAAGACAGCGTCTTGTCCGCCACCTGCAGCGTCCGCTGGGCCTGCAGGGCGCCGATCCGGTCTTCTTCCGTCTTGACCAGGTCGATGATGATGATCAGGATCGCGATGCCCAGCGCATTGACCACCGACATCGGCACACTGATCGCCTTGATCAGTGCCAACGCAGCCTCGTACGGTCTGGCCAGCAGCAGAATGATGCCCATCTGCATCCATTCGGCGATGAACCCGACGGCCAGCGCCATCGTCCAGCGAATCTCCCGGGAGCGGCGGAACTGGTAGATAAGACCGGCCAGCAGCCCTTCGCTAATCGTGGAGATCGCGCAGGCGAGATCGGTAAAACCGCCGAGCGTGTAGCGGTGGATGCCGGCCACCAGACCGGTCAGCAGCCCCACCCAGGGCCCGGCCAATAGGCCCGCCACCACCGTGCCGATCACGCGCGAGTTGGCAATCGCGTCCTGGTACCAGATGCCGTTGTAGGTTCCAAATATGGAGATGGCGGAAAAGATCAGCACCATCACCGCTTTATCCTTAACAGTGGCCCGTTGGTTGAGCAAACTACGAAACGCCTTGACGCGGGTAAACAGCAGCGTTGCCACCACCAGCACGGCGGTCCGCTCCGCCAGTGTCACCATCAGGGACAAGTTCATCGGCGTCCCTCCTTTTTCGGTCAAACTGTTGCTTACATTATCGCCAGCGGCAGCCGCCCGGTCAATAGAATCGTCACGCAAGACTGAAAATATTGAAAGCCCCCAAACTGCTTTTTTTGTATTGAGGTTCCAAATGAACCGATCTTCCCAAAGGTTCCAGGCCGGAGGCCTTCACATTAATCTACCGAAGTTGGAGAAAAAGGATGTGGCATGGAGTGATGGGGCCAAGGCGAGCTCCTTTGACGACCTGCTCAGCGGAAAAACGAAAGACGCGGGGAAAATCAGGGGGCACAAGTCTCACTTCTTCGAAATACCCAGATGTTTGCCCCCTGCCCGCGTCGCGTTTTGGAGCGGACGCGATCCGCTTCTTTGCTGGTCGTCAAGAGAGCGAGCGGGCACCATCATACATGTCGCCACGGTCTTTTTCTACAAACTGAAGCCCCCGAAAGATTCGGGGGCATGGTATCAGGTTCATGCGGCTTACAGGTTGCCGCGCCGTGCCTGCTCGCGCTCCAGCGCCTCAAACAGCGCCTTGAAGTTGCCGTTGCCGAAGCCGCGCGCTCCTTTGCGCTGGATGATTTCCACAAACAGCGTCGGCCGGTCGACGATCGGTTTGCTGAAGAGCTGCAGCAGGTAGCCTTCGTCGTCGCGGTCCACCAGGATGTGGAGCCGGCGCAGCGCATCAATATCCTCGTCGATTTCCCCGACCCGGTCTTTCAGCTCTTCGTAATACGTGTCGGGCACGTGGAGGAAGTCGACGCCGTTGGCACGCAGCCTGGAAACCGTGTCGATGATATCGTTGGTCAACAGGGCGATGTGCTGCACGCCCGGTCCCCGGTAAAAGTCCAGGAATTCCTGAATCTGCGACTTGCGGCGCCCTTCCGCCGGCTCGTTGATGGGAAACTTGATCCGTCCGGTGCCGTTCTGCATCACTTTGGACATCAGCGCGGAGTACTCGGTGGAGATGTCTTCATCACTGAAGTTTTGCACGGCGGTGAAGCCCATCACTTTCTGGTAGTACTGCACCCACTCGTCCATTACTTCCACGTTGCCGACGATGTGGTCGATGCCGATCAGGCCGGTGCCTTCCGCCTCCACCGGGGATTCGTAGGCGACGTAGCCGGGCAAGAACGGCCCGCTGTACTGTTTTCGCTCGATAAAGGAATGGACGTTGTCCCCGTAGGTGGCGATGACCGCTTTTTTGATCGTGCCGTGCTCATCGCGGAACTCCGTCGGCTCCATCACCGGCACAGCCCCGCGGGAGACGGCTTCGCGAAACGCCTGCTCACAGTCATCGACGCGCAGCGCCACGTCCTTCACTCCGTCGCCGTGCAATTTCACAAACTCGCTGATCGGTCCGTCAGGGGTGAGGGCTCCCGTCACGACAAAGGTGATGTGGTTTTGCTTCAGCACGTAGGACACCTTGTCGCGCGAACCCGTCTCCAGTCCGGCATACGCGACGGCCCGAAACCCGAATGCCTTGGTCAGGTAGTGCATGGCCTGCTTGGCGTTGCCGACGTAAAACTCCACGTAGTCCCAGTCTTGAATCGGAAAGAAATCGGTGCTGCTCATCACTTTCGCCCTCCATTTTTCAAAATTTTGTAGCGATTGAGATGATTTTGTCGTTATCTTGAGCGTACATGGAAAGCGTTTACTCCCGCAAGAACACCGGATAACGCGCAGACGCGCAAACGCTTTCATCCAATAAAGTTCGCGATTGCAGCCGCTCTTGATACAATGAAGAAGAGCATTTGCCAGAAGAAGAGCGTTTGACCGTAGGGAAATTTTCCGAATTCCAAAGGGGAGTAACGTTGCGTGTGAAAGGAGTTGTCGTTAAGTCATGAGTCACTGGAGCGTGGAGGCAGCAAAACAGTGGAATCAATTTGCCGCTGACTGGCATGCGCGCAGCACAGCCATGTGGGAAACGGGCAGCCGACGCACCGTTTTGCCGATGTTTATGCGGCATGTCCAGCCGGATGCGGGACCGGTACTGGATGCCGGCTGCGGCGACGGCTACGCAAGCTGCAAACTGGCCGCAAACGGCTATCGGGTGGAAGGCGTGGACATTGCCGAGGAAATGATTCGGTTGGCACACGAACGGGTGCGCGGAACGGATTTGTCCGTCCGGTTTCAGACCGGTGACGTCTCGGCTCTGCCGTTTGCCGACGCCAGCTTTGGCGGCATTCTCTGCATCAATGTAACCGAGTTTACGCCATCGCCGCTGACCGCCCTGCGCGAGCTGCACCGTCTGCTCATCCCCGGCGGCGTGTTGCTTTTGGGCATACTCGGCCCCACGGCCGGCCCGCGGGCCCACAGCTATCGGCGACTGTACGGCGAAGAGACGATCCAGAACACGATGATGCCGTGGGAAGCCAAGCAGTTGGCCGCGGAAAACGGTTTTCGGCTTCTGGAAGAAGAGCCGGTCTACAAGGAGGGCGTACCCGCCGAGCTGGCCGGCCGTCTTTCGGCAGAACTGCGGGAAGCTCTCAGTTTCTTGACCCTGTTTGCGCTGGAGAAAGTGCCTGGCTAAGAAAAAACAGAGGTGCCCTCGTGGCACCTCTGTGTTGCTCACCTACTCCGGAAACGGATTGACCACTCCGTTGGCGTTCATCCACGCCCGCTTGCTGCGTATCAGCTGGTCGAGCACCGGCTCATCCCGGCCGTACACGGCCCGATACAATCTCTGCGTCTCCCTGAGGTCGTTGTAAGTCAGATAGGGATAGTCGGTACGGCCAAACGATCCGTCGGGGAATCGGGCATAGTGGAGATCGCCGTTTGGCGCCACCCACTTGGCGCCCAGATTGACGACGCCGTTGAGCATGATCTCCGCCAGTTCCCTGTCGGTCGGATTGCCTTCCTGCAGGTACAAGTTCAGCAGGAAGTTGATCTCCGCCAACTGGTGATTGAGTGATACGTGGGTCTTTTTGTTACCGCCGGGGTGGGCGTAGTCGGCTACCAGCCACCCGACATTGACGCCGTCGACGACAAAGTGGTGGCGGGCCGCATAATCGCGGAAAAATGCCGCGTACTTTTTCACTGACTGACAAAAGCGTTCCTCCCTGTACTGCTGGCAGCCCTTCATCATCAGTTCGGCCGCGCCCGTGTTGAACCGGGTGTCATAATACCCGTCCGGGATGCCGTAATCCTGCCACAGCCATTCCGAACGAGGCAGTGTCTTCCAGTACCCCTCCGCCTCCTGGTTCTGCACCGACGCATCCAGCATGACGTACGCCATATCCTCAGCCACCCGGCTTTGCCCGGTAAACAGCAGGGAGCGCAGCACGTAGTTTTCAGGGATGCGCCAGTACGCGGCTGGAGAAGTGGGAACATAGGTGCTCGGAGATTGATAGTAGTACCCGTCGTACAGCCACTTTGCCTTGCGCTGCAAATCAAGCGCCAGCCAAACGGAGGCGAACTGCTCCCTGTCCCAGGGAACCAGCGGATGACTGGATTCCAGCGCCCACACCTCGCTGACCAATCCGGCCTGGACCGGCATCCTGATCTCCAGCGCAAAACCGCCCCACTGTTTGTGCACGGCTATCGGCAGCACATGCTCCTGCTTTGCTTCGATCGTTCCCCTGCCCAACGGCTTGTAGACAATTGGCGCCCCTATCCAGACGTGACGATCGGTCGTTTCCAGAAAGCCGGGCGCGTTGGGCAGTTGGGCCGTCTCCTCCAGGTTGATGACGTTCCAGACCGGTTTTTGCGGGTCGTCGTCGACGTACCGGACATACCGAAACGTTCCCGTCCGCCCCGGCAGGAACAGGGAAAACGTGTACGGCTGGTCGTTTGCGCCCGCTTCCAACCGTTTGGCCCAGTAGCGGTCGCCATTGGGAAAATCGTAAGTTTTTTCGCGCATCGTCCCCCATGTCCGGACCAGATTCGCCTCCGTCACCGCTGGAGTCCCCGTCTGAGGAGTGGAGACATCAGGGGGAAGCAGGAAGGTGAACAGAAAGGTCGCCAACACGATCGCGAACAACATACGGGACCTGGTCATAGAATCCTCCTTTCGCCAGCAGTCCATGTCACCTGTTTTCATACTTCAATCACCGCTGGACGGCAGCTGAGACAAGTGCATCTGGCCTTTGATACACGCGCTGGAACAGCCGCACTCCACGGGATCACGCACTCCTCTGTATGACGCAGCACATCGCTTCCCTGTTTCATTGTCCTTAAAAAAAGGGACGGTTCAACCAAGCAGACAGCAGTGCTGCGCAAAACAATGACGCCGTTTGCCAAGCGACAACCCATGCGAAAAAACGCTCTTCCTGTATGGAAGAGCGCGTGCTCGTTTGCTCTCTATGCTGGTTTCTCACATTTGTTGCTTTTGGCCGCTACAGCGTATGAGCGTCGTCGCGGTGCGCAAACACGCGGGACTCCATCACACCGGGATGCTGTTTGGCCAGGACGAGCAGGTTTTCCAGGTAGTAGTAGTGGCTTTCCAGCAGCTCCACGTCCTTGCGGGTAATCGTTTTGGCCTGCAAATACTGCTGCATCTCCAGAACGCAGCGCTCCATCTTTTCGGCGAAGTCGTTTGCCCTCAGCATCTGCTCCACCTCAGGATAGGCGGACTTTAGGCGGGTGATCTCCCCGTGCACCTTGGTCCCCTCCAGAATGATCTGGTATGCCGCCCGTTCGCGGGAAGTCGCAGTGGCCAGTTCCTCCTCCCGACGAGCCGCGCGCAAAGCGGACAAGTACGTGATAAAATGGTACACAGTTAAAAATAAAGGCCCCAAAAATAAAATGATCCCCGCTTTGTAGACGTGTTGGTTGGTCATGTTGCTGATCAGCAGGAACAGATGAAACAAAATCGCTCCCAGCCACGCGTAAATGATCACCTGATGATTCACCTTGCCCGCTTCCTGCTGGCGGGAAAAGACGAACGTCAGGCCCAGCAGGTAAAAGGCGAGCAGCGTAAAACTGGCGCTGAACAGCGCCATCTCCATATCCTGCAGCCAGGCTGCATTGGCGGGAATTTCGATCAGAAACTCAAAGGCGAGCACCAGCAGTGAGAAGAGCAGGCCCATGATCCAGAACCGGCTCACTTCCGAGTCGTTGCGACGGCGCGAGCGGTGCCGTTCTGCGCGGGATTCTCTCAATTGTTCTCACCTCACATCCTGTTTATGATTCGCCACGATTCTCCCTTATTCCTCTCGGGGCCCGTCGAAATCTGACATCGGAGGCTGACCATGAGATCACTGCCCACCGCTTTTGTCGAGCGGATGAAAACATTGTTGAAAGACGAGTACGCCGCTTTTGCCGCCGGTTTTGACCGGCCGCCCAGCCAGGGGCTGCGGATCAATCCGCTGAAAATCGACAGGGAGCGCTTTGTTCAGCTCTCCCCGTTTGCCCTCGAACCAGTTCCCTGGTGTCCGGAGGGCTTTCGCTATGCCGAAGGGGAACGCCCCGGCAAACACCCGTACCACGCTGCCGGCCTGTACTATCTGCAGGAGCCCAGCGCCATGTCGCCGGCCGAAGCGCTGCAGGTGCAGCCGGGCGAGACCGTGCTCGACCTGTGCGCCGCACCGGGCGGAAAAACGACCCAACTTGCCGCCGCACTGCGCGGTCAGGGGCTTTTGATCGCCAATGAAATTCATCCCGTACGGGCCAAGGCGCTCTCGGAAAACGTGGAGCGGCTCGGCATCGCCAACGCCATCGTCACCAACGAGACGCCGGAACGGTTGGCCGAGCGGTTTCCCCGCTTCTTTGACCGCATCCTGGTGGACGCTCCCTGCTCCGGCGAAGGAATGTTCCGCAAACTGCCGGAAGCGATTGACGACTGGTCGCCGGAAAAGGTGGCGGAGTGTCACCGCATCCAGCAGGAGATACTGGACGCCGCGGCGGCCATGTTGAAACCGGGTGGGACACTGGTCTACTCCACGTGCACCTTTGCGCCGCTGGAAAACGAACAGTCGATTGCGTCCTTCCTCGCTCGCCATCCGGAGTTTGCCCTGACTCCCCTGCCCCATCCCGAGTGGTTCGCGCCCGGCGTCCCCGAGTGGGCCGAGCCGCCGCTGCCGGAACTCACGCATTCAGCGCGGCTCTGGCCGCACCGCCTCGACGGGGAAGGCCACTACCTGGCCAAACTGTGCAAGCAGGCGGACGACGAAGGGAACGCCCCTTCCAGACGGCGCAGGGAGAAGCGCGGGAAAACGGCGGCAGCCGGACGGAAGGAAGCGATCGGGGCGTGGCGCACGTTTGCGGCCCAGTCCCTGCCCGGTATCGCGGAACAATTTATCGACGACGCGGCCTTCCTGCTGTTTGGCGACCAGTTGTATGTCACCCCCGCGCCTGACCTTGATCTGGACGGTCTGAAAGTGGTGCGGGCTGGCCTTCACCTCGGCACCGTGAAAAAGAACCGGCTGGAACCTGCCCACGCCCTGGCGCTGGCCGTCCCCCAAGCCGCCGCCGCACGCACAGCTGCATTTGCGGCAGATGACCCCGAGCTCGTGCGCTACTTGAAGGGAGAGGCGTTGGCACGTGACGGCGAAAACGGCTGGACGCTGGTCACCGTGGACGGATTTCCGCTCGGCTGGGGCAAGCAGGCGGACGGCCAGTTGAAAAACCATTATCCCAAAGGGCTGCGCTGGCTGTGATCATATAGTACCCGTCGGGAAGCCTACGCGGCCCGCAAAACGAAAACGGCCCACCGCAGGAGAGCAGGCACTCACGCGGTGGGCTGCTGCGTTTTTTCCGCTTTTTTACGCCTGGACGGCCTCGTCGTTGTCTGTTTGCCGGCCATGCAAAAAAGCAGCCCATACCACATGGACTGCCTTTCGCGTGGCGGTTTGCCGCCCCATGTTAGCCCCTGCCGCGCGGTTTTTTGCCCTTTGCCGCTTTGCGGGCCGCCATTGCCTCTTGGCGACGGCGGTTTTTCTCGTACAAGGTCTTGAGTGATTCCAGTTCCCGTTCCAGCTTTTTCTTGTAGCCCGGCTTCACCTTGATCTTCTTTTTCAGCGCCTCGCGGATGGGGGCGTACTGCTTTTCCTTTTCCTTCAACTGTTCTTTGGCCTTTTGCTCGCGCAGTTGGGCAAAGTACGCTTCCCGCTCCTCTGCCCGCTTGCGGCGGCCGGCGTCCAGATGGCGGCCTACCACCAGCAGTTTTTCCTCAATCGGCGCCTTGGTCGCCTTGGCGAAGCGGGTCATGATGCTTTTTTGGCGGGGAGAGACAAGAGAGATGGCGATTCCCTTCTGCCCCGCCCGTCCGGTGCGGCCGACGCGGTGGATGTAGCTCTCCACGTCATTGGGAACATCGTAGTTGACGACGTGTGTCACCCCTTCGACGTCCAGACCGCGGGCAGCGATGTCGGTTGCCACCAGGTACTGAAACTTGATGTCGCGGAACTGCTTCATCAGCTGTTCCCGCTTGTTTTGCGACAGGTCGCCGTACAGCGCTTCCGCCGAAAAGCCGTTTTCCTGCAGGCGGGCCGTCAACTGCTGGACGCGCGCCTGGGTGTTGGCAAAGATGATGCAGAGATACGGATTCTCATTTTCCAACAGGTCCACCAGCGCATCCATCTTGTCGCTCTGATTGACCACGTAGTAGATTTGTTCAATGCTCTCCACCGTCTTCTGCTTGGCCTCGATTCGGATGTGGGGCGGCTGCTTCATGTAGTACTGAGCCAGCTTTTTCACCGAATCCGGCATGGTGGCGGAGAACAGAAGCGTTTGCCGGTGCTGCGGCGTCCCCTCGATAATCTCATGGACCTCCTCAAGAAAGCCCATCTCCATCATCTTGTCAGCCTCGTCCAACACCAGCGTGGAAATGCGGCCGAAGTGAAGCGAGCCCCGCCTCATGTGGTCCAGCACCCTTCCCGGGGTGCCGACGACGATGTGGACAACATGCTTGAGCTTGCTCAACTGCCGTTCAATATCCGTCCCGCCGTGCAAAGAGAGTACGTTGACGTTCAGGTATTTGCCCAGCTTCTCCACTTCTTCGGCGATCTGGATCGACAGCTCACGGGTGGGCGTCAGGATCAGTGCCTGAATGTCCCGTTTGCCCGGCTGCAGCCGCTCCAGGATCGGCAGCACAAACGCGGCGGTCTTGCCCGTCCCCGTTTGCGCCTGGCCGATCACGTCCTTCCCTTCGAGAATCAGCGGGATCGCCTCCGCCTGAATCGGCGTCGGCTCTTTATAAAACAGGTCGTGAATGCCCTGCATCAACTCCGGTCGAAAGCCAAACATCGCAAACGATTTCGCCATGGTGTCACTTCCTTTCACATCCTTTAATAGTATGACAGTCTTGCCAAAAAAACAACAAAAGGCAGCCGGCTGCAGAAATTCCGCAACGCGCCGCCTGCACAATCATTTCGCCAGTTCGTAAATGGCCTGGGCGTAGATCGCTGTCGCCTTGATCAGATCGTCCACCAAAATGTGCTCGTCCCGCTGGTGAGCGCTGTCCGGCCGACCTGGAAACAGCGGTCCAAACGCCACCCCCACGTTCAGCGAACGGCCGTACGTGGCTCCGCCGATGGCGATGATCTCGGCCTCCTGTCCGGTCTGCTCCGTGTACACCCGCTGCAGCGTGGTGATCAGCGGGTGCTGCGGGTCAACCCGATGGGGCTCCAGGTGCTCCACCACTGCCAACGAAAATGCCGCTTCCGCCAGCCGCTGTTCCAGAATCGCCTTCCACCGCTCAAACGGCTGGGAATGCGGATAGCGAATATTGACGCCAAACACGGCATCCCCGTCCGCCTCATAGCGAATGATGCCGGTGTTGAGGGTGAGCGGTCCCATTTCCTTGTCGTCGCAAGCGATGCCGATTGCCTTTCCGTCGTGCTGCCGATGGAAATAACGATCCGCAAAGCGGGCGAACTGCCGGCCCCGTTCGTCCAGTGTCAGCCCGGCCAAAAAGTGCAGCAGTTCCGTACCCGCGTTTACGCCCAAACTCGGATTCATGGCGTGAACGGAAACGCCCTCCATCTGCACATGCACCTGACCGCCGCGCACGTCCGCCGCTCCGCTCAGCCCCATCTCCCGCACATACGCGCCAAAGCGCTCGGCCAGTTCCTGGCCGGTCATGGAGAGCGGCTCGAGCACGGCCTCCGCCTTGTCCGGCACCATGTTCATGCGCAGGCCTGCAGACAGCGTCAGCAGTCTGGCGTCAGGCCGGTCAACAGGCGTAATCTGCTGCGCCGCATACGCAGCCGCAGTCTGCGTCAGCATCAGGTCGGTCAGTCCTTTTTCCGCGTAGATCAGTGGAAAGTCAGCGTCCGGCGAAAAGCCCATCGTCGGCATTTCTTCGGTTTGGAAATAGGTTCTCACACACCGCCAGTTGGACTCCTCGTCCGTGCCAAAGATGAGCCGCACCCGTTTGGACAGCGGCAGCCCCAGTTCCTTGACAATTTTGGCGGCAAAGATGGCGGCCATGGTCGGCCCCTTGTCGTCAATTGCGCCGCGAGCCACGATTTTGCCGTCCACGATTTCGGCCGCATACGGCGGCGAGCTCCAACCGTCCCCTTCCGGCACAACGTCGACGTGACTGAGGATGCCGATCAGCTCCTCACCCTCGCCAAACTCCGCATGGGCAGCGTATCCCCCGACATCCTTGACTGTCATGCCAGCCTCTTTGCACACCGTAAGCACGTAGTCAAGCGCTTGGCGGATGCCTTCTCCAAACGGCGCGCCGTCCCGGGCAGTCGCCGGATCGAGCACGCTTTTGATTTGCAGAAACTCCCGCACGGCGGCAAGCAGTTCGTCTTTTCGCTTTGCCGCCTCTTGTTGCCAATCAACGCTTGTCATCGTTTGATTTCGTCCCTTCCGTCGTCGTACTGTCGTCTTTTGCCGCCTGTGCCGCATCCAGATCCAAATCCAGCTCCACCAGCGAAATAAGCGACTCCATCGGCACCTCCTGCGCGGTGAACTCCACCTGCGCTTCCTTGATTTCTTCGCGGATGTTGTTCATTTCGCTGTCCAGCTTGTAGGACGCTTTGGCCGCCTCGATCAGGCGCTGCCGGATGGCGGACGGGATAATTCCTTCGTATTTGTAGTTGAGAGAGTGTTCTATGGTCGCCCAAAAGTTCATGCCCAGCGTGCGGACCTGGATTTCCACCGGGATGGTGACCTGTCCGCGCGCCGTCATCAACGGGTATTCCACAGCCAGGTGGTACCCTCTGTACCCGCTTTCCTTGGGTTTGGAAACGTAGTCTTTCTCCAGGTAAACGCGCATGTCATTGCGCTGTCGTATCATTTCCACGACGGCCGGAATGTCATCGATAAACTGGCAGATGATCCGGATTCCCGCGATGTCCCTGAGCTCCCAGCAGATGTTCTCGTCGATGGGAAACTGCAGGCGGTTCGCCTTGCTGTAAATGCTCGGGATGGACTTGACTCGTCCCGTGACGAACTCGATGGGGGAGTGTTCCTTGCGCTTACGCAGCTCGTTGCGGATGTTTTTCAGCTTGACCTTGATTTCTTCCACGGCTTGTTCGAACGGTAGCAGATATAGTTCCCAATCTAGTTTGTGCACACTGGTCCCCTCCGGCCCGAAACTCCATCGTCCTTATGATTCAACATTTTGGATGAGATATCCTCCCATAAAAAGAAAGAAGACCCGCCTCCCGGGTCTTTTTTACAGGGATCGCAGGGCTCGGCCCGGTTTGGGGAAAGCGGCAAGAAAACCGAGGCCGTCCCTTTGCCAACCGCTCCTGCTATTCTTTTCTGTCGTCCAGCCGGAACGCCGTCAGCGAGCTAGTGAGCCGCTCCGCCAGCACGGCCAGTTGGTTCGCGGAAGCGGCGATCAGCTCCATCGCCGCGTTCTGCTCTTCGACAGCGGCGGAAATGCCCTGCACGCCGGCTGCCGCCTCCCGGGAAGCAGCCGATACTTCCTGGGCGACCGCCACCACCTGCTGCGCGTCTGGAGCCATCCGGGCAAACGCCTGGCTGACACCTTCCATTTCCGCAGAGACGCGGCGGATATTGTGTTCAATCCGGCGAAACATCTCATCCGACTGTCCGGCGGTCCGCCTTCCTTCCGCCACCGTGCGCGTGCCGTCGTCCATCTGCTCCACGATGGCGGCCGTGCTTTTCTGGATCTCGCTGATCATCGATACGATCTGCTGCGCCGCCGCGTTCGTCCCCTCGGCCAGTTTGCGCACTTCCTCCGCCACGACTGCAAATCCTTTGCCGTGCTCGCCGGCCCGTGCCGCCTCGATGCCTGCGTTGAGCGCGAGCAGGTTGGTCTGCCGGGCGATCTCCGTGATGACAGCGATGATCTGTGATATGTCACGCGATCGCTGCTCCAGCTGTTGTACCGTCTGCGTCGTCGCCGTCACCGCCCGGTCGATTTCCTCCATGCTGGCGATGACCGCCTCCACCGCCTGCCGTCCCGCTTCAGCGTCGTCCTTCATCTCGCGCGACGAAAGCGTGACCTGCTCCACGTGGCTGGTAACGCTGTGGACGCTGGCGGTCAGTTCCTCCGCCAAATGCAGCGTGTGCCCCATTTTGTCTACCTGCCTGTCGGCCGACGCTGACACGTCCTCGACGACCCGGGTGATCTGCTCGCCGGAAGAGGCAATCTCCGCGGTATTGCCGTGAATCTCGCGAACCGATTCCGTCACCGACGCAGCCGCCTGCCGCACCTGCCGCAAAATCTCATGGAGCTGTTCCCGCATGGCAAGCAGGGAACGGGCCAGCTCGCCCAGCTCGTCCGCGCGTTTCAGCAACCTCGCGGGAAAGGGCGCGGTAAAATCTCCCCGGCCGATCTGCCCGGCGATGGACAGAAGGCCAGCGAACGAGCGGCGCAGACCGGCAGACGCCCCCCAGGCGATGGCCATCACCAGCACAAGCACAATGCCGTTAAACAGTATAATCGCATTTCGAATCTGATTAGGCCCGGTCATGATCTCCGTCATGTTCATCTCCGCCAGGATGGCCCAGTTGAGCTTGCCCACCTGTACCCGGTCGTAGGCGACCAGCACCTCCTCCCCGCGATAGTCGACGGCTTGGGCCGTGCCCGCGTTGCTGCCGGAAGACAGCGCCTGTTCGGCAATCGGCGTCTCCACTTTCTGCCTAAGCATCGTCTCCTGCCCGTTCCCCAATTCGGTCCGCATCAGCTTGTCCGCCCCGATCAGGTAGATTTTCCCTGTTTCACCCAACCCCTCGCGCCGGTTCAACTGGCGGGAGACATAGTCCAGGGAAACCTCTGCGGCGAGCTGTCCGATCACCGTCCCGTGATCAAAGATCGGCACGGCCATGAAAACGGCGGGCACGCCGCCGGACGGTTCGTAACGGCTGACGTCCGACAGTTCCAGACTGTATCCCTTGGCCGCTTGTTTTACCGTCTGCCCCAAAGGGGTGCCGCTGTACGGACCGTCGTACAAGTTGGTGCCGAAGTCGGCCTGCGGATTCGTCTGGTACACCACGTCGCCATTCGCGTTGAGCAGGTACGCGTTGGCAAACCCGTAGCGGGACACCTCCATCTTCAGTTCCTTGCCCCAGATTTGCTCCGCTTCCTGGTAGGCAGGTGCCTCCCGTCCCAGCTTCCACACGCCATCAAAGGCGGCCAGCGACTGCACCACCGAACCGGACGCCGCCAGCGTCTCCAGGTTTTTGGAGCGTTCGCGGAAGTAGTTTTCCACCTGCTCCTTGTTGCTGTTGCGGAGTGCCTCCAGCGTCGCCGCACTGCCCTCCAGCAGGCCCCGCTTGGTCTCCGTGTAGGCAAACACCCCCGCTGCCGTCAGCGGCACAACGCCGGTCAGCAGCAAAGCGATCAATACCCGCGCCCCCAATTTCATGACATGAGCCCCCTTGAAACGACCTGTGTTTTCTAAATTCTAAATTCTATGAATGGTACAAATATATTACCATAGACCTAGAAAAAAATATCCAGTTTTGTCCGTGCGTGTCAGAAAAATTGGCAAAAAAAAAACGCGCCCGCACGACGGCTGATACAGCCTGCCGCACACACGCGTCCTGCCGGCGGGGAACGGTGACGCCTACGCTGTCGCCGTCTCCACGATCATCGCAATCTCGTCGCACATCGGCAGCTTGGAGCAGTTGATGCAGTCCTTCCATACCTTTTGCGGCAACGTCTCCTTGGCTACCACGCGGAATCCGCACTTTTCAAAGAATGCCTTCTGATAGGTAAGCGCCAGCACCCGGTTGATTCCCAGCAGACGGCACTGCTCCACGAGATGCAGCACCAACTGTTTGCCGACGCCCATGCCTTTGGCTTTCTCGGCGATGGCAAGCGAACGGATTTCCGCCAAATCCTCCCAAAGAATATGCAGGCCGGCCACGCCGATGACGCTTTCCCCGTCGTGGGCGACGACGAACGACTGCAGGTGTTCGCAGACGGAGAGTTTCGTCCGCGGCAGCATCAGCCCCTGTTGTGCATATTGATTAATAATCTCAAGCATCTGGTCGACGTCCCTCATGGTTGCCTGACGCACGGTCAACGTCTTTGTGACACTCATTCTGCACTCCCCCACTCCATCTCCTCAACGCCTCAATCCACATAATAATTATTCATTATGATATATAAATATACATCCAGTCGAAAGAGAAGTCTATCCTTTTTTCCGTCATTTTGCTATTGGGCGGACAAACGCATTTCTTTTAAATGGAACAATTGTGCTATAATCACAATAATAGAACGGAGGTGTTTCCCTTTGACGACACGCAGGGAGCGAAAAAAGCGGGAAACGCGCGACAAGATTTTCAACGCCGCGATCAAGCTGTTCAAGCAGTACGGCTTTGAAAACACAACCATTGACATGATTTCCGAAGAAGCGGACGTCGCCCGCGGCACCATCTTTCTTCACTTCACATCAAAGGAAGCGATCCTCGCCAACTGGGGATACGAACGGCTGCAGGAAATCGAAGAACGGCGGGAAGAGTGGGACTACGGAGACAGTTGCAAGCAGAAGGTCTTGCGGATTTATAAAATCATGAACGAGGTCAACATCCAGAATTACGATTTTATCAAGGTGCTGATCGAGTCCTCGATGAAACACCGCAAGATCCTGGAAAACGAAAAGAACGTCTACTACGAACTTCGGCAGCTGTTTGCGGACCTGATCGAAGAAGCGCAGGAAAAAGGGCGGCTGAAGGCGAAGTTCAATCCGCTCGTCGCGGCAAACATGCTGGAAAACATCTATTACAACGCCCTGTACGACTGGGTGCGCAGCGAAGGAGCCTGGGCTCTGGAGGAAATCATGGAAGAGAAGGTCTCCATCGTGTTTGAAGGGCTGGACGCATGAGCTCATCATGTGCCCGGCCCTTCTGACATGTTGGATGCGCTGACCGCCGGAAGGAAATGCCTGCCCGCCTGCGGCCCATCTTTTCCTTGCGGAGTCGGGGACATTTCCCTATGATGATGAAGAAAAGCTGTTCAACACGTTGGAGGTATTCACATACACATGCGAAACGGGATCAAGCGTGAAGATATTGAGCTTTTGGCTCCCGCCGGCAACTGGGAGTGTCTGCGCGCGGCCGTCGCCAACGGGGCAAACGCCGTCTACTTCGGCGTGGAAAAATTCAATGCCCGGGCCCGCGCCGAGAACTTCCACATGTCCGAACTGCCTGAGATCATGTCGTTTTTGCACATGTACGGAGTCAAAGGTTTTCTTACCTTTAATATCCTCGTCTTTGAAGATGAGATGAAGGAAGCTCAGGAGCTGATCGAAGCCTGTATCGACGCCGGAGTGGATGCAGTGATCGTGCAGGACCTCGGCCTCGTCAAGCTGATCCGCGAGATTTCCCCCGACTTTCCCATCCACGGCTCAACCCAGATGACGATCACCTCTCCGGAAGCGGTGGAGTTTACCAAGCCGTTTGGCCTGGAGCGTGTGGTACTCGGGCGTGAAAACTCGCTGAAGGAAATCAAGGTGATCGGCGAAAAGGCCAAGCTGCCGATGGAAGTGTTCGTGCACGGCGCATTGTGCGTCTCCTACTCCGGCCAGTGCCTTACTTCGGAAATGTGGGGCGGCCGCTCGGCCAACCGCGGCGAATGCGCCCAAGCCTGCCGCCTCCCCTACGACCTGATCGTGGACGGGATGCAAAAGGAGATGGGCAACGTCGCCTACCTGCTGTCGCCCAAAGACCTGGCGGCAATCGACCTGGTGCCGGAACTGATCGAGGCGGGCGTCACCTCCTTCAAGATCGAAGGCCGGCTGAAATCGCCGGAGTACGTGGCCAATGTGGTCAGCAAATACCGTGCGGCGATCGACCGCTACTTCGCCGGCGAGGAGGCAGCGCCGAGCGAACAGGACATCCGCGAGCTGCAGCAGAGCTTTTCCCGCGGCTTTACACACGGGTTCCTGAAAGGCACCAACAACAAGACGCTGCTGGACGGCACCTTCCCGAAAAGCCGCGGCGTCTATCTCGGCACGGTGAAAAAAGTGCTGAAGCACGCGGTGCTGGTAGAGCTGAACGCTCCTTTGAAACGGGGCGACGGCATCGTCTTTGACGCCGGCGATCCGACGCAAAAAGAGGAAGGCGGACGCGTCTACGACATCCTCAGCCGCGGCAAAAAGGTGGAGGGCGAAGTGGAGAAAGGCCTCTACGAGATCGTCATGGGACGAAACGACGTCAATCTGCAGCGGATCAACGTCGGCGACCGCGTCTGGAAGACGAACGACCCCGAGCTGGACAAACGGCTGCGTAAAACGTTCGAGTCGGAAAAGCCGTACCGCACCTTCCCGCTCGCGGTGCACGTCGTCGGCCGGCTGGGCGAAAAGCTGTCCGTCACCTGGGTGGACAAAACGGCCGACCACGCCGTGACTGTCAAGTCGGAAATGCCGCTGGAAGCAGCGCTGAAACGGCCGCTGACCTCAGAACTGCTGTACGAGCAGTTGAGCCGGCTGGGGGGCACCCTGTTTTCCCTGAATGCCCAGGACCTGACGACCGATCTGGACGGCGACCTGATCCTGCCCGTGAGCGAACTGAACCGGATGCGGCGGGAAGCGGTGGAGCAGCTTCTCCACCTGCGGACAAAACCGCCGGTGTACCAGAAGCGGCACGTAGACGTTTACGCCGACGTGCCTGCCAAACAGCCGGTGGACAAACCGCTGTTGACCGCACTCTGCCGTTCGCTGGAGCAGGTGGAGGCGGCCGCCCAGACCGACGTCGACTTTCTGTACGCCGATTTTGAATTCGTCAAACAGTATCCGGATGCGGTCAAACTGGCCCATCGGTACGGCAAACCCATCGGCATCGCCACGATGCGCATCCACATGCCGGATGAAAACGGCGTGCTGGCCCTGATCGCCAGAAGCAAGCCGGACGCCATCCTCGTCCGCAACACGGGCGCGCTGTACTACTACATGTCCCGCCGCGGCGAGATGGACATCCCGCTGATCGGCGATTTCTCGCTCAACGTGGCCAACCACAAGGCCGTCTCGCTGTTTTTGGAGTGCGGTCTCAAGCGGGTAACCGCCTCGTACGATCTGAACATCCAGCAAATGGTGGACCTGCTTGGCAAAACGGATGCGTCCAAAATCGAAGTGGTGATTCACCAGCACCTGCCGATGTTCCATACGGAGCACTGCGTCTACTGTACGTTCCTCAGCCCCGGCACGGACCATACCAACTGCGGCCAGCCGTGCGAGTCCCACCGCGTCTCGCTGCGCGACCGCGTCGGATTCTCCCATCCGGTCCGCGTCGATACCGGCTGCCGCAACACGGTGTACAACGCCATCGACCAGTCGGGAGCGGAGTACCTGAATGAATTTATCAAATTGGGCGTGGGCAGCTACCGCGTCGAGTTTTTGGAGGAAGAGCCGGAGCGAGTCAAAGAGGTGATCGACCTCTACCGCCGGGCGCTGCGCGGCGAAGTGAGCGGCACCCACGTCTGGCGGACACTGAAAGCGACCAACCAGTTGGGCGTCACCCGCGGCCAGCTCACCAAATAGGACCGGTCGATACCGTCCCGGCCTTACCCATACCCTGTGAGGAGGAGATTGATTATGGCGGACCTTTCCCAGCCCACGCCGGAAAACCTGGCGACGATTATTGAAGGCATCAAGTCCAAACTGAACATGGCCAACACCGCCGTCATGCGGCCGGAGGATTTCGACCTGACCCATTACGAAGACTTGCTGTACCTGTACAACATGGTGCAGAAAAAAGCGAGCTTCAGCATCAACGAAATGACCGCCATCGTCGAAGAACTGGGCAGCATGCGGAAGCAGTCCTGACCCGGGGCCCAATAGTCAGGCCCTAGACTTAGAGCCCAGCCCCCGGGAAACCTGCGCGAGGATCGCTGCAACCGCGCCGTGCGGGGGCTCATGCTTTCGCCCTGCTTCCTGATTGACGACACGCCGTATCCGCAGAGTGGTACGGCGTGTTTCATTTGTTTCCTCGATGCAAAAACGGCACGTCCCACCCCGCTTAATTTGGGCGAACATCCCGTACATCCGAGACATACGCATATCTCGTAATCAAATTCCACTGGAAACGGGGTGGATTGCACCATGACTTTGTATATCGATTACACGACGTCAGCCCAATTCTTTTCTGACGTCAACAATAACCTGCTCGTCCAAAAGGATCCCCGCAACTACATCAACGTCCTCTCCACCCAACAGTTGAATACGCTGGACAACGTGTCTTTGCTGGACATCTTCCTCAGCGCGGGCAACGTCGTGGAGCCTCACTACCATCAAAATGCCGCCGAGCTGGTGTACTGCATTTCCGGAGCGGCCAATGTTTCCTTCATCAACCCATTTACCAATCGCCTTCATCATTATCAGATTACGCCGGGCCAAGTGGTCAACATCCCCCAAGGCTGGTGGCACTGGGAAATCGCAACCGCTGACAACACGCATCTGCTTGCCATCTTCAACGCACCCATCCCCGAAGTCATCCTGGGGTCCGATATCCTGAGACTGACACCCAGCGAAATATGGGCGTACACATACTGCCTGAATGAGTCCAGCGTCAAAAATACGCTGGCCCCCATCCAACGTTCGCTCTTCATCGGCCCTCCAACAGGCTGCCATCAACCACAGGGCTATCAACCGTATGCACCGCAAGCGCAGGGATATCAACCTGTACCGCAAGCGCAAGGATATCAACCTGCACCGCAAGCACAGTGCTGTCAACCGTATGCACCGCTTCCCCATCCGTATCATCAGCAGCCGTATTGGTAACGTGTCAGCGCTGCCAAATCGTTTCAATTACTGACCATGTAGAGTCCCAGCCCATTTTGCTTGACAACAAGGATATTGGCAGCCGCACACCGAACCTCTCTCCTTATCATTTTGTGGGGAGAGGTCCCCTCTCCTTTCTCCGGCGTCACCTACAACCGCAAAACATCCCTTGTATGGAAATATTTTCTTGACAATCGCACATTTTTCACTATTTTTAATGTAGCGGATGCTTGTGTCAGAAAATTCACCCTACAGGGGAAGTGATTTCGTTTTGAATGGCCTGCCGCTCTCCCGCTTTACCGGAATGCTTGCGACCAACTCCTCCCTGCGCAACCTCTGGCTTGCCCGTGCCGTATCCGCACTGGGCGATTATGTGTACAGCGTCGCATTGATGTGGTTCGTCTACGAGCAGACACATTCCGCCCTGCAAACGGGACTGCTGTTTATTCTCAAGTTTTTGCCCGAGCCTTTCGTGGGGCTCTATTTTGGCGTGTTGGCGGATCGTCTGAACCGAAGACGTCTCATGCAGTTCTCCGACCTTTTCCAAATGCTTGCCATGCTGCTGTTGGGCGTGCTGATCGCAAGCGGTTCGTTTCACATGTGGCATCTCTACGTCATCACGATCTGCGCGTCGATGGCCGGAACGCTCTTTCGCATCGCGCAAACCTCCCTGATTCCCGATCTGGTCGGCAGACATGAGTTGGTGAGCGCCAACGCCCTGCTGTCCGTAACCATGCAGTTGATGCGGATGATCGGGGCCACGCTGGGCGGAATTTTGGTCGCGATAATCGGCGTTGCCGGGACCATCGAAATCAATGCGTTTTCTTTTCTGGTGTCTCTGGCTTTTGTGCAGCGGATTCGCCACGACAAGGCCCAGCCTGCGGCCTCTTCCGCGTCAGCAAAGAGCGTGAACAGCGAGATCAAGGAGGGACTGAACTGGCTAATAAACAACAAGATCGTGCTGCTTCTCATGCTGTTGGGGACGCTTGCCAATGTCGCCCTGGCTCCAACCAACGTCCTGCCCCCCATGCTGATTCAACGCGAATTTCACGGGGACGCCCGCATGTTGGGCTGGTTTGAAACTTCCATCGCGTTGGGACTTCTGCTGGGCGGAATCCTGGTCGGGACGCTCTCCCCCAAAAAAGTGGGGCGGTGGTTTCTCGCCGGATTGGGTCTGGAAGCTGTCGGCATGCTGAGCGTTGCCGTCGCCCCGTTTGCATGGATGGCGTATGCGGGCAATTTTCTGCTGGGAATCGGGGTGATGGTCTGCAACATTCCGTTGAGCACGCTGATGCAGACACTGATTCCCGACAGGATGCGGGGGCGGGTGAACAGCATGACGTCGATCGCGTTTAACATCTCGATCCCGATCACCTACGGCGGCATCGGCGCCTTGGCGGACGTGATCGGCGCGAAACCCAGCTATGGTCTGGGAGCGCTTTTGCTGGCCCTGTGCGCGGCAATTGGCGGAATGAACGCGGGGCTGCGCTCGTTCGACCTCGGAGAGGGGCAAAAAGCTGGCGAGGCAAATGAGGACGCAGGACAAGCGGTTTGACGCAGGCGCATCATCCCGGCAGCATGGCGTCCCTTTCCCATATCCGGCACGGAACACGCCGCCCACACTGCACGAAAAAAACGAGCCCTCCCGTCGGCACTGCCTGAGGGAAGACCCGTTTTTTTGTTTTTATCAGTGGTTGACGATGCCTACGCGCGCTTCCGTCTGCTCCGGCCGCTCCGCCTCCTCGCAGCCTTCTTTCCAGAGCAGGTAGCGGATACTGTCCGCCAGCGCTTCCCAGCTCGCTTCGATCACGTTGGTGGAGACCCCGACCGTGCTCCACTTTTCTCCGTCGCGGGCGGATTCGATCAGGACGCGCACTTTGGCCGCCGTCGCCCCGCTCTCGTCCAGCACCCGCACCTTGTAGTCGGTCAGATACATCTCTGCCAGACAGGGGAAGTGGGTTTCCAGCGCCTTGCGCAGCGCGTTGTCCAGAGCGTTGACGGGACCGTTGCCTTCCGCAGCGGTGTGGACGACCTGGCCATTGACATGCAGCTTGACCATCGCTTCCGAAGAGATCGACTGGTCTGCCGTCTTTTCCATCAAAATCTTGAACGAGTCGAGCGTAAACAGTTGGCGCAGCTTGCCCGCCGCCTCCAGCAGCATAAGCGTGAGCGATGCCTCTGCCCCTTCGTATTGATATCCCTGAAATTCGCGCTCCTTGATCCGCTTGACGATCTCCCGCGCTTCCTGCCTGTCCAGCGCCACGTCGATCTCCAGCTCCTCTGCCTTGGCCAGCAGGTTGCTCTGGCCGGCCAGTTCGGAGACCAGCACGCGCCGTTTGTTGCCGATCAATTCCGGGTCGATGTGTTCATAGGTCTTGGGATCTTTCAGCACGGCGCTGACGTGGATGCCGCCTTTGTGGGCAAATGCGCTGTTGCCGACAAACGGCTGGTTGTTGGGCATCGCCATGTTGGCGATCTCCGCCACAAAACGGGACAGTTTGGTCAGCTGCTTGAGCTGCTCCGGAGCGACGCAGTCGTAGCCAAGTTTCAACTGCAGATTGGGAATGACCGAGACCAGGTTGACGTTGCCGCACCGTTCACCAATCCCGTTGATCGTCCCCTGCACCTGCTGGGCGCCCGCCTGAACCGCCGCCAGCGCGTTGGCCACGGCCAGTTCGCCGTCGTTGTGGGGATGGATGCCCAACGGTGTCTGTACGCTTGCCTTTACCGTGCGGACGGTATCGAAAATCTCGTGCGGCAGGCTGCCGCCGTTGGTGTCGCAGAGGACGATCCAGTCGGCACCTGCCTCCTCCGCCGCTTCCAGCACGCGCAGTGCATAGACCGGATTGTGCTTGTAGCCGTCAAAAAAGTGTTCGGCCAAAAACAGGACGGTCAGCCCCCGCGATTTGAGAAAAGCGACGGAGTCAGCCACCATCCGCAGGTTTTCGTCCAAGGTAGTCTTGAGCGCGTCGGTGACGTGCAGATCCCACGACTTGCCGAAGATGGCCGCCGCCTTGACGCCGCTTTCCAGCAGGGCTCGCAGGTTGTCGTCCTCCTCTGCCGCCACGTTGGGCCGACAGGTGCTGCCAAACGCTGTCACCACCGCGTGTTTCAGCGGAATTTCCCGCATCCGCTCAAAGAAGGCCATGTCCTTGGGATTGCTGCCGGGCCAGCCGCCTTCGATAAAGTCGATGCCAAACTGGTCCAGCTTCACGGCGATCTTCACCTTGTCCTCCACCGACAGGCTGACGCCTTCGCCCTGCGTGCCGTCCCGCAGTGTCGTATCGTACAGATACACCTTTTCTTTCATCTTCTCTCCACCCCATGTGCTTCTATCATTTTTCTGAATTATTTGTATCATTCACCATATGATGCTATTCAGTATACCACAGCCCATAGGGAAAGAAAACGCGTGATTTCGCCGCTTTTGCTCATGTGCACCGGGCGTGGACAAAGGCGGCGGTTCGTTCGATTGCCTCTTCCAGTTGGGAGGAGGTGCCGGCAAACGGATGGCGGGTGTTGAAGGTGTGGTCGCCCGCTTCGATCCAGTGCAGTTCGCTCTCCCGCGCCGTCTCGTGCAGGCGCATCGCTCCCTTCACCAGCCGATCGTAGTCATCCCGCCCCTGGATGATGCAGAGCGGCTGCGGCATGCTCGCCACTTTCACCAGGAGGTCGTACTTGTCCCGGTTCTGATCCACGTCGTCGATGACCGCCTTCGTAATCGGCATCTGCTGTCCGGTCCGGGCATTGGCGATGTAGCCGACGCCCTGCTCGGCGATTTGCCGGCGCAGCTTCTCGTCAAACAGATTGACGTCGGCCACGCCGTTCCAGGTGATGATCCCTTTGACGAGCGGGTTGCCCGCCCCAAACAGGATCGCGTCCGCCCCGCCTTTGCTGTGCCCGAGCACAAACAGCTTTTCCCTGTCAAACCAGGCGGAGAACGCTCCGCCATCTTGCAGCAGCCACCCGGTCAGGATGGTCAAATCGGCCACCTCACGCGCGTATGTATTGCGCCCGAACTTTTCCAGCTCGTCAAATTCCGTCAGGCTTTCCCCGACGCCATTGCAGGAAAAGTTGAAGCGGACGACGGCGATGCCCCGCTCAGCCAACTGCTCGGCGACGTAGGGAAAGCTGCCCCAGTCCTTAAACCCTTTAAACCCGTGGCAAAAGATCACGAGCGGCTGGTCCGGCGACGCGCTCTTCGCGTGAAAGTCGCCGCGGATCGTCAAGTCCTCGCCGGCGGCAATGCGAAACGACTCCATCATGATTCTTCACCTCTTTGGGGGTTTTTTCTTATCTTATTATGAAGGCAGCAACGCCCAAAAGGAAACCCGTCGGAGCGAAGCCAGATTCGCTGTATCAAAGAAAAATGCAAAAGACCTTCCGCCATGGCAGAAGGCCTTATCCGGTATGGGAGGCGATGCGCTCGTCAGACACCAAATGCAGGGCGTACTCCAGCGGTCTTCTCACAGCATGGAGGTAGCGGTCCCACTGGCCCAGCTTGCGGAAAATATCACGACCCGGCTTGGGATTGATTTCGATGATCCACACCCGGCCGTTTGCATCAATGCCCAAATCAAACCCAAACTCCATCATGGAGCCGAAATGTTTCTCGATCGCTTCCACCGTTTTCAGCGCCAGCTCCCGGCACTCGCAGAGAATCCGCTCCGCCTCCTGCACGCCGAAGCGATAGGCCAGAAAACGGCCAGCCGGCAACGCGGTCCCGCCGCCGTGCAGATTGGACGTGGACGATTGCTTGGAACCGAGCCGCATCCCCACGCCGGTCAGCCTCCACTTGCCGCTTCCATCCTTCTGGATCAACAATCGCGCGTCCACTGTCCGTCCCGGCAGCAGGGTCAAATCCAGCCCTTGCTGCAGGAAGAACTGCTCCTGCCCGAATTTTTCCCGTTTCGTCCAGCGCTCGATTTCGGCGGTCAGCGCCGACAGCGTCGGCAGGACAGCATGCTTCCTCCCTTGCTTCTTGGTCCGTCCGCGCAGCAGGTAGACCTTGCCTCTCCGCTCCACCCGCAGGATGCTGCGTCCGCCTGATCCATTGGTCGGCTTGACATAGACGATGCCGTGCCGTTTCAGCATGTCGGCCAGCACGTCCCGCTTGTAGAGCCGCGTCTCCGGCAGCCAGCGCTGCAGTTCCTCCTCCTGCATCAGCACCTGATGGACGCGAAACTTGTTGGCAAAGCGGCTGTTGGCGTAGCGAAACAAGTTTTTGGTGCGGAACGGCAGGTAATTCTTGTGCTTCGCTATCGGATAGTAGCGGTACCGGTCGATTACGATATCGGGCCAAGCGTACCAGCTGCTTTTCCAGCCGTCCGCTCCCGGCGTAAACCCCTTGATCATGCGGGAGGCAGCGTTCACATCCTGCGGGGAAAAGACAAACACTTCCGCCCCCATCAGCTTTCCCTCCCTGACAAGCCGGCGCAAAAATCCTTGTTCGTAAAAACCATTTTTCCCCCGATAGGTCAGAATGCCGATCCGTTTTTTCACGTGTCGTCCTCCCTCTCTGTGGATGACTTCTCCCCATCAGCTTATGGCCGAACGTGAAAAAAAGCGCCAGGGCCCACAAGGGTTAGGCGCTTCGTGAACGCTTTTCGTGTTTGTCCAAAAAATCGAGAGCGGCGCGTCCAAGCACTTCGGCGGCGATCAGCATGGCGCTTTCGTCAATGTCAAAGCGCGGATGGTGGTGCGGATACTCTGCCCCTTTTTGCGGATTGCCGGCACCGACAAAGAGAAACGAGCCCGGCACGTGCTGCAGATAGTAGGCGAAATCCTCCGCTCCCATCATCGGTTCCATGCGTTCCACGTTGTCCCAGCCGACCGCCGCTGCGGCCGCCTGGCGGGCGATCTCTGTCTCTGCCTCGCTGTTGATGACGGCCGGGTAGCCGCGCATGTAGGTCACTTCCGCGCTGCCTCCCATCAATGCAGCCGTGCCTTTGGCAATCTCGATCAGCCGCTGTTCCGCCTTGTCCCGCACGTGCGGCAGGAACGAGCGGACCGTGCCCGTCAGGCGGCAGCGGTCAGCGATCACGTTGTAGTTGTCTCCGGCGTGAAAGGTTCCCACCGTGACGACCACGCTCTCCAGCGGACTGATGTTGCGGCTGACGATCGTCTGCAGCGCCCCCACGATCTGGGAACCGATCACGATAGCATCGACGGTCTCCTGCGGGATCGCGCCGTGCCCTCCTTTGCCCTGGATCTCGATTATGAAGTCGTCGCAATTGGCCATCACCGGGCCGGCGTTCACCCAGACCGTGCCGACCGGACACATCGACCAGAGGTGTGCGCCAAAAATGGCATCAACCCCCTGCAGCGCGCCGTCTTCCACCATCTGAATCGCTCCGCCCGGATTTTCCTCCTCGGCATGCTGGAACAAAAACACGATCGTACCCGGGATCTCGCCGCGGTGGCGGGACAGCACCGTCGCCAGCCCCAGCAGTCCGGAGGTATGGGCATCGTGGCCGCAGGCGTGCATCACGCCCGGCACCTTGGACTTGTACTCCACCTCTTTTTCGTCCTGGATCGGCAGGGCGTCAAAATCGGCGCGCAGGGCGACAGTGGCACCCGGCTGTCCGCCACGCAGCACGCCGACGACGCCGCGTCCGCCCACACCGGTCCGCACTTCGTCAAACTCCAGTTGGCGCAGGATGTCCGCAATCATGGCGGGCGTCTTTTCCTCCTGGAACGACAGCTCCGGATACTGGTGCAGATGGCGGCGCCACGCGACCATCTGCGGTTCTATTTCTCTCAGCAGTTCTTTCAGTTTCTCCTGCAGCATGTCCATCCTCCCGCTCCTCTTTCAGCTCTCTTTTTCCATCATAACAAAAACGATATTTTATTCATAGCTTTGTATAAATATAAAAATATAACAACATGCCCTGCTGCTCTTGGTGATTAATTTCGAAAAATTTCTTCATTATAATGGTGCGCATGCAAAAAGACAGCCGGACAACCGTATCCGCGCGGTGCCGCGCATCGGGTGTCCGGCTTTGTAGTATGGGGGACGGGAAGCAGGCTCACGCACCGCCGCTTCTGTTTTTTCGTTCATACAGGTAAAACGTGTGCGGAACCGGGTTGCGTTCATCGACCGTTCCTTCCCGCTTCCACACCAGCGTAAAAGCATCACGGTCCCACTCAGGGAAAAACGTGTCTCCCTCTGCCTCCATGTCGATTTCCGTAATGTACAGCCGATCGGCCAGATCCATGAACTGGCGGTACAGTTCGGCGCCGCCGAAGATGATTACGTCGCCCAGCGCCAGCACCTCTTCCACGCTGTGCACGACGTCGACGCCCGGCGGGGCAAAATCGCGCCGGCGGGTCAGCACGACGTTGCGTCGGTTGGGCAGCGGCCGCCCCAGCGACTCAAAAGTCTTGCGCCCCATGACGATCGTCTTGCCGGTGGTCACTTCCTTGACGTGCTTCAAGTCGTTGGGCAAATGCCACGGCATCGCGCCGTCCTTGCCGATCACGCGGTTGCGGGCGTATGCCGCGATCATGCTGATCATACCGACACCTCCCCCTTGATGTGGGGATGAGCCTCGTAACCCACGATCTCGATGTCGTCAAACGTAAAGTCAAAGATGGACGTGACCGCCGGGTTCAGCTTGAGCTGCGGCAGCGGCAGCGGCTCCCGAGTCAGCTGCAGTTTCACCTGCTCCACGTGGTTGAGGTAGAGGTGGGCGTCGCCGAGCGTATGCACGAATTCGCCCGGCTCAAGTCCGGTCACATGGGCAACCATGTGCGTCAGCAGCGCGTAGCTGGCGATGTTGAACGGCACGCCGAGAAACGTGTCGCCGCTGCGCTGGTACAACTGGCAGGAGAGCCTGCCGTCCGCGACGTAAAACTGGAACAGCGCGTGGCACGGCGGCAGCGCCATCTTGTCCAGCTCGGCGGGGTTCCAGGCGCTCACCACCAGCCGGCGCGAATCGGGGTTGCGCTTGATTTCCTCTACAACCCACTGGATTTGGTCCACCGTCTTCCCGTCCGGACCGGCAAACGAGCGCCACTGCTTGCCGTACACCGGCCCCAGCTCGCCATTTTCGTCCGCCCACTCGTTCCAGATCCGCACGCCATTCTCCTGCAGATAGCGGATGTTGGTATCGCCTTTCAAAAACCACAGCAGTTCGTGGATGATCGATTTAGTATGCAGCTTTTTCGTCGTCAGCAGAGGAAAGCCTTCGCGCAGGTCAAACCGCATCTGGTGACCAAAGATGCTGATCGTGCCCGTTCCCGTCCGGTCCTGTTTGACGGTCCCCTCCGCCAAAATCCGGCGGCACAGGTCCAGGTATTGTTTCATCATTCATCGCTCCCTTGCGTACAGCAGTTGTCCCATCCTTTAATAGTAACCCAAATGGGACGGAAATGGGACAAGGCTTTTGACCAGTTCCCGCTGAATCCGTTCAAAATCGGACGCACCGCCGCCGTACGTCCAGCGCCGGATGTGCCGCAAGCGGTCCACGAACAGGACAGAACTATCGGTGACGTCCCTGACCCCCGCCACTTCCGGGAGGAGAATCCCGAGCGACCGGCTTACTTCCCGGTTGGCGTCGCTGTGCAGGTGATACGGCAGGTGCAGCTTTTCCCGCAGCGCCTTCAGCGTAAACACGTTTTCCACGCTGAGCCCGACGACGCGGCAGTTCTTTTCCGCAAACTGGCTGTACTGATCGCGGAACCAGGCCAGAGCCTGTTCGCTGGTCTCGGTGAAGGCAAACGGAAACGAGACGAGCACAAGGCCGTTCGCGTCCCGCAGCAGTTCGCCGCAGGAGACGCGAACGCCGTCGGTGGATGGCAGCGCATACTTGTACAAGGCTTGAATAACCCGCATACTATCCCTCCTCACACGGAAGATCAGGGTGGATCAGAGGCCGGCTCAGCCCCGCCGGCCCGGATTCGCTCAGGGGGTTACTCGCCCGACGGCTGCGGGATATATCCGCTGATGTCGATGCCCAACCCCTCCGCTACGCGCATGCCGTACTCGGCGTCGGCGCGGAAGAAGTTGCAGATGGCCCGCAGTTGGATCTCCCGGTTGACCGATTTCAGGTCGTTCACCAGGTTTTTGATCAGGTTGTCCCGCTCCGTCTGGCTGAAAGAGCGGTAGCGTTCACCCGCCTGGGTAAAGTCATCGGTTTTTGCGATGCGCTGGCGGGTCGTGACCCCGTGCAGCGGCGCTTGGCTCTCCGCGTACTCAGGGGCCTGTTTCGGCGTTTCCGTGTAGCTGTTCGGCTCGTAGTTGATCCGCGATGCGTCCTGCTTGATGCGCATCGCCCCGTCCCGCTGGTAGTTGCGCACCGGCGCGTACGGGCAGTTGATCGGGATCTGCAGGTAGTTGGGCCCGAGACGGTGACGTTGAGTGTCCGGATAGGAAAACAGACGGCCCTGGAGCAGTTTGTCTTCGGACGGCTCAATGCCCGGCACCAGTGCGCTGGGGGCGAAGGCGGACTGCTCCACTTCGGCAAAGTAATTCTCCGGGTTGCGGTTGAGCGTCATGGTGCCCACCTTGACGAGCGGCAGCATGTCCTCCGGCCATACCTTCGTGGGATCGAGCGGGTCAAAGGAAAACGCGTCCATGTCTTTCGGATCGAGAATTTGCACGTACAGATCCCACTGCGGAAAGTTGCCGGCTTCGATCGCCTCGTACAAATCCCGGGTCGCGTGGTTGAAGTCGCGGCCGCCGATTTCCCGCGCCTCTTCCGCCGTCAGGTTTTTGACGCCCTGCAGCGGCTTCCAGTGGTATTTCACGTATACGACCTGGCCGTCCTTGTTCACCCATTTGAAGGCGTGAACCCCGAACCCTTCCATCTGGCGGTAGTTGGCCGGCGTCCCGTAATCGGAGAACAGCCAGGTGAGCATCTGCGTGGATTCAGGACTCAGCGTCATGAAATCCCAGTAGTGGTTGGGCGTCTGAATGTTGTTGTGCGGCGCCGGCTTCAGCGAGTGCACCATGTCGGGAAACTTGATCGCGTCGCGGATAAAGAAGACGGGCAGGTGGTTGCCCACCAGGTCGTAGTTGCCTTCGGCGGTGTAGAACTTGACGGCAAAACCGCGCGGATCTCTAAGCGTCTCCGGCGACGTGCCGCCGTGAATCACCGTGGAGAAGCGGACGAACACCGGCGTTTCCGTGCCTGCTTCCTGCAAAAAGGCGGCCCGGGTGTATTTCGCCATGCTGGCCGTCGTCACAAACACGCCGTGCGCTCCCGCCCCCCGGGCGTGAACGACGCGCTCCGGAATCCGTTCGCGGTCGAAGTGCGCCAGCTTCTCAATCAGGTGGTAGTCTTCCAGCAGCGTCGGTCCGCGCTGGCCGGCCGTTTTCGAGTTTTGGTTGTCCGCCACCGGCGCTCCCTGATTGGTCGTCAAAACATTACGGTTCTCCATGATCATGCCTCCCATTTGATTAGAATAACTATCATTTGAAAACCATTATCACTGTCACGCATTAACCATAACACAAGAACAATTATCTTTCAATAATTATTATTAAAAAGAAATATGTATTATCATCTGAATCATGCGCGGAGCGGCAGCGATCCGTATTTTCGCGGTCACCGGACGGGCTGTGCTATAATAACGGCGACACGAAAGTATTAGGAGAAAGCCGGGGATGCTAAGGTGGATTGGAAACCGATCCGTCAGGGACATACACCTGTCTACAAACAAATTGCCGAATGGATGGAACAGCGGATCGCCAGCGGAGAGTTTCCGCCCGGGAGCCGTCTGCCGTCCGAACGGCTGCTCGCCAAGGAGCTCCAGGTCAACCGTTCGACCGTCGTGACCGCCTACGAGGAATTGCGGGCGGCCGGCTTGGTGGAGCGGAGACAAGGCAGCGGAACCATTGTGAGCCGGGACATCTGGGGCTTGGCCCGGAATCGTACGCCCGACTGGAAGCGGATGGCAGAGGCGGGGTTGTTCCGTCCCAACCTGCCTCTGATCCGCCAGATACGCCGCGACACGCAGGACAGCGACATGCTTGACCTGGCGAGCGGCGAATTGTCTCCCGAACTGGTCCCGCACGAGCAGTTTCGGCAGCTGCTGGCCGCGGGCGACTTCCCCTGTCACTTTGGCTACGAACATCCGCAAGGAAATCCGCAGCTGCGTGACACGCTGGTTGCCCACATGAAGACGTGGAAGGGCATCGATGCCGCTCCCTCGTCCATCCTGGTGACGGCAGGCGCCCAACAGGCCCTGCATCTCGTGGTTCAGTGCCTGCTCCAGCCGGGCGACGCCGTGGCGATCGAAGACCCGTCGTACTGCTACTCGCTGCCGCTGTTCCGGTCGGCGGGCGTGCGGCTTTTTCCGCTCCCCGTGGACAGCGAAGGCATCGATCCGGACGAACTGCTGGCGCTGCACGGCAAGCATCGGATCAAAATGGTCTTTCTCAACCCCAACTTTCAGAATCCGACGGGAACGTTCCTCTCCCTGCCCCGGCGGAAACGGCTGTTGGAGATTTCGGCTGAACACGGAATTCCCATCGTGGAGGACGACCCGTACAGCCTGACCGCCTTTTCGGGCGAACATGTTCCTACGTTGAAGTCCCTGGATCGACACGGCACCGTGCTGTACATCAGCTCGCTGACCAAGATTGTCGCCTCCGGGTTGAGGATCGGATGGGTTGTCGGGCCCCGAACGGTCATTGAGCGGCTGGCCGACGCCAAGCAGCAGATCGATTTTGGGCACAGCATTTTTCCCCAGTGGTTGGCGAACCGCTTTTTGTCCTCGGAGTGGTTTCCCGCCCATCTGGACATGCTGCGCAGGGAGCTGGCCGGCCGCAGCGAGCGGCTTGTTTGTTCGCTTCGCGAGTCGTTTGGCGGCAGCGTAGAGTTTGTGCCGCCCGCAGGAGGAATCCATTTATGGTGCCGGTTGACGGGCGAGTGGAGCGAGAACCGGATGCTGGCCGAATCGGTCAAGCGCGGCGTCATCTTTGTCCCGGGCATGGTCTTCGGATCAAAAAAAGGGTTCGTCCGCTTCACCTTCGGACGCCCCCCAAAAGAGCGGATTCAGGACGCGATCAGCCGCCTGGCGGAGGCGTATCGCTCCGTTTGTCGCCAATGACCGCCCGCCGCTTTTTTTCCCCCAGGGTCACGGCACCCGCGGAACGACAGTCATTCAAGTGGATGGGCAAAAAAGTGGGCAAGTGGATGGTCCATTTCGGCGAACAACGGGATATGATCGTGTGGGACAAGCATGTGGCCCCATGTGTTCAGCTCCTCGCTGGCGCATGGCAAAGACCGAAAGGAGTGTACCGATGTGAGCATTTATCCCTTTATCATAGCCGTCCTCGTTCTATCCTTCATCGGACTTGTCAGTACCATCCTGATTGGCCGAAATCCGGAAGAAAAGACGAGAAGAAGTTTTGCCAGACGGTCGAAAAACCTGCTTTCGATCTATCTGTCCCTCACGCTCGTTTTGTTGATTGCCTTTTTCATATTTTTATCCCGACAATAAGACATGCGCAAAAAGACGCCAGCTGCTCCCGCGGGAGCAACGGCGTCTTGTACGTCTGCTGGACTGTCTGTCGAGGCGCAACCGGCTGGCGACTGTTGCTCCTCCTCGCTGCCGGCCGGGGCCAGCGGTCAGCTTTGGCTGTTCTTGCGGACCACATTTGCCGCCTGCAAGCCGCGCTGGCCGTTGACGATGTCAAACGTGACCAATTCACCTTCTTCCAGATTGCGGTATCCTGTTCCGGCGATGGCCGAATAGTGGACAAACACATCGGGGCCGCCTTCCCGTTCGATAAAGCCGTACCCTTTTTCCTTGCTGAACCATTTCACTTTCCCTTCAATCATTGCCCTTCCTCCCTGTGTCAGTGCAGCTCGCTGGCTTATCACATCATATGCGGATGCATGGGAAAGTGGAAACGCAGCACGAAAGAAAGAATGTCGTACGAAGGAAACGTTCAATCTAATTTTTTGATATCTTTTTGCTATTCGTTTGATTTTACCAGTAGATTTTAAAGCGCTTTCATGTTAGACTATTCATCGTCACAATATGTTCAATATTGATAAAATTGTAAAGGGGAATAAAACGCACATGGATATGCAACTAGTCGCTTCCATTACCGCCTATATGGTCGGCATGCTGCTGATCGGGTACTACGCGTACAAGCGCACATCCAATCTCACTGACTACATGTTGGGCGGCCGGACGCTCGGGCCGGCTGTGACGGCGCTCAGTGCAGGAGCATCCGACATGAGCGGCTGGCTGATGATGGGCTTGCCCGGCGCGATGTTTGCCCAAGGGATCAGCGCCTCGTGGATTGCCATCGGCCTGACGCTCGGGGCGTACGCCAACTGGTTGTACGTGGCGCCGCGTTTGCGCACCTATACGGAGGTAGCCAACAACTCCATCACCATTCCAGCGTTTTTGGAAAACCGCTTTGGCGACGGCAGCCGCATACTGCGCCTGGTATCCGGCCTAGTCATCATGATTTTCTTTACGTTTTACGTCTCCTCCGGGATCGTATCCGGCGGCGTGCTGTTCGAAAACACGTTTGGCCTCGACTACCACACCGGGCTGTGGATCGTAGCCGGCGTCACCATCGCTTACACGCTGTTCGGCGGTTTTCTCGCCGTGAGCTGGACCGACTTTGTGCAGGGATTGATCATGTTCATCGCGCTGATCATGGTGCCTGTGGTCACCATTATGACCGTCGGCGGAATCGGGCCAACCTTTACGGAAATCCATGCCGTTGACCCCGCCCTGCTCGACATTTTCAAAGGCACCAGCCTGATGGGCATCATCTCGCTGTTTGCCTGGGGGCTTGGCTACTTCGGCCAACCGCACATCATCGTCCGCTTCATGGCCATCTCCTCCGTCAAGGAGATGAAAAAAGCGCGCCGCATCGGCATGGGCTGGATGATCTTCTCCGTCGTTGGTGCAATGCTGACCGGTTTGATCGGCATCGCCTTGTACTCCAAACAGGGCTGGACGATTGCCGATCCGGAGACGATCTTTATCGAACTGGGTAAAATCCTGTTCCACCCGCTGATTACCGGCTTCCTGCTGGCAGCCATTCTTGCAGCGATCATGAGTACGATTTCTTCCCAACTGCTCGTCACTTCCAGCTCGCTGACTGAAGACGTCTACAAGACCTTCTTCCGTCGCTCGGCCACGGACAAGGAGTTGGTCACGATCGGCCGCCTGTCCGTCCTGCTGGTGTCGCTGATCGCCTTGGCGCTTGCCTACAGCAAGAACGACACGATCCTGAGTTTGGTCGGTTACGCCTGGGCCGGGTTTGGCGCATCGTTTGGACCGGTCGTGCTGCTTAGCCTCTACTGGAAACGGATGAACAAATGGGGCGCGCTCGCCGGGATGGTTGCCGGTGCCGCTACCGTCATCATCTGGACCCAATTTGACGTGCTGAAGAATTTCCTCTACGAAATGGTGCCGGGCTTTGCCGCCAGCTTGCTGGCCATCGTGGTCGTCAGCCTGCTGACGCAAAAGCCGTCGCAGCAGCTTCAGGAGCAATTTGACCGATACGAGCGTTTGAGCAAGCAGTAAGCAACTTGCTTGATTGCCGCTCCCACTCAATACAATGGGCAGACCGTCAATGTAACCTGCATTGGCGGTCTGCTCATTTTTTCACACGCATAACTGTCCCTCTTCAAGCAGATGCCCCTCTGCACGACAAAACCGGACACGACACGTTCAACATCGCCCAAACCACGCGGCGGCCAGCAGGCGGATGCCTTCTGAAATGTCTTCTTCCCTCATGCCGCCGAAGCCGACGATAATGCGCGGCCGCTCCTGTCTGCCGCACGGCTCCTGCCAGTTGCGTCCGACCGGGTAGACACCCACTCCCGCCTCAGCGGCTATACGAATCAGCTCTTCTTCGCTGCGGTCCGTATGTACTTCCAGCAGGATGTGCAGGCCCACGGAATGGCCCAGCACGGTCACGTGCGGATGCAGGTGGTCGGCGATCTCCTGGCGCTTCCTGCGCCCAACAGTGCCGAAGCGTGTATCGCTGCATCAAACGCTTCCGCCCATGCACACCAAAAAAAGCGGCCCGGTGACAGGCCGCTTTTGGCATCATGTTACATTGGTCCTCGTCTCGCCGGTGCCGCTTACTCCAGCTCGGCAGCCACGCGCTGCAGCTTGCCGGACAGTTCGTCCAAATCCAGCGTCATGTCCAGTGCGGCAAACACGCCGGTAAAGTACGACTCCACCTGCTCCGCCGCACGGTTTCGCTCGTCCGCTGTCACGGCCGCAAACAGGGTGGAAAACTGTTCACCCAACTGCTCACTGCCGGCCGCAACGTAGGCGGCGACGGGTTCCTGCAGCAGTTTTTCCAGTTGGTCGCGCAGTTTGGTCTTGCCGTCCTGTTCAAAAAAGTCCTTGGTGTTTTTGAACAGGGAAAGCGCCGGGTGCAGGGCTGCCGCATCCACCGGAAGCTCTTCAGCAAACGGCAGCGTCTCCGTCTGGCGCGGCTGGAACGGAGCCAGCGTCAGCCCGGCGGCGTGCCGCTGTACGTCGCGCTGCCACTGCTCCACCAGGGAGACTCCCAGTTTGTTTACAAACTTCTCCAGGCGCAGCGTCGTGGCCCTCAACTCCTGAGCCAGGTCGTAGCTGATCGACCGCAGCAGGTCACTCAGACAGCCTTGCAGCGCCTGCTTCATGTTCCGGCCGTCTTCTTTCAGCACAGCCGGGTTAAACGCGGCATTGAACAGTTCGTTGAACCGGAAGAAGAGGCGCTGTTTTACATAGTACAGCAGTTCCTCCTGCTCCTTGGCCAGATCCCGTTCGGCTGACGCAGTAGACAGTTCGGCCACCGCCGCGAGCGCCGCCCGCTTCGCCTCTTCGGCGGCCTGGCGGCGTGCGATCCGTTCGCTTTCGTCCGCCTGGGCCATCCGGATGAACTCGGCCAGCATGTCGTGTGCCCGGCGGATTTCTCCCATCGCCGCCGTAACAGCAATGCTCGTCAGTTCTTCCAGGGTAAAGCGGAGGAAATCCCGTTCAAACCCTGCCATGCCGGACAGCTCAAATGCCTGTTCCGCCGCTGGCAGCGGTTCGCCTTCCGCCGTGCCGGTGCGCTGGCGGTACACTTTTTCCGCCGAGGCCGACAGCTTGCCTGCCGCGTGCATCCGGGCCAGCAATGCCGTCTGGCTGGAGACAGGATAGATCCGCGGATGGCGGATGCCGCAGGCGAGCAGGTTTTTCTCCACGTGCGCGACCACTCCGTCCAGCTCTTCCTTGGAGGAGGCGAGGTCGGCAGCGTTGACGATGAAGAACATTTTGTCCATCTCAAAGGTGTCCTTCACGCGGCCCATCTGCAGCAGAAATTCCCGGTCCGCCTGGGAAAAGGCGTGGTTGTAGTAGGTGACGAACAACACCGCGTCGGCGTTTTTCATGTACTCGAAGGCGACCCCGGTATGGCGGGCGTTGATCGAGTCCGCTCCCGGCGTATCGACCAGCACGATCCCTTGCTCGGTCAGGGGACACGCGTAAAAGAGCTCGATGTACTCGGCAAAGCAGGCTTTCTCCTCTTTGGCCACAAAGCCTTTGAACGCCTGCATGTCGACGATCAGCTCGCCCCCCAGATGGGGAGTCATGTCGCTGAGCCCCTTGGTCACCGCTTTCAAAAAGGTGAAATGCGGTTTCGCAGTCGGCGGAATGTGCGCCACGTCGATCTTGTCCAGTTCGGCCAGAGCCTGCTCCAGCCCGTCAGCCGACAGGCCAAAGACGGCAAGTGAGCGCAGCACGTCCTGCTCCACCGCTTCCCGGCTCTTCAGGACCACTCGCACCGTCCCGTGCGGATGGCTCTCGGTCGGCGGCATGATTTTGTTGATCGCCGCCGTCGTCGGATTGGGGGACACCGGCAGTACCAAATCCCCCATCAGCGCGTTGGCAAACGACGACTTGCCGGCGCTGAACGCTCCGAACAACGCGACCGTAAAGCGGTTGGCAGTCAGACGGTCGGCACGCTCCCGCATTGCCTCGGCCTGCGCCTGCATTCCCGGCACCGTCGCAATTTCATCGCTTGCCCGCCGCAAGCGCTCCGCTGCAGCAATCAGTTTCTCTCTCAGTTGGTTCATTGTCTCCGTTACGCTCCTTCACGCAAAATCGCTCGCAGCCGCTCTTTGACCGCCCGCTCGTTTTCTGCCAGCGCAGCCAGCCCGGCGTGAATCTCCGCCAGTTCACGCAGTGCGCCCAGCCGCCCATTCAGCGCTTCGGCCTCCGCTTCTGCCTCTTTACGCAGCCGCGCCGTCACCTGTTCGATGAACGCCAGTCCTGCACGGTGGTACTCCGCCTTGATCGCGTTGGAAATATCGGAACAGTAGTTCATCACGTATTCGCGCGTGCCTGCTCCCTCCTTCACAAGGGCGGCGAGAAATTCAGCCGTCACCTCGATCCGCGTGGCGTGCACGGCGGCGTGGTAGGCTTCGTCGCGGATGCCGTACGCCTCGGGCAGCTTGCTCACCAGATCCTTGAAATGGAAGTCGAGATTGCCGGCCACCTTTTCGCGGATATCAGCCAAGAGGGCGTCCAGCCGCTTGGCCCGTTCCTCCTCCGTTTTTCTGGCGGCAAAGAACAGGCCCACCTTGAATCCCGGCTTGCGGCTTTCCAGATAGCGCTCCGCCGCTTCGTTGGTGCTGTAATACGTCAGTCGCGCGTTGTCAAGCAGGGCGGACAGCTCTTTTTCCATCTGCTTGCGCGCCTCCTCGGCCCGGTTGGCCAGCGCGGACTGCTGCGCTTCCGCCTCCCGGAGCGCCGCTTCCGCCTGGGCGGCATCGCTCTTGTCCACGCCGTCCACCGCCAGTGCCTCCAGTCTGCTCTCCAGCGCTTCGCGGGCCGCTGCGTTGCGCTGGGCGATCCCTTTCACGTGCTCGTCGATCAGGTGCTCCGCCGAGTGGACGACGCTCTCCCCAATCAGCCTCTCCCGCTCACCGATCAGCGCCAGCAGCTTCTCCCGAAACGCCTCGTACTGGTTTTCCGGGTGATCCGGCTCCGCCAGCGACGTGTAGAAAATGCCGTCCGGCTTGATGTTCCACGTGGCGAACGCCTCTTCCACGCTCTCCTTGTAACTGTCAAAATCAAGCTCAAAGTCGATGTGCTTGTCAATCATGTTGACGACCAGGTAGACCGGTTTTCCGCGGTCTTTCAGCGCTTTGGTAAAATTGAAGTTCTCCTCCGCCTGCACGTGGTTGTAGTCCATCATGTAGACGACCACGTCCGCCAGGTGAAGCGCCGATTCGGTCGCGATCTTGTGGGCGGCGTCGGTGGAATCGATCCCCGGCGTATCCAGAAGACTGGAACGCTCGTCCAGGAACGTCCCCGGATAGGAGACTTCCACCCATTCCACGGTGTCCCCATCCACGGCAAACTGCTTCAGCTTTTCCATTTCGGTGTCAGGGTCAAAGGTCAGTACGCCGCTGTTGCGCGTATAGACGCGAGCAGCCTTTTCCCCGCCGCGGATTTTGACCACGTTGGCGCTGGTGGGAATCGGATTGGACGGCAGCAGATTGACGCCCAACAGCGTATTGATCATCGTCGATTTGCCGGCGGAAAAGTGGCCGCAAAATGCGATGTTCAGCTCTGCCTGCCGCGTCTTCTCGGCAAGCTGCGCCATTTTCCCCGGCGTCGTGCCGTCTTTCGCCTCTTCCATCATCGATCCGATCTGTTCCAGTGTATCAGCAAGGCGGGCAAAATCCGTTGCCCGCTCCATTACCTGTGTGTCAGGCACCCCTATCATCCTCTCGTCTTTCTTCCTCTCCACTATCCTATTCTACCATGCCGAATGTACCACACCTCCCCTCGTTCTTCAATTCTTTTGCGCGAATGCGGTATTGGAACTTACATGCAGGGGCAAACCGGCACCGCAGAGGCGGCAGCGTTCGCATAATTCCGCTCACTTCCGGAAAAAATCGCACTAACAGGCTTGTGTTTCCACGACAGGAGGGACCTCCAGGTGTATCGCAAAAATAAGAGGCCGACAAAAACAATGGCTTCGCAGTTGAAGCGACGCCCGCAGCAGACGCCCGACCTGTCCACCCCGCTCTACCCCCGTCTTGAGGAAAACCTGACGGCCATCAAGCAGACGTTGGGTAACCCGCAAGATCTGATCGTCCGGACATTTTCGATCGACAATACCTCGCTGACGTGCGCCGTGGTTTGCTTCGACGGACTGGTGGACTCTGATCTCATCAATGACAAAGTCGTCAAGCACATCCAGCTGACACTGCCGGCATCGGGCAAGAAGCTCCCTCCGCCGGGCGAAGAGATGCTGACGTTCCTGTTGAGAGAAGTGCTGTCTACCATCGAGGTCAAACTGGAATCAACATTTGAAGCCATGTATGACCGGGTACTCGCAGGAGATACCGCCCTGTTTGTTGACGGCACAGCCCAAACCATCGTGATCGACAGCCGAGGCTGGCAGACCCGCACTATCGACGAGCCGGTGTCGGAAGGGCTGGTGCGGGGCCCACGGGAAGGGTTTACCGAGAACATCCGGGACAATACGATGCTCGTCCGGCGGCGGGTCAGGGACGTCCAGCTCCGCTTTGATACCATGAACGTGGGACGGCGCAGCAAGACCGATTTGATCATCGCCTACATGCAGGACATCGCCAATCCCGCGCTCGTGCAAGAGGTGAAACGGCGGCTGGCCACCATCGACGTTGATGAGGTGGAAGAATCTGGATTTATTGAACAGTGGATCGAAGACGACTTTCTTTCGCCGTTCCCGCAATGCCAGGTGACCGAGCGGCCGGACAAGGTGGCTTCCGCGCTGTTTCAAGGCAGGGTGGCCATCTTGCTGGACGGTACCCCGATGGGCCTGATCGTGCCGGTTACCTTCAGCATGCTGCTTCATTCGCCGGAAGACTTTTACGAGCGCTGGATTGTCGGAACGCTGGCCCGACTGCTTCGCTACGTCGCCGCGTTTCTGGCGGTCTTTTCTCCAGCGTTGTACGTCGCGCTCGTCACCTATCATCCCGGACTGATCCCATCCGACCTGGCCTTCTCTATCGCAGCGACGAGAGAAGGCGTTCCGTTTCCGGCGTTTGTCGAAGCGCTGCTGATGGTGGCGACGATGGAGCTGCTTCAGGAGGCGGGGCTGCGCCTGCCGAAACCAATCGGTCAGACGGTGGGGATCGTCGGCGGTTTGGTGATCGGCGAATCGGCCGTATCAGCCGGACTCGTCAGCCCGGTCATGGTCATCGTCGTCGCCCTGACGGCGATCGCCTCGTTTGCCATCCCGGCGTACAACCTGGCGCTGACGTTTCGCATGATCCGCTTTGTTGTGATGTTTGCCGCCGCTATCTTCGGCCTGTACGGAGTCGTGCTCATGTTTGTCGCCATCTTTATTCACCTGGCCAATCTGACGAGCCTGGGTGTGCCGTACCTGACGCCGTTTGCGCCGCAACTGCTGAACGACTGGAAGGATCTGTTGCTGCGTGCTCCCGTGACGTTTATGCGAAAACGGCCGGAGACCGGGCAGCCAAAAGACCACATTCGCATGAAGACAGGGGATGCGCCATGAACAACGTTCCCTATGCGGATCAAAAAATCCGCACCAGAGAGATGGTGATCATCATCGCCAATGCCGTGATCGGTGTAGGCATCCTCACTTTTCCCCGTTCGATTGCGAAGGAGACCGATGCGTTTGACGGATGGATTTCTGTCCTCATCGGCGGCGCTGCCGTCTGTCTCATCGGCTGGCTGTTGGGCAAGCTGGCCAGCCGCTTTCCCACCCGTACCTATTTCGATTACGTGGCGCTGATCGTCGGCCGGCCGTTCGCGTATCTGCTCACTCTGCTCTTTGGTGTGTACAGCATATTGATGGTCTCCTTTGAAGTCCGGGCTGTCGGCAATATCGCCAAGCAGTACCTGTTCACGAACACGCCGGTGGAGATGATCACGCTGGCCTTTTTGCTGATCGTCCAGTATGCCGTGGCAGGATCGCGCATGGCGCTGCTGCGTCTCAATCTCATCTTTCTGCCGATCGTGCTGCTGGTCATTCTCATGGTCCAGATGTACACGCTGCGCTTTTTGGAATGGGAAAACGTCCGGCCGTTCTTCTCTACCGACTGGACGACCCTGCTCAAAGGTGCGAAAGGAGTGACCCTGTCCATGTCCGGCCCGGAAATCGTGCTTTTTTACACGCTCCTGATGAAACGTCCGCAGGATGCCCCCAAGTCAGTCATCCTGGGACTGGCGATTCCTGTCCTGCTGTACATGACCATTTACATGGTGATCATCGGTGTCTTTTCAGCGGCGGTGGCCAGAAATCTGACCTTTCCCACCATCGAGCTGGCAAAAGGTGTCGAGGTGCCCGGCGGGTTTATCGAGCGGGTCGAATCCCTCTTTTTCACCATCTGGATCATGACCATCTTTAACACCTGCACCATCTGGTTTGATCTGACCATAACTGCGCTGCGGTCCGTATTTACCCGGCTTTCGAAATTTGCGTGGATTCTCATCCTCTCGCCGATTATCTACCTGATTGCGATGCAGCCGCAAAACCAGGTCGAGTTTCTTACCTTTGGCGACAGGCTCAGCTACATCGGTGTGGTGATCGCCTATGCCATTCCGCTCCTGCTGCTGACGATCGCCAAACTGCGGGGGGTGAAGGAGAGTGATTGACCGCCGATTCGTTCGCACTGCCTTGATCGGTCTGTGCGCATTCCTGACAGCCGGGTGTTGGGATCAGCTGCCCATCGAAGAGCGCGGTTTTGTCATCGGCGTGGCGATTGACTTCCCCCGCTCCTCAGCCGCAGAAGAAGCAGCAGAAAAGGAAGCGCCAGACAGGCCGGAGGGACGATGGCGGTTTTTGGTCACCCACCAGTTTGTGGTGCCGGGCGGACTGGTTTCCGGTTCACAGCAACGAGGCGTCCAGGGCAGTGGCAACGAGGCATTTTTGAACATCGCATCAGAAGGGGATTCCCTGCTGGAGATTTCCAGTGAGCTGGCGACGCGGAGCAGCCGGATTCCGTTTTACCAGCACCTGAAAGTGCTGATCATCTCCGAAGAGGTGGCCAAGGCCAATCACGCCTTTGCCGACGCGCTCGACTTTTTCCTGCGCGATCCGGAACTGCGCCGCAGCAGCAAGGTGATGATCGCCAAAGGGGACGCCCGCCCCGTCCTGGAAATCTCCCCTATAAACGAAAAACTGCCGGCCATGTACATCAACGCCGTGGCCGAAAACATCCAAAAAAACGCGCGGATATTGCCGGAAATATGGTTGGGTGAATGCCACGAAAATCTGATGAACGAGCACAGCTTTGTGCTTCCCCGCATTACCTCAAACGAAAAGGAAGTGAAAGTGGCCGGCGCGGCCGTGTTTAATGGAAAATCAAACCGCATGGTCGGTTTTTTGGGCGAAGAAGAAACGGAAGGCTTGAACTTCCTCACCGACCGCGTTAAGGGGGGCATGCTGAAGGCAGTGCTCGATCGCGAACTGGTGACATTTAACATTGAGTCGGCCAGCCGGAAAATCAAGGCGGATACCCGGCACAAGGAGCGGATGCGATTCGCCTACACCATCACGTGTGAAGGCGTGATCGACGAGACGTTCAAGCCAATGAATTACCTGAGCAAAGATGCGTTAAAAACGCTGCAGGATCACCTGGCCAAAGAGATCGAGCGAATGGCCCGCGACACGATCAGAAAGGTGCACAAGCAGATGAAAACAGATGTGCTCGGGTTGGGCACTTACTTGAAACAGGAGCATCCCCACCTCTGGAAGCAGCTCAAACACGACTGGGAGTACGGCAGAAATTACTTCGCATCGAGCGAAATCGACGTCAAGGCAACCGTGTACATCCGCAATGTGGGCGAGATCAATACAACGGAAACCCGCAGCAGGAACGAAGTACGTTAAGGCGGTGTAGCCATGTTGAACAAGCTATTCGGCATTCTTCCCCCGTTTATGACATGTGCCGGGGCGGTGCTGTCTGTGCTGATTCCGTGGAGCCTCCACATCATGTTCCGCAAGCTGCGCGAGCACGGCGATCCGCCATGGAAATGCGACAAGCGGGAATGAGCGCAAAAACATTCGCATGAAGACAGGGGATTCGCCATGAACAACGTTTCCTATGCGGATAAAAAAATCAGTACCCGAGAGATGATCTTCATCATCGCCAATTACGTGATCGCCGTAGGCATCCTCACCTTTCCCCGTTCGATTGCGGAGGAAACCAATTCGTTTGACGGGTGGATTTCCATCCTCATCGCCGGCACTGTCGTCTGTTTTATCAGCTGGCTGTTGGGCAAGCTGGCCAGCCGCTTTCCCACCCGTCCCTTTTTCGCTATTGTGGCGGTGATCGCAGGCCGGCCGTTCGCGTATCTGCTCACTTTGCTCTTTAGTGTGCACAGCATATGGATGGCCTCCTTTGAAATCCGGGCAGTCGGCATTATCGCCAAGCAGTACCTGTTCACGAACACGCCGGTGGAGATGATCACGCTGGCCTTTTTGCTGATCGTCCAGTATGCCGTGGCAGGATCGCGCATGGCGCTGCTGCGTCTCAATCTCATCTTTCTGCCGATCGTGCTGCTGGTCATTCTCATGGTCCAGATGTACACGCTGCGCTTTTTGGAATGGGAAAACGTCCGGCCGTTCTTCTCTACTGACTGGATGTCCCTGCTCAGCGGTGTGAAAAGATTGGGCCTTTCCATGACCGGTGGGGAATTGGTGCTGTTTTACACGATTCTGATGAAACGTCCGCAGGATGCCCCCAAATCAGTCACGCTGGGAATGGCGATTCCCATCCTGCTGTACATGACCATCTACATGATAGTCATCGGCGTCTTTTCATCGGAGGTGGTCAGAAATCTGACCTTTCCCACCATCGAGCTGGCAAAAGGTGTGGAGGTGCCCGGCGGATTTATCGAGCGGGTCGAATCCGTCTTTTTCACCATCTGGATCATGACCATCTTTAACACCTGCAGCATCTCGTTTGATCTGGCCATAACCACGCTGCAGTCCGTGTTTACCCGGATTTCAAGATTTACGTGGATTCTCATCCTCTCGCCGATTATCTACCTGATTGCGATGATGCCGCAAAACCAGACCGAGTTTTTTACCTTTGGCGACCGGCTCGGCTATTTCGGAGTGGTGATCGCCTATGTCATCCCGCTCGTGCTGCTGGCGATCGCCAAACTGCGGGGAGTGAAGGATGGCAGCTGACCGCTGATTTGTGCGCATTGAAGCGCCAGACAGGCCGGTGGGATGGTGGCTGGACTAAAAAAGGCAGCGGGCTGCTGCCTAGCCCGCCGCCTGCCCGGTGCGGACCGGGAGCGCTTAGGCGCGCTCGGCGGTCCGCAGCAGCCGCATGCCGTTGGCGATCACGATCAGGGAGCTTCCCGTATCGGCCAGCACAGCCATCCACAGCGTGGACCAGCCAAACGCGATCATCAGCAGAAAGACCGCCTTCACCAGCAGCGAAAACGCGATGTTCTGCTTGATAATGCGCAGCGTCCGCCGGCTGAGATTGACGGCGTAGGGAAGTTTGGACAGATCGTCGGCCATCAGGGTGATGTCGGCCGTTTCCAGCGCCGTATCCGATCCGGCACCGCCCATGGCGATGCCCACGGTCGCCGCAGCAAGCGCCGGCGCGTCATTGACGCCATCCCCCACCATGGCCACGCTGGCGCCAGCAGACTGCCACTCCCGGATGAGGGTCAGCTTGTCTTCCGGGAGCAGTTCGGCATGGCAGTCGATGCCTCCCAGTTCGCTGGAGACAGCGCGAGCCGCGCCCCGGTGATCTCCGGTCAGCATGACCATCCGCTCTATCCCCAGGGAGCGCAGTTCCCGAATCGCTGTCCTGCTGGACGGACGGACCGCGTCGGCCAGCGTGATCAGCGCCACCACCTGCTGTTCCGTGCCCAGCACCATCAAGGTGTGGCCGGACTCTCGAAGCTGCTCGATCCGCTGCTCGACCCGCTCCAGCGAGAGCCCCGCGTCGCCGGAGATCCACCGGGGGTTTCCGATCATGTACGTGATGCCGTTCACCCGGGCTTTCACCCCGCCGCCGGGGACGGAGACAAACTGATCGTTGTCAGGGATGGCCACGCCCTCCTGCTTCGCCTTGCGGACGATGGCTGCCGCCAAGGGGTGTTCCGATCGGGCTTCCACGGCAGCGGCGATGGCGAGAACCTCCACCTCCGTCAGAGCAGACACAGGGATGATCCCGGTTACTTCGGGAAGCCCCTGGGTGAGCGTCCCCGTCTTGTCAAAGGCCATCACCGAAACGGCACCGAGCCGTTCCAGATGGATGCCCCCTTTGATCAAAATCCCGCTGCGTGCGGCATTGCCGATGGCGGAGACGATAGAGACAGGGGTGGAAATGACCAGCGCGCAGGGGCACGAAACGACTAGCATCATCAGCGCTCGGTAAAACCAGTCCGCAAACGGCTGCTGGAACAGAAGCGGCGGAACGGCCGCAATCGCGACAGCCACGGCGATCACCGCCGGCGTGTAGTAGGCGGCAAAGGCGTCGACAAAGCGCTGCGACGGCGCCTTCTGCGCCTGTGCTTCTTCCACGAGATGAACGATCCGGGACAAGGTGTTGTCTTCGGCCCGTCTGGTCACCCTGACCGTCAACGCTCCCTGCTGGTTGATCGTGCCGGCGAACACCTCGTCTCCGGCTCCCTTCTCCACCGGTACGGACTCGCCGGTAATGGGCGCCTGGTTGACGGTCGACCGCCCGTCGGTCACGATGCCGTCCATCGCGATCTTTTCCCCCGGTTTGACCAGAATCGTGTCGCCGACGCGAATCTGTTCCACCGGAAGCGTCAACTCCCGACCGTCGCGCAGGACGAGAGCTTCAGCCGGCGCCAGTTCCATCAGGCTGCGCAGCGATCGTCTCGTCCGGTCCATGGTATAGGCCTCCAGCGTTTCCCCCAGCGAAAACAGGCAGACCACCGCCGCTCCTTCCGCCCACTCGCCGATCGCCACCGCCCCGATGACAGCGATCGTCATCAGAAAGTCGATGCCGACCGTTCGCGACTTGAGACCGTACAGGCCGCTTTTGGCGATGCGAACGCCGCCGGCCAGGATGGACAGCGCGTAGAGCAGCGTGATGAGCGGCTCCGGTGCCGCCGGCGCGAACCCCAGGCCCCAGGCGGCGAGAAACAAAAGGGAGGCAGTCACGGTCGACCAGGCTTTTTTGTTTTGCCGCCAAAAGCCCCGCTCTTCCTCCCGCCTGTTCGCTTCCTGCTCCCGGACGGCTTCGTAGCCCGCCTGGCGCACAGTGTCGATCACGCGGTCAACTGCCGTTCCGTCATGCTCGACGGTCATGATCGCCGCGCCGAAATTGACCTGGACGCGATGCACGGCGGGCAGGGCTCCCACCTTTTTCTCCAGCTTTTGCGCACAATCGGCGCAGTCCATCCCGCGGATGCGGAAGCGAGCCGTGACCGTCCCCCGCTGCTGCGGGGCGACGTCGTAGCCCAGTTTCCGGATGGTGTCGACAATCTGCTCATAGGTCGTCCGATGCGGATCGTAGCTGACGCTTGCCTTGGCGGCGGCAGCGTTCACTTCTGCCCGCGCCATCCCGGGCAGCCGGGCCAGGCTTTTCTCCAGACGTGCCGCACAGTCGGCACAGTGCAGACCGATCAGGGACAATGTTTCACTGCAGGTCTCAACGGCAGTACCGTTGCCGCAGCATCCTGTTTCCGCGTGGGAGGCCGCTTTGCAGCACTCATCCGTATTGGCCATTCGTTCCACCCCGCTCAAACACATGATTAATTGTTCATGTATTTTATCCTCACAATCATCTTATTTTTTCCGGCTGCAAAACGTCAACACAATTTTTCCCGGGCGGACAGCCGTGCATGCAGGCCGCAGCGCAGACAAAAAAACCCGCCTGCCAAGCAAGCGGGTCTCGGACGATCAGCCGTGTTTCATGTGCTGAAGCGTCTGCACGAATATCTGTTCAATATGATCGTCGTCCAGGGAGTAAAAGACGGTTTTTCCCGCCTTTCGCCGTTTGACGATGCGCAGATTTCGCAGATAACGGAGCTGGTGCGACACCGCTGACTGCCCCATGTCCAGGGCCGTGGAGATGTCGTGGACGCACAGCTCCCTGTGCAATAAAGCGTAAATGATCTTGACCCGGGTAGGATCGCTCAGCGCGCGAAACAGATCGGCGAGCGCCCCGGCCGTGTCGTTATCAATCATGGCTTCCTTTATTTCAGCGGCTGTCGGTTCCGTTCCTTGACACGTATCGTCACAGGAATCCTGCATCTCGTTTGATATCATCCAGTCACCACCCCAAAAGAGAACCGTTACGATTTCCATTATAACAGACAAATGAGTCAAAGTCGTGCCGAATGCCTGCCGCTCCAGCGTCGGAGTGTTGCACAAAGGACGAAATGTTGCACTAGAGAAACTTTTTGTTCCTAAGAGAAAAATTTTGTACTATACTAACAGTAAGAACCTGATCTACTTTTGTCACATATTTTTTTGTAAGCAAAAATTTGCCCTTGGCAAACATTTTGTCCCATGCGAAAACCACAGGGGGTGGCATCACATGGCTTCGCCCACAATTCCGCTTTCCGAGGCAAAAACCGGAATGCGGCTTGTTTTATCGGGAATCAACGTGCAGGGGGTCCTGCGGCGAAGACTGCTCGACCTGGGATTCGTCCCGGGAAACGTCATCGAGGTCCTGCAGAAAAGTCCGCTCGGCGATCCGGTCGCATTTCGTGTGAACAATACGACGATTGCCCTGCGCCGGGAAGAAAGCTCGCAGATATTCGGAAACATCCTGGGAGGTGAATGATTTTGGCTGCGTACACAATCGCTCTGGCCGGCAATCCCAATACCGGAAAGAGCACGCTGTTCAACACGCTGACCGGCCTCCGCCAGCACACCGGAAACTGGGCGGGAAAAACGGTGCAGTCAGCCGTCGGTGAGTTTGTCCACGAAGACGTCACCTACCGGGTGATCGACCTGCCGGGCACCTACTCACTGTATTCCAATTCCGCCGATGAGGAAGTGGCGCGCGATTACATCATTTTTGAACAGCCCGACGTAACTGTCGTCGTCGTGGACGCCACATCGCTGGAGCGCAACCTGAATCTGGCGCTGCAGGTGATGGAGATGACCAACCGCGTCGTCCTCTGCGTCAACCTGATCGACGAAGCGAAGCGGTTGGGCATTCACGTCGACGTAACCAAAATCAGACAAAAGCTGGGCGTGCCGACGGTTGCCATCTCAGCCCGCAATCGGACGGGAATCGACGCGCTCCTGGCCGAGGTGGAAAAAGTGGCGTCCGGCAAAATCATCCCGCAGCCCGTGACGATTTCCTACAGTGCGGACATCGAGCAGAAAATCAGGGAGCTGGAGCCGCATGTCACGCACCTGTTGGGCACGCGTTTTTCGCCCAGATGGATTGCGCTCCGCCTGCTTGACGGCGACGAGAAGCTGCTCGCCTCCCTCAAGGCACGCCTCGACACCGTCGGAGCGACCGGGATGAAGGAGGTCGTGCCCCATGAGCAGATTTCTTGCCACTGAGAGGCCGGATTCGCTCGACTCGCTGTTTGCCCTGGCCCAGTGCATGGCCGGCGGAGACGCGATCCGCGACGGCATCGTCCGCGACATTTACCAGACATCCCGGAACATCTGCCGGGAGGCCGTCCGCTACGAAGACCCCAAAAAGCTGGAAAGCACGTATCGGCTGGATAAAATCGTCACCTCGCCGATCTGGGGCTTCCCGATCATGCTGGCGATTCTCGGCGTCGTGTTCTGGATCACCATCGCCGGCGCCAACGTCCCGTCCGGGATGCTGGCCGACATGTTCGGATGGATCGAAGGGCACCTGACGGCCGCGTTTCAGGCTGTTCACGCCCCTGACTGGCTGCACGGCCTGCTCGTGCTCGGGCTGTTCCGCGGGACAGCCTGGGTCGTCAGCGTCATGCTGCCGCCAATGGCGATCTTCTTCCCGATCTTTGCGCTGCTGGAAAACTTCGGCTATCTGCCGCGGGTCGCATTCAACATGGACCGGTTGTTTAAAAAGGCGGGCGGGCACGGCAAGCAGGCGCTGACCATGTCGATGGGCTTCGGCTGCAACGCGGCGGCGATCATCTCCACCCGGATCATTGAATCGCCGCGGGAGCGGATGATTGCGATCCTGACCAACAACTTTGTCCCCTGCAACGGGCGCTGGCCGACGCTGATCCTGCTCGCCTCACTGTTCGTGGCCGCCGGTGTCGCCAGCCAGTACCACACGCTGGTCACGGCGCTGATCGTCATGGGCATGGTGCTGATCGGCATCGTCGTCACCCTGACCGTCTCCTGGATTTTGTCCAAAACGGCGCTGCGCGGCGTCCCCACCCACTACACGCTGGAGCTGCCGCCGTATCGGAAACCGCAGATGCTCAAAACCGTGCTGCTGGCGTCCAAGGACAAATCCCTGAGCGTGTTGACCCGGGCGGTCCTCGTCGCCGCTCCGGCCGGCGTGATTACCTGGATACTGGGCAACGTGACCGTGGGCGGCGACAGCATTTTGAATCACCTGGCTTCTTTTTTCCATCCATTCGCCCACGCGCTCGGACTTGACGGGTACATCCTCATGGCCTTTCTGCTCGGGCTGCCGGCCAATGAGATCGTCCTGCCGATCCTTCTGATGGGATATCTGTCCTCCGGGGCAATGGTGGACATTGACGGCCTGGACAACATCAAGGACATCTTTTTGGCACACGGCTGGACGTGGCTGACCGCGCTGAACATGATGCTGTTCTCGCTGCTGCACTATCCCTGCGGCACGACCCTGTTCAACATTTACAAAGAGACCAAAAGCGCCAAATGGACCGTGCTGTCCGCTCTGATCCCGCTGTCCATCGCGATTGCCGTGACGTTTGTCATCGCGCAGACAGCACGAGGATTGGGCTTGGTGGCGTAATAACAGCAAGACCGCCAGAGATCTCCTCCTGGCGGTCTGTTTTGCATCTGAAAAGCCGCTGTCCCTATTCCCATACCGGCGTAGGGCTTGTATGCCTCCCCTTGGGGCTTGGTTTTCTGCCAACAATGCTGAGCGGCACGTCCGTAAAAATAAAAATGGTCGGGAAGACAGGATTTGAACCTGCGACCTCTTGGTCCCGAACCAAGCGCTCTACCAAGCTGAGCCACTTCCCGACTGGAGGCGAGATAGGCTCTCGCCTCTGCATTATGGCGTGCCCTGAGAGATTCGAACTCCCGACCTTTTGATTCGTAGTCAAACGCTCTATCCAGCTGAGCTAAGGGCACGTATCTGTTTGTTGTTTCGCACCGTGGCGACAATTCAATACTATACAGGGGAGACAAGAAAAAATCAACCAGTATTTTTTTCCATTCACAAATTTTTTTCGCAAGCTCCCGGAAAAGGCAGGCGCACAGCGGACAAACACAGCCAGCGTGCCCGAAAAAGACAGGCGGATCTGCCGGCGGGAAGTCAGCGGGCGTAAACCGGGCGCATGGCCGTATCGCCGCCCTCGTCCGACATGACGGCCATCGCGCCTTTTTCCGATCAAACAAAGCGGGAAACTACTGCTTCAGTCGCTCGGCGGTCGCTTTCGCAAAAACAGAAAGCTCACTAACCCGACAGCAGCAGTCCATCGGCTGCCCGCCTATTTTTTCAGCCTGGGCAGATAGGTAAGCGTCAGCGCTCCTGCCAGCACCAGCCCCTTGACGATGTCCTGGGCGTAATACGGCACGTTCATCATCGTCAGCCCGTTCATCAGCACACCCATCAGGATGGCGCCGCAAAAGGTGCCGAACGCGTTGGGCTTGCCCTGCCCGAAGATGGAAAACCCGATAAACGCAGCAGCCACGGCGTCCATCAACAGCGGCGATCCGGCCATCACCTGGCCGGTGCCGATCCGCGCCGTCAGCACGATCCCCCCGATGGAGGCGAACAGCGCCGACAGCATGTAGGCCAGCGTGCGGTACTTGTTGACCGGTACGCCGGAGAGGCGGGCCGCTTCCAGATTGCCGCCGGTGACGTACAGCATCCGTCCGAAACGGGTGTAGTTGAGAAACACGTGCACGCCGACGACGGCCAGCGCCATCAGGATGACCGGGACGGGAATGCCCCATATTTCCCCCTGGCCGATGAAGAGAAACGACGGAATGATGATGCCGGGAGCGGACGAGCCGTCGGCCATCGGCATGTTGTTGTAGATGGAAAAGCCCTGCGTGTAGCTGAGGTGAATGCCCTGAAAGACGTACAGCGACACGAGCGTCGCCAGGATGTCGGGAATCCGCACCTTGACCACCAACAGCGCGTTGATCAGCCCGATCACCAGACCGGCCAGGAGCGGAACAACCACCGCCACCAGCAGTTCCTGCCGGTACCACACCATGAGCGAGGCGGAGAGCACCGTCGCCACGCTGACCGTCGAACCGACGGACAGGTCAAAGCCGCCCACGATCAGGGAAAAGGTAACCCCGATTGCCACCAGCGTCACGATGGAAATGGAGCGCAGGATGTCCACCAGATTGGCGTAGCTGAGAAAGTTTTCGTTGACGATGCTGAAAAACACGATCACGGCCAGAATGGCCAGGAGCGCACCGTACCGCTGCGCCAGCGACCCCCGCGTCTGTTTTGTTTTTTCACCCTGCAGCACTGCTTCCATGATGATTCCCTCCACTCATGTAATACATCACCGTCTCGGCCGTGATCCGTCCTGTCGTCCATTCGCTCCGGCTCCACTCGGCGGCGGTCCGTCCGTTTTCCAGCACGATCAGCCGATCGGCCAGCGCCAGCGCTTCGTCAATTTCGCTGGAAAAGTACAAGACGCCTCTGCCCTCGTCCGCGAGTTCCTTAATCAAGCGGAAAATCTCCTGCTTGGCGCCGATGTCCACGCCCTTGGTCGGCTCGTCGAAGAGGAACACGCTGGCCGTGGTCAACAGCCACTTGCCGATCGCCACTTTCTGCTGATTGCCGCCGGACAGGCTGCCCGTCGGCTGATCCAGCCCGGCCGTCTTGATGCCCAGCCGCTCCACGAGGGATTGGGCCGCCTCGCGCTCCGCCTTGTCCGAGAGAAAGCCTCCGCGCGTAAACGCCTTCAGGTGGGCCAGTGTCAGGTTGTGCTTCACCGGCTCCTCCACCAGGATGCCCTGCAGCCGCCGCTCTTCGGGAATCAGCGCGATGCCGTTTTGAATCGCCTCACCAGGATGGCGGAGGCGCAGAGTCTTCCCTCTCAGCCGGATCTCGCCGCCGTCCAGCCGGTCGGCGCCGAACAGGGCACGGGACACCTCCGTCTTGCCGGCGCCCACCAGTCCCACCACCGCGACGATCTCCCCCTGCCGCAGCTGAACGTCAAACCGCTTCACCTTGTGGCCGATCCGCAGCTCTCTCGCTTCCAGCAACACCTCGCCTGCCCGTCTGCATCTCTCGTCTGCCTGATTGGCTTCGCGGCGGCCCAGCATCGCCGCCACCGCCTCTTCCGGACTGGTCTGTTCCGTCCGCTTTTCCCACACCCGGCTGCCGTCCCGCAGCACAGTGATGCGATCAGCGATGGCAAACACCTCCGGCAGCCGGTGGGAGATGTAGACAATCCCCAGCCCTGCCGCCTTCAAGCTGGCAATCAGCTCAAACAGCGCCGCCGCTTCCGTCAGGCTGAGCGGCGCGGTCGGCTCGTCAAAGATGACGAAGCGGACATCCTGGGCCACAGCCCGGGCCAGCAGCACCAACTGTTTCTCCGCCAGCGTCAGCTCCTCCGCCTTTGCCTTCAGCGGCAGGGAAAAACCGCACCGGCTGAGTATCTGTTGGGCCCGCTCCACCGTACGCTTCGGCGAATGCCACCAGGCGCCGGCGGAGACAGTATGGTCCAGAAGTATGTTTTCCGCGACGCTCAGGGAGGGAATCAGCCCCGTGTCCACTTCCTGCTGCACGAGGTGGATACCGGCCCGCTTGGCATCCCGCGGTCCGCTGACGGCCAGCTCACGGCCGTCGATCAGAATGCTGCCGGCCGTCGCCTGCTCTGCGCCGGAGAGAATTTTCATCAGCGTGCTTTTGCCCGCTCCATTGGCTCCGAGGATGGCGTGCACCTCCCCGCCGCGTACGGTGAAATCCACCCCGCGCAGGGCGTACACCCCGCCGTACTGCTTGACGATCCCCTTCATTTCCAAAACAGAGGCCGTCATCTCGCATCCCTCCCTGATCTGTCCGTTTCGGTCACTTGTGCTTTGCCTCCAGCGCAGCCATCCACGGCGAGATGGCGGCGTCGCTTCGACCCCATCCGCTCACGTATTGCGTCAGGTCGGACATGTTGACCGGTTGGTCCGGCAGTTTGTCCTGGCTGACCAGATGCGGATCGAGCGAGAAGTACTTGGGCGTGTGTTCGCCGGCGATCTTTTGGTAGAGGAAGCGGCTCTGCACCCGTCCGATGTCCGCCGGATCAGTCGCCGCCGACGCTTTCCACGGGCTGTTCGGCTCCTGGATGAGCTGCAAGTCCTCGTCGGACAGGTCGATGCCGAACACCTTGATCTCCGTCCGTCCCGCCGCCTTGATCGCCCGTGTGGCCCCTTTGGCAAATTCGTCCCACGGCGCCCATACGGCTGCAATGTCGCCTTTGTTGGGGAACTTTTTCAGGATTGCATCCATCTGCGCCTGGGTGTCCAGCGCCGTATTCGGCGTGGCCGAACCGAAGCGGGCGATCTCCTTGATGTTGGGGTAGCGCTTGAGAAAAATCTCGTAGACGCGGTTGCGCTTTTCCATCGGCGCAAAACCGCCCACCCAGATGTAGACGATGTTGCCTTTCCCGTCGATGGATTGGGCCAGATTTTTCAGCCCCTGCCAGGCCAGGCTGTAGTCGTCCTGGTCAATTACAGTGACGCCTTCCACCTGGTCCAGGTCGTTGTCAAACGCGACGACGGGAATCCCCGCCTTGACCGCCCGCTCCACCCCCGGCTGCAGCGCTTCCGCACGGCCGTGGTTGATCAGGATGCCGTCCACTTTTTGGTTGATCGCGGTGTCCAGGTGGGCCGCCATTTTGCCCAAATCGCCGTCCGCGTTGTAGACGACCAGCTCGCCGCCGAATTTGCTCACCTGCTCTTTGACTCCTTGCAGGTACTGGGCAGAAAACGTCCCGATGGAAAACTCGCTGACCAGAGCGATTTTCAACGGTTTGTCCACTGCCGCCGGAATAGCTGCCTGAGTTGCCGCCGCCGGTGATGCGCCTGGCTGCTGCGGCGCGTCCGCCGGCTGTGACGACGATGGCGCGGCAGATTGTGCAGACGGCGCCGGCGGCTGTTCATTGGTGCAGGCCGTCAGCAAAAGAGCCGCGACGAGACTGACAGTCATCCATTTGTTGATCGTTTTCATTTGGTACATCCCCCTCATGAGTGCGTAAAAAATAATGACATGGACGGAAAAACCGAAAAAACAAACGCCTCTTTTCCTTGAGAAAAGAGGCGCGGTTTGCTCGCTCACCTCTCATCTCTCAGGAAAATTCCTGCAGGAGTTAGCACCGTGCCGCAAGAGCAGCATGCTCTTGGCAGTCGGTTGCCGGGCGTCATCGGGCCAGTCCCTCAGCCTGCTCTGGATAAGAAGGCATGTGTAATTCCAAGTTTTCCACTATGCTTTTTAATATTGATGACATCATACATCGAAGCGGGATGTGCCGTCAATCCCGTTTTTCGATCGCTTCTCCAAAAAATTCACAACTGTCAGCATCTTCCGCTGACAGTTTTCAATCGACGAACAGCGAAGGTTGGGCAGGCGTAAAACGCCAAGGAAAACGGCTCTGCTGCAATCAACGCGAGCAGAGCTGTTTTCGTTACTGTTGTTTCCCCTCCGTGTTGATTTGGAAGGTCACGCCAAACTTGTCCGTTACAATCCCATAGGCCGGGCTAAAGAACGTCTCTTGCAGCGGCATGTTCACCTGACCGTCCTGCTTCAAGGCTTCATAGATTCGTGTCGCTTTTTCCTTGTCGTCCGTCGAGATACAGATGGTGATTTGACTGCCGCTCTGATGGGGTTGGCCCGGAGACGTATCGGAAAACATGAGGTCCGACTCGCCGACCCTTATCATGGCATGCGACACGCGGTCCTTTGCCTCTTCCGGCAGGGGAAATTCCGGGTTTTCCGGCATCTCGCCAAACGTTTGGTAAAACAGGATTTTGGCATCCAGTGCTTGTTCGTAAAAGTGAATGGCTTCCTTGGCATTTCCGTCCATGATCAGATAGGGGATCAAGCGCAGTGTCATCAGGAATCAGCTCCTTGGATTTTCATTCTGCCCGCCGCAAAAATCCGTACGGGCCACAGATTGACACGTATTAAAGCAAGCCATACTCTCTATTATTTCCGATTCTCTGATTTGAAAACGAATCCAGTGTCAATGATCGTGTTGTTCACAGGAAGGAAAATGAAGCATGGCTTGAAACAAGCGAGATTTTGCTAGATCCCCCACTCTTTTTTCAGCAAATAAATCAGTTCTGCTTCCCGCTCGTCGTTCTTCTTCTGCAAAAATTCCTTTGTCCATTGATAAAAACCGTGTCCGTTTTTCTGGCCGTATTTGCCTTCGTCCACCAAACGGCGCATCATACCGAGAGAGGCCGAGTCGGTGCTGAGGTCGGGAAACAAATTATTCCAAAAACAGTTTGCCGGCGAACGATTCACGGTAAATGGTTTCGATGTCCGCAGCCGTCAGCCAGCGTGGATTATTGTTCAGCAGTCTGTCGATTTTGCTTGCTTCTGCTGCCAAGGCCGGAATGTCTTCTTCTGTCACGCCAACATCTCTGATGCTGGCGGGAATGCCCACGTCGCAAGACAGTTTGGCGATGGCGTGGACCGCCTGAAATGCTGCATCGCGAAGCGACAGCCCGTCTACGTTTTCTCCCATCGCCCTGGCCACTTCCGCAAATTTGGGAATATTCGAAACTACATTGTACTTCATGACGTAGGGGAGCAGCAAGGAGTTTGCCACCCCGTGGGGCACCTTGAATTTGCCTCCCAGCGGATAGGCCAGCGCATGGACGGCTCCTACCCCGGCATTGCCCAGCGAAATGCCGGCGAGCAGACTTCCCATCGCCATGTCTTCGCGCGCTTTGAGGTCATGTCCCTGATACACGGCTTGGCGAAGGGAACGGGAAACCAGTTTGATCGCGTGCAGGGCAATCGCGTCCGTCAGTTCATTTGCCCGAATCGCCGTATAGGACTCCACCGCATGAACAAACGCGTCCATCCCCGTCGCGGCCGTGACGGATGGAGGCACCGTCACCGTTAGTTCCGGATCGACGATGGCCACATCCGGGAGCAGGTACGGTGAGACAATTCCCTTTTTCACCTGGTCGCGCGTGTCCGTAAAAATGGCGTTGCAGGTAACTTCCGACCCGGTTCCGGAAGTGGTCGGCACGAGGATGAAGGGCACGCCCTTGTTCGCCACCTTGTCAATGCCCACCAGGTCGCGCACATCGCCCGTGTTGGTCATCATAATGGACAAGGCCTTGGTCACATCCAGCACGCTACCGCCTCCGATCCCGACAAACACGTCATAGCCCCGACCCCTGACCTGGGAGGCAAGCTGCTCCAGATTTTCAAACGGAGGCTCCTGCATGATTTCATCAATCACGTGAACGGGCAGGCCTGCTTGCGTCAGCGGGGTTACGGCCTTGTCGACCAGACCTGTTTGCTTCAATACCTTGTCGGTCAAGACCAAAACTTTTGTTGCCCCCAGCTTCTTTGCCTTCTCCCCAATGTGTGCAATCGAGCCGATTCCCGTCACGAGTTCGTTCGGTGTTCGAAACACGCTAATGCTCATCGTCCATTCCTCTCCTATCCCGCACATATTTTCCGTCTACAGCAGCTTCACACCGATAAATTTCACTTCGGTCATATCCTCAACGGCGTATTTCACGCCTTCTTTACCGATCCCGCTCCGTTTTACGCCACCGTATGGATAGTTGTCCTGGCGAACGGTTGACACTTCGTTAATCCACACCCCGCCGGTTTCCAGCTCGTCGGCCAGGCGAAAGGCACGATTGATATCCGACGTGAAAACGCCTGCCTGCAGGCCGTAGTCGGAAGCGTTCGCGAGTGATACCGCTTCTTCTTCCGTGTCAAACGGGATGACGACAACGACAGGGCCAAATACTTCCTGACATACGACTTTCATGTCCGGCTTGACATCCACCAGAACGGTGGGATGGTAAATGGATCCTTCCCGCTTGCCGCCGGTGAGCACTTTCGCACCGTTTTCGACCGCTTCCTGCACCCATTGTTCCACGCGTACGGCCGCCTCTTCCGTAATCAGCGGACCTACATCTGTTGTTTCCTCGGCCGGATTCCCTACGCGCAGGCTCGCCACCCGCGGCACAAGCCGATCGAGAAACGTCTGGTACAGCGTCCTTTGCACATAGATGCGCTGCACTGAGATGCACGCTTGGCCGGCATAGGCAAACCCGCCCGTCACGATGCTGGAAATCGCTGCGTCCAGGTTGGCGTCCTCGAAGACCAGATTGGGCGAATTCGAGCCCAGCTCCAGGGTTACTTTTTTGTTGCCCGCCAGTTGTTTGATTTTATAGCCGACCGGCCCGCTTCCCGTGAAGGTCACCTTCTTTACCAGCGGGTGGGTGACAAGCGGTTCCCCCAGATCGGGACCGGTGCCCATCACGACATGCAACGCCCCTTTCGGCAGCCCTGCCTGTAGCAGCAGCCTGGCGAGTTTCAGCGCGGACAGCGGCGTTTTTTCGGCCGGCTTTATGACCACGGTGCAGCCTGCTGCGATGGCCGGGGCCACCTTGTGCAAAACGAGATTCAGCGGGAAATTGAACGGCGTTATGGCGGCGACCACCCCAACCGGATAGCGGCGGGCAAATCCGATTCGGTTTTCTCCGCCGACCGCACTGTCCATTTTGATGAGTTCGCCGTCGTTGGCCTTGGCCACGTCGGCAGCGAAGCGCAGTACCTGCACCGCACGTCCCACCTCTCCCCGCGCATCGCGGATCGGCTTGCCCGCTTCACGAGACAGGAGGTGAGCAAAATCCTCCCGCTGCGCCTCGAGGGCATCGGCAGCTTTCCGCAAAATCTCGGACCGCTGGTGCGCGGGCATATTTTTCATGGTTTGCTGAAAGACCCGGTGGGCGGTTTGGATGGCCTGTTCCAGATCTTCTCTCGTCGCAAAGTCCACAACTCCTATCAGTTCGCCATTGTACGGACTGCGAACCTCGTGCCGAATCCGGCCGCCCCCGGTAACCTCGTTGCCGTCGATGAGAGAGCCGACGTGCATGACGGTGATCTCGCTTTGATTCATCTCCACCACTCCTCCTGCGGGTCGTTACACCTTTTGATCCAATGCTGATTCTTTCTTGAATCGCCCCTATGAATACGTATTCATAAACATCGAAAAAGAGGTGTCCCGGCCATGGCTACTTGCGGCGGGCAGTCGTCTTGCGAACAATCAGCTCGGGCTGCAGCACAATCTGTCGCAGCTGTTTCGGGCGCTCCCCTTGCTGAATCATCTCGATCAGGTTTTCGGCTGCGATCTCCCCCATCTTGAATTTGTGATGACCGATACTTGTCAATTGGATGGCGCGATGGGAGGAAATCTTGATGTCATCAATCCCGACCAGACTTACGTCATCCGGGATGGACAGCCCCATCGACATGATCGTATCCATGCAGGCCAACGCCATGGTATCGGTCGCACAGATGATCGCCGTGGGCGGTTCGTCCAGGTTCATCAACCTCCAGGTGATTTTTTCCACCTCGGCTGACGTCGTGTTCGTAACAAACACCAGCTGCGGATCGATCTCGATGCCGGCCTCTTCCATCGCTTTTTTGAACCCTGTTTCCCGTTCAAGAAAGGTAGAGATCGTGGGTTCGCCCGTAATGTAGGCAATCCTTTCATGTCCCAGGTCCAACAGATGCTTGGTAATCATTTCGCCTGCCCGCGTGTTGTCCAGAACGACGTAGTTCCCACCGTTTCTCGGGCGGCGGTTGAAAAACATGTACGGGATGCCGGACTGCTCGATCTCGTGAAACAGGGGATCGTCCAGCAGGATGGATGACATCAGGATGCCGTCCACCTTGTTTCCCATCACGGTGTTCACAATGTCTTTCAGCTTTGCCTCTCCCTCAAAGTACACCATGGTTTTGTAGCCGTGTTTGGTCGCCAGGTTGATAATGGAGTCGGTGGTTTCCACGAAAAAGCCGTTTTTGAGCGTACCGGAAATCAAGGCGATGGTTTTCGTGCTGTTCGTCACCAGGCTCCTGGCGATGAGATTGGGCTGATAGCGCAGGGTTTCCATCGCCTGCAGCACCTTTTTTCTCGTCTCGGGCTTCACGCTTTTCGCGTTGTTCAGTACGCGGGAAACGGTGGCTTGGGACACCCCCGCCAATTTTGCAACATCTTTGGAAGAGATCATGGAACGTTACCTCGAATGTATACGTATTCATTGGTAGAGAATAGTATACCGCCTGTTTGGTAATCTGTCCATATTCAAACGTCGTTGGAGATATAGTACGCGGACGCTGCCAACTTCTTGGCTGGTCGTCAAGAGAGCGAGCGGGCCCTATCACCACCCATGCCCCACGGACTTTGTCTACAAGCAAAGGGGACTGTCTGCACAGTCCCCTCTTTGACTACAGTCCAACAGGTTATTCATCTAATGTAAAAAGTCCGTGGACGGGCGGAGGAGGATTCCTTTTCCCTACGCCTCTGTAACGGTACCCGTATGCACCGGCGTTGATTGTTTTTGTGTTTGCCGGCTGTGCACGAGCATGATGTTCAGCACGACAGCCGTGATCGAACCGGTGACAATGCCGTTTTGCAGAATCATTTTCGCCATCGTCGGCAGTTGATCAAACATCTGCGGGACGGCAGCGGACCCAAGCCCGACGGCAATGCTGCAGGCGGCAATCAGCAGGTTCTCGTTTTGGCGCAGATCGACTTGCGACAAGATATTGATCCCGGATGCCACCACCATGCCGAACATGGCGATCATCGCGCCGCCCAGCACCGGATTGGGGATGACGGTGGTCAGCGCGGCCAGTTTCGGGAGCAGGCCGAGGACCACGAGAATGCCGCCGGCGGCTACCATTACGTCACGGGTCTTGATTTGCGTCAGGGACACCAAGCCGACGTTCTGAGAAAAGGCGGTGTATGGGAAGGCGTTGAAAATCCCGCCCAGCATGATCGCAATCCCTTCGCCGCGCAATCCTTTGACGACGTCCTGGCTGCTGACGTCCTGTTCCGTCACTCTGCCGAGGGCAAAATAGACGCCGGTCGATTCCACCATGCTGATGATGTTCACGAGGATCATGGTGAGGATCGCAACGATGTGAAACTCCGGCACGCCGAAATAGAACGGCTGGACAATGTTGACCCAGGATGCCTCAGTTACGGCGTCAAAATTGACCATGCCCATCACGTACGCCGCTGCCGTTCCGGCCACCAGGCCGAGCAGCACCGAGATGGCGCGAATAAAGCCGGTAAACAGACGATTGATAAGCAAAATGATGACCAGTGTGCCAAATGCCAGCAGCAGGTTGCGCGGTTGGCCAAAATCCGGGCTGCCTGCACCGCCGGCGGCGTTGTTCATGGCGACAGGAATCAGCGACAGACCGATAATCGTCACCACGGAGCCCTGCACCACCTTCGGGAAAAAGCGCAGCAGCTTGCCAAAGAGCGGTGCGGCCAACACGACAAACAGACCGGAGACGATGATCGCTCCGTAGGCGGTGGCCAGGTTGCTGCCGGAGGCGATGGCGATAATCGGCCCCACTGCGGTGAACGTACAGCCGAGCACGACCGGCAGTCTGATCCCGGTGTAGCGTGTGCCGATCACTTGCAGCAGAGTGGCCAGTCCGCAGGTGAACAAGTCGGCTGCGATCAGGTAGGCAATCTGAGTGGGAGTCAGTTTCAGCGCGCCGCCAATAATCAGCGGGACGATGACTGCCCCCGCGTACATGGCCAATACGTGCTGCATGCCCAGCGTCAGCAGTTTTTGTTTGGACAGCATGAGTGTTCTCCTCTCTTGTGAATGGGATTCCCCGCGTACCCGACTAGACGCGAGCAGACACAGGCTCGATAAACTGGATGTCACCCGGCTGCATCGATTGGATGCGGGCCAGCGACTCGACGCGAACGCCCATCTGCTCCAACAGACCGCGCCCTTCCTGGAAGCTTTTTTCGATCACCGCGCCGACGCCGACGAGGTGCGCCCCCGCTTCCTTTACGATCGTAGCCAAACCTACCAGCGCCGCTCCGGTGGCGAGAAAATCGTCGACGATCAAGACCCGGTCATGAGACGACAGGTACTGTTTGGCGATGCTGATTTGGTACGTCTCCTGGCGGGTGAAGGATTGGACCGGCACCGAATACACCTCGTCGCTCAAGGTGACGGCTTTTTTCTTTTTCGCATAGACAAACGGCACGCCCAGCGCGTATGCCGTGGCCATCGCAAAGTGAATGCCGCTCGCTTCCACCGTCAGCACCCTGCTGACCCGCTCATCGCGGAAGAGCTCGGCAAAGGCTTGGCCGATCTTCATCGTCAACTGCGGGTCCACCTGATGATTCAAAAACGCATCCACCTTCAGCACCGTCTCGGACAACACCTTGCCGTCCCGGACGATTCGCTCCTTTAATTCTTTCACGTTGTTTTCCTCCTCCTATCGGCTGCACTGCCACAAAAACAAGAAAACCCAGAGCGGACAGTTCACCGGCTGGCAGGCAGACCAACTCCAAGTGAAACCTGTCCCTCTGGGCTTTTTTCCCTCAGGTGTAGCACGAAAGATGTGCCAGCGCCGCTCGGACCGGGCTTTTGCCGGACGGCCGCGATACGGACCGGCGGTCAAAACGGAACCCTAGGCGCTCTTTCACTCGTAGTCAGGCGATTTACGGTCACCTGGTAGAAACTTATGGGCCATATTCCCAAAATTATACGAGCTTGTGTCGATGTTCGGTTGATACAGACAAATCTACCACACTACCTGTCGGCGGGGCAAGCGTAATTTTGCCGCAATCAAGTCAAAAAAAAAAGCGCGAACCCTCGCGCAATGGGAGGGTTCGGCAGGATGGAACAGCAGGCCGCCTACCGCTTGGGCTTAGCGTGGCGCATGGCCATCGTGATTTTCTTCCACTTGTTTTTTTCGGCCGCCTGCAATCTGGCGTCATCCTTGCGGGCCAGATGGGCCAGTTCCCGCTGCAGTTTCCGATAGCTGTCAAAGCGGGCCCGCTGCAGCGAGCCGTCGGCCAACGCCGCCTGGACCGCACAGCCGGGCTCCCTTTCGTGACTGCAGTCGCGAAAGCGGCAGGCTTCCGCCAGTGTTTCAATGTCGTCAAAGGCGTCGCGAAACCCGTCATCCGCCTCCCACAACTGCAGTTCCCGCATGCCAGGCGTGTCGATCATCAGGCCGCCTGAGGGCAGCCGGAACAGCTCGCGGTGCGTCGTGGTGTGCCGGCCGCGGTCGTCTTTGCTGCGCACGCCGCTGACCCGCTGAAGATCCATGCCGGCCAGCCGATTGATGAGCGTCGATTTGCCCACCCCGGAGGAGCCCAGCAGCGCGACGGTCTGCCCCTCCCTCAGGTACGGAGCCAGGCTGTCCAGCCCCTCGCCCCGTTCAGCGCTGATCGCGTGGATCGGCACTCCGATGGCGACCGACTCCACTTCGGCCACCTTGCGCTCCACATCCTCGCACAAATCGGCCTTGCTCAACACGATGACCGGGTTGGCCCCGCTTTCCCACGCCAGGATCAGATAGCGCTCGATCCGGCGCAGGTTAAAATCGTTGTTCAACGCGTTGACGAGAAACACGGTATCCACGTTGGCGGCGACGATCTGCTCCTCCACTGTTTCGCCCGCCGCCCTGCGGGAAAACTTGCTCGTGCGCGGGAGCACGGCGTGGATGGAGGCCCGCTTCTCTTCGACGCGGGAAGTGATGACCACCCAATCCCCCACCGCCGGGTAGTCTTCCCGTCCGGAGGCCGTAAAACGGAACTTACCCGTCACTTCCCCCAGGAGTTCGCCGTGTTCCGTCATCACGCGATACAATCGTTTGTGTTCCAGGACAATGCGTCCCACACATACATCCTGCTCCGCAAACGGAGCGAAATGGGCTGCGAAATGGTCGTTCCAGCCCCATGCCTGCAAATTGTTGTTCACTTACGGATTCCTCCTGCAAAGGTATTGTCTGGTCCAGTCAACAGGACAACAACCCGTCACAGGGAATCCTCTGGCAAAAAATACGGTTAGCGTCCGGCTGAAAGGAGGATTCCCGTGACTACATCACCTTGAACAATCTCGACAATCTGCGTTTTTACCATCGTGACATCTCTCCTTTCAGACCGGCGAACCGGTCAATGCATGTGGTTACCGCTAATTGTACCACGGTTTTATGGGGAGCAACAGTACGGGATGCCCCGGATTTTCTGCCTGACGCGACGACGTCAGTCGCCGCCTCCACCGTCGCTTCCTCCTCCGCCGTCTCCCCAGATGCCGTCGGACTTGTGGTCTTTACCGTCGCTGTCGATGTAAAACGGTCCGGACGACGAACTGTCACTGCCGTACGCGGAGGATCGACCAGTGCCCGCCCTTTTGACGGCCGACACGAGCACCAGCAGCAGGAGGATCAATAATACGGCACCGATGATGATTGCTTTCATCTTTCTCCCCCCAGCATTTGCAATTTTTGATTGCCATTTCATTATTCATGCAGCGGTCTTGCAGTCAGGCAGGCCGAATGCCCAGGAAAAGCGGCCGTACGTCCCCCCGCTGTTTGCCTGGATAATTCTGTGGTACGCTTACCTTACATGCTGTGCAGTGGGAGGGGTTTCTTATCCATGGATACGGTCACACACGCGCTTATCGGCGCAGTTCTCTACAGGTCGATTCGCACTGAACACCTGTCCAAAGCGGAAAAGCGGGCGCTCTTGTTCACCTCGCTTGCCGGAAGCGAACTGCCCGACATCGACGTCGTCTCCCAATTGTGGGATACAGGCGGCCAATACCTGATGTGGCATCGCGGCATTACCCACTCGGTCCTGCTCGTGCCGGTGTGGGCGGCGCTTTTGACCGGCATCGCCCGATGGTGGTGGCGGGTGGCTGACAAGCGCATTTTCCCGCTCGCCATGCTCGCCCTCTTTGTCCACATCACCACCGACATTTTCAATCCGTGGGGCACCGGCTACTGGGAGCCGTTTTCCCAGCAGCGCGTCTCCATCGGCACCGTCCCGATTATCGATCTGGTCATGTGGGCGATCATGCTCGCCGGCTATCTCCTCAGCCGTTTCGGCAAATGGCCGCGCCATCTCGTCTTTCGCGCCGTTGCCTGCCTACTGGTGCTGGAGATCGCCAGCCAGACGGTGCAGGGCCAGATCGTCAAGCATTCGTTTGCAGACCGGTACGAGCAGGTCGTGCTGGCCGCCGACTTTGTGCCTGGTTCGTACAAGGTGATCAGCAAACAGGGAACCACTGTGGACATTCACCGCGCCTCCGTCTGGTCGGAGCCGGTGCTGCTTCAGCGCCTCACCACCGCCGAGCAGGCCGATCTGACGCCGCTGTTCGAGCAAAATCCGGCTGCCCGCACGCTCTATCAGTGGGCGCCGATGGTCGTCGTCGTTGACACGCCTGAGCGTCTGGCCGTCTTCGATCCGCGTTTTGGCGACCGGGGCGAGTCGTTTTTGTACGAGTACATCGACAAGTAATCAGCACACGATCACGACTGTGTGCTCGCCGCGTCAGCGGCACAGCGGCCGGAATGTCGGCTGACTCGCGAAACGCGCGGCGAGCGAAGCAGTCCGTCTGGTATCAGGAAGAGGGGATGAAAACGTCCTTCTCTTCATCATAGTGATAGACTTGTGAAGTTTCTTTGGTCGAACTTACGTGTTCGAAGTCCTCGTTATAGTTGTAGGCAGTCTGCTTGTAATACAGGGTGCCTGTATGTTCATCGATAAAAAACGTGCCAAACTTCTTGTGTAACGGCGGGGGGCCGTTCGCCAACACATCATAAGCTACGCCATTCCACACTTCTTTGTAACCCTGCTTTGTGTATTTGATGAGATGGTAATTGTTTTTCTGTACGCCGGAACCGCCAAGCCCGGATACAAATGAAATCATGTGATCAACGGCACCGTGAACCTGCAGACCATATACTGGCTCACCCTTGGCATACACCTCTCTGTATGCGCCGTTTTCTTCCGCATACAGGACAAACCAGCCTTCCATATGGCTCGTTGTCAGGAAGGCGGCTATTTCGGGTGCCCTGTTTTTTCGATCCATCCGAAGATACACAAGCGTAATGCTTTCTTTCTTGATTTCATCTGGTTGACTAAACTTTTGTCTGAATGAATCGAACAACCAATCGGGGATGTTGGTTGCATCCCCCTCTTCTAATTGAACAGGTTGTATTCGTTCCCCTTGCTCGCTGTTCGATGACGTACAGCCGATCAGGACAACAGCTGTCACAACAAGCAGCAGCCATTTCTTCACTAGAGTCTTTTTGCCTCCTTAGCTGTCTTTGCAAGCCCATCTTGCGGATAAGTACAGCCTTCGTTTTTCTGCTTCCCTTCACTTCCGCCCCAGGAAGTCGAGCACCAGCCGGTTAAACGCCTCCGGCTGGTCCATCGGCGGTATGTGAGCCGACGCCTCCAGCACTGCTTTTTCCGCGCCGGATATGCGTGCCGCCAGCTCGTCGGCGATCTGCAAAAAGTCCTCGTAGTCTCTGGCACCGGCAATTACCAGCGTCGGTACCTTGATCTCTTCCAGCCGGTCTTTCGGCAGCGGTGACAGCCACGCGGGCATTTGGGTCACCGGCGGCAGCGAGTAGGCATGCGCGGTCATCAGCCGAAAGCTCTCCCTTGCTTCTCCCGCCTCTGTGTTGACCGGCTGATCCGGCCCGTCAAACCACATCCGCGCCGCCAGCTCCACTGCCTCTTCCCGGCTGCCTGATTCAATCAGCTCTGCTATGCGGCCTGCATCCCGCTGCCGCCGTTCCGATCGCGGATGGCCGAGCAGACCGGACGAGACGAGTACGAGCCGCTTCACCATCTCCGGCCAGGCCAGGGCAAACTCCTGGGCCACCATCCCGCCGAATGACAAGCCGACAACATGGGCCCGTTCCACACCCAATCCTTCCAGCACGGCGCGGGTATCCCCGTACAGCGTGTAGGGCCCCTCCCCGATGGGCGTCCGGCCCATGCCGCGCAGATCAAAGCGGATGACGCGATAGGTTTGGGCAAACACCGCCGCCTGTCTCTCCCACATGCGCGTGTCCAGATTGAGTCCGTGAATCAGCAGCAGCGGCTCTCCCGTTCCCTGTGCTTCGTAGTAGAAGCGGGTGCCGTTCGCTTCGATCCATCCGGATTGCGTTACGAGATCGATTTCCATTTTTTATCACCCCGCCACCACTATTGCACACATCACCCGGATGTGTCCAGACAATTCAAACAACACGCGCACCTCCCCGGAGATTCCGGACGTCACGAGCGGATTGCGATGTGCGCCGAAAAAAAACAACGGCCCGACACACGGGAGATGTCCCCGCTGCCGGGCCGGATGCACGCGTCCCGCCGCCGCCACATGTGCGGTGAAACGGGACTTGCGCTTATTCACGGCCGCTCTTCAGTTCGGTCCAGTACCGGTCGTACTCCTGCAGCGTGTCGCCCACGTCGACGAGCCATTCGGCCCGGTCGATGTCCGCTTTGTCCAGGAAGATCATCTTGTTGGAGCGGTACGCTTCGCTGTGCAGCGGGTACGCCTTTTCGTTCGGGTTGCTGTAGCCGATGAACTCGTAGTTTTTCACGCTGACCTGCGGGTCCATCAGGTAGTTGATAAACTTCTCCGCCAGTTCCTTGTGCTTGGCTCCTTTGGGAATGGCCAGCGTGTCCGCCCAGATTGTGGCCCCTTCTTTCGGGATGACGTACGCGACATCCTGGTTTTGCGCGTTGATAAACGACGCGTCACCGGACCAGACGGTGCCAATCCACGCTTCTTCGGCGATCATTTTCTGCTTGATGTTGTCCGTGTCAAACGCGATCACACTGGGCAAAAGGCCCTTCAGATCCGCAAACGCCTTCTCCAGTTCGCCCTTGTCCTTGGTGCTGTTGGAGAAGCCGTTTTTGATCAGCGCCATGCCCATGACTTCGCGCGGGTCGTTCAGCAGGATCACACGTCCCTTGTACGCAGGGTTCCACAGGTCCTGCCAGCTGGTGATCGGCTCTTTTACGTACTTTTTGTTGTAGGCGATCCCCGTAATGCCCCAGGTATACACGATCGAATACTTGTTGCCCGGGTCAAACGGCGGCGTCTGGAACGTGGAGACGATGTTCTTCAGGTTGGGGATGTTCTCCTTGTTCAGCTCTTCCAGCAAGCCGAGCTGGATCAACGTTCCCACCATGTAGTCGGACGGCTGGATCAGGTCGTAACCGGAAGCGCCCGCCTGGATTTTGGCCAGCATTTCTTCGTTGCTGCCGTACACGTCGTAGTTTACCTTGACGTTGTACGTCTGCTCAAACTCCTTGATCACATCCGGGTTAAAGTTGTCAGCCCAACTGTAGATGTTCAGCACCTGCTCCTCTTGCTCGGAAGAGGAGCAGCCGACGGCGGAAAAGGCGAGGGCGGCGGACATCGCGCCGATCAACAGGGACTTCAGCACTTTCATGTGACGAGTTCAACCTCCCGTAAACGGTTGTTTGTGTCCTGGTTACAACGTGATCGATTTGGAGTCCTTGCGCCGGAGAAGCTCGGCGATGACCACCAGCAGCACCGTGCAGGCGATCATCAGCGTGGAGAGCGCGTTTACCTCCGGAGACACGCCGCGTTTAACCAGGCCGTAGATGTACAGCGGCAGCGTCGTCGAGTTGGGCCCGGCGACAAAGAACGAAATAATGAAGTCGTCCAGCGAGAGCGTAAAGGACATCAGCAGCCCGGCGAGAATGCTGGGCGAGATCAGCGGCAGCGTCACATGGCGCAGCGTCTCCCAGGGAGTGGCACCCAAATCCTGGGCCGCCTCTTCCAGTTCGCTGCCCATGTCGGCCAGCCGCGCCATGATGATGACCATCACAAACGGCATGCTGAAGGTGACATGCGCCATCACCAGCGTCGCTTTGCCCAGCTCGATGTGCAGTTGGCTGAACAGCACCAGCAGCGACAGCCCCATCATGATTTCCGGGATGACGATCGGCAGGTAGATCAGGGATTGAACGATGCTGCGCCAGCGAAGCGAGAAATGCTTTAACGCCAGTGCCGCCGCCGTCCCCAAGAGCGTGGCCAGCACACTGCTGATCAGCGCGATGGACAAGCTGTTGCCCAATGCTTCCATCACCTGCCGGTTTTCAAACAAGGAAACGTACCATTTCCACGTAAACCCGCTCCAGACGGCATTGATGCGCGACTGGTTGAACGAATACAGCATCAAAACGGCGATCGGCAGGTACAAAAAGACCAGCATCGCCCAGGAATAACCGGATAGTGCTCGGCGCCGCCAGCTGCTCATGCTGCTCCCTCCTTTGGCCCGGCCGCTTTGGTGGCACGGTAGTAAAGGAAGATCAACAGCATCGACAAAAGCATCAAAACGATCGAAAGCGCCGAGCCAAACGGCCAGTCGCGTGCGGAGAGGAACTGGTTCTGGATGACGTTGCCGATCAGGGCCGATTTCGCCCCGCCCATCACGTCAGGCACGACGAACATGCCGATGGACGACACGAAAACCAGAATGGAACCGGTGACCACGCCTGTCTTGCTCAGCGGCAAGGTGACGTGCCAAAAGGCTTTCCACGGCGTCGCACCCAGGTCGTACGCCGCCTCCAGCTTGCGCCGGTCCATCTGCTCCAGCGAGACGTAGATCGGCAGCACCATGAACGGCAGCAGGGTGTAGACCATCCCCAGCAGCACCGAGCCGGAGTTGTACAACAGCGGCAGCGGTTCGTCGATCAGGCCGAGCGACTGCAGCACGGTGTTGATTACACCTTGCGAGCGCAAAATGATCACCCAGGCGTACGAGCGAACGAGAAAATTGATCCAAAACGGGATCATGACCAGCAGCAGCCAGATTTTCTGCGCCGACCGCCGCATCCGCGAGATGTGGTACGCCAGCGGATAGCCGCAGACGAGCGCGAGAAACGTCGTCAGCACGGAAATGGCCAGCGTGTCCAGGAAGATGTCTCCGTACAGCGGATCAATGATGCGCGTGTAGTTGTCCAGCGTCCCCTGATACACGATCTGGCCGTAGGTGCCGCGTTTCAAAAAGGAAAGGGCAGCGATCATCAATAGCGGCAGGACGAAGAGCGCCCCCAGCCACACCAGGGCCGGCAGCGCCAATAGCTTGAGCCGTTTGGTGGTCATAACCAGAGCGTCACCTCGTCCTCGGGTGCCCATCCGATCGCCACTTGATCGCCCTCCCGCCAGCTGCGGCTGTCGCCTGCGTACTGGTGGGCAAGCACAGTCATGTCCTCCTCGTACAGCCGAATGTACAGCTTGCGCAGGTTGCCGAGAAACACCATGTCAATGATCCGGCCGGTCATGCGGTGCTTGTCCTGCTCCGCTTCAAGCGGATACAGCCTGATTTTTTCCGGCCGGACGGCGATGTTGGCGTCACCGCTGCGGAAAATGTTGTTTTCACCGATGAACGTGGCGACGAACAGGGTGCGCGGTCGGTTGTAAATCTCGGCCGGTGTGGCGATCTGCTCGATCCGCCCCTTGTTCATGACTGCAATCCGGTCGGACATCGCCATCGCCTCTTCCTGGTCGTGCGTCACGTAGACAAAGGTAATACCTAAATTTTTCTGCAAATTCTTTAATTCCAACTGCAGATTTTTGCGCAGTTGATAGTCCAGCGCTCCCAATGGCTCGTCCAACAGCAGCACCTTCGGGTTGTTGACGATTGCCCGGGCAATGGCCACGCGCTGCTGCTGCCCGCCGGACAGCTGTTTCGGCGTCCGCTTGCGAAGTTCAGCGAGATGCGTGTACTGCAGGGCTTCCTCCAGCCGCCGCTGCTGTTCCGCAGCAGGCACTTTCTTCATTTTCAGTCCGAACAGGATGTTCTCTTCCACCGTCATGTGCGGAAACAAGGCGTACTGCTGGAACACCATGTTCATGTCGCGCCTGTAGGGGGGAACGTTGGTCAACGGCTTCCCGTCCAGATAGATCTCCCCGGCTGTCGGCTCCTCAAAACCGGCGATCATGCGCAGCAGTGTCGTTTTGCCGCAGCCGCTCGGCCCCAACAGCGTCAGAAATTCCCCTTCACCGATGGTTAGGGACAGGGGAGGAATCACCACGGAACCTGAAAAGTGCTTTTCAATTGACTCCAGGGCAATGATCGTTTTCATCTGGTCATCGTCTCACCATATGTCAAAATACTCATAACCAATCTAGGTAAATATAACGTGGATGACACGTTTTGTAAACAGGTGGAGGGTCTTGTCGATCAAATTTTTCCGAGCGAGTTTTCGGCGCGATGGCGGCGGGCAAACACGCCAAGTTGAAAACGTTTCCACCTCTTCCTATAATAGTCTCAAACGTAACGATGACAGGAGGCTACAACGTGAACCCGCTTGCGTACGGACTGCTCGGGCTGGTGGCGCGCACGCCCAGCTCCGGTTATGACTTGATGCTGCAGCTTCAACCGTTTTGGCAGGCCAAACACAGCCAGATTTACCCCCTGCTGGCCAAAATGGAGCAGGAGGGGTATGTGGAATTTACCCGCGTACACCAGATAGACCGGCCGGACAAAAAAGTGTATTCGATTACCGAAAAGGGACGCGAGGCTTTGCGGGAGTGGCTGGCGGAACCGACTTCGGAGCCGGTGTTTCGCGACGAGCTGTTTCTCAAGTCGTACTGCCTGTGGTTGACAGATACTGAGTCGGCCCGCAACCTGTTTGCCGAGCGGGAAGCGTACTGCCGGGAGCAGCTGCAGATGTTTGAGACCTTTTTACAAGAGCTGGAGAAGGCCTGCGACGGCCTGCCGCAAGACCCCCGCACTCCCTCCTTTGGCGAATACATTCTGATCCGCCGCGCCATCAGCAGCATGCGCGAGGAAATGGAGTGGTGCCGCTGGGTGATGGACCTGTTGGACAACTCCCGGCCTTAAATCCAATCCATGCGCAAAAAAACCTCCCGCCGTACAGACAGGAGGCTCATTTCCGGTGTTACTTTTTCGTCACCAGCTCCAGATCAACCGGGATGAAGCTGTCCACTTTCTCTCCTTTAGCCACGCTGATTGCCGTTTGCACAGCCGTCTCCCCGATTGCAGCCGGTTTTTGCGCGACGGTTGCCGCCATTTTGCCCTCGTTGACCGCTTTGACTGCGTCGTCGGTAGCGTCAAAGCCGACCACCAGGATCTGTTTGCCCGCCGCTTCGATCGCTTGCAGTGCGCCCAGCGCCATCTCGTCGTTGTGGGCGAAGACGGCCTGAATGTCCTTGTTGCCCTGCAGAATGTTTTCCATTACACTCAACCCTTTGGCGCGGTCAAAGTCAGCCGGCTGCTGAGCCACCACTTTTACACCGTCCTTGTTGTCAACGGCTTCGTGGAACCCTTTGCCGCGGTCGCGGGCCGCGGAGGTGCCGGCGATGCCCTGCAGCTCGACGATGTTGCCCTTGCCGCCCAGCTTCTCCAGAATGAACTCGCCCGCCATTTTGCCTCCTTTTTCGTTGTCAGAGGCGATGTGGGAGACGACGTTTCCGCCTTCTGCCGCACGGTCGACAGTGATTACCGGAATGTTGGCCTGATTGGCCGCTTCCACTGCGGTGGTGATGGCGGCGCTGTCCGTTGGGTTGATCAGGATGACGTCCACCTTTTTCTGGATCAGGTCTTCCACGCCGCTGATCTGCTTGGCGGTGTCATCCTGCGCGTCGACGACGATCAGCTTTGCGCCGGCCTCGCTTGCCGCCTTTTCCGCCCCTTCCTTGAGCGTGACAAAGAACGGGTTGTTCAGCGTGGACACAGCCAGACCGATGGTGATTGTACCGTCTGCCGCAGCACCGGAGCCACCTTGGGACGACTGATCCGGTGCCTTGTTTTCCAGACTGGACGACGTGGAGCAGCCGGCCAGCACCGACAGCACCAGTGACGAAGCCAACGCCAACTTCAAAAACCTTTTCATGTGTACCTTCCCCCTATGTGATCATTATTTATTGGATTTAGACCGGTCGAGCAATACTGCCACCAGGATGACTGCCCCTTTGACCACCGCCTGGTAGAAAGAGGAGACATTGAGCAGATTGAGACCGTTGTCTAACACACCGATGATCATCGCCCCGATCAGGGTGCCGACGATCCAGCCGCGTCCGCCGGCCAGACTGGTTCCGCCCAGCACGACGGCAGCAATCGCATCCAGTTCGTACGCAGTCCCCGCCGTCGGCTGCGCCGAGTTGAGGCGGGAGGCGAGGATAATTCCGCTCAGAGCGGCAAACAGCCCGCTGATCGTGTAGACCCATACCTTCACCCGGGTCGTGCTGATGCCGGACAGCCTCGTCGCTTCCTCGTTGCTGCCGAGCGCGTAGACGTGACGCCCAAACGTCGTGTGACGCAGAATGAAGTACAGCACGACAAAGGAGAGCACCATCCAGATGACCGGCATCGGAATCTCCAGGAAAAAGCCTTTCCCCAGCATGGCAAAATCGGGATTCAGGCCGGTGATCGGCTTTCCTTCCGTATAGACAAGCGTCAGTCCGCGAAACACGGTCATCGTCGCCAGCGTGGCGATAAACGGGGCGACTTTTCCCTTGGCGATGATCAGGCCGTTGACGGCTCCCATCGCCATGCCGGCCATCAGGCCAATCAGGACGGCCAGCGTCGTGTCCATCCCGCCGGTCATCAAGCCGGCCGTGATGGCGCTGGACAGGGCCAGAATGGAGCCAACGGACAAGTCGATCCCGCCCGTCAGGATGACGAAGGTCATCCCGAACGCGATCAGGGCGTTGATGGAGATCTGCCGCAGCACGTTGAAAATGTTGCTGAGGGTCAAAAAGTCGTCGCTAATAATGGACAGTACGATGACAATCAAGGCCAGCCCGAGGAGCGGGCCCATCCGCTGCAATAGGTTAAACCGCATGGGTGTTCGTCCCTCCCGTCGCCGCATGCATGATCAATTCCTGTGTCGCTTCCGCCCGTGAAAACGATCCGGTGATGCGCCCCTCGTGCATGACTAGCACCCGGTCGCTCATCCCCAGCACCTCCGGCAGTTCGGAGGAAATCATCAGGATGGCCACGCCTTCCTGGGCCAGGCGGTTCATGATGTCGTAAATCTCTTTTTTCGCTCCGATGTCGACCCCTCGGGTCGGTTCGTCCAAAATCAAAATCTTCGGTTTGGTGGCCAGCCATTTGCCGATCACCACTTTTTGCTGATTGCCGCCGGAGAGCGAGCCGGCCGCCTGTTCCCCGCCGGATGTCTTGATCAACAGCCGCCGAATCGTCTCCTCGCTCAATGTCCGCTCCGCCTGCCGGTTCATCACGCCCAGCGACGAGAGCTTTGCCAGATTGGGCAGTGCGATGTTTTCCCGCACCGAGAGCGGCAGCACCAGCCCCTCCTCTTTTCGGTCCTCGGTCACCAGCGCAATGCCCGCCCGGATCGCGTCGATCGGCTGGCTGATGCGGACTTGCTTGCCGTCGACGAAAATGGCGCCGCCGTCCATCTTCTCCGCGCCGAACAGCGCTTTGGCCATCTCGGTGCGGCCTGCTCCCATCAAGCCGGCCACGCCGACAATCTCACCGCTTCTCAGGGAAAAGGAGATGCCGGACAGCTTGCCGCGGACGGTGAGGTTCTCCACGCGAAGCCGTTCCTCGCCAGGCTTCACTTCCACTTTCGGGAAGCGATCCGTGATTTCCCGGCCGACCATCATTTTTACCAGTTCATCCAGGTTGGTCTGTTCCGTCGTCACTGTTCCCACGTATTTGCCGTCCCGCAGCACCGTGATCCGGTCGCTGATCTGGAAAATCTCCTCCATGCGGTGGGAAATGTAGATCATGCCCACCCCTTTCTGTTTGAGGGCGGCAATCACCTCAAAGAGGGCGTCGATCTCCCGGTTGGTCAGCGCCGCCGTCGGTTCGTCCAGCACCAGGATATCCGCCTGCATCGACAGCGCTTTGGCAATTTCGATCATCTGTTGCTGCCCGACGGACAGGTTGCCCACCAGCGTCGCCGGATCCAGGTCGATCGCCAGCTGCTCCAGCCAGCGCTTTGCTTCCGTCCGCATCCGGGACCAGTTGACAAGCCCGCTTTTGCCGTAGGTAAACTCGCGGCCGAGAAAGATGTTTTCCATGACGGACAGGTGCGGGATCAGGTTCAGCTCCTGGTGGATGATGGCGATGCCCCGTTTGGCGGCGATGTCGGGGGTCATCGTTTCCTGCGTCTGCCCCTTGACGACAATCGTGCCGCCGTCCCGCTGGTAGATGCCGCCGAGAATTTTCATCAGGGTGGATTTGCCCGCCCCGTTTTCGCCCATCAGCGCAAGCACTTCGCCGCGCTTCAGGTTGAGCATCACCCCGTCCAGCACCTTTACCCCGGGGAACGACTTGCTGATCTCCTTCATCTCCAACAAGTAGTCACTCATGCGCTCTCCCTCCCTTCGCCTCGCGCTTTAGAAGATGACGCCTGCCTGCAGGATCACGTTGGCGTACGGCGTGCACTCACCCGTACGGATCACCGCCCGGGCTTCCCTGGTCAGCTGCTTGAACATTTCGTGGCTGACGATGTCCCGTTCGGCGCCGGGCAGTTCCGCTTCCAGCCGCCGGACGGCCTGCGGGTTGACCCGCTGCCATTCCTCCGCGTAGATCACCCGCTCCACCTGCATCTCGATCAGGACCGCCTGCAGCACGTCAAAGAACGACGGCAGTCCCGGCAACACAGCCAGATCAATGCGCGGAACGAATTCGGGAATCGGCAGGCCGGCATCGCAAATGACGATCCGGTCCGTGTGTCCCAGTCTGCTGATCAGCGCCGACAATTCACTGTTGAGTATCCCCTGTTTTTTCATGGCGTCCTCCTACTCTGCGGCAAATTCCTGCACCTGTGCAAGCGTCGGCATTCCGGCGTGCGCCCCCAGCCTGGTGACGGCCAGCGCCCCCACCTTGACGGCAAACGCCACCGCCGCAGGCACTGTCTCGCCTGTTGCAAGCGCAAAGGCAAATCCGGCGTTGAACGCATCGCCTGCTCCTGTCGTATCCACCACGTCTACCTTGTGGCCGGGAACGCGGCCAAACGCTCCGTCTTCTGTCAGATACGCCGCACCCTTGGCGCCGAGCGTGGTGACGATGGTCCGCACCCCTTTGTCCTGCAGACGGCGCATCGCATCGACCAGCTCGGTGCGTTCGTCCGCTTCCGCCAAAAGGTACAGCTCCGTTTCATTCGGAATCAGCACATCCACATGGGAGAGCAGGTCGTCGGGCAGCGGCCGGGCCGGAGCCGGGTTGAGCACGACCGCCTTGCCGAGCCGCTTGGCCGTCTGCGCCGCGTACTGGACCGTCTCCAGCGGAATTTCCAACTGCAGGAGCACCGCGTCCGCCTGTCTGACAAGCTCCTGGTGCCGGTCGATGTCAGCCGGAGTGCAGTGACCGTTTGCCCCGGCGACGACGATAATCTGGTTGTCTCCTTGCGACAGCAGGATTGAGGCAACGCCGGTGTGCGTCCCGCTTACGGTTTTGACTGCGCTTGTGTCGATGCCTTCACGCTGCAGCGATTGCAGCAGTTCCGTGCCAAACGGATCGCCTCCGACAGCCCCGATCATCGCTGTTCGCGCTCCCAGCCGGGCAGCGGCCACCGCCTGGTTGGAACCTTTGCCTCCGGGAATGAAATGCACCTGGCTGCCGGACACCGTTTCGCCCATTTGAGGCGGCCGGTCCGCTTCCACCACGATGTCGATGTTCAAACTGCCGATTACGACAATCGAAGGGATCTTGTTCATGCTTCCGCTCTCCTTTTCGTGGATTCCCGCGCAACGAGGGTGACCTCCAGCTCGTACAGCCTTGGCTCCATCACGCCGGTCTCAATCGTTTCCATCAAGACTTTGGCCGCAAGCACTCCCATCTCGTAAATGGGCTGGGCCACCGTGGACAGCTCCGGCTGGGTCAGTTCAGTCAACCCGATCCCGTCAAAACCGATCAGCGCCACGTCCTCCGGCACTCTTACGCCCAATTGGTACAGCGCTTTTAACGCGCCGACCGCCATCAGATCGTTGCCGCAGAAAATGCCGTCCACGTCCGGGTGCCGCTTCAACAGCTCCTTGACGGCATCAAATCCGCCATCCACGCGGAAGTGGCCGGGCACCATCAGGCTGGGCGTGTACCAGGGGAAGTGCATCACCGTCTCCTCGTAGCCGAGCAGCCGTTTTTTCGCCGTGATCAGCTCCTGCGGGCCGTAGATGTGGGCGATTTTCCGGCACCCCACGTCCAGCAGGTGGCGGACCGCCAGTTTGGCCCCTTCGTAGTTTTGTGAACGGATCACGCTGCACAACTGCCGAGTGGGCGCCCGGTCGAGCACGACCAGCGGAATGTTGTTGCTCCGCATCTGCTCCACGTCTTCCTGCCCCAGGGTGTTGGAGGCGAAAATGATGCCGTCGATGTACTTTTTGCGGAGCATTTCGATGTATGACTTTTCCTTTTGTCCCTGGTCGTCGGAGTTGCACAGAATCACCGTGTACCCCTGCGCCTGTGCCGCGTCCTCCACGCCGCGGGCCATCTCGGGAAAAAACGGGTTGGTGATGTCGGGCAGTATCAGGGCAATCGTGCCTGTCTGTTTGCCGGCCAAGCCCCGCGCCACCGCATTCGGTTCGTACCTGAGCTGCTCAATCGCTCTGCGCACTTTTTGTTCCGTTTCCTTGTTCACGTAGCCGTTTTGGTTGAGCACCCGGGACACTGTCGCCACGGAAACGCCCGCCAGTCTGGCTACATCGCGAATCGTCGCCATGTCTGCTTCACCGTCGTCATCTGATCTGTAACCGGTTACACATGATTGGAAAAAAATGAATGATCGGAGTATCCAACCATATGTAACCGGTTTCATGTATACGCTTTCAATATACGCCTGTGCATCCGAGGATGTCAACACTTTTCTGACGCGCCCAGTCCGGACCAAGACGATGCGGCCGTCGTTCACGCAGCGGCGACAATGCTTTTTATCGCCTGTCCGCTTCCCCAACGCAAAAGCGGGCGTCCGTTGAAGACACCCGCTTTTGTTTACTGACCACACTTATACCTAACTATTCGTCGTCGAGGACCAATGCGTAGACGATCCCCGGTCCGTGCACGCCGATCGTCAGGTCGTTCTCGATGTCGGCCGAACGGCTGGGGCCTGTGATAAAGTGAATGCCCGCCGGCAGCCCGCTCCCGCTCCATGCGGCGATCTCGCGCAGCACCTCGCCCATTTTCGTCTTGATCGCGGATGCCTTCACAATGCCCATGAACGCAGTGGGCAGCAGGCTGATCAAGCGGCCCTGAGACGGCCCGGAGGCGATCACCACCGAACCGGTGTGAGCAATGGCAAAGTCGACGACGGCGATTCCCAGGTCGGCGTCGGCTGCCTTTTCCAACAGGCGCGAACGCCCGCCGTTTTCGCCCGACTCCTTTTTCCAGACGTGAACCTCGGCCGGTTTCATGCGGACGTCCACCCGCAGCTCTTCCAGCAGCGGATGATCGGCACGGATCACCTGCTTCACGCCTGTCTCGGCGGCAAACGTTTCGAGAAATTGACCGAGAGCGGCCGTGTCTGCAAAACGCCTGGCAACTCCACCCAGACTCTTCCAGTTTTTGATGAACAACTCCACGTTGTCCTCCCTGTCCAGCGCATAATCGTTCCAAAAATCGGGCGCTCCCTTTACCGTGCGCTGCGGCGGCTTGGTGAGCTGCGGCCGTCCCAGGCGTTCTGCAATCCGCGCGAAGAATGCCTGTTCCTTTTCCAGAGATTCGCGATGCAGCCGATCAATTTCCTCATGGCCGGTTGGGGATAGAGTGCGGTTCATCAGCGTTTCCTCCTTTGCTCGAGCTGATCCTGCAGCCGTTTTCGAATCTCGTCGCTCATCTCCGTGCTGTCATCACGCAGCTCCTGTTCCAGGGCGGACCAGCGCTCGCGGAAAGACTGCCCGGCCAAACCCGGCAGCACCCGCCCCGCGTTCCATCCCTTGAACGGGCCCCACTTGGCGCGGATCACGCCGTTTCGCAGCAGCGCGGCCTGTCCGATCCTCCCCAGCTTGATCGTTCGCCGAAACGCGTGGCGACTGGAGGCAGCCAGTCGAAACACCTTCATCCCCAGCCTCTCCGCAGGTGCGGTCAGTCCGCTCTCCACATTTCTCCTGCGGATGTAGACCAGCATGTCGTGCAGGGGGATTTTGACCGGACACGCTTCATAGCAGGCGCCGCAAAGACTGGAAGCGTTCGCCACCTCTCCCCACTTGGTCCGGTCTTCATTCAGCAGAGGCGTGAGCACGGCGCCGATCGGCCCGCTGTACACCCAGCCGTACGCGTGGCCGCCCACGTGCCGGTAGACCGGGCAGGCGTTGAGGCAGGCACCGCAGCGTATGCAGTTGAGTACTTCCTGAAACTCCGGGTCGCCCAGTTGGCGGGACCTCCCGTTGTCAATGATGATGACGTGCAGCTCTTCCGGCCCGTCGCCGTCTCCGCTGCGCCGCGGACCGGTAATCGCCGACATGTACACGGTCAGCTTCTGGCCGGTGGCGGAACGGGGCAGCAGCGTCGCCATCACTTCGAGATCTTCCCAGGAGGGGATGATTCGCTCCATCCCCATGAAGGTGATCTGCGTCTTGGGCACCGTGCTGACCATTCTGCCGTTTCCTTCGTTGGAAAAAAGCACAATCGAACCGCTTTCAGCAATCGCAAAGTTGCAGCCGGTCATGCCGATGTCGGCGGCGAGAAACTTCTCCCTCAGCTTGGTGCGGGCAAATCCGGCAAGAATCGCCGTTTCCGCCGGGAGATCGGTTCCCGCCACCTGGGAAAACAGCTGCGCCACCTGGCTTTTGTTCTTGTGGATCGCGGGAATAATGATGTGGGACGGCGTTTCCCCGGCCAACTGGATGATGTACTCTCCCAGATCGGTCTCCACCGCCTCGATCCCGTTCGCCTCCAGCGCCTGGTTGATGTGCAGTTCTTCAGACACCATCGACTTGGACTTCACCACCGATTTCGCCTGTTTCGCCCTGGCGATGCGCAAGGTGATGTCGACAGCCTCCCTGGCGTCCGCCGCGAAGTGAACGTATCCCCCCGCCGCCCTGAGGTTGGCGACAAATTGGCTCAGGTAGTAATCCAGATGGGCGATCGTGTGCAGTCTGATCTGTCGCCCGCGTTCGCGCCAGGCTTCCCAGTTGCCCAGTTCGTCCGCCGCTGTCTGCTTGCCGGTGCGCAGCTTCTTGGTGGTAAACTTGACGGCATTTCGCAAAAACTGGTCGCGCAGGGCGATTTTCGCCCGCTGCTCCAAGGTATCAGCCGTATGATGTCCGCTCATCGTCTGCTGTTCACCCCTTCGTACAAGAGTTCCGCCAGGTGCATCACCCGCACCTGTTTGCCTTCGTGCATCAAGCGGCCCCCGATGTTCATCAGGCAGCCCATGTCCGTTCCGACCAGGACCTCCGCCTCCGTCTCCAGCACGTGCTCCGCTTTTTCCGCCGCCATCGCCAGAGAAATGTCGGGGAGCTTGACCGAAAACGTCCCGCCGAATCCGCAGCAGTCTTCGGCATAGGGCAGCGGAACGAGTCGAAGCCCGGCTACATTGGACAAGAGGGACAGCGGTTCGTCCTTGACGCCGAGCAGCCGGCTGGCATGACAGGACGGATGATACGTGACCGTGTGCGGAAAGGTCGCCCCCAGATCGGTCACCCCCAAAACATTGACGAAAAACTGCGAAAATTCATAGGTCTTTTCGATCAGCGATTCCGCCTTTTGCAAATAGACCGGGTCGTCTTGAAACAGCGCGGGATAGTGATGGTGAATCATTCCCACACAGGAGCCGGACGGGGCAATCACGAAATCGCTTTCAGCAAACGCGTCGATGATGGTCTTGGCCGCGTCTCGGGCCGCATCCCAGTACCCGCTGTTGAACGCGGGTTGGCCGCAGCAGGTCTGCCCGTCGGGAAAGCGGAGCCGGATGCCGTACCTGGCGCACAGGCGGGCCACCGCTTCTCCCACGCGGGGATAGACGGCATCAGACAAACAGGTGACAAAGAGCGAGACGTTCATCCATGCTTCTCCTCCAGTTCGTCGCTTGGGTATGCCTGACCAAAAATATGTCAGGTTATCTGATGAATTTACACCAGACTATCATAATTCAGGAAAAAAGTGTAGAGTGGAATTATCACTGCCATGGAGGTAACCGGATGTTTCTGCATAAAAAAAGCTATGAAATTATCGCCGAAGAGTTGCAGCGAATCATTGAATCCGGCCTGCTCAAGCCTGGTGACAAACTGGATACGATAGAAAATCTGGCCAAGCAGTATCACGTCAGCCGCTCCACCATCCGTGAGGCGTTGAGCCACCTCAAGGCCCTGGGGCTGATCGAGTCGCGGCAGGGCGGCGGGACGTTTGTCAAAAGCGCCCCGTTCCAATCAGCGGAAACCATGCTGCAGTTGAACAACCCGCAGGTGGAACTGCTGCAGATCATGCAGGTGCGCAAGATTCTGGAGATCGGTTGTGTGGAACTGGCCGCATACAACCGCACGGACGAAAACATCGAAGAGCTGGAGCGGATTCTCAAGCAGATGAAAGAAGCGCTGGGCAACGAAGAGATCAGCCACCTCTACGACGTCAACTTCCACCTGGCCATCGCCCGCAGCACGCAGAACCCGATCCTGCAATCGCTGATCGAGAACTTCTCCTCTTCCCTGTTTCGCACGATGCAGGACATACGAAAGCTGTGGCTGCATACCGAGTCGGCCATGAAACTGTACGAGGAGCACAAACAGCTGGTGGAAGCGATCAAAAATCGTGACGCCAAACGGGGGATGGAGCTGATGGCCAAACACCTGCAGCGATCCGAACTGCCCTTGACCAAGGAAAACAAATGAGCAGCGAGCCCTCGGCTCCGCCTTTTTAGGACGGGCGGGGGCTCGTGCCGTTTTTTTGCAGCGTCAACCGATCAAAAGATTCAAAATTTTTCTTGAATCTTTTTTTCCTGCTTTTTATAATCGAAGTAATCATTCACCAAAAATTCATCAGATGACCTTACTACATGACGAATGACTCTCGTTCATGTCCACCGGAAAGGAGGGCGCTGCCGGACATTTGCCTTACTGTTTTTGCAAACGCTTTCTTTGATTCGCATACAGTACGCTCGTGACGGAACGGACTCTCAACCACCAATTCATCAGGTGACCTTATTACTTTGTCGTGCTTCCTGCTTTGAACTCATGTAGAAACGGGGTGTTTTTCCATGACGTGGACACAAACAGTCGCTCCCCTCAATGGGAGTATCGTACTCTCGGCCCTGGCGGCACTCGTCCCGATTCTGTACTTCTTCTGGGCCTTGGCGATCAAGCGCATGAAAGGGCACGTGGCCGGAATCACCACGCTGCTCCTGGCCGTGCTCGTCGCTGTATTGGTCTACGGCATGCCGGTCCGGATGGCGGTCATGTCGTCGGTTCAGGGAGCTGTTTACGGCCTGCTGCCGATTGGCTGGATCATCATCTGTGCCGTGTTTTTGTACAAGCTGACGGTGAAGACGGGCCAGTTTGATTTGATCCGCGCCTCTGTCGTGTCGATTACCGAAGACCGTCGATTGCAGGTGCTGCTGATCGCTTTTTCATTTGGCGCGTTTCTGGAGGGGGCGGCCGGCTTTGGCGCTCCGGTGGCTATCACGGCCGCACTGCTGGTCGGTCTGGGCTTTCACCCGCTTTACGCCGCCGGCCTCTGTCTGATTGCCAACACTGCACCCGTCGCATTTGGCGCGATCGGCATTCCCATCCTCGCCGTGGAGGGGCCGACAGGGGTGCCCGCGATGGAGATTTCCAAGATGGTCGGGCGGCAGCTTCCGTTTCTCTCCGCCTTCGTGCCGTTTTACCTGATCGTCATCATGGCAGGGGTAAAAAAAGCGGTGGAGGTCCTGCCGGCGATTCTCGTCTCCGGCGTCTCGTTTGCGCTTACCCAGTACCTCACGTCCAACTTCCTGGGACCGGAACTGCCCGACATCCTGTCCGCGCTCGTCTCCATCGTGGCGCTGGCGCTCTTTCTGAAAGTCTGGAAGCCCAAGCAGGTGTTTCGCTTTTCCGCCGAGCAGGCCTCCTTTGAACTGGCGGCCGCTGCCGCTTCAGCAGGGCACGCCGGCCCAAAGCATTCCTCTTTGCAGGTAGTCAAGGCGTGGTCGCCGTTTGTCATGCTTACCGTCTTCATCTTTCTCTGGGGACTCCCCCCTGTCAAAAAGGCCCTGCTCGGCACATACGAGGGGAGCAATCCCCTGCTGAACCTGCTTAATCCGCTCGGGAAGCTGCTTACCTTTACGCCGGAAGTCCCCGGCCTGCACAAGCTGATTATCGACACCGCCGGCAACCCGATGGCCGCCGTGTTCAAGCTGGAACTGCTGGCTGCTGCCGGCACATCGATCCTGGTCGCCGCTGTCGTGACCAAGTTCATCGTCAGGATATCCTGGAAAGATTGGTGTTCCACTTTTGCCGAAACGCTGCACGAACTGCGCTTCCCGATCGTGACCATCGCCTCGGTTGTCGCGTTTGCCTACGTGACCAATGCGTCCGGCATGAGCACGACACTGGGGACCCTGCTGGCTTCAACCGGCGTGCTGTTTCCATTCTTTGCGCCGTTCCTCGGGTGGCTCGGCGTGTTTATCACCGGTTCCGACACGTCGTCCAACCTGCTGTTCGGACATTTGCAAAAAGTGACGGCCACGCAGTTGGGGGTTGATCCCGTCCTGGCGATTGCCGCCAACACCAGCGGGGGTGTCACCGGAAAGATGATCTCGCCGCAATCGATTGCAGTCGCCTGCGCCGCCGTCGGGTTGGCCGGCAAGGAGGCCGACCTCGTCCGCTTTACGCTGAAGCACAGCATCATCCTGGTGGTGCTGGTCGGCCTGATCACGTTCCTGCAATCCAACGTCCTGTCGTGGATGATTCCGTGACGCGCTCGAATCGCTGATGGGCGCCGCGACTTGGCATGAAAAAAGAGCGAAGCAGACTCGTGCTGCTTCGCTCAGCGTGTAGACCATAACAGGAAAATGGCCGTCACGACAAAAGGGAGTCCGAACAGAAACAAGCGTCCCGCCCATTTCTGCCGCTGCTTGCGATCCTCCGCCGTTTCCGTCGCGTAGTTGGCGCGAATGCGGTCGCCGCTCAGCAGCGCTCCCGAACAGACCGCGCTGAACAGCCACGCCGCTCCGCCGACGACAGCAAACGTGTTCCAATAGCCGAAATACAGTCCGGCCGCCAAACAGGTCAGCCATAGCCCGGCACATACGACCGCGTACTTCACGAGACCACCCTCCCCCTTTTGCCTGCCATTCCTTTATTCGCGATTCGGATCTGCTGCGCCGATGCAGCAGCAGATGATGCTCATGCTGTGTCAGACGGCACCCCCGCTGGACGGTGCCATCCCCCACGGGACAGTCTTTTGTGCCATTGATCACGCCTGTGCGCGGTACACCTGTCTGCCCATTACATAGGTGGCCTCCACTCCGTACGACAGGTTCAGCACGGTAATATCCGCGTCGCACCCCGCCTCCAGGCGCCCTTTTTGCCCGCCCAGGCCCACGATCTCCGCCGGTGTCTGGGACGCCATGGCGACCGCTTCCGGCAGCGGCACGCCGCACAGGGTCACCATGTTCTGCACCGCCCGGTTGAGTGTCAAAATGCTGCCGGCCAGCGTGCCGTCCGCCAGTTTGGCCTGCGTTCCCCGCACGTGCACTGCCTGGCCGCCCAGGTCGTACACGCCGTCGCCGAGCGCCGCCGCCCGCATCGAATCGCTGACCAGGGCCAGGCGCCCAAACGACTTCAGCCGATACAAAATGCGCATCACGGCCGGGTGCACATGCTCTCCGTCGGCGATCAGCTCCGTGCTCAACTGTTCGTGCACCATCGCCGCACCGACCACCCCCGGCTCGCGGTGGTGCAGTCCCGTCATGGCGTTGAAGCAGTGGGTAAAGTGCTGCACGCCGCACTCCACCGCATGCTGCGCCTGGGCAAACGTGGCCCCGGTATGCCCGGCGGAGACGATGACCCCCTGCTCCTTCAGCCAGCGGATCGCTTCCAGCGCTTCCGGCTGCTCCGGCGCGATCGTCACCACCTTCAGCAGTCCGTCTGCCAGCTCGTACAGCCGGCGCACCTCCGCCAATTTGGGTGCGACGATGTGGGCCTCGTTTTGCGCCCCTTTGTAGCGCGGATTGATCCACGGCCCTTCCAGGTGAATGCCCGCGACAGCCGCTCCCTCCGTCCCGGCTCGGCTGACCGCGGCGATGTTGCGGATCGCCTTTTCCAACTCCGCGTAAGGGGCTGTCATCGTCGTCGCCAAAAACGACGTGACGCCGAATCGGGCCAGCGCCCGGGAGATCGTCATAAGCGACTCCGGCGTCCCGTCCATCGTGTCGCAGCCGGCGATGCCGTGCATGTGTATGTCGACGAACCCCGGGCAAATCCAGCCGTCCTTCACCGTCTCCACCCGTTCCGGCAGCGGTCCGGCGTACCCGGCTGACGTTCCCGCGTAGGCGATTGTGCCGCCGTCCACGACGACCAGGCCGTCAGCCACGCACGTGCCGCCTGTGACCACCGTTCCCCGCAGGGCAAATGCTTGCTTCATCCTCCATCCCTCCATCTGCTGTCTTGCTTCATCGCGTGCTGCCGCCCGGTCGGATGATGGCCGCAGGTGCCTGCCGGCGCTCTCAAGCGATGCCGCGCGGCTACGGCGATAGCCGCTTTTCCAGCTCAATCTCGTCGCGCAGCGGGATGCCGTCACTGCCAACGGTCGGGATTTGCGGCTTGAGCCGACGCGCCTGCTCCACAGCATTGCGGTGGACAGCGACCAGTACGTACCCCCGCTTTTGGTAAAAGCGCAGGGCATTCAGGTTGTCGTTGGTCGTCAACAGCCAAACGCGATCCATTCCGCTGTCGCGCGCCACCCGTTCCACCGCCAGCATCAAGGAGGTGCCGACGCCGATGCCTTCCCTCACGCTGTCCAGCGAGACCACCTGCAGCTGGCCGTCGGCGACAGCGTAGGTCACCAGCCCGACAAGCTCCTCGCCGCAGAAAGCGGCAAATCCGGGCAGCTCGTCACAGGCAAACACCTGCAGTCCGTGGCCGTACACCATGTTTGAGCTGCCCCAATGCTCACGGAGAAAGCCGCCCAGCCACAGCCGGTCCGACTCGACCAGGGCTCTGACACGAATTTCGTTCATGCTCGTTCCCCCTCTATTGTATCGCAATCACCCCGCCAGCCGAACACATAATGCGCCGATAGAGGCGAGGTTCCCGACGGGGTTCCGTCAGCACTCTGGCGAACAGCATTACGATCTATTTTTCAACCTCGGTGCCATCGACGGTCGACAGCTTGACAATCAACGCCCACTTTGCCAGTTTTAGCCGCTCGGGGGAGAAATCCATCACGTGCATGGCGTTTTCATCCGTCGCCTGCATGCCCCAGACGGCTACTTGTTCCCCTTCCGAAACCTGTACACTGTCGTGAAGTTGAATCAGCCCTCTTGCCATATGTTTACGCCCGGCGTCCAGTTCCGTCCGGACGCTGGACTGTTCGCTGTCGTCGGCAAAAGCGGAAGTGACCACGTATCGCGTGCTGGCTTCGTTGTTGGCGTCCGACTCTCGTACGGAGATGAGAAACTGGCCGTCGTAATGCCTGTTATTGGTTGACGCGCGGGTCATTGTGTCAAACGCCTGCCCAATGTCCGTTTTGACGCCGTTTTCCCACACCTCAACCACAGCCCGGATCGTCTCTTTCTTTCCTTCGTAGGACACTTTGACGGCCCCTGACATGTCTCCCAGGAACGGTTTGAATTTTTGGGCATCTCCGGCGAACAAATCGACAGATTCGATGTGCAGCATGCCCGGCTGCGTCCGCTCGGAATTGGAGCATGACAGGAGCAAAAGCGACGACAGCACAAACAGAACGATGCGCAGCATGCCCAAGGTGTGCCACCCTTCCCTTCTCCCGCATGAATGATTTCATCTCATCTGTCCGTATGCTGCTCACCGCCGCGCGGGGGACGTGCGGGAGCCTTCGACGGCCGCGATCCCGGCCGTGATGCCATTTACGTCCGGCCGGCGAAACGTGCCATCGCCTGTTCCGTTTCCTCAACCAGACGGCGCATCAGCGTCCCCGCGTCCATCTGGCGGGAGAGACCGCTCCCCTGGCCAGCCCACATCGACAGGTAGTCGCGCTCGCGCTGTTTCGCCGCGGCCTGCCGGATGTCGCGGGTCAAGGCGTTTTGCACCGGATAGGGCGGCACTTCATCCCGGTACGGGGCAATCTCGCGCATGAACCGGTTGCAGACGCCCCGCGCCGGCTTGCCGGAAAACGCGATCGTCAGCGCCGTCTGGTCATCGCCTGCCTCCAGGATCGCCTGTTTGTGCAGCGGATGGGCGCCGCTCTCCGTGCAGACCAGAAACGCCGTGCCCACCTGTACAGCCTCTGCCCCCAGTGCCAACGCGGCAGCGATCCCCCGCCCGTCCATGATGCCGCCGGCGGCAATGACCGGGATATTCAGCCTGTCCGCCAACTGCGGCACCAGGGCCATCAAGCCGATCAGGTTGTCGGGGGAATCGGGCAAAAACGAGCCGCGATGCCCGCCTGCCTCGCTGCCCTGCGCGACCACCAGGTCGACGCCGCTCGCCTCCAGCGCCACGCCTTCGCGCACCGTGGTGGCGGTGCCGATCACCGTGACCCCTCGCCGCTTCAGCTCCGCCATCCAGCGCTGCTCGAGGATGCCGAACGTGAAGCTGAACACAGGGACCTCCTCCTCCAGCACCGCCGCCATCTGCTCTTCAAACGGTTCGGCAAACCGGCCGACTTCCGGGTCTTCGGGGATGCCCAGCCGCCGCCGCGCTTCGTTCATCAGATGCCGGACGTTTTCGCCCGGACGCATGTCGCCGGTGACCTCCTCCGGGATAAACAGGTTGACCGCAAACGGTTTGTCGGTTAATTGACGGATGGCGCGAACCGCGCTGCGGATCTGCTCGCCGCTCATGTACCCCGCCCCGAGGGAGCCCAGTCCGCCCGCCTCCGAAACGGCGGCGACCAACTCGGGTGTCGTCGCCCCGCCCGCCATAGGGGCCTGGATAAACGGCCACTGCACATGCAGTCGTTGGGTTACCGCGTTTGTTGGCCACATGAATGACACGCTCCTTCCCCATTCAGAATCAGCGTTTTCCGGATCGGCCTTCGCCATCCGGGCCCAAGAGTTCCAGAAAATGTTCCAGAATCCGCGCGGTCAGCCCCCAGATCACGCGTCCCTCCACCCGGTAAAACAAGTGGTGGACGGTGCCGGTCCGCCACGGATACCGCTTGCCGCCCGGTATCAGATGATAGGGGTAGTCCGCTCCCGGCTCCACCTTCATCTTCACCGGGTACGCCTCGGGCCGGGTGGCGGCAAGCGTTTGCAGCGGCACGCAAAACACCTCTTCCACTTCGGCCGGATTGGGCGACATGCCCGCAAGCGAGTCGATCTGCCCGACGAACGGGTAGATGCAGGCAAACGGCGTCACCATCGTATCCAGCGTCCCGACCTGGCGGATGCGTTCGGCGGATAGCCCCAGTTCTTCGCTCGTCTCGCGCCGGGCCGTCTCCCACGGGGAGGCGTCTCCCTCTTCGGCCCGCCCTCCCGGAAAACAGATTTCGCCGGCCTGCCGCCGCATCGTGCGCGCCCGCTTTTCAAACAGCACGGCCAACGTTCCGTCCTCCCGCTCCACCAGCGGCACCAGCACGCTGAAGCGGCCCAGGCTGTTCTCTCCCATGATGCCGGGCTGGCGCTGCCGCAGCGCGTCGGCAATTCCGGTAACGGACAGAGAATGGTGATGCGTCGGTTCTTTCTGGTTCACTCGCCGCCCTCCTTTTCATGATGGCGCTTCCATGGGGAGAGAGCCGCTCCCCCCTGTACCGCCAGCCGGGAACGAACGGACGCCCAGGCGTTCTCCCACTCGGCTCCGCCTGTTCCGTCGCATCGTTTCGATCATTTCGTTCCTGATGGTCAACTCCCTATGTAGCGGGACACCTCCAGCAGATTGTGGTCGGGATCGCGGAAATAGACGGACAGGATGTTCCCCGTCGCGCCCGTCCGCTCCACCGGCCCTTCCACAATCGCAACTCCGCAGTCGTGGAGATGTCGGATCACTTCCTCCAGCGGGACGGACGCGATCAAACAGAGGTCGGCCGAGCCGGGAACGGGGTGATGCGCCTTTGGTTCAAATTCCTGGCCCGCCTGGTGCAGGTTGATCTTTTGACGGCCGAACTGCAGCGCCTTTCTGCCCCCGCCAAAGGTGACGACTTTCATCCCCAGCACCCGTTCGTAAAAACGGCAGGTCTCCTCCACATCCCGGACGGTCAACACGAGATGATCCAGCCTGTCGATCATCATGCTCCCTCCTCCCGACAGAGACGCTCTCTTTCGGCGCAGCATGGGCATCGCTTACCAAAAAGACGCAGTCCCTTTTCATCAGGGTACCACGTCTTTTGACAGGCTGAAACTGGTATTTGATTTTCGCTGGGGCCATTTTTATGTTACCGCAAGCTGTCCAGGGCATAGTCCCGCTCCACTTTGCAGATGCGGGTGACGTAGTGTTCGTACCAGACGGTTTTTCCTTTCTCTTGGGCGGCCCGATGCTCCTCATGACGCTTCCACTCGCGGATTGCCTCCAGAGACGACCAGTAGGAGACGGTCACGCCGAAGCCGGACCCGTCACGCACGCTCTCGACGCCGAGAAAGCCCGGCTGCCCGGAAGCAAGCCGCACCATGCGCTCGGCCATTTCGCCGTAGCCGTTCTCTCCCTCCGTTCGCTGCGACGTGAAAATGACGGCGTAATAGGGTGGGTCCGGTGTCTTGGCAAATCGGTCCATCGTGGGGGTGTCCTCCTGTCAGATCAACAGCCCGATCCTCCGTACAGCCGAGAATGATTCCTTCCGTGCTCGACCAGCCGCTTACAGACCGCTGAACTTGTTAGTTGTTGGGGATTTGATTTACTCTACTTTATCCAGCATGTACAAATTGAATTTTTTCTCTTCTCGATAACCGATATTTGGTTCGCCAAAAGAGAATGGTAAAAACCATCGGATAACGTTGTAACTATTCTCAATCATCCTCTTCACATTGTCTGTATAGGTGATGGTTGTCTCGACGCCAACACCGCCAATCACAAAATCTTTGTTTTCTACCAGACTGCTAATTTCTCTGGAAAGTCTTTCATAAAACCAGCGATTTCTCTCCGACACATGATCTACATCCAATTCCGGATATCGGTCCAGATCGAACCATGCAGAAAGCTCGTAGATGCCGTTGTTCTTTTGTACGTAGCACCCTCCATGTACCGATTGGTTTACCATGCAGCGAACAAAGCAAATCTTTCCCTGCTCGATATGTTCATGCAACAGGGCAAGGTCGGTATCTGGAGATAAGAAATGTTGATGATGATATTCCCAATCCTCGATGATTTCGATCTCGATAATGTCGCAAATGACATTGTTTTTGCGAAGCATCTTGTTACATTCTGAAAATTCGATACCCCTCCTTGTATAGAGGGTTACGTTTAATTGGGCCCCCATTCGATCACCTCAGTCTAGTAAGCGTAGAACCCTATCCGAAAAAGCACCAGGGTAAAGACTAACGAATTCACCATTCTCTTTAACCCGCAACAAATTATTTCCTCGAATAAAGTAAATCTCTCCCGCTTTCTCATCACGAACTACTTTATCATGTACTTTAAAAATATCGTTCGCAAAATTCTTGTATTCTTCATAGTTATTTAATTCCGGGTAGTCGAATCTATGTTTCCCCCATTTCGTACCTAATTGATTGTTATTAAAAATAATATCTTTAAAAGGAATATTTACTTTTGGGGTTTCATTTATGAGTTTAACTGCTTCCTTAGTTATTTTTCCTCCCTTTTTAAAGAAAGCCATGCTTGCTACAAGTGGTCCTTTACGGGCTTCCCATAAAACCGTAAAAATTTCCTGATCGCCAGCTAAGAATAATTCTGTTAAACTGTTATACTTATCTCGCCCCAAAGAGACATCCACATACGCATACCCCAGCAAACGATCAGTTACTTCTCCTCTTTCATTTAAATAGCCAAGCCCACGTTCGTATACATCACGTGCAACATGAGTGCTCCACTTGTTCAATGTTGCTTCGTAAGCGATGACACTGTGGAGGAACTCTTCGTTATACTGGCCGGAAACCGGACCATCATAGAATTGCATCTTGATCAAGTATTCCTGCATGCGTTTAATTTTCTCTGCCTGAATCGTCCGGTTATATTGATCAATTAAAACTTGCAAATCGTATTCCTCAGGATCTGTTGTATTTCTTACTGAAATCCAGGAGTGAATAGGATATGCAGGAGCGTCTGTTGCGATAATCTCTACCTTATACATACCATTCTCGGCATACGAGCCTGCATTCGGCTGATTCACCCGCCCGTCCCATGTGAAATACAGATAGGTTTTGGCCGGCAGATTAGTCCGAATTTCTTCGTATACCACGAGGTTGGAACCTGACCGCTTCACCTTAATAACCGCCTGAGGATGACCTTCGTAGAATCTCCATCGTAACGTGACAGACTTTTGAAATCCGGGGGTACTGTCTACTACACCATACTTGGAGACTCTTTCCACGTGATGAAACCCTGCCCGGTAGCCTCCGCCTATTTCAGGAACAGCTCTTTTTGTCACTCGGGCAGATCTTTCGTCAGGACTGCCATTGTCCCAAATCACCTTGGCGTAATAAGTCCCTGTCTCTTCCGGGATAAATAGCGTGTCCTCCTGATTGGCGTAAAACGTTTTGAGCGGGTTCCCGTCCTTATCCTCTAAGATGAGCACATTTGCGGTTACATAAAGGTTCATGTCCGCCAGCTCATCCAGCGCGAGCTTGAAGTAATCCACGTCATACGGAGACGACAGTCGATCCGTGTAGATTTCGTCCCACTCCGCTGGTGTAGCAGTCTCCCGGGAGTGGTCCAAATCAGCTTCCACTGTCAAACGGGTTGTGACGGCTACACTGTTGGCACCCGGTTCCACTTTCACGAAGTAGGTCGTGTTTCCTTGCAGGATTGCTTCCACTTTGGAGAACAGCTTTCCGTACGGACCGTCGTGGTTGTCGTTTAGCGCAATCTCGTTTTGCAGCAGCGGATCGGCATAGAGGCGAAGAATCGTATCCGCTTCCGCCCCGTTCCCTTGGTACGGAGACGTAAACAGGCGATAGAGCCCGGTTTTACCAGTTGTAAATTTGAAGTAAGCCGCCTCTCCTTGTCCTTTGTTCACATCCGCAAAGGAATCAACAGCGATGTCTGTAAAAGAGAGGCTCGATCCCTCTCCGGCCTGGACCATAAAGTGTTCATGGTACCCCGATACCACGACTGGACTATCTCCCGTTACCGTGACGACCAGTTTCCCTTGTGCCGGTGTGGAAAGGGTATTGGCAACCGAGTCGGTGTTTTCGCGGATCAGTGCGCCGTTTTGGTCATACAGTCGATAGGAGACCTTTCGTCCGGTTCCCTCAATATCAACAGAACTGGTCCACTGGCTCGTGTTGACAAAAGCATACGTTTCGCCCGGGTAAATCGACTGTTTAAACAACGCTGGTTGTTTACTGTCCTGCTCTTCGAACCAGGAACGGAACGCGTTAAAGGTGACGGGATCCTCGGAAGTCACCGTCACGACCAGCTTTCCGCCCGCAGGAACAGTCTTGCTCGAACCGGTTGCATCCCTTTGTTGCGCGTAACCGTCTCCGTCCGCATTATAGATCGCGTAATCAAACGTACGGGCCGATGAGGAAGAGGCATCCATCGCCACTTCCTGGATGTCCACGCTCTTGTTGACAAACACATGCGATTGCCCTTTGGACAGGGTTTTGGTAAGCAAAATTGTCTCGGCCGTCTCTTCCCGGAAAAGTTCATAGTACCCCGCAAACGTTACCGGCTCATCCGTGGTGACGGAAGCCACAAGCTTCCCCCCCGCCGGTACCGTCAAGGCCGTTCCCGCAGAGTCGTGGTTTTGCCTGTACAGGGTTCCATCGCTTTTCCAAATCTGATAACTGAACTTCTGCCGAGACGAACCGGTCGTCATGATACTTGCGCTGTCGGCGCTCGTATTGGCTATGGCAATCGTTTCGTTTTTGGACACGGTCTTTTTCAACAAGGCAGGGAAAGGAATTTCGTACCCTTCAAAGGCTGAGGCAAACCCCTTAAAGGTGACGGGGTGATCGGCTGTGACCGTCACCACCAGCCTGCCGCCTGCCGGGACCAATTTGTAGGACGCTTCGGCATCGCTGTCCTGCTCTTGCTCCGTACCGTCGCTTTTGTATTTCGCGTAATCGTAAATCCGCGTGCTCGGAGATGAAGTTGCGCCATCTATATCAATTTTTTGGATCTTGTCGCTTTTATTGACAAAAACATAGCTTTCCCCCGGCTGCAATGTCTTCACTAGCAAAGCGTCCGACGGCTCTTCTTCCCGAAAAATCTCCTCGTACCCGAAAAACATGATCGGGTCATCCGAGGTGACCGTGGCCACCATCTTTCCGCCCGCCGGTATCGTCACACTGGTGGCTTGTGTGTCAAAAATGCGGGAGGAAACCGTCCCGTCGCTTTTCCACAATTCATAACTAAACCTGCGAGCGGACGAACCCTGTGCCGAGATGGCTGTGCTCTTTGTACTCGAGTTGACGATGCTGATCGTCTGGTTCTTAAAAACGGTCCTTTCGAACAAAGCCGGTTTGTCACTCTCAGTTCCAGTAAATACCGATTGGAACGCCTGGAAGTTCACCGGATTTTCCGATGTTACCGTAACGATAAACTTCCCGCCGGCGGGAACTGTTTTATACGTGGTGGATGCGTCTTTATCAAAGTCGTTCCCAGTGCCGTCCTGATTGTAAATGGCGAAATCGTACGTGCGTTTGTCCGTCTTTGAAGCGTCGATATTCACCTTTTGGCTGTCTCCGCTTTGGTTGACAAAGACGAAAGTTCTCCCTTTGGAAACCGTTTCGTTCACCAATACAGCTCCGCCTGTTTCTTCTACCTGGAAAATTTCGTAGTAACCGGCAAAGGTTACTGGTTGACTGGTCGTCACTTCGGCCACCAGTTTTCCACCAGCAGGGATAATAGGCGTTTTGGCGGAAGAATCAAACGCTTCAGCGTATACGCTTCCGTCGCTTTTGAACACCTGATAGCTGTATTTCTGAGTAGATGATCCGCTCGCGAGAATCGATTCGCTGCTGCCTCCCGTATTTAGGACAGCGATGGTTTCCCCTTTTCGCAGCGTCTTACGAAACAGGGCGGGTATCATACTTGTGGAGTACGTGAAATATTCGGTTGAGCCCTTAAAAACCATGGGGTTGCCGGTTACGGTGACGACCAGTTTCCCTCCGGCCGGTACGGTCTTGCTCGTCACTGTGGAATCCGTATCTTGATTCATCACGCTCCCGTCACTCTTGTAAACGGCATAGTCGTAGGTTCGGTTGTTGGACGAGGAGCCGTTTGTCGTAATGGAATAGCTGTATTTCGGTGAAATGTTGACAAAAACGACCGTTTCGCCCTTTTCCACCGTCACTTCAAACTTGTCGACGGCGCGGACTTCTCGTTGCGGTTGCGCATCCACTTGTTCTTCGCCTTGAGATTCGTCCGCCTGTATCTGATCTTCTTGCTCATTTACGGGTGATTCGGGTTGGTGTTCATCCGCCACCGCTTCCGAATATTTTTCCTTTTCGCCGTTAGCTACTACCTCTACCGAGATATTTGTGTCTTTGCCTTTGTATGTCACGGTGACGACGGCGCTCCCCTTGGAGAGGCCCGTCAGTTTTCCCCGTTTGACTTTTACCACCGATTCGTTATCTGACTTCCAGGTCACCTTTTTTGTAACATCATGGAGCGTTTTATCCGACCAACGTGCGGTTATCTGGACGTTTGTCGATTCTCCTTCTTTCAAGGTTACTTTTGAATGAGAAGGCTTCATTTCCACCAGTTCGACCTCTGACTCGCTGGCAGAAGGCGGCATCTGTTCTGCGGATGCCGATTGTCCCGGATGCATCACTTCTTGGGTAGGTGTCATCTCTTCTGCATAAGCCGTTTCCCAGGGGGTAACGGATGGCACCACACCAGTTACCAGCATGGCCGCAACGACAAGTTGAACAAAAAATCGTTTCATTCTTCCTCTCAAACACAAAACCTCCAAACATGTTAAAAATAACCACATGTTTGTTATCGGTAATCCTTTCTTTTTATTTAACATGTTAGATATTTTTGAATATTTTGCCTGTTAACCCAGACGCGGAAGAATACTACATCCCTGATGCCTCCTCATTCAGATGTTTCTTTCGTTTTTTCCATACCAACAAAAAAACAACCTAACGCGGCAGTATGCCACCTTAGGCTGTTTTGCTATCGCTCAAACGTCCTGCGAATTCGCATGCGCTACAACTCCATCACCGGAATCCCGTTCTCCGGCGCGACCGGCTTCACGGGGCGGCCGCCGGAACGGACCAGCGTGTAATACTCGTAGCAGCCGATCACCCCGTAGTCTCCCTCCATGACGCCGGGGTAGGCGCGGTTGACGGAATAGACCTGGCTTTGGTGGGCCCGGAGCGCCTCCCCTTTGCGGTCGCGGTAGCGGGTGATGTCCACCTTGCCGGTGATCGGCACGGCGGGCGCCGGTCCTTTGTCCGGGCAATGGTCGTAGTAGTGCGGGATGGAGACGAAGTACAGATCGGGCCAATCGTCTGGCGGCAGTACCTGCTCCGCCTGCTCCACCGCCATGCCGGTCGCGCGGCAGACGGCGATGTGGTCGGGATGGCCCGTCACCCCGTCGGGGGGAAACGTGACCACCACGTGTGGCCTCCACTCCACGATGGCGGACGCCAGCCGTCCGGCCAGTTCGCGGGGATCCACTTCGGCCAGCCCGCCGTCGGGATAGCGGTACAGCTCCAGCCGCGTAATGCCGAGGATGTTCGCCGCTTTGGCCAGCTCCTGTTCGCGGTGGCGGGCCAGCGCCTCCCGGCTGTCAAGCGCAAACGGGCCGGAACGCCCCTTGCAGCCGGACGTGACGCAAATCAGGCAGGTCTCCTGTCCGGCCTCGCTGCATTTGGCCAGCGTCCCGCCGCAGGCAAACGATTCGTCGTCGGGATGGGGAAAGACAAACATCAGTCGTTTCACGATCACACCTCCCTCTCGCCGGCCCGTTTCTCCAGATAGGCCAACCCTTTGGCAATAACACCGAAGATCGGATCGTTCTGCGCCTTGTCGATGGTCACCTGCGGCGTGTAGCGGCGGGCGTGCTCGATGACGATGCGGCGGACGCGCTCGTCGTTTTGCAGCACGCCTCCCTGCAGGATCATCTTGAACGGCTGCTCTTTCATCCGCAGCCGCTCGATGACGGCGCGGGCGGCGAGAAACAGCTCTTCGCCGGCGGCCTTGAGAATTGACGCGGCCACCCGATCCTGCGAGTCGGCCGCCTGGCTGACGAACGGCGACAGTTCGCCCACCTTTTCCACGGAGTAGTCCGGGCCGTACGTCCAGTTAAACAGTTCCTCCACCCGGTCGAGCCCCAGATGCGGCAGCAGCAGGCTTTCCAGCAGCGTCGGCTCACCGCGGCCGTCCGCCGCTTTCAATACAGCCATGATCGCTTGTTTGCCGATCCAGTACCCGCTGCCCTCGTCGCCGACGCGGTGACCCCATCCGCCTGCGCGCGCCGTCTCGCCCGCCCGGTTCACCCCGAACGCGATCGAGCCGGTCCCGGCGATCACGAGAATGCCCGGCTCTCCGTTGGTCGCTCCCAGCAGGGCGGCAAAGCCGTCGTTTTCCACGATCAGGTGGCGGACGCGAATCCGCAGCATCTTCAGGACGTCGCGGACCATGCCCGTGATCACCTGCCGGTCGTGCTCTGTATCCAATCCAGCCAGGCCAAATACGGCGCACTCAATCTCCCATGCTGTACGGCTCATGCTGTCGTGGGGAGCGGCTGTCGGCAGCCGCCCCGCCGCCTCATTCAGCGCCTGGCTGATTGCGGCCGCCAGTTCCCGCGCGGCCGCTTCCCTGCCAATCCCCTGGTAGTTGCAGGAACCCGCCCGTCCCGCACCCAACGTCCGCTTGGACCGGTCTGTCAGAACAGCGAGGCATTTCGTGCCGCCGCCGTCCACGGCCAGCAGGGGAATGTGTACCGCTGTCATTTCCGTTCACTCCATTCGGCCATGACCTGATCCAAATAGCGCATCGCCTGGTCGCACGCCTCGCGGGCCTGCTTCAGCCAGGCCATTTCTGCCTGCAGCGACTGCTTTCGTTCGCCGATCATCCGCTTCATTTCGTCCGCATTGGGTCCGCCGGGCAGCTTGCGAACGGCGACGAAATATACCGGATCGAGCGCCTGACGAAGCTGCTCGTCCGTAATCGTCAGCGTCCGTCCAATGACAGCCAAAGCGGCCTGATTGACCAGCTCGAGGCTGATTTGGTCCGCCCGCAGCCCTTGGGCCGCCGCCTCCTTCACCACGCGGCTGACGATGTGGTGCGCCGTGCGGAAGGACAGACGGTCGATGCGCACCAGCGTGTCGGCCAGTTCCGTCACCGTGGCGAAACTGCCTTTGGTCCGTTCCAGCAGCCCCTCCTTGTTTACGTCCATCGTGCCGACCACACAGGCCATCAGGCGGTACATCTGCTCCAGGACGGACAGGCTGCGCCAGGCGTACGGCTGCATGTCGTCCTCCGTGTCAACGATGTCGCCAAACGGCGTATTGTGCATCATCGTCAAGACGACAGCGGCGTTGCCCGCGCTGGACGATAGCATGGAGCGCATGTGTTCAAACGAGACAGGATTGCGCTTCTGCGGCATGATCGAGCTGATCTGAACATACGGGTCAGCCACTTTCAGCACGTCAAACTCCTGCGTGCACCACTGCAGCATATCCTGCACCGTCCGCCCCAGGTTGATTGCCGCCACCTGCACGGCGGCCGCCGTTTCGCCCAGGTAGTCCGCCCCGCCGATCGCGTCGTAGGAATTCTCCACCAATTCGTCAAAGGCGAGCAGCTGCCGCATTCGCTCCCGGCTGATGGGAAAACCCGAGGTGGTCAGCGCCGCCGCTCCCATGGGACTGCGGTTGCAGGTGCGGTAGGCGCTGATCAGGCGGCGGATGTCCCGCGACAGCGAGTCAGCCACGGCCGTGATGTAGTGGGCCATCGTCGTCGGCTGCGCCTGCTGGGTGTGGGTGTAGCCGATCATCACCGTCTCGGTGTGTTCTTGCGCAAACAGGAGCAAATGCTCTTTCAGAGAGAGTGCCGAAGCCAGCGTGGCCAGCAGCTTCTCGCGCAGCACCATGCGGTAGATGGTGACGCCCATGTCGTTGCGGCTGCGGGCCAGGTGCAGATTGCCGGCCACGTCCCCGGCCAGCTCCAAAAGACGGCTCTCTACCTGAAAGAACAAATCTTCAAACTGTCCGGTATAGGCTGAGCGGCGCAGCCCGTCCAGGTCGATGGCAGTGAGGGCGCGGGCAATCGCCTTCGCTTCGTCCTCCGTGATCAGCTTCTGTTCGCGCAGCATGATCAGATGCGCCTTGTTGATCGCCATCATCGGCGTCAGCAGATGGGTTTTCGCTTCCGAAAAAGCCGGTTCCAGCACGGCCTCCGCGTACGTCTTTCCGGGGAACCGGGCTCCTTCCCGTTGAAATATCCGCTCTTTGTAGTCCATTGACGTTTCTCCTTCCCTGCCGTTTCCTTTTCTGTTTTTTCGCGGTTCCCCACTGCCGGGGAGCCGGGAAAAGCGGGGAAGACGGCCGACTGCGGCCGTCTCTCCCGTCCCGTTTTCCTGCCTTATTGCTTCAAACTGACCATGTTGACGAACATGCGGATGGCTCCCGGCACCAGGGCGGGGATTTCACGGTACCAGACGAGCGAACTGTAGGTGTACGTCCCCTTGCCGTATTTTGCGGTCAGGAATGTGCCGGTAAACTCCTTCTCGCCCGGATCGCCGTTTGCAATCAGCTCCACGTACTCTTTGCCCCACTGCGACGGGTTGTAGGCGGAACGGTCCTGAATCCAGTTGTTCCAGTCTTCCTCCGTAATCTTGTTGGGTGTGTTGAAAATGGGATGATCCGGCGCAAGCATGGTAACTTTCGAGTTTTCATCGGTGACGCGCCATTCAATCAGCGGCGTGCCGATCGTGATCGGGTACGGCGCCAACTCCGGCTTCCAGTTGTCTTCCGGCTTGTGGTACTGCACCACCAGGTTGCCGCCGTTTTCCACGTACTTCAACAGGCGGGCATTGCTCGAAATCAGTTCGGGGCGGAACCCGTACGCCCGGATGCCCAGCACAATCGTGTCGTACTGGCTGAGGTCGCCAGACTCGATGTCCTTGGCGCTGAGGAGGGTGACGTTGACGCCGACCTGTTTCAGGTACTCGTCGATGTTGTCAAAACCGCTGGAGACGTATCCTACTTTCAACCCCTCCGGCACTTTCAGGTCAAACGCCTGGATCATCAGCTCCGCCGGTTGGACGTAATACGTGGTGCCGATGTGCGGATAGCGGATCACCTGGGCGCCATGGCGGCTTTCTTTTGCCCCCGCGCGCGCCACGGCCGTTACCGTGTACGTGCCCGATTTGACGGCGGCGGACGGCTTTACCGTAAACGCGACCGACTTGGTCTCCCCTTTGGCGGCAAACGCCAGCGGACTTGCCTTCGGTTCTACCGTCCAGCCTGCCGGAACGTCCAGCGAGATGTCCGCTTCCGCCGCACCCGGCTGGTAGTTCTTTACCGTCACCTTCACCGAAATCGGCTCTTGCGGCTTCAACGTGTTCAGAACAGCTGCGCCCGGGTCGAGCGACAGCGAGAACGGCGGCAGGACGGCGACAGCGTCAGACGGAACGACGCGGCTGACCGCGGTGGAGCCGAACGCCTTGTACGATACGTCCGCAGTGATGGACGGCGGCAGATACGGCTGGAACAGCGGGGCGTCTTTCGGCACCTCCACTTCGTACGCGGCCGTGACGGTCTGGTTGTACCCCACCTGGCCGAAGCTGGTCGCCCCCAACGGCTTGGCCCGCCATCCTTCCGGCACATTCAGCTTCAGGCTGACGTCTTTCAGCGGCACCTGTCCGCCGTTGTACGCCGTCACTTTTACGGTGGCAGTCTGACCGGCGACCAGTTCGCCTGTCTCCGGCCTTACTTTGGCCACCAGTGACAGCGCCTCCGCACTCGCCGTGTACAGCTGTCGTTCCTTTACCTTCAGACGGTGGGTCAGGTCTGCCCTGGTCGCTTCGTCCAGTTTGGCTTCCTGCACGACGGTCAGCGCCCTCTGCACGTCCGACAGCATGTCGTGCACTTCCCTGGCCACGTCGGCAAAGCGCGGGTAGGCGGCGATCACGTCGTCGGCGTCTTTTTGCAGGGTGCGAAGCTCCCTGGCCAGCTTTTCCCCGCCCGGCTTGCCGGCCACTTCCCGGGCCAGGTCGTCAAAGGTGTAGGCGATGCCTTCGAAAAAGTCCGATTCCCGGGCTTTGGACGGAACCGTCGACTGCTCCAGCTTGTAGTAGTTGAAGCTGGGCCCTTCGTCGTAGTGGCGCCCCATCCCCTGGCTCTTGTGCATGAAGCGGGATTCCTCGCCCAACTGCTGGTAAGACGCGCCGTACACCTCGTCGTACTCGCCGATCGGCACGCGAACCGTGTAGTCTTTCTCATCCGCCGGCACGTACAGCTTTTTGGGCTGCCAGGGGCGCAGCCCGTTTTTCAGATGCTCCGGAAACACGGACGGGTCGGCGGCGTCCTTGAACGCTTTTACCGTGATCACGTTGATGGCGCGGTGATGTCCGTGCGTGGAGGGTACGTTCAAAAACGCGGGGATGAGCACGTCCGGCCGCAGTTCGCGAATCTTGCGAATCAGCCGTTCGTAGACGACCTGTTCTCCCCATTTGGACAGTGTCTCATCCGGGCTCTTGGAAAAGCCAAAGTCGTAAATGGGGTCGTTGATCGATTCGCTGAGGATGTCCAGCGTGACGTTGGTGACCTTGGACGCTTCCTGCAATTCACGAGTACGGATAATGCCCAGTGCGTTGCCCAGCTCGCTGCCGATTTCGTTTTGGCCCCCTTCGCCGCGGTTGGCGATGATGCTGTACGTGTCCACACCCTTGCCGAGCGACAGGTACGCGAGCATCGCGCTGTGCTCGTCATCCGGGTGAGCCCCCGTGTTCATGGCGCTGGCGATGGTAGTCAACGGCTTGATCGCTTTGTACAAGTCGACCACTCCCCGGTCAGCATGGGCGGTCCGGGGCGCCATCGGCCATACCAGAGTGCCTGCCAGGGCCACGGCTGATACGACGGAAAACAGCTTGGCAAATGTCCCCTTTCTCAATGAACGCTCCTCCTTTTCCTTATTGGGATTGATGTATGCATCAATCATGGCCGTCCATGGAGCCTGTTCCTGCTGTCGCCATGGATTGACCTGAGGTAGCTGAAACGGACATGCACAGACGCTGCCGTCTGGTTTCGGGACGCTAAATCGAACGCAAACCTGCCTACACCGCAGTGCCCGCCTTGTCGCCAGCCAGTTTTCTGGAGATGAACAGGACGATGATGATGACCACAATCTGCAGCACGCCGTATGCGCACGCGGTGCCGAATTCAAACGTGTACATGCGCTGGAAAATGGCCACTGACAGCGGCATCGTCCGCGGCGTAAAGATCAGGATGGAGGCGACGAACTCGCCGATACACTGAACGAACGCCAACAGCGTGCCGGCCAAAATCCCGCCAAATGCCATCGGGAAAACGACGCGGCGGAAGCTGTACCACCACGATGCCCCCAGATTGCGCGCCGCTTCCTCCACCGACGGGTCCATCTGCATCAGCGTGGCCGATGTGGAGCGGAACACCAGCGGCAGATGGCGGACGAAATAGGCGAGCGGGATGATCCAGAACGTGCCGATGAGCACCTGGCCAAAGCTGAATACGGTCGGCTCACTGAACGCGGCGATCAGGTTGACGGCGACAACAGTGCCGGGAAGCGCCCACGGCAGCATGATCAGCACGTCGAGCAGCGTTTTGCCGCGAAAGCGCAGCCGCACCATCGCGTACGCCGCCGCCACCCCGAACAGGACGATGCCGACGGTGGCGATCGCACTCAGCTCCAGGCTGTTGGCAATCGGCCGCCAGGTCTTGCTGTCCGTAAACAGGTCGATGTAGTGGTCCAGCGTGTACTGCGGCGGCAGAATCTGCACCGTCCAGGTGCCGTCCACCGAGAACGAGATCAACACCAGCACGAGGATCGGCAGCATCAGGATGACGATGCCGATGAAGGCCAGCACTATGCAGACATAGCGGCCCGCTTTGCTTTTCACCTCGGTGCGGTGTACGCTGATGCCCTTGCTCATGTTCTGGTAGTTGCGCACCCCTTGGTACCAGCGCATCAGCAGCAAAAAGGCAATGGAGACGACGGACAGGACGGTCGACTGGGTGGCGGCCATGTCCAGATCGCCGTTGGTCCGGGACAGGTAAATCTGCATCGTCATCGTCCGGTCGATGCCGAAGATCAGCGGCGCCGTGTAGGACGCCATGGAGATCATGAACACCAGCAGCGACGACGCCACCATGGCTGGCGTGAGCATCGGCAAAATCACCCGCCGCCAGACGGTAAAGCGGTTGGCGCCCAGGCTAGCCGCCGCCTCTTCCAGCGACGGGTCAAGACCTTTGATCGCCGCCGATGCCGTCATGAAAAAATAGGTGTACATGGTAAAGGTGTGGACCACAACGACGCCCCATATTCCTTTCAGCGAAAACGGCACCTGTTCCAGCCCGAACAGTTCCTTGAACAATCGGGGGAATATGCCGCTTTCCCCGTACAAAAACGTAAACGACAGCACGCCGATGAGCGGCGGCAGCGCCATCGGCACCAGGGCGAGCACGGAGAGGATTTTCCGCCCCGGGAACTCGTAGCGCTCCAGCAAAAAGGCCATCGTCACGCCAACAATGCCGCAGGTAATGACACTCAACACGGATATGTATACGCTGTTCCAAAGCGCTTCCAGATTGGCCGTGTGCTCCAGGCTGAAGAAACGGGCGTAGTTTTTCCACGTAAACTGCCCGTCCACGTTGACGCTGGTGGCAAATGTTTCAAACAGCGGATAGATGACGTAGGCCAAAAGGATCAGGAACAGCGGCGAAACCAGCACGTAGACAAAGGACGGCGAAGCAGTGAAGGAGATCCGTTTGGACGGTGTCGCGGCTGGCTGCAGTTCTGCTTTCACAAGCTCCTCCTCCTTATCCCGCAAAGTAGATGCTCGCTTTCGGAATGTGCAGGGAGATGGTCTCTCCGCGCTGTTTCAGCGGCCGTCCCTGGCTGATGGACATGCTGCGGAGCTGATGAGGGCCGACGCTGGTCACGTAGTTGACGCACGCACCCGTAAACTCGGCAAGCACAACAGTGCCCGACACCACGTTCTCACCGTCCGCTCCCGTGCTTTCCTGCACCGTTTCCGGCCGAATCGACAGCACGACTGTCTCGCCCGGCACGAGCCGCACCTGCGGCGACACGTTGTGCGCATATCCGGTCAGCACGAGGTCAGGAGCCACCCGCACCCGTACTTCGTTACCGTCGATGCCTGCCACGATCCCCTCCCACAGATTGGTTTCGCCGATGAACGACGCGACGAAACGGTTTACCGGCCGATGGTAAATCTCGTGCGGCGTACCCACCTGCTGCACTTCGCCGCCCTGCATCACCATCACCCGATCCGACATGGACATCGCCTCCGCCTGGTCATGCGTGACGTAAATGGTGGTAATGCCCAGTTCCATCTGCAGCCGCTTGATTTCATACCGGGTTTCTTCGCGCAGTTTGGCGTCCAGGTTGGACAGCGGTTCATCCAAAAGCAGAATCTGCGGCTCGATAACGAGCGCGCGGGCCAGCGCCACCCGCTGCTGCTGTCCGCCGGAAAGCTGGTCGATCCGGCGTTCGCCGTATCCTTCCAGACGGACGAGCTTCATCACCCGCTCTACCCGTTCTTTCATTTCCGCTTTCGGAATCTTGCGAACCTTGAGCCCAAAGGCGATGTTCTCAAATACGGTCATGTGCGGAAACAGGGCGTAGTTTTGAAACACCATGCCCGTGTTTCGCTTGTGGGGCGGCAGCGATGTGACATCCCGGCTGCCGAAGCAGATCCGTCCCCTGGTGGGATAGTAAAAGCCGGCGATCATCCGCAGGGTCGTCGTCTTGCCGCAGCCGCTTGGCCCCAAAAAGGTGAAGAATTCCCCTGATTCGATGTGAATGTGAACATCTTCGACCCCTTTTGCGTCGCCAAACTGTTTGCTGACGTGATCAAGTGTTACGCTGCTCATCAGGTGTCCTCCCTCTCGAGATTGGCAGGGCGCTGCCCGGCTTCGGCAGTCGCCTGTGCCGGACGGAACCGGACACGGCCAGACGGAAAGGGGTCCCCCTTCCCGTCTGGTCCTGCTGTCCTCACCCGCTTACTTCTTGCTTTTTCCCTTGATGTTTTCGTCCCAGTACTGCATCCACTCTTTTTCTTTCTCCGCCATCACATTCCAGTCGAGCTCCAGCGGTTTCAGCTCCAGGTTTTTCATGAAGTCAGGCAGTTCGTCCTTGCTGATGTCGGTGCGTGACGGGAACTGGTAGCGCTCTTTCGCCAACTGCGTGGCGATCTCCGGGCTGAACAGGAACTCGTAGAACTTTTTGGCTGCGTCCATGTTCTTGGCCCCTTTGACGATCGCGACCCCGTCGACGAGGATCGGCGCGCCGCTCTCCGGATAGACAAAATCGTACGGATGGTTGTTCTGCTTGCTTTGAATCAGGACGTCCTGCAGGTTCCACAGGGAAATGACGCCTTCCTGGCGGTCCAGCTTCAGGTAGAGCTGGGTCGGGTCCTGGGCGTACTCCTTGGTGTTGGCGTCCAGTTTTTTCAGCCATTCATACCCTTTTTCCGGCGTGTCTGGCCCCTGACGGTAGATCATCGCCGCGTAAATGGTCCGCATCGTGCCGGACGGCAGGACGTTGCGGATCACGATTTTATCCTTGTACTTGGGATCGAGCAGGTCGTCCCAGTCCTGCGGCGCTTCTTCTTTCGTCAGCGCCTGCGAGTTGTACATGATCACCTCGGGCAGCAGCATTTCGCCGTACCAGCGGTCCTGCGGGTCCTTGTACAGATCGGGAATCTTGTCGGCAAACGTCGGTTTGTACGGCTCCAACAGCCCCTCGTCCGCTGCCGTGCTCAGCGCGGACTGTGTGCCGCCCCACCAGAAATCGGCCTGCGGATTGGCCTTTTCGGCACGCACCCGCTCCAGGATTTGCTGCGCCCCCATCTCAAATGTTTCCACTTCAATATTGGGATATTTTTCCTTAAACTTGGGCAGGACGATTTCAAAAATATTTTTGTCCCGGGCGGTGTAAATGACCAATTTTTGCGATTCGCCGGATGCTGCCGGCTGCGCCTGATCACCGGACTGGCCGCCTGTACCGCTGTCCGCCTGTCCTCCGCCGGAACAAGCGGCGACGGTCAGGGCCAGCGAGCCGACAAACACGCCGCGAAGCCATTTTTTCCATGTGCTGTTGGACGTTTTCACAATCGAATCCCCCTTTTTTTCACTCTATTTGTCCAGCAATTTCGTAGATGGAAACGCTTCCAGAACGCTGTGAACGGCCCCGATCAACCCCGCCTCTTCACCAAGTCGCGCTTTTTCCATACGGGGCACAACGGGCACCCATTCCGTCAGCCACTCGCGAATCTGCTTCACCCCTTTTTCGTCGATATGAACCATCTCTCCGCTCAGAATCAACAGCTCCGGGTTCAGCACGCTGACGATATTGGCCATCGCGTAGGCCCAGTGTCGGTATACGTCATCCAGCAACCGCGCGGCCTCCCGGTTGTCCTGCCGAGCTTGACCGATCAGCGTCTCTATGATACTCGACCCTTCCTGAAGGTCGGAGAGAAAGGCCTTCGCCTGTGCTTTGACGCCAGGGACGGAGTAATGCGTCTCAAACACGCCGTACGCTCCGTCGCGCCGGCTGTGTACGGGGCCGATCAGCATGTAACCGATCTCGCCCGCTGCGTCCCGGCTTCCCCGGTATAACTGGCCGTCCAGGATGATGCCGGAGCCGATCCCCGTGCCGACGTAGATGTAGACAACGTTGGAATAGCCGACACCGACACCGCGGACGCTCTCGCCCAGGGTCATCATGTTGACGTCATTGTCGATGATGACCGGCACCTCCAGCCGTTCCTCGATGGTCTGCCTGATCGGCGATCCCATCCAGCCCGTGCTGGGAGCAAAGCTGACCGTACCGCTGCCCCGCTGGGTGACCCCGGGCAGGCCGACACCGATGCCCAGCAGTCTGTCGCGCGGCAAGCTGCTCTCCGCCAGCAGACAGTCCAGTCCCGCCGCCAAATCCTCGATCACCCGTTCTCCGTCGGCCGGCTGGGCCAGACGTTTGCGGTACCGGGCCAAAAACTCGCCTTTCAGGTCGGCCACCGCCATCTCCAGCGCGGAGCCTTCAAACACTGCGCCGACGATCGCGTACGCCTGGTAGTTGTACTCCAGCAGGATCGGCTTTCGGCCGCCACGGGAGTCGCCCATCCCCACCTCCTGGAGCAGCCCATCCTGAATCATCTCCTCCACCAGGGCGGAAACGCAGGGGCGGCTCAGCTGCGTCTGTTTGGCAATGTCGGCGCGGGAGATCTGACCGTGCTGAATCACCTGCTGCAAGATCTCTTCCTTGTTCCACTTTTTCACCAGTTTGCTGCTGCCCGTTTTTCTGGACGAACGCACGCCTTTTCACTCACCACCAAACAGTTAGTTAACCTAACTAACAAAGTTATCCAAATTATACCGCCCATACACAGAATAGTCAAACTATTTCGCTTCAATGATATGCACCACCCACAGGTTATCTTGCCAAACTCCGCACCCGCTCAGCGTTCTTCGCCCCGCCTCTGAATACACATGTAGTACGTTTTGGACGTTTTCCCGCTCGTATCACACTATCCCAGCGAAGAAGGAAGTGGTTCAACGTGAAGCGAACCGGGAGTACCGGGAAAACCGGCATCTCCATTATCACCTGCACCAAACGTCCCGGCATGATGCGCAACCTGTTTCAGAATTATCTGCGGCAGCGCGGAGTCAACAAGGAATTGATCGTAGTGCTGAACAACGATGCGATGAGCGAAGCGCGCTACAAAAATTACGCGCGTTCGTTTCCCAACGTGTCCGTCTACAAACTGCCCGGACGGACGTCACTCGGCGCCTGCCTGAACTTTGCCGCAAGCAAGGCATGCTATCCCTACCTCGCCAAATTTGACGACGACGATTACTACGCCCCCCGCTACGCGGCTGACACGCTGCGCGCGTTTGCCCGATCAAAGGCGGCCGTCGTCGGGAAGCGCTCGTATTTTATGTACTTTTCTGGATTGCGGCTGCTGATCCTGCTATATCCGGGGAACGAACACAGGATGACAGGGGGGATCGCAGGCGGGACCCTCGCATTTCGGCGAAGCGTGTGGAACCGTGTCCGTTTTGCCAACCGCTCGCTTGGGGAGGATGTCTCGTTCCTGCGGAATTGCCGCCGCCTCGGCTTTCGCATCTACTCGGGCAGCCGTTTTCACTACTGTGCGATTCGCCGGAAAAACGTCGGCAGCCACACCTGGAAAGCAGGCCACCGGTACCTGCTCTCCCGGCCGCACAGGCGGATTGCCCGCACGGTCAACTATCGCAAGTTTGTCGTCGGATAGGAGTTGCCAGAAAAACAACAGCCCGGGAGGGGGTGATCCCTTGATCTTCCCCCGCCCGGGCAATCTGAATACGCACAGATCGTGCTTATACTTCATGTACGGTTATACTTTGAAACTGCCTACCATCTCCTGCAGATCTTCGGCCATCTTCGCCAGCGCCGTGGCCGACGCGTTGATCTCCTCCATGGAAGCCAACTGCTGCTGAGCTGCGGCGGAAACGTTTTGCGTACCAAATGCCGCTTCCTCTGCCACTTCCCGGATCGTATGCGTCGTCTCCACCACGCGTTTTGTGCCTTCGGTCAACTGCTGCACCGCGCCGGACACCTCCTGGATTTGTCCAGCCAGCTCTTCCACTGCCGCACGAATCTCTTCGAAGGAGGCCCCAGCCGCATGGACCACGTCAATTCCCGCGGCCACCTCCTGGGTCACCGTGTGCATGGAACGAACCGCATCGTTCGTCTCCTGGCGGATCACCGCAATGAGTTCGGCAATCTTTTGCGTGGATTGCGTCGTCTGCTCTGCCAGCTTGCGCACTTCATCCGCCACCACGGCAAATCCCCGGCCGTGTTCACCTGCCCGCGCTGCTTCGATAGCGGCATTGAGCGCCAGCAGGTTGGTCTGATCGGCAATCTCGGAGATGACGTCGACGATGCTGCCGATCTCCTGCGAGCGCTTGCCCAGTCCGTCCACGGTATGCGCCAATTCCTTGACGGTGACACTCATTTCCGTCATTTGGTTGATCGCTGTTTGCACGGTCTGGCTGCCGGAAGCTGCCTTGTCCGAAGCCTCGGAAGCCAGTCCAGCCACCTGCTGCGTGTTGCCGTTGATCTGTTCCGCAGCGCTTGCCATCATGTTGACCACCTGGTACGCTTCTTCCACGCCAGCTACCTGCTTGTCCGCCCCGACGGCCACTTCCTGAATCGCGGACGAGATTTGTTCGCTGGCCTTGCTGCTCTGATCCGCGCTCGCCATCAGCTCCTCAGCCGACGCCGCCACCTGGACGGCACCCTGGTTCACCTCGGCCAGGACAGACTGCAGCGACAGGCGCATGCCCTCGAAGCTTTCCGCCAAGCGGCCGATTTCGTCCCTGGCATTTACTCTTACTGGTTCAGACAGGTCGCCCTCGCTGATCTTGGCGGCGGCCGCCATCAATACGGCGAGCGGACGCGTGATCAAGCGGACGATCCACAGCACCAGCACGGCGCCGCCGATCACTGCTACGGCCACGATCGTCAAAATGGGAGGCAGCACGTCGGAGGCCTCTGCTTCCGCTTCACTCACGTAATTGGTGCCCAGCAGCTTCCAACCGGTCAGTCCGTTGGTGACAAACGCCATTCGCTTGCTCTGTCCGTCCTGGTTGACGAACTCAAACGTGCCCGCTTCGTTAGCATACACGTGGTCGATATAATCTGCTTTCTCCGCTTCCGTCCCCGCTTTCTGCTGGGGATGGACGATGAACTTCCGCTGTTTGTCCATCAGCACGACGTAGCCGAATTCGCCGATTTTGACCCGGCTGGTGATTTCGGCCAGTGCCTGCAGACTGAGGTCGAGCCCGACCACTCCGTGCCCGTCTTTTGTCGTCCGGGCAATGGTGATGACGGGGAGGTCTGTAGACGCAGAAATGTACGGATCAGTGATGACCGTTTTTCCCTTGTTCTCCATGGCTTGTTGGTACCAGGGTCTAGTACGCGGGTCATACCCGGCCTTTACCGACACCGTGCTGACAAACGCCCCCGTCTCCGTTCCGATGTAGATACCTTCCCACTCGTTGTGGATGGTGGCGGCCTCCTGCAAATACGCATGCGCTGCGGAATCGTTGCTCGTCAGCCCCTGTCCCGCCAGATGAGAAGCGACCCGCTCCACCTCCTTCATCTGCAAATCCAGATAGGCATCAATTGTTCCGGCCAGGGTCTTCACCTGCTCGTCAGCCCGCTGCAGCAGTTGGTCCTCGATTTCCTGCTTGGCGCTGTAGAACGAGACCCCTGCGATCAGCAGACTCGGCAACAGCAGAATCACGGCAAAGGTCAACAGCAGTTTTCCTTTCATCTGCAGCGAACGTGTTCGTTTTGGCTCGGTAGGCCCATTCATGTCGATTCCTCCTGTTGTTGATGAGCTATAATAAACACAAAAAAAACAGGCCATTCCAAATAAAAAGAACAGCCGTCCATCATTGTACAAATATTTCCCGAAAATGACAAGACAAGTATATCCTTCATGCCCATTTTTTTCTTTTTTCTAGATCTTTTTTCGCGGGACGCACGTCACTTCGGTTTCCTAACCTCCAGAAGCGCCTTCATCAACTTGGCAGCCTCTGCCCGGGTCAGCGTTTTGTCTGGTTGGAACGCGTCGGGTGACCCGGAAGGAAGCAGCCCGTAGGCATGGGCCAGGGCGACGGCGGGCACCAGCCGCTTTTCTACATCCCGATACGGCGACGCAAACAGCCCCGGTTTTTCCAGGAGTTCACCATACCCCAGCAGGCGGGCGGCCATTTCCGCCGCTTCTCCGCGGGTCACCGGGCGATCCGGCTCAAACCTGGTCCCCTCCTTGGGGATCAGTCCGTATTGAATCGCTTTTTTGATGACACCGTACAGCGGGTGGTTCTCGTCGACGTCAGCAAACCGGTACGGCTGGCGATCTTCGTCGTCATCATCGAGCCCGCTGAACTGCCGGTGAAACTCGATGCGGTTGACCATGCGCGCCATCATCTGCACCATGTCTCCGCGCGTCGCCGCTTTGTCCGGTTCCACCTTGCCATCAGTCACCGTCAACAAACCCTCCCGGATGGCAAACTGCAGTGCTGCCTGCTCGGGATGGTTGTCAATGTCCTGCGGAATTTCTTTTTTCCGCAAGTCGGCAAAACTGAGCCACTCCCCGGTCACGGCATCCACGACTCCCTCATCGCCGACGTAGCTGTAGACAAGCAGCGGTTTGGACTCGCTGTCCGGCAGGTGATAGGCAAGCATCAGTTTCTTTTGCTCCCGCTCCGTTTTGGCTGCTGCCTTACGGTCAATTTTGGCCGCCGTTTCCTCTGCACTGACAGGTCCATATTCGTACACGTTCAGCTCTTCCGCTTCCCCGGTTTCGGGATTGACGATCACGCGGAAATTCCTGTCTTCGATCGGAATGCCGTTCTTCATCAAGCCAAACCTAAACACGTAATACTGCCCCTGCTCCCGCACCTCCTCCTCGATCGTGCGGGATGCATTGCGGTCGATGAGATAGATGTCCCCCAGCCGTTCGGACAGCAGCGTTTTTACCAGCTTGACCGCACTCTCCTGCGCTGCTTTCCACGAGACCGCCTTCTCGATTTTCCGTCCCCGTTCGGAAGAAAACCGCCCTTCCCCGGTGCGGTATTCGACCAAATCCCCGCGGTCGCTGATGCTGATCTCAAGCGGCTCCACATTTTCCCCCTTGACGTGCAGCGGAGTGAATTCAAAATGCCAGTATCTCGATTCCACGCCATCCACTCCCGATCTGGCACCGCCTCCCCTGCTTCCCTCGGAACGATAGCTGCCGGGGAGCCGCTTGACCAGCTCTTCGGCGATCTTCTGCGCCTCTTCCTTGCCGATCAGCTTGTCCGCTGCACGGCTGTTGACCGTGCTCCCCAGCGGCTTGATGCCGACTTCTTCGGCCGGCTCGCCGAGTGCGTTCAGCACCTTCCCGGTCGTAGCGTCCACGAACTGCGGATCAGTTTGCACGTAGCGATAGACCAGGCGGTACCGATTTGAGTTCGCCGGGTAACGGCCGTTCAGATCACTCTCCCGCGAGTAGACCAGTGAGGGCGCCGCTTTTTCCGCCAGCAGCCGCTCCGCCTCGTCAGGCTGGATCACTGCCTTGGCGTCAGGCAGTTCTCCCTGGTACCAATTCCTGATAAACATGATCACTTCGCCGGTTCGATCGACGATCACCAGAACGCCGTTGCCGAGAAAAGGCGTGTCGCCTTCCATGCGCGTATAGGAAAAGACGCGCGTTCTCCACGGGTCACCCGTAAAATTGGGGAGGCCGGGGTATTCGTTTGGCTTGGACAGCTTCTCCCGCTCTGTTTTGGGGACAACCCGCTCGAGAAACTGCTCGGCCGCCCGCAGCGCTTGTTCCTCGCTGACCGCCGACGACGAGTCGCTTTCCCGCTTTTCATCGTAGTGTGAATAATACACCAATTGTCCCGTCACCGCATCGACGTTGACAGACACACGTCCCTCCCCGCTGTCTTTTACCCAGGTCAGGCTCCACAGCGGATGGTCGAACGGATTTTTTTGATCTTTTTTCTTGTAGTACGACCGCTCCGGCTTGTAATCGGCCGGTATGTTCAAAAGCTTGCTCATCTGTTGAATCGCCTGCTCCCGCGTCAACTCGTCCGACTGCTGCCCGGCGGCCAAGGCGCTCGGCAGGCTGTTCTCCCACACGCCAGCAAGCGGGACGGGAATACCGGCCAGCAGCACCGCTGTCGAAAATCCCGCTGCTACCCGCAACATCTTTTTTCTGGTCATACCGAAAAACACCTCTCCCCTCTTGGCTTTGCGATTACGAACACAATCTTACCATTTGTCACGAATTGATACAAATTATTCCATATATGAGAGGATCATCTATCCAGCAGATGCTTTGCATGCAAAAAAAATCTACCCCGGCTGCACCGCGGGTAGATTGTGGTTGAAAGAGTTACACCTGCAGCATTTGCGTGAGCGACTCGGGTGTGACAATGTTGCCCACCAGGAAGTTGCCGAACTCCCCATAGCGTGCGCTCACTTCGTCAAAGCGCATTTCGTAGACGATGTGCTTGAACTCGAGCGGGTCGTTGGCAAACAGCGTGACGCCCCACTCCCAATCGTCGAAGCCGACCGAGCCGCCGATGATCTGCTTCACTTTGCCGGCGTACTTGCGGCCGATCATTCCGTGCGAGCGCATCATTTCGGCACGCTGTTCCATCGTCAGCATGTACCAGTTGTCCTGCAGGTTGCGTTTTTTGTTCATCGGGTAGAAGCAGATGTGCTCCCACTTCGGCAGAATCGGGTAGAGCCGCTCCCGGATTTGCGGATTGGACTTCGGGTCTTCGCCGGGATTATGTACGTAGTTGCTCAGCTCCACCACAGAAATATAGGAGTACGGCGCCTCGGTGTACGCGGCGAAGCGGGTCTTGTTGAACGCCGTCTTGATCGCGTCCAGTTCCTGCATCGTCGGGCGCAGGAACAGGAAGACCAGGTCCGCCTTGTGCCCCAGGATGCTGTAGATGGCCGTGCTGCCTTGCTTCTCCTGTTCATTTGCCTCCCACTCGCGGATCAGGCCAAACAGCTCGTCCAGTGCGGCCTGGCGCTCTTCGGCCGAAGCCGCTTTCCACTTCTCCCAATTGATCGTGCGGAAATTATGATAAGTATACCAGCCTTCCAGCGTAAGCAACGCCTCGTTCGTGCTCATCAGGTTCAACTCCTTACGGTAATCTGGTGCATTCTTCTTGGACACTCCCAGTATAGCATAACGAACGAAGCGTTATGCGAAACGAATTGGTGAACAAGCGCCGCAAACAACGGCCGTTCACACCAGGCGGCCGCTGTTTTTCGTCTCGGCTGACAGCAGCGCTGCCGCCTCCTTGTCCGCGATGACGGTCACATCTGAATGAAGCTGCAGCAGCGACGCGGGCACGTCAGGCGTCTTCTCTCCTTCCAGCATGCGGCGCACCGCATCCGCCTTGGCCTCGCCGCTCGCAAGCAGCATGATCCGCTTCGCCGCCAGAATCGTTTTGATCCCCATCGATACAGCTTTCGTCGGCACTTCGTCGATCGATTCGAAAAAGCGCGCGTTCGCCTTGATTGTACTTTGTGCCAGTTCCACGATCCGCGTGGTCGTCTCCGCGTCGGACCCCGGCTCATTGAAACCGATGTGGCCGTTTCCGCCGATACCCAGCACCTGCAGGTCGATGCCTCCCGCCGCCGCGATTGCCGCTTCATATCGCCGGCATTCCGCCTGCAGGTCGGGTGCGTCTCCGCGCGGGATATTGGTCTGCTCCAGCGGGATGTTCACATGGCGAAAAAAGTGTTCCTGCATGAACGTATGGTAGCTTTGCGGATGATGCGGCGGCAGTCCGACGTATTCATCCAGGTTAAACGTCGTCACGCGGGAGAAGTCAACTCCCTCCTCGCGGTGCAGCCGCGCCAGTTCCCGGTACATGCCGATCGGTGTGCTGCCCGTAGCCAGTCCCAGTACGGCAGTGGGTTTGGCTGTCACCACCTGCGCCACGATGTGCGCCGCAGCTTTGCTCAACGACTCGTAATTCTCCGCAATCAGCAGTTTCATGCGCTCTCCCTCCGTCAGCCGCTTCAGTATTTTTTGTCCAGCACCGCTTTTGCCGTCTTTTCCTTGTAGGTCAGCGCTTTCTCCTGGATGCGCATGGCCAGTGCCGTACACAGGATGTCGATGACGTGCAGTTGGGCGATTTTGGCCGCGAGCGAACCGCCCTGCAGCGGCCCTTCCTTTGCTGCCGTCAAAAGCGTGACATCGGCCACGTTCGTGATCGGCGAGCGGCGGTAGTGGGTGATGCACAGCACTGTTGCCCCTGCTTCCTTCGCCACTTTCAGCGAATCGATCGTATCCTTGGTGCTGCCCGACACGGAGATGCCCACGGCGACGTCGCCGGGCCCCAGCGTGGCGGCAGCCATCGCCTGCAGGTGTGCCTCGTAAAAGGCGTCCACTTTCAGCCCCAGGCGCAAGCACGTGTATTTGGCATCCTGGGCCGTCACCCCGGATGTTCCCACGCCGTAAAAGTGGATCGTGTTGGCGGCTTGCAGCAGGTCGACACACCGCTCCAGCTCGACCGGGTCGATGAGCGAGCTGGTGTCACCAACCGCCTGCATGTTGGTGGCCGTCACCTTTTGCGCGATGGTCGTCAGCGAATCCTCCTCCGTTACCTCACCGTGCAGGTTTTTCACCGGATGGACCAGCTCCTGGGCCAGCGCCAGCTTGAACTCCTGGTAGCTGCGAAAACCGATCTTGCGGCAGAAGCGCAGCACGGTGGTTTCGCCCACGCCCGCTTTTTCCGCCAGGTCGATGACGGAAGAGTAAATTACGCTCTCCGTCTGGCTCAGTACGATCTCCGCCACTTTTTGCTCAGATTTGGTAAACGACGGCCGCAAACTCTGAATGCCCAGCAGGGTGGCATTGGTTTTGGCCGCGCCGCCGGACGCGCCGGCCGTCTGCTCTTTCTGATTTACCGTCATCGGCGTCCTCCTCCGTTTATCACCAAAAGAAAACAGCTTTATTCCTACCGCCATTATATGCAAAAGCGGAGCATTCCGCCATATTGATTGATATATGTGGAGAAGTTCTCCATTCTATAACAGACCGTTCTGATTCGCGGCGCACTCCGCTTCCGCGAGCATCCGCCGCTCTTGGCGCCGCTTGTCTTAGCGAACAACAACAAAAAAAGCCTCCACCCGGAACCTTTTGATCCGAGTGAAAGCTTTTCGACGTGTGTGCAAAGCACCTGCCGCCTACACGATTACGCGGTACCCGATCAGGATGACAAGCACCATCAGCGCGAGCGCGCCAACGAAAAATCCGATGCTGGCTTCCTGGCGGCGTGCCCGTCCCAGCGCCATTTCCATCAGCCCGAAGACGACAATCCCCAGCAGTCCCTTCACATAGTACAGGACGTCTCCCGTGTGGAACTTAAACAACATCCAACCACCCGTCACGACCACGATCACCATCATCACGCGCAGAAACATGTGAACGATGTTGCCCACTTTTTCCTTGCCGAGACGGAAAAGGATGTACCCGACGATCAGCAGGATGAATGCCACTTCCCAACCGCCTACGTGGGCTTTAAGATACGCATAGCTCACCGTTTGCTCACTCCTTGCCCAGTGCAATCTCCTTACTCGTCTCATTATAACAGATTGGCAAGGGAAAAGCAGGGCGCGCAATGCTTGGCGGTTTTGTGACAGCTAGTCACTGGACCGGACCCGCTTTTTTGGAAGCTGCCAGCCAAGATCAGTCTTCCCTCCCACAACATATTGTGTTATAGTACCTTCATACAACCATATATAGTGTGCTTTGTGGTGCGCTTGCCCAGGATTCCGGCAAGCGCTTAAAAGGGAAGACCGGTGCAAGTCCGGCGCGGTCCCGCCACTGTAAATGGGGAGCGACTCTGTCAGATGCCACTGTCGATCGCATCGACGGGAAGGTTCAGAGAAGCGATGATCCATGAGCCAGGAGACCTGCCACAAAGACAACACCGTTGGAACCACGAGGATGGGGAGGTGTGGAATCGGTCATTCGCGGCGTGCCGCTCTTTCGGGCGCACGTTCCGCTTTGACACAGGCATGTTTGTTTCCACATGGGCAACATCAGCATCCTCTACCCGGCGGGAGAGGATGCTTTTTTCATGAACCGCAAAGGAGAGGGATAGATTGCAAACGGTTGTCTCTGACATTGACCAACGTATTACATCGCTGATTGGCGACATTCTGGCCGATTTTCCCCGGCTGCGCGCAGATGCCGTCATCCAGTCGGCGGCCATCAGAGCCAAACACAAAACGCTCACGGAACAGGAAGCGGCAAAAATCGTTGCCATGTCGGCCGCCGAACTGATTTCCAAAGAGGAGCCGGAATGGACCTACGTCGCCGCCAGGGCGTACCTCGCTGCCCTGTATCACGAAGCGGCCCGCAGCCGGGCGTATTCCTTTAGTCCTGCGCGTCCCTACGGTTCGTTTTTGAACCTGTTGAAACAGCTGGTGGAAAAGGGCATTTACAAACAGGAACTGCTGACCGCCTACCGTCCGGAAGAGATTGCGGAGCTGGAACGGGAGATTGATCCGGAAAAGGACAAGCTGTTTACCTATTTGGGGATCGTGACTCTCGCCGAGCGGTATTTGGCGAGGGATTACACCGGCAGCCTGTATGAACTGCCCCAGGAGCGGTTTATGGTCATCGCCATGCACCTCATGCTGCAGGAACCCCGCGAAAAAAGACTCGCGCTGGTAAAGGAAGCCTACTGGGCGCTCAGCCATCAGTACATGACCGTGGCAACGCCCACCATGGCGAATGCCGGCAAAGCACGGGGCGGACAGCTCTCCAGCTGCTTTGTCGACACGGTCGACGACTCTCTGCAGGGCATCTACGATTCCAACACCGACGTCGCCCGGCTGTCCAAGATGGGCGGCGGCATCGGCGTGTACATGGGAAAAGTGCGGGCGCGCGGCTCTTCCATCCGCGGCTATGAAAACAAATCCAGCGGGGTCATCCCGTGGATTCGCCAGCTGAACAATACGGCGGTCAGCGTCGACCAGCTCGGAACGCGCAACGGCAGCGTTGCCGTGTATCTCGACGTGTGGCACAAGGACATCCTGGCGTTTCTCGATTTGAAAATGAACAACGGGGACGAACGCCTGCGGGCGCATGACATCTTTACGGGTGTGTGCATCCCTGATCTGTTCATGGAAGCGGTGGAAAACCGGGCCGAGTTTCACTTGTTTGATCCGCATGAAGTGCGCACCGTCATGGGCTTTTCGCTGGAGGATTGCTACGATGAGGAGCCCGGGCGCGGCACGTTCCGCGAACGGTACGAGGCGTGCGTGCGGCATCCCCGCTTGAGCCGCGTGACGGTACCCGCCATCGAGATCATGAAGCGGATCATGATCTCCCAGCTGGAGACGGGCACGCCGTTCATGTTCTACCGGGATACCGTCAACCGCGCCAACCCCAACAAACATGCGGGCATGATTTACTCCAGCAATTTGTGCACGGAAATCCTGCAGAACATGTCGCCCACCACGGTGACAGAAGAAGTGCTGCAGGACGGAGAGATCGTGATTCGAAAAACGCCGGGCGATTTCGTCGTCTGCAATCTCTCCAGCATCAACCTGGGGCGCGCCGTGCCTGCCAACGTGCTGGAGCGGCTGATCCCCATCCAGGTGCGGATGCTGGACAACGTGATCGATGTGAACCGGATCGACGTCCTGCAGGCCCAGCAAACCAACAAAAAGTACCGGGGCATCGGGCTGGGAGCGTTTGGCTTGCATCATCTGCTGGCGCTCCAGGAAATCAGATGGGAAAGCGAAGAAGCGGTCGCCTTCAACGACCGGTTGTTTGAACGCATCCATTACTTGACGATTCGCGCCTCCCTGGAACTGGCGAAGGAAAAAGGCGCCTATCCTCTCTTTTCGGGCAGCGAGTGGGAAAACGGCAGCTATTTTGCCCGCAGGGGCTACAATTCGCCCGAGTGGGAGGCGCTGGCCAAAGAAGTGGCCCGGCACGGCATTCGCAACGGGTATCTGATGGCGGTCGCTCCCACCGGCTCCACGTCGCTGATCGCCGGCTCCACCGCTTCCGTCGACCCGGTGTTTGAACCGGTCGCCTACGAGGAGAAGACGACGTACAAAATCGCCAATCCCGCTCCCGATCTGACTGCCCGCACGATGTGGTACTACAAGGGAGCGTATCACCTGGATCAGCACTGGTCGATCAGACAGGCGGCCGCCCGCCAGCGCCACCTCGATCAGGGGCAGAGCATCAATTTGTACGTCCGCCCCGACATCCACGCCAGAGAGCTGCTGCAGCTCCATCTGGAGGCATGGAAGCAGGGGCTGAAGACGACCTACTACGTCCGCAGCCGGGCCGTAGAGATTGATGAGTGCGAAGCCTGCACCTGATCGCGGAAAGGAGAACGGATATGCTGCAGAAGCAAAAGGTATTTGATACAAGCGCGCCCAACAGGTCAACCAAAATCATCAACGGCGAGTGTTCCGGGGTGTTGAACTGGGATGATATCCGCCACCCGGCGATGTACAAGCTGTACAAGGTGCTGATCGCCAACCACTGGATTCCGTCCGAGATTTCGATGAACAAGGACAAGCAGCAGTTTGCCGAACTGACGCCGATCGAACAGGACGCCTTCAAGAAGATTATCGGGCTGCTGGCTGTGCTCGACAGCATGCAGACCAACTTTGTGACCGATGTCGGCCAATACTTTACCGACTCGTCCCTGGTGGCCATTGCCGCCATTATCAACCAGCAGGAGGTGATTCACAACCAGTCCTACTCCTATGTGCTCTCCAGTCTGGTCGACTACCAGACGCAAAAGGACGTGTTTGAATACTGGAAACACGACCAGGTGCTTCTGGAGCGCAATCTGTTCATCGCCGACATGTACCAGCGCTTCCGGGACGACAAAACCCCCCAGACCTTCCTGGAGGCGCTTGTCGCCGACATGATTCTCGAAGGGGTCTTCTTCTACACCGGGTTTGCGTTCTTCTACAATCTGGCCCGTCATCAAAAGATGCTGGGAACCAGCCAGATGATCAGCTACATTCAGCGGGACGAGGCGCAGCACACCTACTTTTTCGGGGAAGTGTTCCAGCTCCTGCTGGCCGATTTTCCCGAACTGGATACGGAACAAAACCGCTTCTTTGTGTATGAAAAGATGAATCAGGCGGTTGCATTGGAGATGAAATGGGCCCGCCATGTGCTGACAGGCGTCGAGGGTATTGACTTTGACGAATTTGACCGCTACATCCGCTATATTGTCAACAAGCGGTTGGACATGATGGGTCTGGAAAAAGCGTATGAGGGCGTGGATAACTGCATGCCGTGGATTCGGCCGTTTTCCGACGAAGCCCTGAATCAAACCAAAACGGACTTCTTTGAAGGAAAATCCCGAACGTATGCCAAGGTGACAAAAGAAAACGGATTTGACGAGCTGTAATGGCGAAAAACAACTTTTGTGTCAACCAAAAAACCAGCGGGCAGCCAATATCCCGCTGGTTTTTCCGTTGCTTACCGGACATCTGTTTGTGCGGTGAAATGATGCTGGAACTGTTCCCGCAAGGCGCGTTTCATGAACTTCCCCACGGTCGTCTTGGGAATCTCGCTTACGAAGACGATGTCATCCGGCAACCACCATTTGGGAAACTGCGGAGCCAGGTACGCGAGCAGCTCTTCTTTGGTCACCTTGCCTTCGCTGCCCGCCTTTGGCACCACGCAGGCTACGGGCCGCTCGTCCCACTTGGGATGGGGAACTCCGATGCAGGCCGCTTCCAACACTGCCTCGTGGGCCATGAGCGCGTTTTCGAGATCGACGGATGAAATCCATTCGCCGCCGCTCTTGATCAAATCTTTCGTCCGGTCGACCAGCTTGATGGTCCCTTCTTCGTCAATCGTCGCCACGTCCCCTGTATGCAGCCATCCGTCGATAAACGCCTCCTGGGAGCGTTCATCCCGGTAATACTCATCAGCAATCCACGGTCCGCGGACGAGCAGTTCTCCCATTTCCTGTCCATCCCATTTCACTTCACCATGGGGTCCGACCACCTTGACTTCCAGCCCGGGTACCACCATCCCCTGCTTGGCGTACACATCCAGTTTGGCTTCCAACGGCAAATCCTGCTGATAGCTTTTCAGGCGGGAAACGGTAACGAGGGGGCTGGTTTCGGTCATGCCATACGCATGCAGGACAGGGATGTTGAACTTCTCCGCGTACGCCTTGATCATCCCTCTGGGCGCAGCGGAACCGCCGCAGACGATGTTGCGCAGGCTGCTGGTGTCGTAACGTCCTTTTTCCAGCTCCTGGTACAGGCCCAGCCAGATCGTCGGGACACCTGCAGCAACGGTTACCTTTTCGGATTCGATCAACTCGGCCAGCAGCTGCGGAGTGAATCTGGGGCCGGGCAGCACTTGGGTCGTCCCGAACCACGTAGCGGCAAACGGAAGTCCCCAGGCATTCACGTGAAACATGGGAACGACCGGCATGCAGACATCGGACTCGGACAGCGCGAGCGAATCGACCAGCCCAATGCCCATGCAGTGCAGGACAATGCCGCGGTGCGTGTACACTACTCCTTTCGGCTTCCCTGTCGTGGCTGACGTGTAGCACATGCCGGCAGGTTCATTCTCCTGGATATCGATGGGGTACTCAAAATGGGGATCGCCCTCCCGCAGCAATGCTTCGTACGAGTAAAGCGGTTGGAGGCTGGAGGCGGGCAGTTCCTCGTGATCCGTCATGAGGATGTACGCCTTCACTGAATGGAGGTGATCCTTGCAGCCCTCAATGAGCGGCAGCAGGTCTTCGTCGATCAGCAGCACCTGATCTTCTGCGTGGTTGATGATGTACGTGATGTGGTCGGGGGAAAGACGAATGTTGATCGTATGCAGCACAGCTCCCATCCCCGGGATGGCGAAATACGCCTCAAGGTGCCGATGGTGATTCCACGCCAGTGTCCCTACGCGATCGCCGCGCTTGACGCCCAATTTTTTCAGGGCACTCGCCAGCCGGCGCGTTCGTTCGCCGATCTCTCCATACGTCAACCGATGAATCCCGGTCGCCGTTCGGGAGATCACCTGTTTCCTGGAAAAGTATTGTTCCGCCCTTTCCATCATAGGCGCGATGGTCAACTGGACATTCATCATGCGCCAACCACCCCCTGCACAAGTACAATTATTATTTTGAAAATACATACTATTTTATACTATATTGCCGTCCGAAATCCTTCTGCAAACGAGAAACGAGCCCTGGGTTGCCTGCCTGCAAAACCCAGGGCTCACATTTGTTTCGGGGTACGTGCCTAAACGCCTGTCACATCTATGTCGCATAATCAGGAGCGAACAGTTTTTTCAGCACCAGCGTGACCGCGCCGATCGCCGTGGCGTGATCGCCCAGCCTGGAGAGTGTGATGGACGCGGCTTCTGCGGGCGTCTGCAGCGCCCGGTTGCGCACCGTCTCGTTGACCGCCTGCAGCAGAAAATCTCCCGCTTTGGCCACTCCTCCGCCGATGATCACCCGTGCCGGATTAAGGACGTTGATTACAGCGGCGATCCCGATGCCCAGGTAACGTCCCGCAGCCTGCAGCACCTCAATGGCCAGCGCATCCCCCTGCAGCGCGGCTGCATGGACGGTTTCGCCAGTGACCGCATCCAAGTCTCCGCCCGCCAGTTCGGCGATGATGCTTGTTCGGCCCCGCTGCAGCTCCGCCTTGGCCCTGCCGGCGATCGCCGGACCGGAGGCGAGGGCTTGCAGACAGCCGTAGTTTCCGCAACTGCACTGCGGCCCTGCGGGATCGACAGTGATGTGACCCAACTCGCCGGCCGTGTGGGTGGTTCCGTCAAACAGCTTTCGGTCGATGATGATCCCGGCCCCGACCCCCCGTCCTACATTGACGCAGACGAAGTGATCGATATTCTGGCCGCTGCCGAACCAGCTTTCGCCCAGCGCCATGGCCCGCACGTCATTTTCCACTTCCACCGGCAGTCCAAACGCAGTCTGCAGGCTCTCACGAATCGGAACGTTGCGCAGGTTCAGGTTGGGGGCGTAGATCGACACCCCTTCGGCCGGATTGACCAATCCGTGCATCCCTACGCCAATCCCGATCACGGACGCTTTGTTCAACCGATTCCGGTCCATGATGCTGCGGACAGCCTCTGTCAGCAGTGCCAGCAGCCGTTCGCCGGTCAGGCCGGCGGGCATGCTGACCCTAAGCGAGTCGAGCATCTCCGCATCCAAATTGGTCAGCACCAGTTTGATGTCTTGCGTTCCCACGTCGATGCCGATTACCTGAAATGCCTGAGCATGAATGCGCAGCAAAATGGGTTTGCGGCCGCCGCTGGAGACGCCCAGATCGCTTTCGATCACCAGACCGGATTCCAGCAGTTCGCCGACGATATTCGTAACCGTCGGAGCGGTCAACTGCGTCCGTTTTGCAATGTCGGCGCGGGAAATGGGCCCTTCGGTGCGGATGACGTTCAGGATCAGCGACTTGTTCAGCGATTTCATCAGCTGAAAGCTGCCTGCCATGCCTCGGACCATGCATATCCCTCCTTTCACGTCAGCGTGCCCGATGTGCACAATCCACACACCAGTGATACCACAAGCCGCTGTCCGGTGCCAGTCCGGTCATTTGTTCCGCTGTCTTTAGACCTAGCGGATCAGGATGTCCGGCCGCAGGTACGTCCGCCCTTCGCTTGCCGCCTCCATGTACACCCATTCGCCCGTGTGCGTGATGAATTCAATCTCTTCCTCGTGAACGAGGAAGGTATCTTCCATCTTGATGCCGCGAATCGACGGATTCCAGGCGTAGGCCTGCTGCGCCCGGACGACGCCTGTTTCGCCCGGACCGACGAGAAATTCGCGGGGGACGTATCCGCTTGGCCCTCCCTGATGCAGCAGCTGCCAGTCGTCAGGGTATCCCGCCCGTTTGTACGCTTCAATCCCCCGCTGCAGGATGTCCGCCAGCTTCGCCCCCGGTCGCGTCGCCGCAATCATCGCCACCTCGATCTCCGCCAGCTTCCGCTTGTTTTCTTCCAACTCGGGCGCAAGGTCCCCGAAATGGACGAAGCGGGTGGCGTTTGCCACCAGTCCCCCTTTTTCCGCACACAACACGAGCATGGCGTAGCGATCCAGCTGCTTCTCCGTCGGAATTGGATGGCGATAACGGAAAATCCGCTCGTCCGTGGCGACCAACAGCACCTGCGGGTTGATTCCTTCTCTCAGCAGCTTGGCCGCGAGATGGGCGGCGATTTCGTGCTCCGTCCACCCCCGCTGGAGCTCCCGGCAGGTGGCTTCGAGCGCCTTGGCCGCCGTTTGCCCCAGCTGGCGGTAGCGCTCCATCTCCTCGCCTGTCAGCGTGGACCTGATCTGCGCCAGTTCACTGGCCACATTGGGCAGGTGATGGAACCAGACGTCGGCACCCACAGCTTTTCCCGCGCACAACTGCAGGATCGCTTCATCGGTTCCTTCATACCATTCAGGCGTGACGAACTCGCAGCCAAAGCCGGCCAGTTCCTCGTCACGAATGCGGGCGGCTTCCATCCGCGTTGTAATGCAGTACATGCGGTCGGACAGGATCAGCAGGTCCGCCACGCCCAACTCCGTCGTGTTGACGATGTGGTTGTCCCCTCCTCCGGTCGCCCAGGCGAAATTGGACCGTGTGCGGAGCAGCACCCCGTCCAGATTTTGCGCGTTCAAAAACGCCCGTATTTTCGTTACTGCCTCAGTGGGCATGGCACAGGTCACTTCCTTTCGTCATTCCGATAAACTGCAAAACGTCCGTTTTCAAGCGGTTGAGCCGTTCGCTCGCATCAGCCGCATCCGTTCCCTTTACGCCAAAGTAAAACTTGATCTTCGGCTCCGTGCCGGAAGGACGGGCCGCAAACCACGAACCGTCCGCGAGCAGGACTTTGATTACGTCGGCCGGCGGCAGCCCATCAATTCCGGGCAGATAATCCTTGCGTGCGGTCACCGCAGCATCACCCACCCGTTCAGGCGGCTCTTTGCGCAGGCGCTCCATCAGCCGCTGGATTCGCTTGGCACCCTCCCGGCCGGTCCACGTGAACGATTCCAGCGCTTCCTGATAAAACCCTACCTGTTCATACAGCGCCAGCAGCACCTGATGCAGGCTTTTCCCCTGCTTGGCGTAGTAGGCTGCCATCTCCGCCGTCAACATGCACGCCTGCACCCCGTCCTTGTCGCGGCAAAAATCGCCGATCAGATAGCCGCAGCTCTCCTCGTAGCCAAAGAGAAACGTCTTCTCTCCCGTCTTCTCCCACTGCCGGATGGCTTCCGCGATATGCTTGAAGCCGGTCAGCGTCTCCACTGTTTCCACGCCGTACCGGGCGGCAATCGCGGCGCCCATCTCCGATGTGACGATCGTCTTCACGATCGCCCCGTTGCCGGGCAGCGCTTGTCGTTTTGCACGCTGGGACAGGATGTAGTCGAGCAGCAGCGCTCCCAACTGGTTGCCGGTCAGGCAGACAAATGCGCCGCTGCCGTCCCGCACCGCGACGCCAACGCGGTCGGCATCGGGGTCGGTGGCCATGGCCAGGTCGGCTTCCGTCTTTTCGGCAGTCTCGATCGCCAAGGCGAACGCCGCCGGGTCTTCCGGATTGGGAGAGGCCACTGTCGGAAAATCGGCATCGGGCCGCTCCTGCTCCGGCACGACGGTCACATGCCGGAAGCCGATGTCGAGCAGCGCCCTCTGCACCGGCGCGCTGCCCGTTCCGTGCAGCGGCGTGTAGACGACGCGGTAGTCTGCGTTGTTCTCCCGGGATTGGAATGCCAACGTGCGCAGCCGGGCGGCATAGGCCTCGTCCATCGCTGCGCCTATCTCTTCCAACAGCCCCTGTGCCGCAGCATCCTCCGCGTCCGCCAGCGGCACCGCCAGTTCGTCCACGTCCGCCAATTCCGCTGCGATTGCCTCCGCCGCGTCCGCGGTAAGCTGGGCACCGTCGGCTCCGTACAGCTTGCAGCCGTTGTATTCGGGCGGATTGTGACTCGCCGTGATCATGATCCCGGCGGCCGCCCCCAGATGGCGAACGGCAAAGGAGAGTTCCGGCGTGGGACGCACACCTTCAAACAAATACGCCTTTACCTGGTTGGCCGCCAGGACCAGCGCCGCCTCCCGGGCAAATGCGGAAGACTGTCGCCGTGAGTCGTACGCGATGACCACTCCCCGCCGCATCGCAGCGTCCCCCTGCCGGACGAGGAAACGAGCCAGGGACTGCGTCACCTTGCGGACCGTGTAGCGGTTCATCCGGTTGGTGCCGGCTCCCAGAACGCCGCGCAGTCCGCCGGTGCCAAACGTCAGCGACTGGTAAAACCGATCTTCGATTTCACGCTCGTCTCCTTCGATTTGGAACAGTTCCCGTCTCAGGTCCGGGTCCAGCTCCTCATGCCGAAGCCATCGTTCGTATTCTGCCTGCGCGTTCATTTCACATCTGCCCCTCCTCTCTCTTTACCGGTCCACACTGGCGTAGCCGTGCGGGTGGCGGCGGTGCCAGTTCCACGCGCTCGCGATGATCGTCTCCAGCTCAGGGCAGCGCGGCTGCCAGTTGAGCAGCCGTTTCGCCTTATCGGCGGAAGCGACCAGCACGGCCGGGTCGCCCGCCCGCCGGGGGCTAACTTTGGCGGGAATCGGATGGCCCGTCACCTTCCGCGCGGTGTCGATCACCTGTTTCACGGAAAAGCCCGTGCCGTTGCCCAGGTTGAACACATCGCTCCGGTTGTGCGTGCGGAGGTAGTTCAGGGCGAGCCGGTGTGCGTTCGCCAGGTCCATGACGTGCACGTAATCGCGAATGCAGGTCCCGTCTTCGGTCGGGTAATCGTCGCCAAACATCTCGATCTGCTCCCGCCGCCCCAGCGCTACCTGCAGGACGAGCGGAATCAGGTGGCTCTCCGGCTCGTGGTCTTCCCCGATCAGCGCATCCGGGTGGGCGCCGGCCGCGTTGAAGTAGCGCAGCGAGATCGACTTCAGTCCGTACGCCTGGTCGCACCAGCGAAACATCTTTTCCATGGCCAGCTTGGTCTCGCCGTACGGATTGGTGGGCACCGTCGGGTCTTCTTCCCGGATCGGGATGCGCTCAGGTTCGCCGTAGACGGCCGCTGTCGATGAAAAGACCACCTTGCGGACGCCGTGCTCCAGCATCGCCGACACCAGGGTATGAGTGCCGATCACGTTGTTGTCGTAATAGCCAAGCGGATCGCGGACGCTCTCCCCGACGAGCGATTTGGCCGCGAAGTGAATCACCGCTTCGATCTCATGGGCGCGGAACACCTCGTCCAGAAACCGCCGGTCCCGGATGTCTCCGCGGTACAGCGTGCCGCCAAGCACGGCCCGCTCGTGTCCTGTGCGGAGGTTATCCACCACGACGACCTCTTCGCCGTGGGCGAGCAGCTCCGCCACGGTGTGACTGCCGATATACCCTGTTCCACCTGTCACCAGAATCGCCATTATGCGCCGCCTCCCTCGGGCAATCGCCCATCTTTTTGCAAAAACCGCCGATACGCTTCCCGCAGCCGGGGCGCCGTCTCTTCCACGGACTGCGGATTGGTCGCCGCCCACGCTCCCATCTCCGAAGAGGCGTAGAACTTGATTTTGTCCCGATCCCGCAGCGGCGTGTAAAACTCGATGTGGAAATGGTAATAGTCCTCCACGTCGTCGCCGTTGACGGGGCGTTGGTGCATGACCATCATGTACGGGAACAGCCTATCGAACAGTTGATCCATCGCTCCGGTGGTGTCGCGAAGGATCGCGGCCAGGCTGCGTTTTTCCTCCGCAGTAAAATCGGTGATCGCCGTTTTGTGCTGTTTGCTGACGATAAACACGCCGTACGGGTAATCCGTAAAAAAGGGCAGGTAGGCGAGAAAGTGGTCGTTCTCGATGATGACCCGCTGTTGGAAGTTCTTCTCCTCGTCATTCATCTGGCACAGCAGGCACTTGCCCGTCTCTTGATAGTGCAGCTTGCAGCTTTCCAGCTCCTGCCTGATTTTCAGCGGCATTTTGGAGTAGGCGTAAATCTGTCCGTGCGGATGGGGCATGGTGACCCCACATTCTTCGCCCCGGTTTTCAAAAATCAGCACGTACTGGTGGCGAGGGTCTTTTTCCAGTTCAGCAAAACGCTCCGCCCACAGGTCGACCAGCTTGACGATATGATCAACAGAAAGTTCCGGCAATGTTTTCGTGTGATCGGGCGAGTACAGAATCACCTCGCACTTCCCGTACGACTTCGCCGTTCGGTACAGGGAGGTCTGCACCGGGTCCGGTTTCGGCGGATCGGGCGTCAGCACGGGAAAATCGTTGTCGTACTTGTACACGTCGTAGTGGTCCGGCACCTTGCCCGAGCCCGGGCAAAACGGGCAGTAATCCTTGGGCATGTGCGGACGGTGCTGCCTGTTGGACGCCACCATCGTCCAGTCGCGCAGCAGGGGATTGTAGCGCAGTTCAGCCATTGGCCAGATTCCTCCTTGCTCTCGTTCGTTTCGTTTTCAGGATGCTTGCAGAGGTTACGCGGAAGGAGGCAGGACGATTTCGCCCGCTCCGTCTCCAAGCTCGCACACGTAAAAGTCGGGTACCAGCCCTGTGGCTTGCGTGTAACGTCCGGCAACCTGACGCTTGAACGCGTCCACGGCGTCCGCCTGCACCAGACTGACCGTGCAGCCGCCGAACCCTGCCCCCGTCATGCGGGTGCCGATGCAGCCGTCAGCCTGTGCCGCCGCTTCAAACAGCGCATCCAGTTCGAATCCGGTCACTTCGTACAGGTCGCGCAGTGATTCATGCGAAGCTTTCATCAGGCGGCCGAACGCGTGCAGATCACCGGCTGCCAGGCATTGCGCCGCCTGGATGACCCGCTCGTTTTCGGCGACTACATGCTCCACCCGCCTGCGAATCACCTCGTTGGAGAGGGACGTGCTGACCTGCCGCCACTCGTTGCCGGAAAGATCGCCCAGCGAGCGGAGATGCGGCAGACGCTTCTGCAGTTCGCTTAATCCTTCCTCGCACTCCCGGCGGCGTTCGTTGTACGTGGAGTCGGTCAAGGACCGCCGCTTGTTGGAGTTGGTAATCACCAGCTTGTATCCGTCGATGCGAAACGGCACGTATTCGTAAGTCAGCGTGTCGCATTTCAGCATGATTGCATGCTCCTTTTTCCCCATCCCGACCGCGAATTGATCCATGATCCCGCAGCGCACCCCGACAAAGCGGTTTTCCGCCCGCTGCGCCAGTTTGACCAGTTCCATCATCGGCATGTCGATCCCCGCCAGGGCGGTCACGGCCACAGCGGCCGCCAATTCCACGGAAGCCGAAGACGACAGGCCCGCCCCGTTGGGAATGTTTCCGAAAAACAGCAAATCGGCCCCCTTCAGCAGCGGAGCGCATTCTGGCAGCGCCGTCAGTTCATGTACAACGCCCTTGGGATAATTGGCCCATCCGTCTTCTGCCCGGTAGACGATGCGGGACGCTTCACACGAGGTTTTCCCGGGAAAATTGACGGAAGCAAACCGGTACACCCCGTCCTGCCGGGGAGCGGCCAGCGCCCAGGTACCGTACGTGAGGGCGGCGGGAAACACATAGCCCCCGTTGTAATCGGTATGCTCCCCGATCAGATTGACCCGCCCCGGCGCAAAGAAGACGCGGACGTCTTCCCGTATGCCAAACTCCTCGCGAAATCTCGCGTGCAGCTGTGCGTAGATCTCCACAGACATCACCCTTTCCTTTCTCCTCTCGCCGGCATGATGTCGGCGGCAGCCCTTTCGATTCCAGGTGCTTGCCAACGTCAACCCCTGCTTTTCCGGCTGCCAACCGGCAGGGCCGTGGAGAGTGGGAAACATACTTTATTAAATTAATTAAATAATACTACGCACAAAGCTGATTCTCAATCATTGATTTTTTTGTTAGGGACGCCCTACTCAGTACCTTTTGTCTTTCGTGTAGATAAACTGCGGACTCATGAACGACGTAATCATTACTTTTGATTTGTCATTCTTCACTTCATATATGCGTTCGCCATGTTGTGTTTGCCCGATCAGTTTGCCAAACGTAAAGGCTGCCGGATCAGCAGAAATATCCCAGTAGTAAACATCACCATTGATCGTTACCTTACTGATGGAATATTCAGTGCCATTAAAAACCACCACTTGTACGTTGCGTTCTAACGAATATGTGGGGACGTTGAGCAGCTTGTAAATATTAAGGCTTACGAGCAATAGGATGATAAAAAATGCACAAATGATAAAGATTTTTCCCTTCATACATATATCCTCATCAGCTCCTTGGCAGCAATTAACGTTTTACTTGCGGGCAACTCCGGCGGATGGAGTCGTACCCTCTCTTTTCGTGGCCCAATCATTACGCATCCGCCGCTGCCGTCATTTTGCTCCCGGCTCAATGGCCGGGCCGTTCCAACATCAGCGTATGTAGCGCCGCTTTCACCGCCGCCACCTTCGCCTCGTCCACGGGCTTTTGCGCCTGGCCGTCTTCGCGCACGCCGGTGCCGAAATGGACTTCCGTCGCGCCGGTAGAGCGGATCACATCGGCCATCGTCGTCAGCGTCAGTCCGCTGCCGGCCATGATGGACAGATGCGTCCCCGCGGTCAACCGCACCAGGTCGGCGATCCGCTCCGCCCCGTCCAGCGCGCTTTTTTGTCCCCCGGATGTGAGTATCCGCCGCACCTGCGGATAGTGAAGCAGCACGCTTGCCGCTCCCAATTGGTCGGCGGCTTCGTCAAAGGCGCGGTGGAACGTGACGTCCAGCCCTTCCGCTTCGGCCAAAAGCTCTTCCAGCGCTGCCGTATCCACCTCACCCTGCGGCGTCAGGGCGCCGAGGACGATGCCCGCCGCACCGCTCTCGCGGATGACGCGGATGTCTTCGCGCATTACCCGCAGATCGTCGGCCGTGTAGCAAAACGACTGGCTGTGCGGCCGTACCATGACGTTGACCGGGATGGAGACGGCTTTGACCACCGCGTCGATCAAACCGCAGCTGGGCGTCACGCCCCCTTCCAGGATACCGCTGATCAGCTCAATCCGATCCGCCCCTCCCCGCTCTGCCCGTTTGGCGTCCTCCACTGTCGTCGCTATCACTTCCAGTACCATCGCGCTTCCTCCGTTCTCGTGTCTTGCATAGGTAACTGGCCGCAGCCGATCGGACTGATGTAGCAAGCCAAATAACGGCAGTCCGCGCTGACGGCAAAAATAGTGTATAATCAGAATAGCCATGCCCATACCGAATGACAACTGCATACTGGAAAATCCATGCGCACGCATGGGAGAGGTTCGCGAACTCCCTCTATAAAAAACTAAGGTGAAAAACAGTACCCTTGGTATTGTTTTGTTTTTTTTGCAGGATTCAGTTCAAGAACTCTCTTTCTTCCACCACAACGCAAAGGAGATGGAGAGCATGAAACAGGAAAAAGCCGTCGTCGTCTTCAGCGGCGGCCAGGACAGCACGACCTGCCTGTTCTGGGCGCGCAAGCAGTTTGGCGACGTGGCCGCGATTACGTTTGACTATCAGCAACGGCACAATCTGGAGATCGAATGCGCCCGGCAAATCGCCGAGGAATTGGGTGTAGAACACACGGTATTGGACATGAGCTTGCTTAATCAGCTGGCACCCAACGCGCTGACCCGAACCGACATTCCGATCGCCCAGGAAGACGGCCAGCTTCCCTCCACATTCGTGGACGGCCGCAATCTGCTGTTCTTGTCGTTTGCCGCCGTCTTTGCGAAACAGCGGGGGGCCCGCCATCTGGTCACCGGCGTGTGCGAAACGGACTTCAGCGGGTATCCCGACTGCCGCGACGCGTTTATCAAGTCGCTGAACGTCACGCTCAACCTGGCGATGGATTATCCGTTCGTCATCCACACGCCGCTCATGTGGCTGAACAAGGCGGAGACCTGGAAACTGGCCGACGAATTGGGCGCGTTTGACTATATCCGCGAAAAAACACTCACTTGCTACAACGGCATCAAGGGAGACGGCTGCGGCGAATGCCCCGCCTGCAAGTTGCGGAAAGCCGGCCTGGAGGCCTACCTGCGGGAACGCGGGGAGGTGAAGGCCTGATGAGCGGCTTTTTTGACTTCCGCATTGTCGACCGGCTGCAAACGCTGGGCAAAGAGATTCAAAAAGAACAGCTTCGCTATCACCGCAAGCGGGTGCTGGTCAGCAAGGAGTTTACCTTTGACGCCGCTCACCACCTGCACGCCTACGAAGGAAAGTGCAAAAACCTGCACGGCCACACCTACAAGGTGATCTTCGGCATCAGCGGCTATCCGAATGAGATCGGCATCGTCATTGATTTCGGCGACATCAAGGAGATCTGGAAGCGGCACATCGAAGTGTACCTGGACCACCGCTACCTGAACGAGATGCTTCCGCCGATGAACACCACGGCGGAAAACATGGTGGTCTGGCTGTTCGAGCAGATGGAGGCGCAGCTGAGCTCGGAAGCGTACCGCGACCGATATGACGGTGCCCGCGTGGAATTTGTCCGCCTGTACGAGACGCCGACCAGCTACGCCGAAGTGAGACGGGAGTGGATGTACGAGTGAACACCATTCCGGTGCTGGAAATCTTCGGCCCCACCATTCAGGGAGAAGGCATGGTGATCGGCCAGAAAACGATGTTTGTGCGCACCGCCGGCTGCGACTACCGCTGCCGCTGGTGCGACTCCGCCTTTACCTGGGACGGCTCGGCCGCAGGCGAAATCCGGCAGATGACGCCCGAGGAAATCTGGGGAGAGCTGCGCCGCATCGGGCAGGACCGCTTTGGCCACGTCACCATCTCGGGCGGCAATCCGGCGCTGATTGCCAACGTCGGGCAGCTCGTCCGGCTGCTGCGGGAGCAAAACATCCGGACGGCGGTCGAGACGCAGGGCAGCCGGTGGCAGGATTGGCTGCTGCAGGTTGACGACGTGACGATCTCGCCCAAACCGCCCAGTTCCGGGATGACCACCGACTTCGCCGCGCTGGATGCGATGGTGCACGCGCTGTCCGGCCGAGCCGGCGATGTGCGCACCAGTCTGAAGGTGGTCGTGTTTGACGAAGCCGATTTTGACTACGCCCGCCAGGTGCATCTGCGGTATCCGCGCGTTCCCTTTTATCTGCAGGCAGGGAACGACGACGTGGCGCAGGCCGATCTCGCCGGTCTGCGGGAGCGCTTGCTGGCGGCCTACGAATGGCTGATCGAGCGGACGATGACCGCAGCCGACATGAACGACGTCAAAGTGCTGCCCCAGCTTCACGCGCTGGTGTGGGGCAACAAGCGGGGCGTCTGACAAATGGCGCGTTTTTCAAACGAAACGGGGGAATATTGCATGGATAACCATCAGGAACGAGATCTTTCTTCGCTCACGCTGCTGGGCAACAAGCAGACGAAATACAGCTACACCTACGATCCCGATGTGCTGGAGACGTTTGACAACAAGCATCCGTACCGCGACTACTTTGTTAAATTCAACTGTCCGGAGTTCACCAGCCTGTGTCCGATTACCGGACAGCCCGACTTTGCCACCATCTACATCAGCTACATCCCGGACAAGAAAATGGTGGAGAGCAAGTCGCTGAAGCTGTACCTGTTCAGTTTCCGCAACCACGGTGACTTCCACGAGGATTGTGTCAACATCATCATGAACGACCTGATCAAGCTGATGGACCCGAAATACATCGAGGTGTGGGGCAAGTTCACCCCGCGCGGCGGGATTTCCATTGATCCGTACTGCAACTACGGCAGACCGGGCACCAAGTACGAGAAGATGGCGGAGTACCGCCTGATGAACCACGACATGTACCCGGAGAAGGTGGACAACCGCTGACAGAACGGACAGGTGAAGCCGCGGCGCATACACCGCCACCGGCCCACCTCAAAAAAATGCCAGACGAGCCGATCGTCTGGCATTTTGCCTGTAAAAAACGTCCTGAAAAGAATGGGCGTGTTGCCATCCGGAGACACAATGAGACGCGGGCCGCCGCTTCGTCTCCCGCTAGCGTGCCGCCTGGGCCGCTTTCAGCAGCAGCGGCGCCTGTTTATTGTACTGGCGGACAAGCTGTTCGAGGTGCCGTTTTACCTCAGCCTGCGGAAGCGGAAGCGGCAGTTGGTCATACTCCCGGCCGTTCACCACGATGAGGGATCGCAGCATTTGTTGCTGCGCTTCGCTGAGCGTGGCGAAGGACAGCGGTTTCGGCTTGACGGCCGCCGCCTGTGTCCGCAGCAGCTCCTGGAAAAAGGACTGCAGGTATTCGGTGTAGCAGCTGTCTATCGACTGCTCAACACCTTTTATCCATCTCTCCCGCACCAGCCCCCGTTTTTCCGCCCAGTCCCGCAACTGCTGCTGGGTCAGAGACTGGCTCGTCTTTCCATTCACGACGTAATACATCAGCGCGAAGAAGTCGTCATCCGACAGGATAGCGCGGCGGGGATCGTCCTTGATGATCCCTTTGGCGATCAGCGCTTGCAGGACTTCGCGCTTCCCGGAATTGACCGGCAAGTTAAAGTAGAGCGCCAGGTTGGCGAAAAACACGCGCTCGCTGTTGTCCGCCTCCGGCCATCGGTACGGTTTGCCGAAGTCCGCCAGCTCAAGCGGATTGTTTCGCAACAGCTCCCTGTAGGCTGCAAACGCCTGCGGCGTCAGCGGACGATACGAGACCGCAGGCTTTTTCGTGAACAGCGCCGTGCGGAACACCTCCTGTCCGCTGCTGTTCAGGTAGCCAAAATGGCCCCCTGCGGTAAATACGAACGGCGGTGCCTGGTCGGGTGACAGGCCGAACTGGCTGAATACCTTGTCTGCCGGCTTTACGCTTTCGTATTTCGGCGGTGTCAACACGCGGAGGTCTGTCCCCAACAGGCCGTACAAACCGGTGCGCTGGTCCTGGTAGGCGACGAACCGCTGCCCGCCGACGGTTTTGATCACTTCCAGCGAGCGGTATCCGCCGTTTGTCAGCCGGTTTCCGTCTGCCGCGTAGACATCCCAACCGCCATTACCCTGAACGAAGACTAGTCCGCTATTGCTATCGACACGATAGCCGCTGATCCCCTCCAACCTGCGGGCGGCCCCGTCTCCCCCTGCGAACCACAGATCGCGTCTGCCGTCCTTCTGTACAAACACGAACAGCGCGCGCTCGTTTACCTGCCAGGCGGTAAAGCTGTGATAGCGAAAGTCGCTTTCCACCTGCAGGGAGTCGTTTGCGATCTTTACCAGCGCCAGTTCGCCCGTGTCGTTTTTTGTCCCGGCCGTGTAGATGGCTTCGCCAATGTCGATCAACATGATCGGCCGCTCGATGCTTTTATACCGAGCCGCGATCTTCACGTCTGTCGTCAGCATATTGCCATCGGGCGTGTACAGGTCTGCGGCATCACCGTCAACAGCGACCACGAGCTCGTGATCAGTGTACACGGACTGGTATGGCTTGCTGATTGGCTGCCTGGTCTCCTTTTCGATAATGACCACGTCCCCTTCCTTGTTGACAGACGCGGACAACGTGTCCGTAAGTGGGTAGATGGTCGGCTCGTTCGCATCCTGGGATGAGCCGTCCGATCGATAGATCCGCTGCTTGCCGTCTGGTCCGGTGACGGTAGCCGTTCCCGCGTACGAATCGTAGCTGATCAGCGTGTGTTCCGCAGGCGGCACGAGCAGACCCGCCTTCTGCGAATACAGCCCCACCTTTGTCCCGTCCTGCACGCTCACCATATTGTAATCGCCGATCGTGGTCACGGCGTCAAACCAGGCGTCCGGCTCCTGTACGGGCCTGCCCCACTCGCCCCGCAGGATGCCTTTCTTGCCGTCGGAGCGGACCAAAAGCCGTATCCCCGACACCCGTTCCACGCGCGGGTAGACAAACGGCACAACCGTTTCACCCCGGACGTTTTTGACGCCGTACAACCCGGTGGACGGGTCCTGTCCCAACACATAACCGCCGTGCAGGTACTCCGACTGCTTGAGCGCAAAGGAGGTTCCCCCGGCCGTCGAATGGTACGTGATGCCTCCCCCAGACACGGTGTAATAGGCGTCCGGCACATCACGCAAGACACCGACATCAGTAAAGCTGGGGGGAGCCAGCATGCCGTCTTTCCACAGGCCGACGCCCTCCTCAGCTTCCACGCGGAAGAAGCCGTTTTCCAGTGGAACCAGCGCCTTGTACTTGGGCTCCAGGAGGTATCGCCCGTTCAGGTCGACCAATCCCTGCTTGCCGCCGGATGCGATCCGGATGTACGCCGGTTTCAACCCGTTGTTCGGAACCAGCGAGGCGCGGGGCAGAGAAAACAAGGGCTTGAGGGTAACCGGATCGTACACGGTCAGTTTTTGGGCAGTGGTCGCCACCAGATAACGGACGCTTTCGTCTTCATCATCCGTTCCCCGTACCGCCACGTCCACCATTTCGATTTTCCCCTGGAACGGCGGCAGCAGCACCTTGCCGGACGGGTCCAGCAGCATGGAGGTGCTGCCGCCCATCGCAATCACCGTGGGGTATGTCCGGGACAGAAAATATGTGTGGGCGCCGGCAAATTTGCTTGGGGAAAGGGCCCGTTTCGGCAGATCAATGTACTGAAACCAGCCGCCTTTGCGGACGACGGCGATGTTTTTCCCGTCGGGGATGTCGGCATCATCCCAGACAGACGGCGTAATCTCCTTGCCGGTGCGACCGTCGAGAATCCCTTTTTTGCCGCCTTTGGTCACGACATAATAATCTCCCCGCTTGGCAGCATCGTCGAAAACCGCTTTGGTGACGAGCGAGCTGCCGTCGGTGAAGCCGATTTTGTAATCGGTTATATACGGATGAACAGTGCCCTGGCCGGCAGCCTGCCCGGTCGGCATCATCGCGCTCCATACCAGCGCGACGGACGTGACCAGGGCTGCGATTCGTTTGTTCACGTTGGGTCTCCCTTCTGTTTTGGCTGTCAATTGTAAGACGTTTCCGGACCAAAATGGTTGCGTTTCCGGTTTTCCGTATTCGCTCTGCTGCGCTCCGCTTATGACGACGGCAGGCAGTTTCGGCACATCGGTCTGCCTTCACATGCTGATAAGCAGCGACACGAGAATGGGGGTGCCAAAAGCGATACAGGACCGCGCCCGCCGGGGACTGCTCCCGGGACGGACCGGTCCTGCTTTTTGTGCCGATACATCACGTCGGCTCTCGCCTTGTCACACGGATGACGCGAACTGCTTGTCAAACCATTTGATCAGCGCCTGGGTGCCGCTGTCTTCCTCACCCTGCGCGGCCAGTTCCTCGTACAGCGATTTGGAGAGCTCCAACCCGGGGGTCATCAGCCCCATCTCCTTGGCCGCTTCCAGCGCGATGGTCATGTCTTTGATGAAATGCTTCACGTAAAAGCCGGGCGCGAAGTTGCCGGCGATCATCCGCGGCGCCAGGTTGCTGAGCGACCAGCTTCCCGCGGCTCCCGCCTCGATGCTCTGCAGCACGCGGGTGGGGTCCAGTCCGGCTCGTTTCGCGTACGCGATCGCTTCGCAGACGCCGATCATGTTGGTGGCGATGGCGATCTGGTTGCACATCTTGGTGTGCTGGCCGGCGCCGGGGCCGCCCTGCCGAATCACGTTGGTGCCCATCACCCGCAGGATCGGCTCCACCGCCGCATAGGCGTCCTCATCGCCGCCCACCATGATCGTCAGACGCGCTTCCCGCGCCCCCACGTCACCGCCGGAGACCGGCGCGTCCAAGGCAAAGAGCCCGCACTTTTTCGCCTCTTCGTAAATCGTTCCGGCGAGCGACGGCTTGGACGTGGTCATGTCAATCAGGTAGGCGCCAGGCTTGGCATGATGCACGATACCATCCGCCCCCAGATAAATCTCTTCCACGTCTTTCGGATAGCCGACCATGGTGATGATCACCTGCGCCGCTTTAGCCAGGTCGGACACCCGGTCCATCCACGTCGCTCCCTGGGCGATCAACTCCTCCGCCTTTGCTTTGGTCCGGTTGTACACGAGTACGCGGTACCCCGCCTTTATCAAATGGGACGCCATGCTTTTCCCCATCACGCCGGTGCCGACAAATCCGATCACCACATCTTTGTTCTGTACTGTCATCGTTTCCGCTCCCTTCCGCTGATGGCTTGTTTCACACAGAGGGAACTTCTCCTGCCGCCGTCCAAAATCCTGCACGCCAGCGCCAACAGCGTGGCAATGCCATAATTGCCGGAATCAGCGCGTGGTTGACTACGGATTATACTGAATATTTCGAATACACATGCACCGGGTCGCACGGCTGCCTCGCTTCCTGCCTGATTTTCGGCACTACGGCCGGCTTCCACAATGCTGTCACATCCGCAAGTGTCCTTTGTCCGCTTCCGGGCCCAGCCGGATGCCGTAGCTTTTGATCTTCCGGTACAGCGTGTTGCGGCCGATGTGCAGCAGCCGGGCAGCCTGGGAGATGTTACCCCCGGTCGCCAGCAGCGCCTCCTCGATCGCTTTTTGTTCGTGACAGCGCAGCGAAGTCGGCGCATCATCCCGCATGGCGGGCTCGTCTATGATCACGTGCTCCGGCCTGATGACTGCTCCCTCCGCCAGAAACGACGCTTGCTGAAGCACGGCCAACAGCTCCCGGATATTGCCGGGCCAGGAGTGCCTGCACAGCTTGTCCAGCGCTTCCGGGGACAGCTCTGCCGGCGTGTCTGCATGCTTGCGCAGAAGGTGTCCGGCCAATTGTCGAAGATCACTGCGCTCTCGCAGCGCGGGCAAATGCAGAATAATGCCTTTTAGCCGGTAGTACAGATCAGCCCGAAAACGGCCCGCCTGCACCTCAGCCGGCAGGTTCCGGTGCGTGGCGGCGATGACGCGGACGTCCACCCGTCTGGCCACGGCACTGCCCACGGGCGTGACCGTTTTTTCCTGCAGCACCCGGAGCAGCGCAGCCTGTGCACGGAGGGACATGTCTCCGATCTCGTCGAGAAAGATCGTTCCCCCGTTGGCCGCGACAAACTTGCCCGGACTCCCTTCTTTTTGCGCGCCGGTAAACGCTCCTTTCTCGTATCCGAACAGTTCGCTCTCGATCAGGGTGTCAGGAATGGCACTGCAGTTGACCGCCACAAACGGCCCCCGTCCGCTGGCCGCATGGATCGCCTGGGCGAACAGCTCCTTGCCGGTCCCGCTCTCCCCGGTGATCAGGACGGCCAGCGAGCTCCCTGCCGCTTTTCGGGCCAGCTCCTTGGCCCGGAGGATGGCCGGACACTCTCCGTAGATGTCGGCAAAGGTATACGGGCCCCGCTCCTGCCGGGATGCCTTTTCCCTGGTCGGGCTTGTCCCGATCGCAACTGAGCGGTAGACTCGCTGTGTCTCGTCCTTGATCGGGATCACCTGGAAGTGGGATTTGGGCGAAAAGGTTTGACCGAGGCAATCTTCTCCCAGGAGGCGGAGGGCAGCCCGGTTGGCGCCGGTCACGCGCCGGTCGGCGTCCAGCGTCAGCAGCGGCAGCGGATGGTGGTCAGACACTGCTTCCAGCTGCCGCAGCGTAATCAGCTGCTCCTTTTCCATCTCTTCGATCATGAAGCGGTTTTGCAGCAGTTCGGCGGCAAGCGGCGCAAAAGTCGCAATCACCGGGTGGAACCGGTCGTGCAGACCGCTGATGTTGATGACCCCGAGAAAGTCCCCGTTTTTGCCGTACAAGGGGGCCGAAGCGCAGGTGAGGAAGCGGTTTTCCACAAAATAATGCTCGCTTCCCCTTACGAACGCCGGCTTTTTCTCCTCGATCGCCACTCCGATGGCGTTCGTTCCTTTTCTCGATTCGTGCCAGTTGGCGCCCACCTGAAGCTGCACCTGAGCGGCGCGGTTTGCAAATTCAGCATCGCCGCTGGCATACAGGATCGTCCCTTCCCGGTCGGTCAAAAAGACGACGCAGCCAAACTGCCGGATGACCGGATACAGCTTGGAAAAGACCGTTTCGGCATGGCTGACCAGAGAGCGGTGCCGGTCGATCAGTTCCTTGATCAGTGTGCCGGTAATAATCTGGTCATCCGCCTTGTCATCCGGTTTGAGCCCGCGTTCATGAGAGCGCTTCCACGACAAGGCAACATCAGGCGGGAAGTCTGACAGAAACACCTGATCGAACATCAATAGGCCTCCTTTCCGATCATTACGTACTTCTATGGTACCATAATCGTCCGAATCTTATAAATGTTCCGTTTTGGGGCACCGCTGTTCCATTATGGCACAGGCAGCCGGAGCAATGTTCCACATTTCGCCTGAAAACGACGCAGATTACGGAGTTGGCATCTTCCTTGCACATGGATAGAGGCAGCTGCCATCAACAAATTCATCAACATTTTTCATGAGGAGGGGTATTCCATGATCTATGCGCAACCCGGACAGGACGGCGCGAAGGTGACGTTCAAGAAACGCTACGAAAACTACATTGGCGGTCAGTGGGTCCCGCCTGTAAAAGGGGAGTATTTTGAAAACGTTTCCCCCGTCAACGGCGCGGTCTTTTGCGAAGTGCCCCGCTCCACCGCCGAAGACATCGAACTGGCGCTGGATGCCGCCCATGCCGCCAAAGCCGCGTGGGGCCGGACGTCTACAGCGGAGCGCGCCCGCGTGCTCAACCAAATCGCCGACCGGATGGAAGCCAACCTGGAGATGCTGGCGGTGGCGGAGACCTGGGACAACGGCAAGCCCATCCGCGAGACCCTGGCTGCCGACTTGCCGCTGGCGATCGACCATTTCCGCTACTTCGCCGGCTGCATCCGCGCCCAGGAGGGAACGCTGGCGGAGATCGACGCCAATACCGTCGCCTACCATTTCCACGAGCCGCTCGGCGTCGTCGGCCAGATCATTCCGTGGAACTTCCCGCTGCTGATGGCCGCCTGGAAGCTGGCTCCGGCGCTGGCCGCAGGCAACTGCGTCGTCATCAAGCCCGCTGAACAGACGCCCGCCTCCATCCTGGTCCTCCTGGAGTTGATCGGCGATCTGTTGCCCCCGGGCGTGCTGAACGTCGTCAACGGCTTCGGACTGGAAGCCGGGAAGCCGCTCGCATCCAGCAGCCGCATCGCCAAGATCGCCTTCACCGGAGAGACGACGACGGGCCGCCTGATCATGCAGTACGCATCCCAGAACATCATCCCCGTCACGCTGGAGCTGGGCGGCAAGTCGCCCAACATCTTCTTCCCCGACGTGTTTGCCAAGGACGACGCGTTTTTGAACAAGGCAATTGAAGGATTCGTGCTGTTTGCGCTCAACCAGGGGGAAGTGTGCACATGCCCGTCCCGCGCCCTGATCCACGAATCGATCTACGAGCCGTTCATGGAAAGAGCGCTGGCCCGTGTCAAGGCGATCAAGCAGGGCAATCCGCTGGACACGGAGACGATGATCGGCGCGCAGGCCTCTACCGAGCAGATGGAAAAAATTCTCTCCTACATCGACATCGGCAAGCAGGAAGGCGCGGAACTGCTGACCGGCGGCGAACGGCAGTCGCTCGGCGGCGGTCTGGAAAACGGCTACTACATCCAGCCGACCGTCTTCAAGGGGCACAACAAGATGCGCATTTTCCAAGAGGAAATCTTCGGTCCGGTGGTGGCTGTGACCACGTTTGCCAGCGAAGAAGAGGCGCTGTCCATCGCCAATGACACGCTGTACGGCCTCGGTGCCGGTGTCTGGACGCGGGACATCAACACAGCCTTCCGCATGGGCCGGGGCATTCAGGCCGGTCGCGTCTGGACCAACTGCTACCACGCTTACCCCGCCCACGCCGCGTTCGGCGGGTACAAGCAGTCCGGCATCGGACGGGAAACGCACAAGATGATGCTGGAGCACTACCAGCAGACGAAAAACCTGTTGGTCAGCTACAGCCCCGATGCGCTGGGCTTCTTTTGAGAAGACGATGGCCAACGTGCAGAAGGTGCTGGCTACCGACGCCGCGCTGGCGCTGATCGAACGGCTTAAAGCCAAGTACGGCCCGCTGATGTTTCACCAATCGGGCGGCTGCTGCGACGGCAGTTCGCCGATGTGCTACCCGGCAGGAGAGTTTCTCATTGGCGACAGTGACGTGCTGTTGGGTGAAATCGGCGGATGTCCCTTCTACATGAGCCGGGCCCAGTACGAATACTGGAAGCACACACGGCTCGTGATCGACGTCGTCGAAGGCCGCGGCGGCATGTTTTCCCTGGAAGGGCCGGAAGGGGTGCGCTTTCTCACCCGCTCCAGCCTGTTTACCCCGGAAGAGTATCAACAGCTTCAAGACGAATGGAACCGCTGAATACGCAGCCCGGATCGCCGTGATCCGGGCTGTTCGCCATCCTCCGGGAGCAGGAGCGCCCCCGGGCAGAAAAAAAGCCGATGTTCCAAATGAACATCGGCTCAGCGTGTAGACAAAGTACCGAAGGTACAAGGTCTACACGCTTTTTTGTCGAATAAACATGACATTCAACGCTTTATAGAGGTGGAAGCATGCTGAACAAGCAACAGGCCGAAGGTCGTTATCAGATATCCGTAGTCTCGTTAGATGAATTGGTTCCACAAGATCATCTCGTTCGCAAAATCGAAAATGCCATCGACTTTTCATTCATCTACGACTTGGTGAAAGACCGGTACTCTCTCGACAACGGAAGACCCAGCATTGACCCCGTCGTCCTCATTAAAATGGTGTTCATCCAATACCTGTTTGGAATCCGTTCCATGCGACAAACCATCAAAGAAATCGAAACGAACATTGCTTATCGGTGGTTTCTGGGTTACG